>Ga0310691_10008046_pt1 | contig 10896 bp, 8 predicted proteins | sample 176DNAGHGlowgp2_FD_203887 | JGI IMG/M metagenome (GOLD analysis project Ga0310691, IMG submission 203887) | Sheep rumen microbial communities from Palmerston North, Manawatu-Wanganui, New Zealand - 1766 DNA GHGlow gp2 (v2) (version 2) | ecosystem: Host-associated > Mammals > Digestive system >... | reverse complement strand
TTCCTCCTCGTATTATTAGATTTGTAGTTTTGTAGACCCTCATCAAGGTCGTATAATTGCTAACAGACGCTGTGGATTAGTTTGTTCCTCCTAACGCTCGACGTTTTCGGAAAGGCAATAACCACAGCCGTTTGTTTAAGCGGTAATTAGTTAGATAACGCATGACGTTTCATTTAGCACGAGGTTACGTAGGAACAAACAAGTCTGTGGATCAAAGCAGTGTCAAATCTAATATCTGGAGGTTCTGCTATGTTTTACGCAGGAATTGATGTGGCAATGGATAAACACGATTGTGTTGTCCTAGATTCTGACGGTGATGTTGTCGTTGAAGTCTTTACCTTTGAGAACAGCCGTGACGGGTTTAAGACTCTTAAGCGGGTACTCCAATCTTGTTCTAAGAATCCCAAGAAGATAAAAGTAGGACTGGAGGCTACCGGTCACTACAGCGATAATCTTCTGGTTTTCTTGAACAAAATTGGCTACGACCCCGTATTGTTCAACCCGTTACATACTAATCTTTTCAGAAAAGGTCTAAGCCTTAGAAAGACGAAAACGGATCACGTCGATGCGCACACCATTGCGACTATGCTGAGGACGGAAGATCTCAAGTCCTACTCACAACCATCTTACCACCTTAGCGAGCTAAAATCACTAACCCGGTATCGTTCAAATCTTGTTTCGGACTGTAGCCGGTGCAAGGTATCTCTTGTCAGGCTCTGTCAGATCCTGTTTCCTGAACTTAAAAACATCGTTCCAACACTGCATATGAGCTCTGTATACACTCTTCTTTCGGAATTGCCTTCGGCAGATAAGATTGCCAAGTGCAATCTTACGCACTTAACTGCATTGCTCTCTTCAGCTTCCAAGGGACACTACGGCCGCGATAAAGCTGTCGAGATACGAGAACTCGCCAGGACATCCATCGGAATTAAGAGCGTCGTCAAAGAATTGGAACTTCAGCAGACAATTGACCGCATCCAAGTCTATCTGCAACAGATTGAAGCCGTTGAAGAAGAAATCAACAAGATTATGGAAGAAATGGATAGTCCGATCACTTCCATTCCCGGCATCGCCAATCGTATGGCTGCTGTGATCCTTGCTGAGACAAACAACTTCCAAGATTTTGATCGTGCGGAACAAGTCCTCGCATTCGCGGGACTGGAACCGTCTGTTTATCAGTCCGGCCAGCTTACATCCACACATTCGAAGATGGTTAAACGAGGATCCAAATATCTTCGCTATGCTATCTTTAACGCAACAAAGTATGTTTGCATTTGGGATCCGACATTCAATGCCTATCTTGCCAAGAAGCGGGCAGAAGGCAAACCGTATAACGTCGCCGTATCTCATGCAGCAAAGAAACTGACAAGAGTGATATTCCATCTTGTTAAAACAAACAAGGAGTTCGTACCACAAGCATAAATCACATCTGATCCATACCACTTGTTTTCCAAAGCACCTCGTGGGTGCTTACTTCGTTATGCAATTATCAAGGTTCAATGCAACTAGCGTTTACGCTACATTTTCCTATTGACTTTTAATAGTTAGTCTTTCTTAATGAGTTCTTCTGGGAAGAGGCGGAAGCGTATTCGTCTGCGCTCTATTCCTTCTCGGCGGAAGCGGTGTCGTTTGGCGGGCATACAGGTTTCTGGGCGGGATCGTAGGAAACTCTCCTGTCTGCACGTGGCTTCTATGCCAGATCACCATCGAATTGCAGGCAACACTGTCATATCTTGTCACCTGAGGGTCATGAATCATGTCGTGCACCAGTTTCTCGACTACGGTGACCAATGAAGACGTGAAGGGTATCCAAGTATCTATACATGCGGCACCGGAGCTGAATACATTGGGACTTGCGAGCCTGTAGTTCGGCATATAGTAAGCACGAATACTTCTGAGAGGGTAGCCTGGATAACAGATCACATAGGCTGTCATGTTGTCACAGGGCTTAGGATCTGTATCGGATTCGTAAGCCAGGTAATGGGAGGGAGCATGCACGGTGATTTTAAGGTGCAATGACTCTCCGGGGTCAGTTGGACATCTTTCGATGGTTACGATATTGGGATCGTAGTTTCGAAGGATCTCATCGAAGTCATTCTTCAGAGCCAGACGAGAGTCTTCCGCAGAGACGGAAACGACTCGGGAGCCGTTCTCATCACGATAAGTTGTTGAAAAATCAGTATTCATAGTAAACACCTCACAATAATTTAGTTACGCAATGCATCTGTTGGGGGTCTTCTTTACAGAAGAAGGTTGTTGTCGTAATCTTGTCTTCATCGAGGAAGTCAAAAGCACCGTTTCTTTGGACGATCTCTATATGAGCTCCTAATGGGAACCCCAGATCGTAAAGGGTCATCTTCTTGATGTTTTCATCGCACTGTCTGGTAAAGGCGTGTAATATAGACGCATGATTGTCCGAGTACTTCATTTCGGGGAAAACCTTCCTGTTACCGCAGTCTTCACAGAAGAAATCGCCCAAGAAAGCACGGCCTTCATGCTTAAGAACAGAAATCGGCTTGCCACAGTGGCGGCAGACGTCGCTGACGATGAATCCGGCATAGACGATTTTTCTATAGTTCAGCCGATGCACGGAAATTTCAAAGTCCGCAGTTCCGAGAAGTTCTTCGACTTCCGATAAAGTTTCTCCCAGCGTCTTAGAGAGAACCGTACCGGACAGTTCTCTGATTTCTTCCGGGGGATGGATCACACAGCCCGGGCAATTTCTCTTCCTCATCGGGTGAGAAGCCGATAGTTCGAGGTGCGGATAAGCCGTGTAGGTCAAACGATTGTTCATCACACCGTCATAGTTGAGCACGTGGCTTCGGAATTGTTCGATGGCGAGATGTGCTGCCATAGAGCTTGCGACATTGGATGTACGGACGATTTCCGGTTCTCCATCGATCGTACGGATTTGCGGACCTGTACATGATGTCCTTACACTGGAGTCTTTCATCCAGCTTTCGTCAATGAGACAGCGCAGACAGAAATCCTTGTTGTTGATAATAACGCTCTGAGCCATCTCGTCATACGTTCCTGCCATAACCACGACCGGGCGTCTGTTGGCAGGCAACTGACGAATAAGCTCATTGATCAGAACCTTTGCGTCGAAGTTGTCTACCGCGACGAATACGATGCTGTAGTCAGCGAATGCCTCTGGGCCAAGCATACAGAGGTCAGTATCAATACCGTTAGCAGAACATCCTTCGTCGAGCAGAGGCTGGAGTCTCTCGGCTGTGACAAGGGCTTTGTTCCGTCCGGCATCTTCTGGCGTTCGGACGAGGCAGCTATGCTTCGCGGCGTTTTCCAGCGTGAAAAAATCAAAGTCCAGAGCATCTGGGGAAACACCGAGCTTAGCGCAGTATTCTGCGATATATGTTCCGACAGCACCGGAGCCCGCGATTAGCGCTCGCTTGTTGTGGAAAAGCATGTGGTGCTCGGAGAGTTTCAGGTAGTTGTAAATCATAGATTGTTGTCTCCTTCTTATCAGGTTAATCGTCATAGTATCCGGCCATTTGTCCTGAACCGATGTCCTCGAGAGCAGTAATAACAGGAGTCATGACTGTCCCAAAAAATCACCTGGTCCCGACCGCGGTTTCTCAACTTATCGTATGGGCAGCAGGGGAACTGATCAGGATGAAGACCTCTATAGCCGAGATTTGTGGAAGACTGTTGGGCTGTGGCTGGACGGGAGGTCTGTCTTACAAACTGTGGCATCAGGCGAGAGACCTGACTTGCAGGCTGTGGAGTCAGATGAGAGGTCTGCCTTCGTGCCGGGAGAGGTCTTGGAGCAACGGTATCCACGGTGGCCCGCGGACGGGCCACCCTTGTTTGTGAATACCGCCGTGGAGGCAGTGAAGGCGGATTTCTTGACTCAAACGTATATGACACGTTGCGAAGGGATTCGTCCGCAGAGTCATTAGATGCCCTCTCTTCATGATGGGTTGCTTTTTCTCTTTTGTACCAGATGTAAATGTGGTAGACAATTACCCCGACAATAGCCACGAGCAGGAGAAAAGCAAAAACTGCATCCGGAGAAGACATAGCATCTGTAGTTTCCATCTTCATACCTCCTTATGGTCAAGCGACAGTGGCGTCATCCGAGATGGCAAGAATATCACCTTCCTGAAGATTAAGACGGGCAACCGTCTCGCCCCTATCACTGGTAGACTGGTTCGTGCGCTTGTTTTCAAAGACTATCTTTGAACTCTTGGGGTTGACACCGATGTCGTCTGCATACTCATCAAGGATCTGACTCAGGGTATTGGTAGCATAAACAGATGCCTGACGATAAGTAGCACCAGTGATCTTGTTCAGAAGATCGATAGAAAAAGCTTCGTTAGCAGACAGAGCTGCATCAATAGATTCGTTAGTCATAGTAAAATCCTCCTTATGGATCGAATAATAGAGAATGAAAAGTTGGTGTTGGGGTACTAAGGGGGGGAGGGTTTAAACAATCAAGTTGACCACCTTCTTTCTTTTTCTGTGGGGGCACTTTTCCCCCGCAACTCTATGCTAATTGATACGACAGGTAACGCTGTTCCCCGCAAGGTGACACTCGTTTTTAAGCAATACGTGAGGTCTCATCGTAAACGGAATCATGTGTGGCGGGAGAGGTTGCCTTTTTCTTCAGCTGATCAAAAACAGCTTTGTCAGAAGGATTCCACGGAAAAACATATCCGTTCAGCATAAAGAGGCGGATAGCATCCTCCTGATACATTTTCAGATGATCTACCAGGAGAACGAGATTCTCACGGTTAGGCATCACGCGCGAATCTATCAGGTCATACCAGAATTTGCGTGAAACCCCAATGCACTCTACAAGAGCAACAATCGTGCAATTGCGGTAATTGTCGATTAAAATGCGGATCTCTTCTTCTTTTTCAAAATCGCGGATCATTATAGTCGCCTCCTTAGTTTGGGTTCCGAACTCAACAAAGACTCTTTTTCTGTTCGGTAAGACGACTATAGAAAAATCGATTCTGTAATTCCTTGCATGATTCTGTATTTTTACATAAACGATGATGAGCATGAGAGCTTGCTTACTAATACTAAACATGAACGTGCCTTTAAAAGCCTCTTTTGAGGGAACATTGAAAGGGCCAGGGACGTTTGTTACTATTAAAGAAAAAGGGGTGGATACGGGGATGCCGAAAAAGAAAAAGTACAATACTAGTATCTTAACGCTTGGTGCTATATGGCGAGCATATTGTCATGCCGAAAGGGAATTCGTAAAAGACTTGACAGAAACACAAAAAACATATCTTTTTGGCAGGGGGTCGGATATAGATGTTCGCATTCTTGAATACCCTTTGAATTACAAACGAGATAAAACAAAAAAATGCCAAGCAAAGAACTCAAGTGTTCTCGCGTGTTATAAGTTTCTAGTTCCTGATGAATATACGCAGTATTTTGATGGTGTCGACGTTGATTCTGCCTCGACTGATTTGATGATAGGGGGACAGCGGGCAGATGTTTTTGCGTTGAGAGCTCAGTTTAAGGATGAAGATCGTGCTGATGAGATGTTCATGAGTTATGAGAAACACTTGATGTTGATACTCTCGCATGTTGTCAGAATTCTTACTCAAATAGTACGAAATAACACAGTAACAGAGATATATATTGAACAGCCAGACCAGGACGAAAACAGCGAGCAAGATAATAGTGAACAAAATAATAGTGATAACTATGTTGATATTGAAATTACCGTAAAAAAAGCAGATAGTCTTCCTGCCAAAACGTTTAACAGAGAATTTTCGAAGTTCGTGTCAGACATGCTGGCTTATCTATTGAAAAGTGACCCTTACAAGAACGATTCGTCTATAAAGGATAGTAAGATAAAAAAGTATCTCGAATGTAATCAAGTTAAACCAATTGAAAAATTGACACTATTCTCGATACTCAGCCTTTTTTCCAAAGAAAAGTGCAAAGATCACATTACAAGACAGGATTTCTTCGATACTCTTTCCTATGCATTGTTTGATGGAAAAGGAACACGAAAAACTCCTATTAGAAGCAGCGAGAAAAATAGCCCTGAAATAATCGACAATGAAACAATATATAGGGCTGGGAAATACTGGTATGAGAAAACGAAAGAACAAGGCCATAGGTTTTCAAAACTAATTCCTAACGAAGAGATATTGCCACTGGCTGGGACGCTGCCCATTCATGTCCATGCTGATAACCAGAATGACCAACCACTAATGACGGTCCTGGAAGAAACGCCTGGGCACCTATATCTAATTGGTGAGGGAGGAATAGGTAAAACAACTGCTTTCTACCATATCATGGAAGAAGCATATGCATCTGAAGGAGTCACTGCAAACCAGATTCCTTTGTATGTTGAATTGTCTACAGCCGGAGCAAACGAAGATTTCACTTCAGGGACATCTTTCTTTATACGACATTCGATTCAACGACAGATCCAGGCGTTATTTGATTCCAATGATGATTATGAAAAACAGTTGGGAAATCTATTCAAGAAAAAAACTGAATATCCAGAATATGTTTTGTTGCTGGACGGACTTAATGAGGTGTCTCGTACAGAACTGAGTGGGCATGAAATCGTTCAAATGGTAATAGCTGAAATTCGATATCTAGCCTCAACCTATGCAAATATCCGCATCATAGTGACAAGTCGAAGTGGAGAAAACTTGGGTATGGAATTCACTTCTCTGTATCTTTCTGGTATTAGGTCGGAAATGGTGAGGAAGTTTCTTGAGGATAAAGGAGATTCAAGCGAACGGATTCAGAAAACAATGGAGAATCACCAGTTAATGCAAATCCTCAGAATCCCACTTTTCTTGGTGCTGTATAGAGAATTGAAAGGCGACGATTACTTACTTAGCCGAGGAGAACTCCTTCACCAATATTTCGCTCAGAAGCCTGAGGGGTATTCGGAACGAAACAGATATGCTCAAATTGCAGAAAAACGGACAGACGAATCTGGAAATGCTTCGGTGAATTCGATATCACCAGAAATAATAAGTTTCATGCTGGATTTTATAATGCCAGAACTTGCATGGAACATGGTGAAGAGAAATGATTACCAAATATCAAGAAAGGAAATAGAAGATACAGTATATAGTGTTCTCACTAATCATAATAAGACATCCTGTACCGGTAGATACGGGAGTTCCTGTTTCGATGAGTATATTAGGGATTCGAAAAAGTCTACGAGGGAGATTGAGAAAGATATAGAAAAAATTTTTGGAAAAAATGAGGAAGATGACTTCAGGTGGGAGCTGATCACAAAAGGAGTTCGAGTTTGTTTATCCGAACAAATTGGTGTTTTAGTTACTAACGACAATCTGGTATACGAAATTGTACATGAGCATGTGAGAGATTATTTTGCTTCACTATTTCACATCAACAAATTGCGAATGGCAGCATACCTGAATGAAGAAAAGGAGAAAGAACTTGCCAGACATTGTTTATCGGAACTGCGTTGCAATCCACTACCAACACAGATTTCAACATTTGTTGGAGAGATATTGGGGGAATTACATAATGTGCCTCTATTTGAAGAGGCAACAGGTGAGTGGAAGTATGCTGTGCCTGATCCTAAGAAAGAAAAGTGCAACAGAAATCTAATTAAGCGATGCTTAGATAGTTTTAGAGAATCCCTTGAAGGAAATATCGGGTATTCGATTTATAATCTTTTCAAAATCCTTCAGCTTTCAAGAGAAGATCTTAGTGGCGAGGACTTCTCAAATCTGGATTTGACCATGTGTCGAGCGAATGGCTATATACTTGGACATGGAAAACTGGCGTGTAATATGACAGGAGCCAAACTTGACGATTCGTTTTTCTTGCCTAGTGGTCACACGAGTGAAGTATCAAGATATTGCTGCAGTCCTGATGGCAATTATATAGCAACTGCTTCACAAGATGGAAGAGTATCTATTTGGGAACTTAAAACAGGTCTTCAGAAAGCATGCTTCAATACAAATCTTATTATAAATTGGTGGTTTTCTTTCAATAAACTATATATAGCAAGTGATGGAAGAGAATCACTCGACTTGAAAAAATGGGATTTAGAGAAAAATGAATGCGCAATGCGGCAAGTAGAGTTTCCAGTTACAGGAGGAACAGGTTTTTTCCCTTATACTGTTCGAAATTCGCCCTTGGGGACTATTTTGACAATTCATCAAAGAAAACTAATTACACTATGGGATTCAGAGATGGAGAACGTTCTTGCCAGCAATTCTGTACATTGGTCTAAGAAACTGGAAATCAGTTCTGTTATCTTCGATCCGAAGGGTAGAGAGATTGCATTTACTTTTGTAAGGACTGATGCTGTCACAATTGATTCAAATGGGAATCGTTATTCAAAAAAAGACAAAACTGTGTGGATACTTGACGCACAGACCCTTGACGTTGTTCCAGATGGAATGATGAATTTCCCTGAGGAAGTAAGTGCTTTTTCTTATGATACTGACGGGGAGAAATTTCTCACCGCCTCTGGGTCTGAAGTTATCATTTGGGATGTGGAAACAAAGAAGCAAAAGCAATGCTTTCAGCATGATTTCAAAGTTGATTCTGCTATGTTTAGTCCTCAAGGGGACAAGGTTTTATCATTTTCAAATAGAGTGATGCAGGTTTGGAATTTGGGAATAGATGGAGAAAAAAAAGATGATTTCAGGTTTTCTCCACCCAGTAATATTCTTTATGCTAGTTTTAGCCCTGATGGGAGAAGCATTATTCTTCATGCGAGAACAGGGTTATATGTTTGGAATTCGGATAATTATGAAATAAGGTTTTATGATGAAGAAAAAGAATGTCATCTTGTTCGCTTCCTTCCGAGCATAGAAAGCAAGTGTATTTTAGCGATATATGGCACGCTCCTAAATCTTTCACATGTTGAACTGATTGACTACAATACAGGAACAACTATTAGCGATTTTTCTCTTTACGCACTAGGCACTATTGCAAAAGATGTGTCTTTCTCTTCCTCTGACGATGCTATAGCTGTTTTATGTAATGATAGTGTTTTTAGGATATTTGATTCTTCTACGCATCAACAAAAGCAGTCGTTCCTTACTGACATTGAGTTCTCATTTAGTCAATTTGATATACATGACGGAGTGCGATCTGATTGTTTGTTTGAGTATTCTCCTGACGGAACCAAAATCTTGTTTAGAAGTCGTGATCAAATCTCTATACGAGATACAAGGATGTTTCACGAGATAAGTCAGATAACTCTACCTAAAATGGAAGCTGCCCATTTTAGCCCGGAAGGAAATAGAATTCTAGTTTCAGACGGCGTTAAAGTTCTTGAATATGAAGAAAAGGATACAGGTTTATTTGAGGAAGTAAATAGAGTAAACTGCTTTGGTTCAGCATACTATAGCATATCCAAGAAATATGTCATTGTTCAAGGTTATAGAGCAATTACCATAATGGATAGAGAATTAAATGTATTATATGAAATTCAACGCGAAGGAGTACACTTTAATGGATCTGATATTTGTTTGGATAATAAGCAAATAGTTGCAACTGAAAGTGATTTTGACACCTGGCTTGTTGTTTGGAATAGATATGAGAATAATATGGTATTCCCTGGAGCTGATGTAGAACTTGTATTTGATGGAGAACACTATCAATCCGTCCAATTTGATATGTCTGGACGTTTCATAGTTATGTCAGGAGATACTGGGGTTTGCATTTGGGATAGGAAAAAGAGGATTAGGATAAAACTTTCTCTGAGTGATGGCTACGCCAGATTTAATAGACTGAGAAACAAAGTGGTTTCGTCGTCTATTGATGGTACAGTGAAAATCTGGGACCTTAATAATATCCAAAAGAAACTCGAGACAGTTCAAAAAGGGACCCCGATTTTTGATCCGGTACTGAAGGCTAAAATGTGGGCAAAGGAAATGGATAAGCCTAATCCAAATAGAGAAAAACTTGAAAAGATAGACTCCATGTTTAAACCAGTTGAAATGACAGTTGATCCATGTTACACGTATAGGATAATTCCTGGGTTGGAGGTAAGAGGCGTAAAGATTACTAATTTGCATAATTCGGCATCACTTTCAGAGGATACTATTGAAGCCTTGAAGTCGTTTGGGGCTATTGTTGACATTTCTTGATATGAAAAGGGCAGTACCTGCAATATTGGCTCGGCATTTTTCTGACGATACTACTTCATGCAAAGGAGTAAAGCATTACTCTTTGCCATTTTTCTTGTTCTTTTCAGATTTTTGCCCCTTCTTTTTCTTCTTTGAACGCTTTTCTTTCTCTGATTTGTGATTGATTGAATCTGGGAATCTGATTCTGACCGATATGGTTTTCAGATTTTGTGATTCATCATCGAGTAACTCTTCTAAAGATGGGAAGGGCTGGAACCAGCCCATTTCCTCATAGAGTTTTTGTAGTTTTCTGTAGATTTCTTTGTCTATTTTATTATCCATTGTTAAGTATCTCCTTATGTGTTGTGATTCTGATATACATATTTGTGAGTTGACAGAGATTGTCGATAGTCATTAGTGCCCGCTATTAAACCTGCGCTTACAATCTGGGCAGTAGTTCGGGATGTGTTCCCAATCAACACGATACCAAAAGAGCTTGTTACATCCATTGCTGTTGCATCTTTTCTGCTGCCATTGTGGATTCTCTATTTTCGCCTTCTCGGAATTCAATTCCCGTAGACGATCGTAGCAGCTTTCTTTTTCGTCATACCACCAATCGAGTTCGTCTTTCAGATCACTTAACTCATCTAGCAGATCCTGACGGAACGCACCCAGTCCGGGTCCATTAGCGGTATCCATGAATATTACGGTGAGGCGGAGCCGCCTGTCCGGTGTGGCGTGAGCCACCTGTCCGGACAGACAGAGCCACTTTGCGAATGAGCAAAGCGGCGATGGATGTTTACTTCGCCTGCGCAGGATCCATACC
>Ga0310691_10008045_pt1 | contig 10896 bp, 9 predicted proteins | sample 176DNAGHGlowgp2_FD_203887 | JGI IMG/M metagenome (GOLD analysis project Ga0310691, IMG submission 203887) | Sheep rumen microbial communities from Palmerston North, Manawatu-Wanganui, New Zealand - 1766 DNA GHGlow gp2 (v2) (version 2) | ecosystem: Host-associated > Mammals > Digestive system >... | reverse complement strand
CGGACTGATGATGCTCTATCTCGTGGGGGTGGTCGACGATCTCATCGGTGTCTCTTACCAGGCGAAGTTCATGGTGCAGATTGTCTGTGCCTTGCTCTTCCCGGTCTCAGGTCTGTGGATCCACGACCTCTCAGGACTCTTTTTTATCCATACGCTCCCGGCTTGGATAGGCATCCCTCTGACGGTCTTCATGGTGGTCTACATCACCAATGCCATCAACCTCATCGATGGACTCGATGGTCTGGCGGCAGGCATCTGTTTTGTGGCACTCCTCACCTTGGGACTGGCTGCGGTCGTACGCGACCAGCACCTCTTTATGATTGTGGCCTTTGGCATGCTGGGCATCCTCCTGCCTTTCTGGATCTTCAATGTCTTTGGCAATGCCACCACGGGTAAGAAGATCTTCATGGGCGACACAGGGGCCCTGACCTTGGGCTATCTGGTCAGCTTCCTCTTTATCTACATGGCCAGTGGGGCAGGGTGCACCTTCCCCCGTGAGATGCTGATCATCGGTTTGGCCACGATGCTCGTCCCGATGCTGGATATCGTCCGGGTGGTCATGGCACGTATTCGTAACCACAGGAATCCCTTCCTCCCCGACAAGAACCACATCCATCATAAACTCCTCCGCACAGGCATCGGTCCTCATCTCACCATGGGAATTATTGTCTTTGTCTCCCTCTTGATGGTTCTCGTCACCCTGATAGGCGTATGGCATCACATCGCCTCCACCTGGATCTTCCTCCTAGACGTAGCCGTCTGGCTGGCCTTCGACTACTCCGTCAACTACTTCATCCACCGCAACCACTCCCAGCGCTTCGAAAAATAAATAAACAATTATATAATGAAAACAGTTTTACTCGCCGGTGGCTTTGGCTCTCGCATTTCCGAGGAATCGGTTTTCAAACCAAAACCGATGATCGAAATCGGAGGCATGCCCATCCTCTGGCATATCATGAAGGAATACGCCTTCTACGGCCACAACGACTTCATCATCTGTGCTGGCTACAAACAAGAGTACATCAAGGAATGGTTCTCCAACTATTTCCTCCACAACTCCGACGTCACCTTCGACTTCACCCATGGAAATAACGAGATGACTATCCATGAGAGTCATCTCGACCCCTGGCGTGTCACCATTGTCGACACTGGCTATAACACCATGACTGGTGGTCGCATCAAACGCATCCAGCGCTATGTGGGCGATGAACCTTTCTTCATGACCTATGGCGATGGGGTCTGCGATGTCGATATCAACAAACTCCTGGCCTTCCACCAGTCTCATGGCAAGAAAGCCACCCTCACGGCTGTGAAGATGAAACAGGACAAGGGCGTCCTCGACATCGAGGGAGGCGCAGTCAAATCCTTCCGTGAGAAGAGTCTCTCTGATGGCGCTCCCATCAATGCAGGCTATATGGTGCTCCAACCAGAGGTCTTCGACCTCATCGAGGGCGATGAGACCATCTTTGAGCGCGAGCCCCTGGAGTCTCTGGCACGCGAAGGTGAACTAATGTCTTATATCCACGAGGGCTTCTGGCAGTGCATGGATAACATCCGCGAGAAGAACCTCCTCGACAAACTCCTGCAGGAAGATCGTGCGCCCTGGAAAAAGTGGGATCGCTCGGTGCCTGTGTCTGAACTCATCAAATAACTATGATTGACGTTTTCAACGGTGCTTTCAAAGGAAAGCGTGTCCTGGTCACAGGACATACAGGCTTCAAAGGCTCTTGGCTCAGCATCTGGCTCCACGAATTGGGAGCCGAGGTCATCGGGGTAGGGTTGGACCCCTATTCTGAAAAGGATAACTATGTCCTCTCTGGCATAGGCCGGAAGATCAAGGCTGATCTCCGCGCTGATATTCGCGACGGAGAAAGGATGAAGGCCATCTTTGCCGAGTACCAGCCTGAGATAGTCTTCCACCTCGCAGCCCAACCCTTGGTACGACTCAGCTACGAGATTCCCGTAGAGACCTACCAGACCAATGTCATGGGCTCCATCAACATCATGGAGGCTTGTCGTATAACGGATTCTGTGAAAGTGGTGGTCATGATTACCACCGATAAGTGCTACGAGAACCGTGAACAGATCTGGGGCTATCGTGAGAACGAACCCATGGGTGGCTATGACCCCTACAGCTCCTCCAAGGGGGCAGCCGAGATTGCCATCAGTTCCTGGCGCAGGAGTTTCTTCAACCCGAAGGACTACGGCAAATCCCACCATGTAGCCATTGCCAGCTGTCGGGCAGGTAATGTGGTTGGTGGTGGCGACTGGGCCAAGGATCGCATCATCCCCGATTGCATCAGGGCACTGGAGGCTGACAGACCGATTGAAATCAGAAGTCCCAAGGCCATTCGCCCCTGGCAACATGTCCTGGAGCCGCTGAGTGGCTATCTCCTCCTGGCGAGCAAGATGCTCCAGGAACCCACCAGATACTGCGAGGGCTGGAACTTTGGCCCGCGCACGGAGAGTATCACCCCTGTCTGGCAGGTGGCTACCCTGCTCACGCAATTCTATGGGAAGGGCTCCCTCAAGGATGTCTCTGATCCCAATGCCCTCCATGAGGCCAACCTCCTGATGCTCGACATCTCCAAGGCCCATTTCCGACTCAACTGGCAACCCCACACCACGCTCGCCCAGTGCATCCAACTCACCGCCGATTGGTACAAACGCTACCCCCACGAAGATGTCTACACCCTCTGTGTGTCACAGATCTGTGACACAATGCGAGGCTAAGCCTCGCAAAACTGTCCTTTTCTCTGGCGCAGAGATTTAGAGCCCCTAAAGAGGGGCGGCTATCGCTCGAGCTTTGCTCGCTTTTATAAAGCATTGCGACTAAAAGAATGCAGGGTGCCCCCTGCTGGGGGATACCCCCAAGCCCCATTCCTCTTACTTTCTTCGGCGCGAAGAAAGAAGCAAAGAAGCATCCACCCCCTCCAAGGCCTCCCCCTATATGGGGAGGATGCAAACAAAAAATTGCCCTGCAATTTTTTCTATGTTTTGGTAACGCGGGACACGCGTTGTTTCTTTGACGCCGACTACGCTAGTCGCTAGTCGTTAAAAAAATACATGGCTCGCCCCGAAGGGGCACAGGCTTTGCGAGCCATACCAAAACCTTGATTTTGGGCAGGGCTCAAAATCAATTAAGCCCCTTGCCAAAGATTGGCGAGGGGTTTGGGAAGTGGTCTGAAGCCCCTTCTTATGAAGAAGGGGTTGGGGTTGATGGAAGAATGCAAGGCTTGCCTTGCAATGGGGTCTCTTGCGTCCCTTCGGTAGCAAGCGATCAGAGATCGGGCGGGGGGTATCCCCCACAGGGCAACGCCCTGAAAAAAAGTAATGTATATTATATAAATGAAAGTATTTGTAACTGGTGCCTCTGGTTTTATTGGAAGCTATTTAGTCCGCCAACTAATCAACGACGGTCACGAGTTGTTATGCTTAAAGCGAAGCACTTCTGATATCTCCCGCTTGGCAGACCTCCAGATCCAGTGGGTTAATGTCACCGATGATTGGCAGAGCACCTTCAAAGCCTTCCACCCGGAAGCCGTTTTCAACCTCGCCTGGGACGGCGTTTCCTCTGCTGACAGGGTGATCTGGCAGAAGCAAGTCCAGAACATTTCCTTCCAGCAGAACCTATTGGATATTTCCGCCGTCTGCGGCGTGAAAAAATTCATCGGCATAGGCTCCCAGTCGGAATATGGCGATTTCGAGGGGGTGATCGACGAAAACTTCCCCGTCAATCCCAAGACTGCCTATGCGGCCTCTAAATTGGCCTGTCAGGATCTGCTGAAGTGCTTCTGCGAGATCAATCACATCGAATGGTATTGGTTCCGTGAGTTCCCCTTGTTTGGCCCGGGCGAGTCCGACCGATGGCTCATCCCCAGCCTGATCAAGGCGATGTGTACCAAGGATTCCATGGACCTGACGCCAGGCGAACAATTGTTGCCCTATCTCTATGTAGGCGAGTGTGCCAAGGCCATTGTCTCTCCTTTGCAGACCGACGATAAATCCGGCATCTATAATGTCTGTGCCGATAATCCTCGGCCGTTAAAGGAACTGGTCACGATGATCAAGGATAAAGTCAACCCGGCCTTCAAACTCAATTTCGGGGCCCTCCCTTATCGCTTTGGTCAGAGCATGTTCATGGGCAGTCATACGGATAAACTCGCCCGGAACCTCTATACCCTGGACACCACCTCTTTCGAGACCCACCTCCAGGAAACCATCAATCATTACGTCAACTTATACACGAAATAAATACATGAATCACTACGAATCTGATGCCAGGGAAATCCGGCGATTGGCCCTCATCATGGCTCACCATGCGAAATCCTCTCATTCCGGTGGTGCCCTGTCCATGGCGGATATCCTGGCGGTCTTATATGGTGGCAAACTGCGCATCACGCCTCAGACGGTCGATGATCCCAATCGCGATCGTTTCCTTTTGAGCAAGGGCCACTGCTGTGCCTCTCTCTATGCAGCCCTGGCGGTGCATGGTTTCCTCGACAAGGAGGAGCTCTGCAACAACTACGGTCAGGACGGCACGGTCTATTTCTCCCATGTCAGTCACAAGCTGAATGGTGTGGAGATGTCCTCAGGCAGTCTGGGCCATGGACTCCCGGTAGCCTGTGGTATCGCCCTCAATGGCAAGGTGAAAGGGCTCGATTACGATACCTATGTCCTCACAGGCGATGGCGAACTCGACGAGGGCTCCTGCTGGGAGGCGATTATGTTTGCTGCCCAACAGCACCTCTCTCACCTCTGTCTGATTGTCGATTACAACAAGATCCAGAGTCTGGGCAATGTCGCTGACATCTGCGACCTCTCCCCCTTAGCCGACAAATTCCGTGCCTTCAATTGGAATGTCATCGAGATCGACGGCCACAACTATGATGAAATAGCCCAAGCCATCGACCTCTTTAAATCCAATGGTCAATCTACAATGGTCAATGGTCCATCGTCAATGTTCAATGGTCAATATTCAATGGTCAATGGTCAATCGTCAATGTTCAATGGTCAATGTTCAATGTTCAATGGTCAATCGTCAATGGTCAATGGTCAATGGTCAATGGTCAATGCTCCCCGCCCCACGGCGATCATCGCCAACACCATCAAGGGCAAGGGCGTAAGTTACATGGAGGGCGAACTGCTCTGGCATTACCGCAACCCGAACGATGAACAACTGAAACAAGCTTTGGAGGAACTGGCATGAGAACGACGTTTATCAATCAACTGGTAGAGGAAGCGCGCCAGAATGAGCGCATCTTCCTGCTCGTAGGCGATCTGGGCTTCCATGTGGTGGAGCCTTTTGCCGAGGCTTTCCCTGATCGGTTCCTGAATGTAGGTATCTGCGAACAGAACATGGCGGGTATTGCCGGTGGTCTGGCCATGAACGGCTGGATAGTCTATTGCTATTCCATCGGTAATTTCCCCACCTTGCGCTGTATCGAACAGATCCGCAACGATATCGTCTATTACAACAGCAATGTGCGCATCGTCTCTGTGGGCGCAGGCTATGCCTATGGCTCGCAGGGTGTCTCCCACCAGGCCACCGAGGATGTGGCCATGCTGCGATCCCTCCCCAATATGGTGGTCTGCAGCCCCTCTGACCCCGTTGAGACCAAGATGCTTGTTCATCTCTCCGTCACCCACCAGGGTCCCATGTATATCCGTCTGGGCAAAGCCGGAGAACAAGTCTTCCACCCCCAGGAAATCCAATCCTACCACCTCGGAGACCTCCTCCCCATCATCAACAAGGGCTCAGAAACCCTTGTCTTGACAAGCGGCTCGATATTAGCGAGGGTGATGGAGAGCGTCGAAACGAAGCACTTGGACTATGACGTCTTTACAGTTCCTGTCATCAAACCACTGAATCAAGCGTACCTCTGCCATCTGGCAGAGCAGCACGCCCAGATCATCATCGTCGAGGAAAACCAGAAGTCAGCCGGCATAGGCTCTGCCATCATCGAGGTTCTCAGCGATGCCTATAATAACGGCCTTCTGAAGACATACCCCAAGATCCGGCGTATCGCCATCAACGACGAGTTCCTGGAAGTCGCTGGCTCTCAGCGTTATCTCCAACAAACCGCTGGTTTGATCTTATGATCGCTCAGTTTATCAAATTTGGAATAGTTGGGCTTTCTAACACCCTTATTGCTTATTTGGTATATGCCGCCTGCATCTACATCGGCCTCCATTACCTCCTGGCCAATGCCATTGCCTTTGCTGTCAGTGTGCTCAATGCCTATTACTGGAGCGACCGCTATGTTTTCAAGAAAGGCGATGGTGAGTCCCGCAATGCTATCAAGACCCTCCTCAAGACCTACGTAGCCTACGGCTGCACAGGTCTCTTTCTGGCCAGCGTCCTGCTCTGGCTCTATGTCGACCGCTTAGGCATCTCCGAATACATCGCCCAGCTCTTAGTGCTGGTGGTCACCATCCCATTGAATTTTATCATCAATAAATATTGGTCCTTTAAATGAAAAAGATTAGTATCCTGATTCCTTGTTACAACGAGGAGGAAAACGTAGTCCCCATCGCCAATGCGATTGTAGAGGAACTCGGCAAGAGCCTCCCCAACTACGATTACGAACTGGTGTTTATCGACAATGATTCCAAGGATAATACCCGTCCCTTGCTCAGGGAACTCTGTGCCCGAAATCCGAGGATCAAAGCCATCTTCAATGCCAAGAACTTCGGTCAGTTCAACAGCCCCTATTATGGCATGCTCCAGACCACCGGCGACTGTACGATTGAGATGGACTGCGATTTCCAGAATCCGGTCTCTGTCATCCCGCAGATGGTCGAGAAATGGGAGGAGGGTGCCAAGATTGTCTCCTGTGTCAAGACGGCCAGTCAGGAGAACCCGATGATGCGCTTCCTCCGTACGTGTTATTACAAGCTCATCAAGAAGATGTCTTCCGTGGAACAGATTGAGCATTTCCAGGGCTTCGGCTTATACGACAAGTCGTTCATCGAGGTACTGCGCAATCTGAAGGATCCCACGCCATTCCTGCGGGGAATTGTCGCAGAACTGGGCTTTAAGCGGGTGACGCTGGAGTACACCCAGGCCAAACGCATGGCTGGCAAGACGCATAACAATTTCTTCACCCTCTTCGATGCAGCCATGCTCAGCTTCACCTCCTATACGAAGGTCGGCCTCCATTTGGTCACCTTGGCAGGACTCTTCCTCTCGGCATTGTCCATCTTGATAGCATTGGTCTATCTGGTCTACAAGTTGCTTTACTGGGATCGCTTCTCGGCTGGTTCTGCGCCCTTGATTATCGGACTTTTCTTCCTCAATGCCGTCGAACTGCTGTTCATCGGTTTTGTGGGCGAATATGTGATGAGCATCAACACCCGCATGATGAATCGCCCCTTGGTCATCGAGGAGGAAAGGATTAATTTTTAGGCAAATCCTTGGTGATGTCGGGATTTATTCGTACTTTTGCACGCAAAATATGAAACAAGACATGAAACGAATACTTTGTTCTATCGTCCTGCTGCTGTCATTGGTGCTTTCAGCCAGTGGTCAGAGCATGAGCGACACACAGGTGTTACAGTATATCCAGCGCGAGATGAAGGCTGGAACCTCTCAGTCTCAGATAGCCGTCCACCTCATGCAGCGCGGTGTGGATATGAAGCAGATCCAGCGTGTCCGCCAGCAATACGAGAAACAGGCCGGCAATGCGATGTCCGGCTCATCGAGTTCATCGAGCTCAACTAGCTCAACGAGTATGTCAGGCTCTAGCGCAGGCTCTCGCCTCCGCCAGAGCAATGGCGCAGTCCGTGTCGATGAAGAGGGCAATCCTCTCTATACCTCCGTCAATGGCTATAATGCCCTAGGCTTCGAAGAGCAGGAACCTTCTGATCTCGATCGTCGTCCCAATGTCTACGTCAAGGATTCCGTCAACCTCCTGGTTAATGGCAAGAAGGTGTTTGGCCGTGATATCTTCAACAAGCGTTCGCTCTCTTTTGAACCCTCTATGAACATTGCCACACCGACGAGTTATGTCGTAGGCCCTGGCGATAAGGTGTTCGTCGATGTCTATGGTGCCTCACAGAAGTCCGACCAGTTCGAGGTTTCTCCTGATGGCACGATTGTCATCAACGATTTTGGTCCCATCCATATTGCCGGTCTCACGGTCTCTCAGGCCAACGAGAAGATCAAGGATCAGCTGGGACAGCGCTATCGCAGTTCACGCATCCAGATGACGGTTGGACAGACACGCACCATCACGGTCAATGTCATGGGTGAGGTCTCTGTCCCCGGTACATACACCCTCTCGGCCTTTGCCTCGGTCTTCCATGCCCTCTACATGGCTGGTGGTGTCAATGGGGTAGGTACCCTGCGTAACATCAAGGTCTATCGTGGCGGACGTCAGTTCTCGGTGGTCGATGTCTACGATTATATCCTCAATGGTCGTCTCACGGGTAATGTACGCCTGCAGGACAACGATGTGATTGTCGTAGGTCCTTACGACTGTATTGTCGACGTCACGGGTAATGTCAAGCGCCCGATGGCCTATGAGATGAAGAAGAATGAGTCGGTAGCCACCCTGCTCAAGTATGCCGGTGGTTTCTCTTCCAAGGCTTATACCAAGGCTGTACGTCTCGAGCGCACCAGTGGCGATCATTATTCAGCCCACAATATCACGGAGTTTGAGATGGCCAATTTCCACCTCGCTGATGGCGATTCGGTCATTGTCGATTCCATTCAGAAGCGCTATGAGAATTCGGTCAGCATCTCTGGCGGGGTGTTCCATCCCGGCAACTACGATCTCGATGGCAGTACGACGGTACGCACTTTGATAGAGCGTGCAGGCGGCCTCACGGAGGATGCCTTCGTAACGCGTGCAGTCCTCCATCGCATGAAACCTGATCGCACCCGCAGGATTGTGGCAGTCGATGTCGATGGCATCATGTCAGGCATGGTGGCTGACATCCCTCTCGAGAACGAGGACGAGCTCTTCATCCCTTATCGCATTGAGGCCATGAGCCGGCGCACCCTCACCATCCATGGCGAGGTACAGTTCCCTGGCACTTACGAATATGCCGATGACATGACCATCGAGGATCTCATCCTGCAGGCAGGTGGTCCTACTGATGCCACGTCCACAGCCCGTGTGGATATCTCCCGTCGGGTCAATGATCCCAGTGCTACGGCTTCTGACCGCACCATTGCCCACTCCTATAGCTTCCCCATCAAGGAGGGTTACAAGGTGGAGACCAATCCCGGCTTTACCCTGATGCCCTACGATGAGGTCTATGTCCGTAAGAGTCCCGGTTATCAGCCCCAGCGCAACATCGAGGTGATGGGCGAAGTGCTCTTCGAGGGTAAGTATGCCCTGCCCACCAAGAATCTGCGCCTCTCTGAGGCGATCAAGGCGGCTGGTGGTGTCACCCAGGAGGCTTATGTTCGGGGAGCCCGTGTAGAACGCCTCCTCAACGACGATGAGAAGTTCCGGGTTGACAACCTCATGAAGATGGCGCGCCAGCAGATGGGCCAGGGACTTGATACCACTACGGTTACGCGTACAGATAGCATCTATTATGTAGGTATCCATCTCGACAAGGCGCTTGAGCATCCCGGCAGTGATTATGACATCATCCTCCGTGAAGGTGATCGCCTGGTGGTACCTGAGTACACTGGAACCGTGAAGATCAATGGTAATGTGATGTATCCCAATACAGTGGCTTACAGCGAGGGCAAGAACTATAAGTGGTATGTCAACCAGGCCGGAGGCTATGGTAACCGGGCCAAGAAGTCCCGCACCTATATCCTCTATCAGAATGGTACGGTCTCCAAGGCCAAGGGTGGCACCAAGATAGAGCCCGGCTGTGAGATCATCGTTCCCACGAAGACCACCACCACCCAGCAGACCATTGCCAACATAGGTTCCATCGGCACCTCCATGGCGACTATAGTTACATTACTGGTTTCAGTAATGAACCTTCTTAAATAGCGAGAGAAGAGTCAAGCTCGCTTGAACTCTTCCGAGCGTAAAGAAGGTCAAGCTTTTGCAAAAAAGCTTAACCTGCTGAAATAGCGAGCGAAAAGATTTATCTTTTGAAATATGAAAAAAGTTCTTTTTCTGTCCTTCCTCATCCTAACCTCCTGTGTCAGCACAAAGAAGGTCGTTTATTTCGAAAACAAGGACCAGATAGACCCGACACTCTCAAAGACCCTGTTCGATGCCAGGATTATGCCCAAGGACATCCTGCAGATCCAAGTGTTTACCATGGCGCCTGATGCGGCCATTCCTTTCAATCTGATGGGGGCTACAGGCGGTGCAGCCAGTGCTGCCGGGGCAGCTGGTGCCACGGGTACGGCAGGTCATGGTGGTCTCTACGATTATCTGGTCGACAACGAAGGCAATATCGAGTATCCCGTCTTGGGAACCCTTCATCTGGGTGGTTTGAGCAAGACGGAGGCTGAGCAGCTCATCAAGGGCAGGATCCAGCCCTATATGGCAGAGTCGGAGAGTGTGGTGGTGCATGTACGGATGGTGAATTACAAGTACGCAGTGCTTGGTGGTGTGAATCGCCCGGGTGTCTTCACCACACAGAATGAGAAGGTCTCGATCCTCGAGGCCATTGCTCAGGCAGGCGATCTGAACCTGTATGCCGAGCGCGATAAGATCTTCCTGATTCGGGAGAACAGCGAGGGCCAGAAGGATTTCCACCAGTTAGACATCAATGATGCCAATATCATCAGTTCACCTTACTATTATCTGCAACAAAATGATGTGATCTACGTGGAGCAGAAGAAGGTGGTTGCCCGCAATGCCTTCATCTCAGCCAACACGAGTATCTGGTTCTCCATCACCAGCTCCCTCATGTCCATTGCGACATTCATCATTGCCTTATCGAAGTAATTTTTTATAAACTCTTAGTTTT
>Ga0310691_10008042_pt1 | contig 10898 bp, 9 predicted proteins | sample 176DNAGHGlowgp2_FD_203887 | JGI IMG/M metagenome (GOLD analysis project Ga0310691, IMG submission 203887) | Sheep rumen microbial communities from Palmerston North, Manawatu-Wanganui, New Zealand - 1766 DNA GHGlow gp2 (v2) (version 2) | ecosystem: Host-associated > Mammals > Digestive system >... | reverse complement strand
CGGATACCGTTCCTCGAGGATCTCCCGGGCGGTGTCCAGCTCCTCGATATGATGCGTATGCTCATAGTGGGAATACAGCGTCTCGATATAATATCTCCGCTTCTTCGGCACGATCACCCTCGCACCGTTCAGCATGGGGCGAAGCTCCCTGTACCGGAGAATGCTCTCATATTTATTCTTCTTCCGCTTCTTTCCGCGGAAGTGCCGCCGGTAATGGGCAAGGCCGAGATATTCCGAAGAAAGGTTCTTCCATGCCCAGTAAAGACCAGTCAGCTCGCAGAACTGGCTGTTGAGAGCGGAAATATTCTCTCCGGTATTATCCTTCTGAAAGCCCAGATCAAGGGGCGTTCCGTCCCCGGCCAGCTTTCCCTCCGCTCCCACATGAAGCGGTATATACATCCGGTCTCCGGGCATGACGCAATCCTTATGGGCGGCCACGACCACCCACACCTTGGCCTTCTTTTCATAATCCGGATCTTTAAATCGTTTATCCATAGATCAGTTCTCCTCGGGCTTCCACCCAGGTCTGTACAGGCTGTGAAGACCCTTTTTGCCCTTCCAGGCGTCTCTGTAGGCCTCTTTGTACATTTTTTTCAGCTCAGGCTTTCTCTTCGACAGGAAGGAAACATCCTCAATATACCGCTTAAAAAACCGGATCAGGAAATACCGGTAAGGGAAATTCTTTTTGATCATCAAAAAGTCATTTCTCTTGAAGTAGAATTTGCCCCAGTTCACCAAGTCCTCATCAAAGGGCGGAGTGTCATGATCCACAATGCTTGAGGTCACGCAGAACATCACGCCCGCCTTCCTGAGACGGATGGAATGCTCCTGATCATCCCGGTAGATGAAATAATCCTTTTCGTCCAATCCGACCTTTTCCAGAGTGCTCTTATGGATGCAGGAGCCCACATAGGAAAGGATATCGAACCTAAAATAAGGCTTCTCATAGTCCTCCGCCGAGGATTCGATCATCTTCACCTTCCACTTGGAAACCTCCAGATAATTTCTGTGGCCCAGATGCGGAACGCCGCCGTTATAAACGGCGCTGCAGATAGCCGAGATCCCATCCAGCTTTTCAGGCTTCAGCTTACGGTAAAAGGCATTCAGCTCAGCAAACGCACTCTCTCTGGGGTAGGCATCATCATCGGATACCCAGATCCAGTCCGCATCCATCCCCATAGCGATATTCATGCCCTCATAAAAGCCGCCGGCGCCGCCTGTATTCTCCGGGAGATGCACCAGCTTTTTCTCAAAGTCCTCCGGCGTATTCACCCATTCCTCCAGATATTCAGCGGTTCCGTCATCGCTGCAGTTGTCGATAGCCAGCAGATAAGCCGGCTTATAGGTCTGCGCCGAATAGCATCCCAGCGCATGCTTCAGCTTTTCCAGCCTGTTATAGGTAACAAGTACTACACCAATCTTCATATCGTTCATTCTTTTATGGTTACCTCCATATCGTGCGTCTTTCTTTTCTCCTCCGGCGGCAGCTGCATATAGTCACCGTAGATCCCGGACAGATATTCATCCCAGTTGGAGTAGGTTCTGTAGGTTTCCCCTTCAAAGGACACCTCAGTCGGCTTCCGGAATCCCTCGTAGCTGATCCGCTCGCCGGGGCCATAAAGGCCCATAGTCACGATGCCGCAGTGTTTTGTACTCCCGTAGGGACACTGCTTGGCCGTTCCCGTTATGGCACTTACATATTTTTTCTGTGTGATGATCCGGGAAAGAGGGATCAGCACCAGCTTGGAAAGTTTGTGGAACAGTGTCCGTCCCTCGCCCCACTCAGCGTTCCGGATATACAGGAGCCGCCGCAGGAAGCTTACCTTTTTCAGCACCTTATTGGCCTTTTTCCGGTCGTCCGGCAGCCCGTCCACCGGAAATATATCCACCCAGAGATGGGGAATATCGTTGCCGTACATCTTTTTCGTCGTTGTGCGGATATCCACCAGCTTCATGAAGGGGAACATAAAGGTTCCGTCCTCCGGACATACCAGCTTCAGATGATCGGAAAAAAGCTTTTTCTCCCGGTTCAGCCGCACCAGCCTGTTGTAATCCGGCCGGGGCAGACAGACATCCACATCATCATCCCAGGGGATAAAGCCCTTATGGCGAATGGCGCCCAGAAGGGTGCCGCCGCAAAGATACAGGTTCAGTCCGTTTTCCTTTGCCACAGAATCAAGCTCCCGGAGCATTTCCAGCTCATGGCTCTTGATCTCTTCATTTGTCAGTTTTCTTGCCATTCCTTTCTCCTCTTCCCCTCAGACAACGTACCGGTTCTTTACACTTCGGCCGCTTCCTCTTCCTTGCTGTTCATGCTGTCTCCGCTGCTCTCGTCCGCTCCGGCCTCCACATATTCAACCGGCGGATGGAAGAACAGGCCGTCCTTCGTTCCCAGCACCACCTGCTTGATCCTTGTCAGCTTATGGTCCGGCGCTTTCATGATGATCCGGACAACATGGCCGCCCAGGCGGATGCATTCATAGCCCCAGCCCTTCAGACCCTCTCTTCTGTAGAGCACCACCTCATTCCGGTAACGCATACGGTACCGGGGCATGCGCTCCATATCATCCTCATGGATGTTTGCCCCTACATTCTGGGGCGACTTATGCATGACCACACTGTCGGAGATCGCATAGCAGGGATACTTACGGGAGATCCGCCGGCTGTACTCCCAATCATCGGTCCAGATAAAGAATTCCTTGATGGGCAGGCCCACATCCTTTACCACGTCAGCCTTCACAAAGAAGGACACGAAGGAAGCGATGACCACAGGTACAAAACGCACGTCGAACTTCTCCACAGGCTTGGTCAGCTTTTCCCTCTGCAGATTCATGATACAGGGCTTTCTGTCCTTCCACATAACGCGGCTGGATAAGAAGCCGTAGTTGCCCTCCAGCTCCTCGTCCGCCTTCAGCAGTCTCGCCAAACAATGCTTGGCGGGCATGCAGTCGTCATCCATGATCCAGACAAATTCATAACCGGCTTCCACAGCCTTTTTGATGCCGAAGGAAAAGCCGCCGGCCCCGCCCAGATTGGCGCCGGTGTTGATATAATTCACTCTGGGATCCTTCCGAAGCTCTGCCAGAGCCTCCTCCGTGCCATCCGTGGAGGCGTTGTCGATGATCATGATATCGCACTCCGCATCCTGCTGGTTCATCAGACAATACATATTTTCCAGAAGGAGCTCCTTCCGGTTATAGGTTACCACAACCGCTGCCGTTCTGTTCATCTTCGATCTCTCCTTTTTACTTGGAGCCGTCCATCTTCAGGACTGCTGTAAAGGTCTTTACCAGGATCTTCAGGTCCAGTCCCAACGAGAAGTTCCGGATATATTCATTATCCAGCCGTACCACCTCTTCAAATTCGGTGATGTCGCTTCGGCCGGAGGTCTGCCAGAGACCCGTAAGACCGGGCTTCATTGCCAGTCTGGAAAGGTGATGGGGCGAATACTGCTGGAATTCATCCAATGTGGGAGGCCTTGTGCCCACAAGGGACATATCCCCCTTCAGAATGTTCCAGAACTGCGGGAATTCGTCCAGACTGGTTTTCCGCATGAACTTTCCGGCCGGGAAAATCCGGGGATCGTCCTCCATCTTGAACATCAGGCCGCTCATCTCGTTCTTCGCCATCAGCTCCTTCTTCCGTTCCTCCGCATCCATATACATGGACCGGAATTTATACATTTTGAAGATCTTTCCGTTCTTGCCCACCCTGTTCTGCTTAAAGAGCACAGGACCCGGGGACTGCTTCTTGATGATGGGAGCCAGAAAAATCATCAGGATGCCTGTGAAGAGGAGTCCGATCACGCTGACCACGATATCCACCAGACGCTTGATGATCAGCTCACCCGGGGTTCCCGGGCTGATGGAGGTGGTGATCACCGTAAACGGCTCCACATTGTCGATCTGCATGTTCGGCAGGTTCTTGATCTCCAGATCCAGGCCGATGTGGGTGGTGATACCCATGCTGAGGAACCTGTCCGCGATCCGGCTGGATTCCCCGTGTTTGGCCAGAAGGTAGACCTCGTTCACCACGTTTTCCTTCACGAATCCCAGAAGATCCTCTCTGGCGATCACCGGAATGCCCCGGATCTCCTTCGGGAAATCCTCTTCCCTGTGGGTCTTATCCGGCAGCAGCATAATGCCGATAAAGCTGTAATAGCCGTTGTTCTTTACCTGAAGCGCCTCCAGATATCTCTCCACCATACCGGGGTAGGTCACGACCATCACCTTGGAATTATTCTTGCCGGACCAGAACCGCCGCCAGATCAACTTCTTCCGGATGCACCGGAGCAGGAACATGATCACGATATCGAAGATAAAGAACAGACCGAAGGTCATACGCGAATAGGTGCTGGAAACCTTCATCACGAAAAGAAGAGCGATGATGGTGGCCAGAAGCTGTATGTTTACCACGGTCACGCACCAGAGCTCTCTGAATTTTTTCCTTTTCAGGATGCCTGTATGAAAGCTGTTAAAGAGCATCAAAACAATATACAGCACCACAACGGTTACACAGATGCGGCTGTAAAAGTCCAGATTGCTCTTTTTCTCCTCCTTCGGGATCCACACCAGATAAGCGAGCCAGAAGGAAAGAATAACACTGAATATGTCAATAATGATAAAGTCCAGGTGCTTTGCCTTTACACTGGATTTTTTACCCAAATTCCACTCACCTCTTTGTTTTATTCAATACGGTACCGATCATCTCCGTACCGGATGTCTTCGCTTCATTTACCGCAAACTTCATGTCCTTCATGGTGGTATTTCCATACGTTGCAAGAAGAACGAGCCCGTCGGCCGCGCTGGAAAGCAGAAGGCCGTCGGCATGCTCCTTGATGGCCGGCGTTCCCACGATCACGATATCCTGTTTTTCAGAAGCCTTTTCCACTTCCCGGATCAGTTCTCCTGTCTTCTTTCCGTCGGAGAACGTAAAGGATGATGCCTTCTGCCCTACCGACAGAAGCTCCTGCTCCAGCTTTTCGGCCAGATTCTCTTCTCCCACCTTTTCATTTACCGGGACAAGGGCGATGACCTTCTTTCCGGAAAGGAGCAGCTGGTAGGCCAGCCTCTTTTCCGCCTCTTCTCTGTTCTTTTCCCTCTTCGGAAGCTTACCGTAAAGAGTAGTTCCTGCATAAGCCAGGTCTCCTGCATTCCGGATCCGGTCAAATATGACGTAGATCACCAGGAGAACGACAGCAGCCAGGATCACGCCGCCAATACCGCCGACGATCCCGTACTTGATCAGGCCCGTCAGACTGGGAGAAAAGCTGGACGCTGCTCTGGCGCCGCGGCTGTCCGTAACGGAGGGCTGATCCACAACATAAACGTCGGTGACCTTAAGATTCTGCTTAGCCGTCTCAATAAAATGATCGACCAGAAGACGGCAGATATCCAAACCGCGCTCTGCATTCACATCTGTCACGACCACCTGCATAATGTTGGTACCATTGTTATTCTTATTGATCAGAAAACGGAACTCCTCCAGGGTGATATTCTTCATATCCGAATACTCTTCCCGGAGATTCAGCTCGTCAATGATGCTGGCCAGAGTGGTATCACAGGTGAGCAGAATCCTGGCATCCGCCTGCACACGGTTATAGATCTGGCTGACATCTGTTGCATTTGTTCCGCCGGAAAGGGAGGAAATATCAAAGCCGATATAAATACGGGCAGTAATATTGCTGCTTCCCGCAGGGGGATAAGCATCCGTATGCTTCTGAACGCCATAATAATACGCATCTCTGTTCTGATTATAAATGGAACTGATGCTCGCATTTCCCCGGCCAACCGAGGTTTCCCACTCCAGCTTCTGTTTACGGTAACCCAGATAGCCAAAAGCACCCGCAAAAAGGGCCGCCAGCAGAATGATCATCCAGATCCTCTCCCAGAGATATATCAAAAACTGTCTCAGATCAATAAGTCTTTCCGTATCCTTCATTGCACTCTCCTTAACCAGCCGTACCTGTATTCCACACCGGAACATTAACTTTAATTTTACCTTCTTTCCCCCTTGCTGTCAACGAAGCGATCACGCTGCCCAGCATGATCCAGAAGGGATTGAACCAGATATGCAGGATCAGATCATCCACCACTGCATGGGCCGCCAGCATGGTCAGCACAAACAAGAGATGGGTGTCATGACGCCGCCGGGCATCAAACATCAGATATGTCAGCAAAACCAGGATGACGGCGATGAAAAAGATGCCGTACCGCTGGGTAAACTGCACGTAGAGATTATCCACATACAGGTACTCTCCCCTGTCCTGCATACCGCTTTCGTTCAGCCCGTTGCCGACCCATTCGATCCTCCTGCCAAACAGAGAAAGCCCGTAGGTCTTCACCGACTGCTGCATAAAGTTCAGCCGGCCGGTAAGCAGGTTGTTCAGCTTTGCCAGTATCCTGTTCTTCGGTGAATATATTTTGACCAGGAAAAAGCTGAGCGCCATGCCGAAAAGCCAGGCAAAGGTCACGAAAAATGTAAGGAACCGGTACAGCGTTTGTCTCGGCCTGACCATCACATGGCTGTGGAGCTTCAGATAGATGAGCGCCAGAAGCATGATCAGCGTGAACAGGAAGCAAAGCCGGGAATCTGTCACGTAATAGAGCCAGTAGCCTGCTCCGAAATAAAAAGCGATCCGCCACAGCGGGACCCTTTCCCGGTTCAGATAAAAATCAATGGTGATGATATCCAGAAGATAGGTGGATGCGTAAAGCGCATAGCGGAAGCCCAGGAATTCTCTTGGTCTTTGGTATTTTGCATCCATGATATAGTTTTCGATGAGCCCCACCTGGCTGCAGACCACGATGATGCCCAGCCAGAATATGGTGAGCCAGGCTGTCACCCGCAGGATCCTTTGGATACTATAGGTCCTGCCGCAGTAGATAAAGAGCAGCGGCGTTGCTGTAACGAAGCTGACGGCTCTGTGAATGATCAGGAAAAAGAAGGCGATCAGCGCCAGCGTCAGGAACAGTCTGTAATTGTAGCCTCTTTTCAGCAGCTCGCTGATAGCGAGAATCCCCCAGCAGACCAGGCAGACCAGCTTGTACGCGGCCTCCGGAATGGCGGTGATCAGTACGGTTGAACGCAGGATCATGACCGTCATATAGACCACGAACGCAGAGAGATAAAGGATCTCGCTGGTTGATATGCGATTGGGTAAACGGATGCTCCTATCCACTTCAGCCTCCTTCCGGGGTACTCTCCGCTGTGATCTTCACACAATTATCCAACCTTCATCATAACAAAAAAAAAGCCGTCTGACAACACCTGTTCGATTTTCTCACGAACCTGAAAGGCATTCTCCGGAACGGACTTCTTTTATTCTTTTGCATACTTCCCGTCCACGGCCCGTGATATGGGAAGTATGCGTGATCTCAAGGTTTCAGGCGAACATTTCTCCCGGTTTAACCGGATATCCGTTCAGATATGCGGCGGCCGGCATGGCCTTTTTCCCCTCCGGCTGAAGCTCTGTGATCACCAGCACACCCTTTCCGGTCATGACAGCGATGCCCTTTTTATTTGCCTGCAGCACCTCTCCCGGAACAGGCTCACGGTCCTTCCCCCGGGCAGCTCCGGGTGCTTCCGCACTCTGCGGAACCGGCTCCTTCTTTCCGTTTTCCTGCGAGGCAGGCTCCTGCGAAACTGCGCTCCGGTAGGCTTCCATGTGACGCAGGGTTTCCACTTCATCCGCCACCCTGGCAAAAAGGATCTTCAGATTCTTTTCTCCCAGAGAAGCATATGCCACCGCATGGGGATTCAGCCCGCGGATCCTCCGGCAAAGCGCCTCAGCCGTTTCTCCAAAGTCCAGCTTACCCATATCCCGGGTGATCTTTCCGGCATAGCTGCTTTCCTCATTCTTCTGCTTTTCCGGGATAAGGCTCCCTGCTTTAAGACCGGCCAAAAGAGCCGGAAGAAGCTCCGCGCCGCATTCCGCCAGCTTTTCCGTAAGACTTCCCGCCGTATCCTTTTCGGTTATGGGCAGCTCTGCCTTCATGAGCATGTCGCCCGTGTCCAGTCCCTCTTCCATCTGCATTACCGTAACGCCGGTTTTCTCATCCCCGGCCAGGATGGCTGCCTCTACCGGAGCCGCTCCTCTGTATTGGGGAAGCAGTGAGGCATGCAGATTTACGCAGCCATATCCGGGAATCTCCAGTATGCTCTTCGGCAGGATCTGGCCGTATGCCGCCACCAGAATGAGTTCCGGGGCAGCCATTTTCAGCCACTCCACCTCTTCCTCAGTCCGCAGCTTCTCCGGCTGACGGACCGGAAGACCCAGCTGCTCCGCAGCCTCCTTCACCGGCGAAGGCATGAGCTTTTTCCCCCGCCCCCTCGGACGGTCCGGCTGGGTGTATACGGCGACGATCTCCTCGCCCATTTCATGCAGTTTTTTGAGTGCCGGAACCGCAAAGTCCGGCGTTCCCATATATACAATTCTCAATTCTATCTCATCTCCTTTTACTCATGACACCTCCGCCCGAAGGGGCGGCAGTCTTCCTGCTGAACGGAGAGATCCATGTCAGCGATACAAATCATATTGCATTTCCCTTTCCGTTTGATTATGATAGTTATGAAGCTATGCGCGGCCCGGGCAATATCGAGGCTTTTGCGCAGTGCTATCCGGAAGGCAATTAATAGATATAGTTATGTAGAAATCGGTGTACGATAGCCTTGGGCATGCGAAGGCTGATCATCAAACCGGCGGAGAATCCTGAAATGGCAGAATTTCTTAAAAAGATCATAGGTATGACAAAGGACGAGTTCATTAGCTGGCTGCACGAAAGCCAGGGCTCGCTTGGAAATTATCTGCTGAAGATCCTTCTTGCCATCCTGATCTATTTCATCATCAGCGATTCGCTCACATCCATCATCCGTAAGGTTCTGAAAAAGGACGAAGATCCGCGCAGCAGACAGATCGATCAGAGCTCACGGGTACTTGCCGTGATCCTGTACATTTTCAAGTATGTGTTACTGATCATTGTCCTTTATGACATCATCCATCAGCTTGGCATAGTGGAGACCAGCCCTTCCGTTACACTGCTCGTATCAGGAGGCGTTGTACTGCTCCTTCTCCTGACCGGCACCCTGGCTAAAGGGATCCGGAAGCTTGCCCGTTACCTGAACCGCCTCGCCCGCGGCGAGGATATCGAATATGCCGATATCACAGATACAAAAAAGCGGCGCTTCGCCGGTCTTTCCATGCAATCCGGGACACGCCGCAGCATTTTCCGCCTCCTGTCCTTCCTGTATAAAACGGCCGGGATCGTGATTGGCGTTGCTCTGGCACTTGTCGCCTGCCGCGGCATTTCCTATGTGCTGGAGAGCAAGGGAACAGATATCTCCCATCTTCTCGCCCTGCCGGAATACCAGCTCTCACGGGAATTCCAGACAGAATTCCGTTGGGACAAAGAGCTTCCCGATAAGCTGCCCGTAAAGCTGGGCGAACATGTTGAGGTAAAGACCAATGGCGATATCAATCTCATTTTTGTTGACGGCAGCTTTGCGGCCATCAATACATCCAGCCGGGATTACCGGTTCTATGAGGTCGGCATCAATCAGTCAATCCGTTCCTCCCTCCGCCGGACAACCTTCCGGTACGAAAATACCTCTAAGCTTACCCAGAATACCCACGGCAATTATTCCGATTCCTACATTTACTGCAACTGGTCGGACAATAACTGCCTGATCCTGACGGTAAATAACACCTCCAACCGGGTCGCGTCGCTTACCTACATCCGGGATCTTCGCGCTGTTGCAGACCTGCTCGGGGTGAGCGAATACTGATCCAACGCCCGGCCGGGATATTTGTTTCTCTTTATCCCTCTTTATTCCTCTTCCTCGACAGCCGTAACGTGATGCAGGCCTCCGATGACCTTATCCTTATAAAGGACTCCGTCCAGGTGATCAAGCTCGTGGCAGATGGCGCGGGCCAGAAGCTCCGTCCCCTCGACACGGATCTCGTCCATATTTCTGTCAAGCGCTTTGGCTATAACATGATTCGGACGGGTCACCTCTCCGGAAAGCCCCGGAAGGGAAAGGCAGCCCTCCTCGCCTGTCTGTTCACCATCCGCTTCAATGATCTCCGGATTGATGAGAACAAGGGGTCCTACCTCGTCATCCCCAACATCAATCACGACTATCCTTCTGAGAATGCCTACCTGAGGCGCCGCAAGTCCGACACCATTTGCTTCATACATGGTATCAAACATGTCATCGATCAGTTCCTCCAGCCGGGGCGTCATTTCCTTAACCGGTTTGCACACCTTGCGGAGAACATCATCTCCATCCTCTCTGATCTTTCTGATTGCCATTATCCTCTTCCTTTCCTCTTATTCTCTCTTATTTCCTCTTATCTTATCTATTATCCGTATCCGCCCATTGCCCCTTCAGGCTGCAATCCGCCGACCGCCTGATGAAATCCGCAGGCTGCCTGACCCGATTGCGCGGCACAATTAATCTCCGCTTCTACACAATGTTCATCGGGTCGAGATCCGGAGTGAATTCGATCTTCTTTTTTCCCTCTTCGCCCAGGAGTTTTTCTGCCAGTTCCGCTGCCCGGAAGAGAATCCCGGCGTCCGCGGACTTCAGATAGATCACCCGGCGATACCTCTCGTTCACGCGATAGATCATGGCCTCGGCAGGGCCGATGATATCCGTACTGCCGGAACAGCTCCTGCCCTGCGCGGACATTTCACGGCTCAGTTCCTTCCGCAGACGCTCTCCGATCCGGTCAGTCTCCTGCTTCAGGAACGCTTCATCCTCAGAAACAAAAAGCAGGGCTGAAAGATGCCATACCGGCGGAAAACGGAGCAGCCGCCGATAGGCGATCTCATATTCAAAAAAGCCTTCGTAATCCTGAGCAGCCGCCATCTGCACGGCATAATGGTCGGGCTTATAGG
>Ga0310691_10008040_pt1 | contig 10904 bp, 24 predicted proteins | sample 176DNAGHGlowgp2_FD_203887 | JGI IMG/M metagenome (GOLD analysis project Ga0310691, IMG submission 203887) | Sheep rumen microbial communities from Palmerston North, Manawatu-Wanganui, New Zealand - 1766 DNA GHGlow gp2 (v2) (version 2) | ecosystem: Host-associated > Mammals > Digestive system >... | reverse complement strand
TACCATCTTCAGTAGCAGTACCTGTTTCAAAGTTGCTATAAGAAAGCTTCTCGTTTCCAAGAAGCTTACCCCAGTTTTCTAGACGGTGACCATCTGAGCCGAATCTCCTGAAATCTAGGATCATAGACAACAGGAGAGTATCGACAATAAATGTCTTTTTAGAAGGTTTCCATCCGAAGAGTTTATGGAGGGCTACTAAGTCAAAGGCAATAATATTATGCCCGATAAGCTGTGTGGCTTTTGACATGTAGTCCATCCAAGACATGTCTCCTTCCAGGAACGTTCTTTTCTCTCCTGTGTCTAAGTCTTCGGTACAGAGAACATACATCTTGGTATAATTCAATCCGTCTGTTTCTATATCGAAGACAAGTCTCATCTGATCACAATCCTTCCTGTTTCAGCGAGTTGAATCATCCACCCCAGATAATCATAAGCCTTTTTGAGGTCTTTAATAATCGGCTCACCTGTTTTACGACCTTTACGATCAAGATATTTTCTGACCTGTAATTCAAGTGCAGCCATCATCTTCTCTGGATTATCTTTATAAGTGGGAAGATCTTGCACGACTTCGAGCCACTGTTTACCATCCAGGAAATCCTGGTAGTGTTTCGTTCGAGTATAGACTTCTTCGTCGTCCTCTATATTTTGGTATGGGTCTCTTGCCATGCTTTAACTCCTTAAACAAATGGATTACTATCTGGGGCTTCTACTGGTTCAATGATTTCAGTTGCACCTACAGGTTTGAAATCATCTTTAGGCTTAGGAGTATATTTCCTAAGTTTAAGAACCTGAACACCCATAAGAGTATTACGTTTAGTCATCTTCTTTTCCTTTTGAGAAAAGTACTCTGACTGATAATACGCAATATTGCAAATAGAACCATTACCAATAATATTAGGATCAGTGATAGGCTCCATCAAGCCATCAACGACCTGCGGAGGATTTTTAATAGCTCCAGGATCAGAGCCATAAGCATTCTTACTCAGCCGTACTGAGTAATATGCTTCCCCTGTTTCCTTATCTTCCTTAAGTTTAGGGCTCAAACCAGCAGCTTCCCATTCAGCTTTCTGAGCCTTATTTCTGGTTACAATCTCAATACTCCAACGAGGTTTAGATTCATCAAAGTTATTGGAAGGGTCTTTGAGGATCGGCCAACGAACCTCACAATTATTTAAAGTCGCCATTTATGCATCCTTAATACGTTTCATCAAATCTCTCATACCTCTACAGCGGATATAGTAACTTGTACCGCCGCTATTGTTAAGAGGTTTCCAGAGATACAGGATCTTTTCCTGCCCGACGATTCTATGAATGTCCCAGGCATATCCTTCTGTATCAAGAAGATCTTTGAACATGTCATAGTCATCAATAAGGACTACACAACCCTCTGGCTCAAGCCATTCTTGCGTTACATCGCTAAAACGACTATCTGTTTTACGAACTGCATCAGCGAATGCAGTCCATTTCCTATCGTGCGCTACCAGTTTGTCTAGGTAACTCGCCTTTATCATTCGGACTTTCATAGTCCTTTCTCCTCCTTTGCTGTATAAATTGAGCTAGGAGATCCGTACCTTTGCCAAGAAAACACTTATAAAGACCTTCACAATCTTTCTTAAGACAGATTCCTGTTTCAGGGAAGAATCTCCAATCCTCTTTGTTTGAATCAAATACTGCATTCAATACCTCTAGGTCGGAGGTCAATTGCTCAATTTTAAGCTCTCCTTTTGTGAGAAGCTCAAGCCACTGAGGTTCAAGACGATGAATAGAAGCAGCCAGTGGGAATTGTAAATCCCTATTCTTTTCCAGAGCAGAAAAAGAATTGATTATATACGACATAATTATTCCTCCCAGAATGATTGGGCTAATCCAGTATCAAGAGACATACCGATACAATCTCTTAAGAACTGTGAACTTTTTGCCATGACGGTGGGAACAAAGTAAATATCACCACTGTCACCGTCAAACAGTGCGTAATATAAGTTTATTCTATGAGCTACAGTGAGGCTACGTGGGATGGAGTTATCCACAAGAAAGTCAATGATGATATTGATATCATTATCAACTTCAGCCACCATGACATTACCTCCAAAAATTGGCATGAATTGTTTTTCATCATAATTCACATCGTTATCTTCATCTAGAAGCTTGAAATGTGAAATTACATCTGCCATTTCTCTGTAAATTTCCTTGTAATTTTCTTCATCCCAGTAAGCCTGTTTTAACTCATTCAGAGTTCGAAATACTTTCATGAGAGTTCCCATGCGAGTAATGCAACAGGCTCTGAACTTGGCAATGCGCTCAATAGTTCTTTCCAACGTTTCTCTTTTAACAATCTCTTTGGCACATATAACCAAAGAGTGTGAGGGTTGAATATCGTAAGATACTCACCATTTGATAAACCTAATGTATTATGTGAGATATCTGCATAAGCAGGGTATCCCAACATTTCTACAGCTTCATCATAATCGTCTGTTTCATAGATTATATTGACTTCAGCATTGTTTTCATCAAATGGAATCTCGTCTAAGTGACGCTTATCTTCATCATCAGCCCAAAAGTACTGATGAGCCATAACCCCAGAGACTTCAGCAAAGATTTCTGAAATATCTGGATAGTCATTAGCATCAAAGAAAGCTATTTGAGCACGAAGCTCATTCAGATTGTTACATGTAATCATCAATATCTCCTAACTGAAACCATATTCTGATTTCAGTATTTCATGGACGTCGAAATGCCCGAACTCGACGTGACTCAAGTCCAAGTGCAAGTCTTCAGCTAAATGTTCGAGAGGTTTTTGTTCATAAAGTTCTACAAATTTCTCCCGAACACGGTGGAAAAGGTCTTCCATATCACAGTATCTACAGCCATATGAGTCATGGATTGTCACTACTGGATATGGTGCAGAGCTGACAACAAGCATTAGATGTCCTGCATCTAACGAATGGATAGCATTCGGTGCAGCGCCTTGAGACTGTTTTCCTTTTGAGATTATAGGTCTTTCAAGATAGCTGACATGTAATTGTAGCCAGTTTGCATAATTGCCGGTAGCAAGTTTTAATTACATCTCCCTGAACATAATATTGTGTTACTGGAAAGTGAGTTATTGGTACAGTCCAACTGAGAAATTCCTTTTTGAGCTCAGCAGCTTTACCTGCATCTTCGAAAAGCTTCAGGAGTTGCATTGGTTTACGCAAGGACTTACGACAATCATTAAAGACTGTCCTTCCTAAATACGCACCCCAACGATACTCCATGAAGAGAAGTAAATCAATCCCATGTTTCTTGCCATCATCAATTTGTTGTTGGCCGAGACCATAGGATGTTCCACCATATGGAATTGTCATTACATTACGCTTGACAATCTTCCTTCTTTTCTTCTTGTCTACAATTCGATTCCAGAATATAGGAGCAGCTGCATTGAGCATTTCCTTATGCTGTTCACGAAAAGCTTTGAGCTCATTTATGAGGTCAGTACGCTCTTGACCATCTGCATCAGCTATCTTACGTTTGATTTCAATCATTTCGTCGATAAGCTCATTACAGCGATCTTGAGTATATTTAGGAAGTTCATTTACTTCCTTTTGGATATGTTCCCATAAATGTTCAGCCACATACGAATATAAGTCACCCGCATCTGGCCTTACAGTCAGATTAACATGAGATGCAGTTTCTTCATCTTTGGTTAGGGCAGCAAGATGCTGACATCCATTATTAGACCCATCGATGAATACACAAACACCTGATGAATAATCATAAGAAATTTCTCCTTTACGTTTTTGGAAGTTACGTAAGTTACGTAATTCCTTGATCGCAGCAAGAAATTGCCAGGGTTTATCAGCAGCCATCCATTCCTTATGAATTAAAGGTTCGTTAGCACAGTTGATAAGCATTTCTTCATTATCAAGCGCCCAAAGAACTCTAAGATCCAGAGGAAGTTTGTCTGTCTTAATCCCACTTGAGGTATCCCCTCCCCAAGTTGAAGCAATGTAAATTAAAAGCCATTTATAACCTTGTTCAGTCATCTTGGCTTTACGAGCCATCATAAGCAATCCACGTGACAAGTCACTTCCCTGTTCATGTAGATATGCTGTAGATGGATATTTACGCCCTCGAAAATCATAGTAGTACTGATGGTAGAATGTTTCATCGCCCATCTTAGCTGCTATATCTAAGATTTGATTTGTTTCTCTAATTTTAGTTTTCTTAGCTTCTCGCTGTTGTGAGTTCCATATACCAGAGAAAACACTTGATCTTGCTCTTAAACAAATCTTGGCAACCTCCAGAACTTCTTTATTAATTTTCCATCCAATATGTTGTGCTTTATTAAGTACATCAAAAGGAATTGGCATCTTTTCTGGATCAAGTTTGTTTAGAACTTCTAGACTTCCCGTCTTAATCATCGGTATATTATTTTGACTATGACGTGCAGTAGTCCAATCTTCGAAAGGAGTGAAGCATGGAAGGGTAGTGTCCGCAGGTTCAGGAGGGATTGCCTCCCACATTAATCGCAGAGATTGCTCATCCTCAACTTTAATGAGATAAGCTGCATTACCATTAGTTGCTCGACCTTTAAATGTGCTAATCAAACCACAATGCTCCAAACTCCACAAGACGTAGGCACCTGCCCTTGTCGCGTAAGCACTTTGAAGCTTAAGTCCAGCCATTTGCATCAAGCGGTGACCAATGGTGGCTGCTAGCTCTGTAAAATATGCAGTCCCATTTCCTTCACTACGTCTTCTTGTACGTGTGTATAAGTACAAGATTTGAATAGTACGATCAAGCACATCTTCAAGTGGAAGTTCTTTCAGAAATCTTGTAACGTATCTATTCTTTTGCATCAATTCAGTAACTGCCCTTACTCTAAGGTCAGCTAGAATTGTCTCCCTCATCCCGCATTTCCTTTCCACATGTGAATTAATGTGGCCTTATTGACCAATGGATATTTCCTGGCAATCTGGATTAATGCTAGGATTTCCTTCTTTCTGTTGACATTAAGGCCACTCAAGTCAACGAATCTAATAGAGCTATACAGAGTTGTTTTGAAATCTGTAAAAGCTCTGTCTTTCTCGAAGTACAATTTTAGTTGTCTCAAGAAAGCTTCCGTACTTTCAAGTGTTATGTAAGACGGATCCTTCATCATATTTTTCAAGTGATGAAGGGGGAATTGCAGCATCTTTGCAAATTTCTCGAGATTAAGTCCTTTTTGTAAAATAAACTCTCTCACGAGAAGTGCAAAGCCTGTTTCTTCTCTAGTTGTTGCCACAAGCATTATAGACAAGCATCAATAACAAGAATATTCCCCCTAAAATAATAAACCCATTTCCAGTAAAAGCACAAAGCATTAACCAGATAAAGGCCCAGAAGAATATCCTTGCATTCATGTTGTCTCCCTTTTTAGTTTTTAAAATAGACTAACGCCTCCAAAGTTAACCTCCAGGAGGCTTTACATGAGGAGAATTCCTATTAACCCTGGAATTCCAATAGGGTTAAGCTAACTTAAGGAATCAATTCTTTGCCAATGAAATCTAGCAGAACATTTTCCTCAAGTTGACCAACTTTTCTAGAAACTTCCCAGCCATCTTTTTTGATAATCAAAGTGGGAGTTGCTCTGATATCAATGTCTTTGGCTTCTTGTGGGACAATTTCTACATTAAATTTTTCTAGTGGTATGGAATACTCCTCTGCAACCTTTTCCAAAAGAGGGAGAAATTCTTTGCTAGGTTTACAAAAATCTCCATACCATAATTCCAATTTTATTTCTGACACGGAAGCATCTCCTTAATTCTGCTAGAGAGTTCTGAACAGAAACCTACTAAATAGTTTATATCGTCAGTTTTCAATCTGACACTTATAACTTTCAGATAAGAAGTATCCTGTTGAATATCTATTTTAGCAATTAAATTATCTTTAGGCATTACTTCTTTCAACTGCGTGTCTGTAATACAAGGGATCTTTAACTCATCATTTAGAGTTACCCTGCAATAGCCAATATCCTGGGCTAATGGCGCAGCTGCACAAAAATTACCATTCAGAGTATCTTTCCAATTAACATTAAGAATTTCCTTATTGGATAGATCCAGTATAGCCATTCGTGGTCCTTTCTATTCCAGCTAATACAAGTTCTTTAAAGCGTTCTCTATTTTCTAACGGTAGTTCATTAAGAGCATTCATAATAAGTGTTGCTCCGATAGACATTATTATTTCAAGAGCTTGATCTGAAGGGAATCTTGCGAAAGATTCGTACATTATGAAACTGGCGTAATCTCTTACAAAGTCACTGTAGGGATCCTGTTCTTTCACGGGTTTTCTCCTTCAAAGCTGCTTCAATAATCTCAATGTACTTGTCACGTACTTCAAAAGCAAGCTCATTTAGCGAGACTATTAATAGATTAATCCCTACATGTGCAAGAACTTCTACAGAGTCCTCATATGAAAGATTTTCCCTGGCAAGATCAATATTGATGTCTATAAGTTGTCTTATAACTTGTTCTTTATGATACATTGCCAGGTTTCCTCCATGTACGTTCATCCTTACGGGTATCCCACATTCCTCTACGAATCTCACCATTACGCTCTTTTCTTAACAACACTTCTACTGTATTTACTATGAAGCGTTGTAAGAACATTTCACGAGTGTCTGGTGGAACATTTATAGTTAATTCCTTACAGAGATTTGTCATGAAGGTAAAGCCAGTAATTTCCATGTGATTATCTACTAAAAACTTTTGTAAATTTTCAGGGATATTTACAGACTTACCTGCGTGTACTATTTCTGCGAGATACTTCATAAATTCTGTGAGAAAGTATTTTTGAAGTCCTCTAGGTCGACCTAAAATGAGCTCAACACATATATTCACAGCGTATTGATAGCCGAGCTCATTAATTTCAAATGTTTCAAACCATTTAGGATCATTCATGAAGGGCATGCTAGGATTTAGAAACTTAGCAGCTTCACATTCCTGACACCACCCTTCATATTCCTCAATTTCATTTTTGTTGCATATTGGACATTTCATTTATCCTCCTTACGATTGTTTTGTGCAAAACGTTAAGAGCTTCAGTCCTAACAGCAACCTCTTTAGGAATGAACATATCCGCAAAAGCATAAGCTAACTTGGTAAAACTTTCAAGTTCAGCTTCACTAAAATTTGCCATCATTTTTGAATTGTATTTTCTTCTTGGTGCCACAGGGCTTCCCATAATTCTTGTACCTCCATTCTTGGTTTAAATTTCTTTAATTTACGACGATCAGTAAGCTCAAGGTATTTACTTGTGAGCTTGAGATTGTAGTTTCCGTAACTAGCAACTTTATAACTCCTCTCGCCACGCCATTTAAGTTTACCTGTATAGGTACGATCTACGAGAGATGTGTAGAATTCACTCCTAATAGTTTCACCTATTTCACTCATAACTAAAGCATTACACCTACGAGTAGCTACAAGCAAGTCATCCAGATTTTTACCGGAGTGTATTAGATCAATCATTTGACCTTTTAAAGTATTAAAATCTCTACTCATCGTCATACCCAGTTTCTAAATCAAAATGAATTGTTTGCGGCAATTGATTATGAAGTAATATTTTAGCCTTGTAGAGAGCATCTTCTTCGTTATAGGCGTCTAAATAAATATCAGTAGATGCGTGTACTTTAAAGGAGCGTTTACTTGTTTTTACATATTGTGCTTCAAACTCTTCTTTCGGCATTATAGCTAAGGCTTCGTTCTTAGCCTTTATAATATAGTCACCTTTTCTTACCTCTCTAACACCAGTTTTAGTGTGCAAATATGGAGTATTGTCTTGTGTAAATACTCCTGTAATGCCCCATATATCATTTGGAGTAACACCGTTCCACTGTTCAGCTTGAACTGGATTAGAGCGTTTTACATACCACTTCATCATAATTTCTCCACAATTTTATATTTATGTGAGCCTCTTACATATCGTCTATTAATATAACCTACTAATAGTCGCATATCTCGAGACCAGAATTGTTCTACATTACCCTTATCAACACCTTCAAGTCTTTTACGTAAGATTATGTTTTTCTGCTTCGTAAAATGATCTTCGATATCTGAAACAGCTTGAGCCCTCTTTAAATATACACCTAGTGACTCAAAATCAGGATTATAGAGTTCACCGTTGATTATGAATGCTTCATATACCACCATGTCGTCTTCTCCTCGGTGTCATTATGACAGGCCTACTGGTGGCATTGCTTAAAAGAATACCACCAATGAAGCCTGTTAAAAGAATGACACCTGCTAATGCAAGTCTCATAACTCATAAACCTTTCCGGCAAACCTAATTGTTTCTTTTACGGGCTTAGCATCACCTGTGAGTTCCCGTAATACATTATAAACTTTGTTTGGCAGAAGAATACTGTACCATTGTCGTTGAAGGCCAAACCTATAGTATGCCTTACCATCTGAATTCATGGTGAACCGACCATTATCAAATTCAATATAAATTTCACCGCGATTGCCTCTACTGATACCTTTAAAATGGCTATCAGTCTTACAATTACGAAGCATATCTATAGTTTTCATTGCGATCATATCAACAATTTCTTCTTTTTGTCTTATCAACGTTTTTATATCAGTATTCATATTCATGAGCTCCTAAGTCACGGTCTACAAGAAGTTTATTATTATAGCCGCCATTAGAAAATAACAAATGATACCCTACGGTATATACCCTCAATTCGCGTTTAATATCACGAAGCCAGTATTTAAGACTTCTAAATACTTCAGCACGAGTGCCATACCTGTTTACTAAAATTATATTCGTTCTGAAACCTCCAGTGAAAGTCATGTAGACTTTATCTTCGCCTTCATTCATTTCTGTGTCATAGAGAGGAATTACACTATCTCCGTCCTGGTCGAGTCCCTGTAGAGACACTCCCAGTTTACAATCCGTGGATACGACTCCTTCTTGTGAAGTCATATACCGTAGGAAATCCTTCTCGAAATTATAATCTTTAACAGTGCCAAGAAATAATTGTGTAATAAATGGCATGTTATACTGTAGAAGTAGTCTATGTTTTGCTGTGATTCCTTCTACGATTCTTTGAATATTTAGTCCAGAGCCCAATCGATTTAGAAATCTGTCTAAAGTTTTAAAGTCAATCCACCCTTCAATTCTGCCCCATATCGCCATCTTGTTTCCTTTCTATTTTAAAGCCCATCATACGAAGTGCTGGTATAACTTTAAAGTAAGGTTTTAATTTCTCAACGATATTTGGAGCATGGATTACTACACATTCATCATGACCGTCATAGAAAACTAACTCATTATCATTTTTAATTTTTATTTGATAATGATTTCTATCAGCGGTATCAGCAGTCTCATTAAAAGACCACTCAGTAATCTCATGCTTCATACGAAACACAATCAATTCGAGCATACAATTCAATTCTTTTTGAAAATGAATTATATTATCGATTGTTTTAACTGTAGCATCTTCCATCAATCTCTCCTAAAAGTGTAGCCTGCTTTATCGAGTCGAGCTACAACATTAAATAGCTCATGTATCTCCTTATACAAGCCTTTATTCTCATACAGAACTGAGCATTCTTTATTAATGAGCTGAATGCATTTTGGTGCGTAAAGGGCTATAGAACAATTGTCTTCAAAAGTAATTCTTGAGTTTGAGTGTATAGTGGCTTTATCTAGATTATTTATGATATAATCTATAAGATCTATTTGCCATTTACTAGTCCTCTGTTTTAAGTCACGCATCTCATACAGTAATTCTGCCAGCTTCATACTTCTTATCCATTCTTTCGTAGTATTCCATCATCTCTCTAATGAATGCTCTACGTTTGGTGTGAGTTTTCCAAGCAACTTTATCAATATCACCGCCATCACGAAGATACTCATAAATCTCTCTTACGAGTTTTGCAATCTTCAGATGTTTTTTACCATCTGGTGGACAGTAAAAACGTTCATCGAATTTATATTGACGATGAAATGCTTGTACACATGCTAAAGTATGCATCATTCGCTGAGTTTTAGAATTAACACTCTTACCTTTATTTTCAATAAAATCTAAGCCAAGTAAATCTAATTCTTGTCCAAGATACCTATCTGAGATTTCTTTAGATTTTTCAATAATTGTAGCTTGCATTAGTTTACTAATTCTATCTGCACAGAAGTACGCTGTAAGATCAGTATCTTTTGCAATGCCAATTTTAATCAAATGGTCGATCATTGGACAAAGTTGACCAGGATGTTTCATTACCATAGCATTTATTGCATGAGCATAATCATCTCTAAGCTCAGGCATTTCAAACATCTTACGTTTCAATTCAATATCAAAATAATTATCATTCATCTTGTCATATACTCCTTTTTAAATTCGTTATAGGGACGATCAATTATACATCGCATGATAAACCCATAAGGTTCATCTGACTCAATATTAACATATTCACCGCCATTTTCAGCTGATCTATATGGTTGATACCTCCACTTCGCTTCAGCATGATTTAAAAACTCTTCCATAAATTTTTGAGCGGCTTCTTTAGTACTAAATGCTTCTGCACTGCCCTTATCATCAAGTTCCGTGTAAGCGCATACCCATATTTCTTTATTCATCTGTCTCTCCTTGTATTTTACAAACCTTCTGTCCAAAAAGTGTTATAGTGGCGTCTTGCGCAACTCTAGACAGATTTACTACAAGATGTTGAGCAAGTTCTGGTGGAACTAACTCTTTTACAACTTTAAAAGCCTCTGGAAAGCTATCACAGATTATATCTGATTTTTCAGTACGGATTATTCTGAATATCATCATTAGTCTCCAGTTTAAGCTTTTCAAGCTCTTCCATAAGTCGCCAGTAATAAGCTTGATTATGAAGTATGACATATCCTCCTTTAAAGAAGACATTTACAACTCTGCCACTAATTCT
>Ga0310691_10008039_pt1 | contig 10904 bp, 8 predicted proteins | sample 176DNAGHGlowgp2_FD_203887 | JGI IMG/M metagenome (GOLD analysis project Ga0310691, IMG submission 203887) | Sheep rumen microbial communities from Palmerston North, Manawatu-Wanganui, New Zealand - 1766 DNA GHGlow gp2 (v2) (version 2) | ecosystem: Host-associated > Mammals > Digestive system >... | reverse complement strand
TCTTTTCATAATCCTTCATATCAATTCTTTCGCCATTTAAAAGTTCATTGACATTTATATCAAGTATATTACACAAGTCTAGCATCTTATCAGCATCTGGTAAAGATAAACCTCTTTCCCATTTTGAAACAGCTCGATCCGTAATAAATAATTTTTCTGCTAATTGTTCTTGAGTTATATTTTTTTCTTTTCTACAATTAGCAATAAATTTTCCAATCTTAATTAAATCCATGAACTTTTCTCCTTTCATGACTTAATTATATAATAAGCCATCTATTAGTTACACATACCAATGGTTGAGTTGATATTCTATATCTATTTTATCATAAAAATAGTGAATATTTTTATTTATTAATGAACGGAATATTACTATTTTATGAATAAAAATATAATAAACAATTGCTATTTATGTATTATAAATGTTATTTGTTTGTAAGAAAAAACTCCTTATATTATAAGGAATTTTAACTTTTTTTATTAATTTAATATATTTTTTACAAACAAATTACAAACATTTTAGCTTTTTTACAATTTTTTTGAACTCCTCAAATCCTCGCAAACCTTTATTTTATAGGCTATTTACCATGACATTGTTTATATTTCTTACCACTGCCACATGGTAAAATATTAAAACAACCAGGTAATTTTTTCCTTTTAAATTGGTGTTTTTTATTTAAAATTTACAATTTTTTACTCAATAATTGTAAGCTTTTATTCAACAACTTACCTAAAAACTTATCTAAAAAATTGATTTAAAAATTGGAATAATAGTTTTATTAGTCAAACAATCTATGTTGCATGGCTTCTGGCTCATCTAAATACATTCTATATAATGAATAAATATCAGTATCTTTATATTTAACTTCTTTAAAATTATTATTTAAATCCAATATTTTACCTTCTCGATAACTTATTAGAATTGGTGAGTGGGTTGCTATTATAAATTGACTCCCTTCTTTAACAAGTTGATCAATAAGGCATAGTAGTGACAATTGTCTTTGTGGAGACAAGGCTGCTTCTGGTTCATCTAGAATATATAAACCATGATCAGTAAATCTATTTTTAACAAGTTTTATAAAAGATTCACCATGAGAACATTCGTGAAGATTGCCACCATAAGAATTATATAGACTATAGAAATTATCTTCTTCAACTAATCTTTGAACTTCAGATGAAAAATTATAAAAACTTTCTGCTCTTAAAAAAAACTTCATTTTCGGTTTATTATATGTTCCAACTCTTAAGTAATTAGATAACTCAGAAGTCGTGTTTTTTGTTTCATATCTAAAGTTTTCAGTCCCACCTTCAGCCGGCAAACCTAAAGCAACAGCAATCGCTTCTATGAATGTTGATTTTCCAATGCCATTTTCTCCAACAAAAAATGTTACTTGCGAGTCGAATTTTAATTCATCAAAATTTTTTACAACATCGATATTAAATGGATATTTATCAAAAGAATCAATTTTGTCTTTTTCTAAAGAAATTTTTTTTACTATTAAGTTACTCTCAATATTCATAAGATAACCACCTACTATAATTATATCATATTTACTAATTTTAATCGTTTAAATAGATAAAAAAACTTATCTAAAACTTATCTAGAGGCTTTTTTTTGCCTCAACTTACCTAAATATTGTAATCATAGAAAAACCTGCAATCCCTTATTTTATGCGGGCTTGCAGGCTTATTTACCACAACATTGTTTATATTTCTTACCACTTCCACATGGACTGAGTGATACTATTTTTTAGCAATAACTTGCGAATAAATTGTAATTAATGCTAATAAGTTGTAAGATATTCAACAAATTTCTTAAAAAATCTCTCAGAAGTTATCTAAAAAGGTATCTAAATTACTTTTTTAATGATTTTTTGATATTTTTTAGTAATTATTTGTTACCTAGAATTACTTTACCATCTAAATTACAAATATATACATCAGGAATTAGTGCTTTGATTTCTTTTAAAATTTTATTATCTTTTTCATATTTTCTACCTACTAAAATTCCTTCTATTAAATTTGATGGTATTCCAAATAAAATTGCTGATTCTCTATCAGTAAAAAAATCATCTTTATTTTTTCTATGTTTAATAAATTTTTCATAATAATCTTGATTAACAAATGGCTTAACATCATTATCATTTATATTATTCGGATTTAAAATATCTCCTTTTAACAATTCTAAAGAGTGATTATTACTGCCATTAAATATTATACCAATTTGTACTCTATCTTGAGCTAGACTTGGCATAAATCTAGCTTCTTTAGTTTGTTCCAAAGTCCACATATGACAATCTACCTTTGAAACTATATCTATAATATTATTCATTTCAGAATAAGAAATAATAGCTGTTTTATTCTTTTGTGTATCATTACCATTTTCAAATACACCAGAATACATTATAGTTCCACCGGAATAAAAATTAATATAATCTTTCAAATAATAATCTTTTTTTAAGTTCCATACACCAACACTACTTGGATATTTAGAAAGCCTTCCATCTATAAACCAACTTGATATTAATCCATCTTTTAATATTTCTTTTAGACCATCAAGGTTTTTATATGTTCCATGTAATAAAGTTCCTTTTTTTAGTTTTACTTTATCTCCAACATTATATTTATCTTTATCTATAACACTATTTTTAGCTTCATAATATTTTTTGATTTGCTCTACTAATTTTTTCTTTCCTTTTTCATCAAGCGACTCATTTTCATTAACTATATTTATATATTCTTCTTTAGTCATTAATTATCACTCCTATATTAATTATATCATATTTTTTATCTTTCAAAAATACCTGTAAAAAGGTATCTAAAATGAATTTTTCATGATTTTTCGCAATTTTTAGCAAAGAAAAAAACTCGCGTTTTTCCTTATATTATGCGGGTTTGCGAGTTTATTCACCACAACATTGTTTATATTTTTTACCACTTCCACACGGATTTTAGTTTTGGGGCTTTTGGAAGCTTTTAAAAGCATTTGAGCCCACTTTTTTGCATTTGGAAGCGTCCGAGAGCACTCGAGAAATCTAGCATAAGATATCTAAAATTCAAAAATTTAACTTTTTCGCATATTTTTTGTATCATCCATTTTTATAGTAGATTCAATAATGACATCACCATCTTGTAATGTTCTATAACTTAATCCGTTTTGATTTAAATATTTCACTACATCATCAATTGCTGGAGATTCTGGATGATCTGATTTATAGTGTGGAACAGGTAGATAATTTATAATACCTACTCCATTCATACTGGTTATACCAGAGTTATAAGGATCAATTTCTTGATTATCAACTAAATGAAAGCCATCTAAATTATGTGTTAAAACACACATACCAGCGCTAAATCCTGAATATAAAACACTATCATCATCTATTTTACTTAACAAAAAATCATCAAAACCACTTAATTTCATAGCTCTATTTAAAACAAAAACATTACCACCAATTACATAAAAAGCTCTTCTATCTTTTAAAAAACTATTTAATTCAGTTTTTTTCCCAAAATAATTTCTCAAATCTAAAATTTCAGTCTTAAATCCTAATGCTTCTAAGTCAGAACATTTATCTATTATTCCTGCAGTCTTTCTATCACTATCATCAAATACATCTACTGCATTGGGAATAACCATAATTTTATTTCCGTTCTCACTTATCCATTTTTGAAGAAATGAAGTATCATTCCCTAATCTATATGAAGACAAATATAATTTCATAATAATCAACTCTTATATCAATTATATCATATTTATTGCTTTTTAAAAATACTGGAAAAAGGTATCTAAAAGGTATCTAAAGTGGCTCAGAGTATATAAACTCGCAAGTTTTTAGCAAAGAAAAAACTCGCGTTTCCCCTTATTTTATGTGGTTTTGCGAGTTTATTTGCCACAACATTGCTTATATTTTTTACCACTGCCACATGGACATGGTTCATTTCTACCTACTTTTGTTACTTTCTTTGGTTGAGGTTTTTGAGTTTTAGTTTTATCTCCTTTTGCTTCTCCACCTTTAACTACTTGTTTTCTTTCTATGTTTTGTCTTATTTCTGCTTTTAATAAATATATAGCTATTTCTCTATCTATAGTATTTAATAATTCTTCATATAAGGCAAATCCTTCAGTAGTATAAGCAGTAAGTGGATTCTCTTGAGCATATCCTCTTAATCCAATTCCTTCTCTTAAATGATCCATTGTATTGATATGATCCATCCAATGTGTATCAATTACCCTAAGTGAAATTGCTTTTTCAAATTCATTAGCAACTTCTACAGGAATATCTTTTAATTTATCATTATATTCTTTTTCTAATTTTTTATAAATTAAATCTTCAAAATCTTCTGGAGATAATTCATTTACATCTTTAAATTTAATTTCTTTCTTTAAGAAATCTGTATTTAATTGTTCTAATATTTCATTATAATCTAACTCTGTTAAATATCCTTCTGGCATTATATGACTAAATACTAATTCATGAGCGAAATCTTTAAATGTTTGTAATATTGTACTGTGTATAGATTCACAATCTAAGATTTCATTTCTTCTATCATAAATATATTCTCTTTGTTGATTAATAACATCATCATATTGTAATAATGCTTTACGAGTATCATAGTTATTTCCTTCAACAGTTACTTGAGCTGATTCTATTGACTTAGAAATCATTTTATTTCTAATAGACATATCATCATTAAATCCAACTCTTTGTAATAATGTTTTAGCTCTATCTGTACCAAATCTAACCATTAATTCATCTTCAAATGAAACACAGAATTGTGAGAATCCTGGATCACCTTGACGTCCTGCACGTCCTCTTAATTGGTTATCAATACGTCTAGATTCATGTCTTTCAGTACCTATTACAGCTAAACCACCAAGTTCAACTACACCTTCACCTAATTTGATGTCAGTTCCACGTCCTGCCATATTAGTTGCGATTGTAACTGCACCTTTTTGTCCAGCTTTAGCAATTATTTCAGCTTCTCTTGCATTATTTTTAGCATTTAACACTTCATGTTTGATTCCTTCTTTTTTTAACATAGAACTAATCAATTCAGAAGTTTCTACTGCTACTGTACCAACTAAGATTGGTTGTCCTTTTTTATGTCTTTCTTTTATTTCATTAACTATAGCTTTATATTTACCTGCTTTTGTAGCAAATATTAAATCTCCATAATCAACTCTAGCAATTGGTTTATTTGTCGGTATTTCAATAACATACATGTTATATATATCCCTAAATTCTTCTTCTTCGGTTTTAGCAGTACCTGTCATACCAGATAGTTTTCTATACATTCTAAATAAGTTTTGGAATGTAATAGTAGCAAGTGTTTTTGTTTCTTGTTCAATATTAACATTTTCTTTTGCTTGTATTGCTTGATGTAATCCATCTGAATATTGTCTTCCTGTCATTAAACGACCAGTAAATTGATCAACGATAATTATTTGTCCATCTTTAACTACATAATCAAAATCTCTTTTCATACTGAAATTAGCTCTTAATGCTTGATTAATATAATGAACTAAATTTGTATTATCTATATCAAACAAATTTTTTACTTTAAAGAATTTTTCTCCAGCAGCGATTCCTTTTTCATCTAATGTAACTGATTTTGTTTTTTCATCATAGATGTAACCATCATCTTCTTTTAATGTTTTAGCAAATCTATCTGCATCAATATATAAATTAGCTGCAGCTTGATGGCCACCAGATATAATAAGTGGTGTTCTAGCTTCATCTATTAATATTGAGTCAACTTCATCAACTATTGCAAAATTAAGTGGTCTTTGAACTCTATCTTTAGCATTAATAACCATGTTATCTCTTAGATAGTCAAAACCTATTTCATTGTTAGTTGAATAAGTTATATCACAGTTATAAACTTCTTTCTTTTCAGAAGCACCTAATTCTCTTAAGTTAACTCCTACAGTTAATCCTAAAAATTTATAGATAGCTCCCATCCAATTAGCATCTCTTCCTGCTAGGTACTCATTAACTGTTACAATATGAACACCCTTACCTTCTAAGGCATTTAAATAAGCAGGCATAGTAGATGTTAATGTTTTACCTTCACCAGTACGCATTTCTGCAATATTTCCTTCATGTATTGCTAAACCACCTAATATTTGTACATAGAATGGTTTTTCACCAATAACACGATATGCAGCTTCTCTTGCTACTGCAAAAGCTTCAACTTTAATATCATCTAATGTTTCACCTTTAGATAATCTATCTTTAAATTCTAGTGTTTTATTTTTTAATTCTTCATCAGAAAGCTTAGACATTTCTTCATCAAGTGCCATTATTTGGTCAGCTATCTTTTTAAATTTTTCTAATTCTTTATATTCATGATCAAATAGTTTTTTAAATAATTTCATTTATGATCTCCTCCTATTGCACTACATATATTATTTTATCAAAAAATACTTAAAAATAATAGTATTTAAGCGTTTTTTTATAAAAAAAAAGACAAAGTCTTTATTTATAAAATGGTGGCTCCAGGTGGGATTGAACCACCGACACCAGGATTTTCAGTCCTGTGCTCTACCAACTGAGCTATAGAGCCACAAAAATGGCGGTTCGTACGGGATTTGAACCCGTGATCTTCTGCGTGACAGGCAGACGTCATAGGCCTCTAGACTAACGAACCACACTGGTTGCGGAAGATGGATTTGAACCAACGACCTTCGGGTTATGAGCCCGACGAGCTACCAGACTGCTCTATTCCGCGATATAAAAAATTAATGGCGGAGAGAATGGGATTCGAACCCATGCGCCAGTTACCCGACCTGCTGGTTTTCAAGACCAGTCCCTTCAACCGGACTTGGGTATCTCTCCAAAAAAATAAATGGTGCCTAAGGCCGGACTTGAACCGGCACGGGATTTGACTCCCGCAGGATTTTAAGTCCTGTGCGTCTACCAATTTCGCCACTCAGGCACATTATATGTCATCGGAAAATCCGTTGACATGTTTAATTATAATATATTTTATATAAAGTTGCAATAGTTTTTAAGATTTTTTTATAAAAAAAGTTAAGTATACACTTAACTATTTTTTAAATCCATTTTGTTCTAGGAAGCTAGCAAATGATTCATATTCAGCATATCCAACCCAAGTATCTACTAATTTACCACCCTTAACAATTAATACCATTGGAGTAGAACCGTAGTTTTGAGCTAAGAAATTTTCGTCATTATCTTTCTTTAATAATTTAGCTTGATCATCTTCACTAACTGTAGTTATATCTAGATAATTTGTTTTATATCCATAATCTTTTTGTGCTTGTTGTAATACTGGTAAAAATTTAACACAATATCCACAAGTTGATCTTCCTAAATAAATAACTTGTGCACTTTTTGAGTCATATAATTTTAATACTTTATCAACATTAACTGTGTTCATCATACTAACATCATAATCTTCAGATGTTTCAGCAGTTTTTTGAGTATCAGCTGTATTAGATTTACTTGTATCAACATTAGATATAATTAATACAAAAGTATTGATTGTAAGTAAAGCAATAATTACATAAGCACATATTAATAATTTGTTTAATATAACATTATCTTTCATTTCTATTTCCTCCTAATATAATTTTATCATAATATAATTATTTTTACAATAAAAAAAGGCTTACGCAGCCTTTATTTTTCTAATATAGTTATTTACATTGCTTGCCCATGTTGTACTTTCGGCATAATATGGATTCATTAATTCTGGAGTGGTTAAACCTTTTTTATAATATCTATTATATAAGATATTAAGATATTGTTTTATACCTTCATCCATTGAACTAAATGACATATATTTACCATTGCTTCCTTTTAATCCACCTAAATTATAATGGGTTTTAGTAAGCCAACTACATGAATATGAACATCCTGTTTCATGTAATGTAATAGCTAAAGCTAAATAAGGATCTAATCCTAATTTTATTGAATACTCAGCAAATAATTTTCCTTTACCTTTTAATGATGAATTCATCGATCTTTCTAGCTTAGCTGATAATTCATCCATTGTTAAGTTATCGAAAACTATCATAGCCTTTCTTTCTTCTTCCTTTTTAATTTTTTCGGCAGTTTCTGCAGCACTAGTAAGTACAGCAAAACTGTTTTCATAAAAAGTAATATTATCTATTTTTGCATTTACTGTTGTTTTACTTATAACCCCTTCAAATACTAAGTAAGAAACAAACATTGCAAGCATAACTATTGAAGATATTGAAATAATCTTCAGTTTTGTTTTCATTTTTTCACCTCTCAAAATTTGAAAGCAAAACTATCGTATCATTATTACTTTATCTTGTCAAATTTTCATATTCCTTAGAAAATTTCTCAATTGAGTTTCTTTTTTTATTAATTTTATTGGATTGTTTTATTATAAATGTTTTCATTTTTTCTTTATCTTCTTCAGTATATTCATTAAAATAAAATTTTTCTAAGCATAGTGTCGCTACTATATCTGCAAATCTTCTTAATGGACTAGTAACATGTCCATATGTATTTATTCCTAATCCTTCATGACCACTGCAAGTTAAATCATAGAATGCCTTAGGGTATATATTATTTATAACATCAATATATTTAGAATAATTATTTTCATTTAAATTTTCTTTTATTTGTTCTAATTTTTGTTTTGATTCATTATCTATTATATGATTTCTATAAATAAATGGAAGATTATTATCTTTGAAATACTTACTAACTATATAATTCGTAAATACCATTGAGCTTTCTATTACTTTACCTCCGTTAGATAATCCTATTATATTAGTATTAGAAAAATTATTATTTTTTCTATTAACTGCATTATAAATTGGATCTTCAATATAATATTTTTGTAAATAATTTGATATAAAACTTAATAATTGTATTGTTTTATCTATATTTGTATCACTATATTTTAATCTTTCATCAAATTCTTTATATGTCATATTTCTTGTTACTTTTATTAAAGATTTTATAAATTTTTGATTAACTAAATTACCATATTTATCTATTTCAAAATAATATGTAATAGCATTCCTATAATTACCTGATTTTAAACTAATCAAGTCTTTAGATAATTCTTTAGGAAACATAGGATATGTTTGATCCGATAAATATATTGAGGTAGTTCTATCTGATGCTTCATCAAATAATATATCATTTTCATTTATTAGAGATAATGGGGATGCTATATGAACTCCTAATAAAATATTATTATTTTCTAGCACTTCTACTGATAAAGCATCATCTATTTCTTCTGCTTCTTCTCCATCAAATGTTAATATAGTAGAATTATCAATTACTTTTCTATCTTTAGAAGTTTCGTAATTATCAATTTTAATTTTAAGTTCTGTATTAACAGACTCATCAAATTCCTTTTTTATTTTATATTTATATTCTAAATGTTTAATAGATTTATCTAACTCAATATTTTCTAATTTTAAAAACAATGTATTTAAATAAAAATTTTTTCTATGTTTATGTTGTTTTACTTTTATTAAATTATCTTTTATTTTTTTTAATATTATTTGTTTATCTATTACATCTAACATTAATTTATCTGACTTTAAAAATAAATCTATTATTTCATCATAATATAAAATAGTATCTATTCCTCTTGATTCATTATATTTCATTATTTCATCAATATATTTATTAACTATATTAATAAAAATATGTATATCATTTTCATCTTTATAATTTATTAAATGAGGAAATTTTTTAAATGCTGCCTCTAAAAAAGAAGCATTTTTTAAATCATAAATTATATATTCTAATAGTTCTAATTTATTTTGATTATATTTTTCTGTGCAATCATATAATAAAGTCATTTGTAATACTTCTATATTATTAATCATTTTCTTTAAATCTTTATATACTTTAGATGTTTTATTAATTTTACCTGGTTTTTGAACTAATTTGGTTTTAATTTTCTGATGAATAACTAATAATTTATTATATGAATGTTTTTTATTATAGTTTAAGAAATATGGTAATATTTTTACTATATTTTTTAAATATGTAATATCTTCTTCATAATCTATATTATCCAAATCTTCATCTAATATATCTAATAATATATTTAATACAGCTTTTTTATTTAGTCTCTTTAGTCCCTCAAAATTATTTGTTTTTAAAAAATTAATTACTCTAATTCTCTTATCCATAACCCACCTACTATATAAATTATAACAAAAAAATAGATTATATTCATCTATTTATTAGTATTATTATAATAATTATATTCAGCTAATTCTTGTGATACATTATCTAAATCTTCATAATAATCATTATTTAGTATATCTTCTATCTCACAAATTAAATCATTCATACTTTTAAACATATTATAATTAATATTATATTTTTCTAATACATTTACTTGTTTATCAGTTAATAATAATCCATTTTTTCTTACTTTATGCATATTTTCTTCATAATTATAATCCATAATACCACCTATTTCATTATAACATAAAAAGAGATAAAAATATCTCTTAATCATTCCACTTCCAATTAAGTATTTCTGGCATATCTATGCCATTTTCCTTAATATATTCTTTATGTTCTATTAATTTTGATTTACACCATTCTACTAAAGATGCTCCTCTATTACCTAAAGTAGGTAAATATTTTATAGCATCTATAACTAAATGATATCTATCTATTTCATTTTGTACTCTCATATCAAAAGGAGTTGTTATAGTTCCTTCTTCTATATATCCATGTACATGTAAATCTTTATTTTCTCTTGAATATGTTAATTGATGAATTAATGATGGGTAACCATGAAATGCAAATATGATAGGTTTATCTTTAGTAAATATCATATTATAATCTTCATCTGTTAATCCATGTGGATGTTTTTTATTTGATTCTAATCTCATCAAATCAATAACATTTACTACTCTTATTTTT
>Ga0310691_10008038_pt1 | contig 10904 bp, 8 predicted proteins | sample 176DNAGHGlowgp2_FD_203887 | JGI IMG/M metagenome (GOLD analysis project Ga0310691, IMG submission 203887) | Sheep rumen microbial communities from Palmerston North, Manawatu-Wanganui, New Zealand - 1766 DNA GHGlow gp2 (v2) (version 2) | ecosystem: Host-associated > Mammals > Digestive system >... | reverse complement strand
CGCCGCACCGCCCCCCTCCGGTTCGTAGTCAGCACAGAGGTCCTGCTCCGGCCGGGCGCTCAAGTGTTTTCAACGCACGCAGAGACCAGGCTCTGCGAGGGGGGCTTTTCCCCCCGCCGCGCCTGTGCTATCATACGCCCCAGCGATGCACACCGAGCCTTCTCCCGCCCCGCGCTTCCCGCGCGTCCTCGTCACCGGCGCCGCCGGCTTCGTCGGCCACCATCTGGTCCGCGAGCTCGAGGCCGCCGGACACACCGTACTCACCACCGACGCCGCCCCGGCCGGCTCCCCCGCCGCCGCAGGCCTCCCGTCCTACGCCCCCGTCGACCTTCGCGACGCCGCCGCGCTACAGGCCCTCGTGCGCGACGCCCGCCCCGACGCCGTCGTCCACCTCGCTGCCATCTCCTACGTTCCCGACAACGCCCACGATCCCGCCCTCGCCCTCTGCGTCAACATCGGCGGCACCTGGGCTCTCGCGGACGCCCTCCGCGCCGAGGCCCCGCACGCTCGACTGCTCTTCGTCTCCACCGCCCAGGTCTACGGCACCGCCCCCGCCGCCGCCCCCCTCCGCGAGGACTCCCCGCTCCTTCCCCTCTCCCTCTACGCCGTCACCAAGGTCGCCTGCGAGCGCTTCCTCCTCGCGCGCCACGCCGTCGACGGGCTCGACGCCGTCGTCGCCCGCCCCGGCAACCACACCGGCCCCGGCCAGTCCCCGAAGTTCGTCGCCCCCGCCTTCGCCCGCAAGGTCCTCGACGCCCTCGCCGGCCGCGCCCCCTCCGTCCGCGTCGGCAACCTCGACTCCGTCCGCTCCTTCGCCGACGTCCGCGACGTCGTCCGCGCCTACCGCCTGCTCCTCGAGCGCGGCGCCTCCGGCGGCGTCTACAACGTCGCCGCCCCCGCCAACGTCCGCATCGGCGATCTCCTCGACCGCCTCTTCGCCCTCGCGGGCGGCCGCGCCCCGATCGAGGCCGACCCCGCCCTCTGGCGCCCGACCGACGCCTGCCAGGACATCGACGCCTCCCGCCTCCGCGCCGACACCGGCTGGGAGCCCCTGCTTTCGCTCGACGACACCCTCCGCGACCTCCTCGAGGACGCGCGCCGCCGCCCCTAGCCCCGTGAACCTTCCCCGCCCCGCCCTCCTCCTCCTCGCCGCTTCGCTCGCGACGGCGGTTGCGTCCGCGCACGCCGATGACCCACCCGGCGACGGCATCGCGTTCGCGCTCGAAGCCGCCTCCCCCACCGGCGCCGTCCTCTCCGTCGCCGTCCCCGCGGGCTGGGAGCTCTACCGCGACGCCTTCCGCCTCCGCCTCGATCCCGAGGACGCGGGCGCCGCCCTCGCTCCGGGGCTTCCCCCGCCCGACGAAACCGAGCCCGAGCCCGCCTGGACCGCCTCCTTCTCCGTCCCCGTCGCCCTTCCCGACCCCCTCCCGGCGGGCGCCGCCCTCGCCGTCACCTTCCAGGCCTGCGAGCCCGGCCTCTGCCATCCCCCCGAAACCCGCCTCCTTCCCCTCCCTTCGCCTTCCGCCTCGTCTGCCCCTTCAACCTCTTCAACCCCTTCAACCTCTTCAACCCCTTCAACCTCTTCAACCCCTTCAACCTCTTCAACCCCTTCAACCTCTTCAACCCCTTCAACCCTTTCAACCCCTTCAACCGCCATGGACATCGACCTCCCCTTCTTCCTCGACCTTCTCCGCATCCCCTCCGTCACGGACGACATCCCGCAGGTGAACCGCGCCGTCGCCGCGATGCGCGCCTGGCTGGAGGCGCGCGGCCTGCACTGCGCGACCGAGACGATGCCGGACGGCCGCGAGTTCCTCTACGCCTCCGTCGTCGAGGGCGACCGCACGCCGAAGCTGCTGCTCAACGCGCACCTGGACGTCGTCCCCGCGGCCCCGGAGCAGTTCGAGCCCCGCGTCGAGGACGGCAATGTCGCGGCCCGCGGGACGTCGGACTGCAAGGGCAACGCCCTCGCGATCGCGACCGCCCTCGCCGCGCTCGCGGGGAGCGGCGCGAGCGTCGGCGCGATCTTCTCCTCCGACGAGGAGGAGGGCGGCGCCACGACCGGCGAGGCCGTCGCGCGCGGCTACCGGGCGACGGGGCTGGCGGTCGTCCTCGACGCCGGCCCGTGGTCGATCACGTATTCGCAGAAGGGCATCCTCTCCCTCCGCCTCGTCGCGAAGGGGCGCGGCGGCCACGCCTCCGAGCCCTGGCGCTTCGACAACCCGATCGACCGGCTCTTCGACGGCTGGACGCGGCTGCGCGCGGCCTGGCCCGCGATCGCGGACGAGGAGGGCCACTGGGGCGACTCCCTCGCCGCGACGGTCGTGCGCGCGGGGGCGGTCCACAACCAGATTCCAGGCGAGGCGTCGATGGTCGCGAACATCCGCTTCGTCGAGCCCGGCGCGATCCCGCGCATCGAGGCGTTCGTCCGCGCGACGTCCGGCCTGGAGGTCGAGGTCCTCTCGACGTGCGAGCCGGTGGTCTGCGACGCGGACGCGCCCGCGCTCGCCGCGCTGCGCGAGGCGATGGCGAAGGCCTTCGGGCGCGAGATCCCGATGGTGCGGATGCACGGCGCCACCGACGCGCGGCACTTCACGGGACCGGGCGCGGCGCCCGTCGCCATGATCGGCGTCGAGGGCTGGCGCTGCCACGACGAGGGCGAGGGCGCGACCCTCGCGAGCATCCGCGCCTACGCGGACCTGCTCGTCTCGTTCGCCCGCTCCTTCGCGCTCTAGCGCCCGATGAGGAGCCGGGCCGCGAGGACGTCCGGCAGGCCGGCCGCGCGGATCTTGCGCGCGGCCGCCTCCGCGTCGTACTCGACGCGGCGCCACTCCACCGCGTGCGCCTCGGGGTCGTAGAGGCAGTAGCACGCGTGCGGATCGCCGTCGCGCGGCTGGCCGACCGACCCGACGTTGACGAGGTACTTCCCCGCGCCGGGGTCGAGGACGAGCGGCGTCGCGGGCGGCCGGAACCCGAGCACCCGCCCCGCGCGCAGCGCGAAGAGGCACGGCACGTGGGAATGCCCGACGAACGCCGTCTCCGTCCGCTGGCGCTCGAAGTGGCGCCTTGCGGACGCGGTGTCGACGACGTAGTCCCAGTGCGGCGGCTCGAAGAGCGAGCCGTGGACGAGCGCGGCGCCCGCCGCGACCGCCCGGTACGGCAGGGTGCGGAGCCAGGCGCGGTTCTCCTCCGAGAGATGCTCCCTCGTCCAGCGCGCCGCCTCCGCCGCGCGGGGGTTGAACCACGCCAGCGACGTGCGGTGGGAGCAGGCGTGGTCGTGGTTGCCGCGGACGACGGCCGCGCAGCCCAGCGCGCGGACGCGCTCGCAGCAGGCGTCGGGCTCCGCGCCGTAGCCGACGATGTCGCCGAGGCACGCATAGCGCCCGGCCCCGGCCGCGCGGGCGTCCGCGAGGACCGCCTCCAGCGCGTCGAGGTTGCCGTGCACGTCCGCGAAAATCGCCCATTCCATCCCGGTTGTCTCTCCGTGCCCCCTTTATACCCCAAAGCGCAACGGATTTCAACCCTTGCCGCGTCCCGTCTGCATTTTTTGCTTGTACCGGCGGCTCGATTCGGGGATAATCCGGGCCATCAAGGACCCTCCGCCATGCCGATCGCCCCCGTCGTCGTCTCCCTGGTCGTCGGAATCCTGCTCGGCTTCGCCGCGGGATTCTGGGCGCGCGCGTACCTCCTCGCCCGGAAGGAGCCCGCCGCGAAGCGGGCGGCGCAGGCGCGGCGCGGGAGCGCGGAGCGCGAGGCGAAGGAGATCGTCCGGGAGGCGGAGATCCAGGCGCGCTCGGAGGTGCTGAAGGCGCGCGAGGCGTTCGAGGCGTCGGTCAAGGAGCAGCGCCGGGAGCTCAACGAGACGCTCTCGGGCCTGAACAAGCGCGAACGCGCGCTCTCGCAGCGCGAGGAGAACATGGACCGCAAGGCGGACGTGCTGGACCGGCGCGAGGAGGCGATCGAGCGCAAGGCGGCCGCGGCCGAGACGGCGGCGGCCGACGCGAAGCGGCTGGCGAAGGAATCGGAGGAGCGGCTCGCGGAGGCGGACGCGCGGCTGGAGAAGCTGGCGTCGATGACGCGCGACCAGGCGCGGCGCGACCTGCAGGAGCGGGCGCAGCGGGAGATCGAGGGCGACCTCGGGACGTTCCTGCGGCGCGAGCGCGAGCGGGCGGAGCGGGAGGCCGCGCGCACGGCGCAGAAGGTCGTGCTCGAGGCGATGCAGCGCTACGCGGGGAGCCACGCCGCGGAGACGATGACGCGGACGATCCCGGTCTCGGGCGAGGACGTGAAGGGCCGCATCATCGGCCGCGAGGGCCGCAACATCCGCGCGCTCGAGGCGGCGACGGGCTGCTCGATCCTGATCGACGACACGCCGGACACGGTGGTCGTCTCGGCGGCGGACCCGGTCCGGCGCGAGGTCGCGGCGGCGGCGCTGGAGAAGCTGATCGCGTCGGGCCGCATCCAGCCGCAGCGCATCGAGGAGGTCGTGGAGGCGGTCCGGCAGGACTGGGACGCGCGCCTGGCGGAGATCGGCGGCGAGGCGGCCGGCGAGGCGGGGGTGGACGTCGCCTCCGCGGAGGAGCTGCGCGCGCTGGGGCGGCTCAAGTTCCGGACGAGCTTCTCGCAGAACGTGCTGCGGCACTCGGTGGAGGTCGCGCGCTACGCGGGGATGATGGCCGCGGAGCTGGGGCTGGATCCGGCGCTCGCGCGCCGGGTCGGGCTGCTGCACGACATCGGCAAGGCGCTGGACGAGACGGCGGAGGGCCCGCACGCGGTCGCGGGCGCCGACTTCCTGCGCTCGTGCGGCGAGCCGGCGGAGGTGTGCGACGGCGTGGCCGGCCACCACGGCGAGGTGGAGCGCGTGACGCTCTACGCGACGCTGGCGTCGGTGGCCGACGCGCTTTCGAGCGCGCGCCCCGGCGCGCGCTCGGAGAACATGGAGCTCTACCTGGGGCGCATCGAGCGCCTGGAGCGGATCGCGACGTCGTTCCCCGGTGTCTCGCGCGCGTTCGCGGTCCAGGCCGGGCGCGACCTGCGCGTGCTCGTCGATCCGGAGGCGACGACGGACGAGGACGCGATGCTGCTCGCCTCGCGCATCGGCGCCAGGATCGAGCAGGAGCTGCAGTTCCCCGGCCAGATCCGCGTGACGGTGATCCGCGAGAAGCGCTGCGTCGAATACGCCCGCTAGGGCGCCCGCTTCGCCCCGCGCCGCCCCCGGTCGGTCCTGCCGCGCTTGCGCAGATGCATTTGGGATTGCAAGCGAGGATCAAATTTGTTGCATATTTGTTGTGTTCCCCTCGCCGGTATTTTTGGTAGAATGAACGGCGAAGATGAGTCTTGGAGCAGCAGAGGCATTCGGAATCGCGCTGATGGCGATGTGGGGCACGGCTGGCGCCGTCGCCCTGGGCCGCTCCGTCGCGAAGTCCCCCGCCGCGCGGGAGCTTGCGGCGGCGGTCCGCAAGATGAACCTCGCCGCCAAAGGCGCGCTCGTTGCCGGCCTTGTCGGCGCCGTGGCCATCGGCGGCACGAAGCCCGAAGGGACGAACGACCCGCCTCGCGGGCTCCGGTCTCCGCCGGCAACGGTCGCCGTGGAGCCGTCCTTCGCCCCTGTCGAGGTCCGCACGAACAACGTCGCGTTCCGCGCCGAGTCGGCATCGGCTGTCGAAGTGGAGGACTGGCGCAAGCACGGCTCGTCGTCGGGCGGCGTCTGGCTCGACTTCGACGAGCCCGTCTTTCGCATCGGGACGAACCCCGTATCCCGCGCCCACGTCGCCGCAAGCGGCGTCCTTTCGTTCGACTCGATGCGCCGCCCGCCCGTCGGTGCTCCGCTGCCCGACGGCACCGGACTTCCCGCACTTGCGCCGCTCCTCGCGCCCCTCGGCATGGTTCCCGAGGCGAACTGGACCAACGCCGGCGCCGCATCCCGCTTCTGGCACGACGCCGCGCCCGGCCGCGGTCGCGTCCTTACCTGGGAGGAAGCCCTGCTCGACCGACAGCCAGGCCGCCGCGTCTCCGTCCAGGCCGAACTGCTGCCCTCCGGCGACTTCACCTACCGCTACGACTTCGCGGACGCGCTCGACCCGCCCGCGACGAACCTCGTCATCGGCGGGCAGATCGGCACGAACGGCGTGAACGCGCTCGCCATCCTCGGTTCGATCACGCTCGCCGCCACCGTCTGGCGCGTGGACGGCGCGCGCGTCACGAACGGCGTGTCCATCGCGGATCTGCTCTGCACGAACGGCGTCCTTCGCGCGCCCGCGCGCTTCGCCATCGAATGGAAGAACACGACCGGCATCGACCCGAACGCCGACACCGACGGCGACGGCCTCTCCGACGGGGACGAGGTGTTCCTCTACGGCACCGATCCGCGTTGCGAGGACACGGATGGAGACGGACTCTCCGACATGGCCGAGATTCTCGCCGGCGCCGACCCGCTCGACGCGGACGAGAACGGCGACGGCGTGCCCGACGGCATCACGCCGGCCGACTGGGCCTCCCATCCGCTCTGGGCGACAAATTCATTGTCCGGGTGCTCCGTTGCAATTACATTGAATTGCTCTCTTTCATCCCCGGCGACACTTGTCATCGGCAGTCTTTCAATTCCTCTTCGGGAGAATGGATGCTGGACGCTGTCTCTTGAAAAAGGCATCCTGTATCCATTTCGCTTGTTCTCTGGTGGAGAAAGTGTCCAACTGTCGATTTGTTCCGCCGCCGGAACTCCTTCTCTTCGAGGCCCCGCCATGCTTCCATTACGTTTGAGCACGGATGATGGAGAGGATGGTTTTTGGCTGGACGACCCTACGGATGTCTTTGGATCCGGCTCATATGGCGGAAAGGGGAGGATGACATTCCCGGAAATCATCCTTTCTCCGGCTCAAGGCGAACAAGCGAAGGGTAATCATCTTGTCGGCGATGGAGAAATGTGCGTTCACTCTCAAGACGGAATTGCCCGCTGGGAGTGGTCTCTTTCGCCCGATGCCGGTGGCGAACCGGAGGTTTCGACGGATAGCCTATTACTGGTGGGTAGTTTCTTTGCACTTTCCATTCCCAATGGAGAGAATTCGGCAAACGGAACGATTTCGATTTCGGATTTGAGATGGGGATGCGTTTCCAAAACCGTTTCCGCCCATCGTTTTCGGGTCTCACACGACGGATCGTATTGCGAGGAATGCTCCCATTATGTTTCGGATGATGTGTCGGTTTCCGTTTCGACCAATGTGCTTGTCCTAAAATACGATGATCAACTCCGGTTGACAGCGACTTGTTTTGAACCGAATGGCGTTTCGTTCTCCAACCATCGCTTCCAGATCCGGAGAGTAGGAACGACTTCTTGGTACCCGCTCGGAACCGGAAGGTCGTTGGACTGGACGGCGAAAATTGCAGGATCATTTGAAATTCGCGGGTTGATCGATGTAGACGGGTCGACATGCGCGTCATCTGCCGTGGAAGTCGAGGTCCTATTTCCAACATGGTCACAAATTGCAAATGAAACAACCGTCACCTCGGCCATGCAGTCATCATGGAGCCAGACCCTTTCCGATTGTACGGAAACTCCAGTGAACCGGGCTCGCGAATGGGCCTTCTGGATTCTTCTTGACACCCGGAACGGGACCTATTCCACGACAACGCCGGAACATGGCCCCTGGGTTCCGTTCGGCAATGGAGGAGAAGTTGATCCAGGCAGTCCGCCATCGGACAATCCCGTGAATCCGTCCCCGATTTCCACAGGTGCGACATACTGTGTTGCAGGCTTCCACACGCATATGCCCATTTGTTACGATCCAAATCCCGGTTGGAGACATGTCGGCCCTTCGACAGGGATTCCCGGAGATTTCGCAACCGCACAACAGATTGGCATCCCCGGGCTTGTCTGGGACTATGAGCCGAACGAACCATCAACCGGACATTTAACCACAAGCCACGCAATAAACGCCCCCTCTCGTCTCTATCCGATCATTCCTCCCGAACGGAGAAACACACCATGAATCGATCTCGTTTTTCGGCCGCGCTTTTCTTCGCTCTTATCGCGGCATTGCCGAATACTTCCGAAACACGGACCAATGATCCGCAAAGTCGGCCGCCGTTTCTTGACCGAAGACACCTTCTTCCGATTGATGGATTGGACCAATCGGCCAAGGAGGGAATGTTGGAACCTTGGCTGGCCTTTCATAGACTTGTCAGGGGAGTTCTTTCAAATGACTGCGTTTTGGAATTTCCGGAAACGAAACCATCCGACTCAGCTCCCTCCGGAACACACGTCCTGCTGTGGAACGATTTCTCCAAAGAAACAGAGATTCCTTTGACAAACCAAACCGTTCTGGCCCGGGTGTTTGTCAATTTCGATGCTTGCACCGTCGAGCCTCTTCCATCTCCGGCCCCGCTATCCGACCCGGAGGCTCTGTCCATCGTCACGAACCGATTTCCGGACGCCGTCGGCGTCGATGGCGTTCCTCCTCTCATCCAACGCGTCGGCGGCATTACCATCGTTGGCATTCCCGCACAACCGGACGAACGAACGGACGGCAAGCACTACCTCTACGATCCGATCGTCTGGATCCATGACGAGTCGAAAGTCATCTTCGAGTTCTGCGCGCAGGAATCCGACATTCCCGTTCCTGATCGTAGTGTCGAACCCAATCGAATAAGCGACGGTTCGTCCCCGCAGTTCTCGGGATGGGACGAAGGCGGTCTGACAACCAACTATGAGGAGCCATGAACATTCAACTTCACGAAATCACCGTCCGCGAGCTGGTCGCGGGCTACGAGGACAGAGGCGACGAGGGCGTCGTCGGCTACGGCGGGAAGCTCGACATCCGCCCGGCCTACCAGCGCGAGTTCATCTACAAGGACAAGCAGCGCGAGGCGGTGATCGACTCGGTGATGAACGGCTTCCCGCTCAACGTGATGTACTGGGCCGGGGCCATGGACGTCGGAACGAACGGCGTGAACGCCCTCGCCATCCTCGGAACGAACACGCTCGCCGCCACCGTCTGGCGCGTGGACGGCGCGCGCGTCACGAACGGCGTGTCCATCGCCGACCTGCTTCTCAGCATGATATCCCGTTCATTGACCTTGGCTCTCCTTTGCCTTCTTGTTTGTCCGACGATTGTCTCCTGCCGGAAAACCGAGGCGATGCCAGAATCCATGACATCCGACGAGCATCTCCCTTCCGTCGAAAGAAAGGACGCGCCCGATCCCGAGCATCTTGCGAACGCCGCGTTGAAGCGTCTGTTTTTGGATGACGTCATCATTCAGAGCCAAATCGCCTCGAACGATTGCATCGGGATCGAGCTTCCCAGGATGATTCCGATGCCCGATTCACGGCCCGTCGTGCCCGTCGTCCTCTGGATGGATGCCCGAACCGGTGCCTTCGTTGCGCCGCCCGGCAAGGAGCCGTCAAGTCTGTCATTGTCCGACATTGCCAAGATTCTTTCGGATTTCCACCCCTACTTCCGTCCCGAGATGCTTTCGGAGCTGACGATCGAATCGGGACCGTGCGTGACGTTTGTGGAACTGCCCACCCCCGAGGCACAACATCTTGAACCCGGTTGGCTTTGCCCCTCCTTCGTATTCCGCGCATGGATCGACAACGCGACGAAAACCGTTTTCCTCGGCGAGGTCGGACAATGATCCGTCTCGGGGCGGCCTGGCGCCCGCGTCCGGATTAGCGCACGGAACCGGACAGAATCTGCCTTTTGTCCGAGCTCTGCAACGGGACGGCCGTGTGGGGTGCGGCGGGCGCCGTCCGGCGCGGCCTGCAGCGGTCTTCGCGCGCATTCGCGCGCGAGGCCCGCTGCAGGATTCGGCTACGGGCGGATGACGAGCGTGGCGGGGGCGGTGTTGGCGCGGAGGGAGGGCTCGTACATGGCCTCGGCCTGGGCGGGCGGCAGGACGAAGGTGCCGGCCGAGACGGCCTGCGCGACGTAGAATAGGCTCCGGGTGCCGGAGAAGGGCTCCGAGAAGGCGACGACTCGGTCGTCGCGCGTCTCGCGGTGGCGGATCCAGCCGTTGGCGCCGGAGGGGATCCACGGGACGGCGGGGGCGGCGGTGCCGACGAAGGGCTCGAGGCCGGCGGGGAAGAGCTCGTCGAGGACGATGTCGCGGAGCTCGGCCCGCTCGTCGGGCCACGCGCGGACGGAGAGCTCGACGACGACGGCGTCGCCGCGGGCGAGGCCGTCGCGCGCGGGGTCGATCGGCTCGTGGTCGAGGGTCCAGAAGCGGCGCTCGACGACGAGGCCGTTGGTGGCGGCGGCGTACGCGGCGGGGTCCGGGTAGCCGGTGACGGTGCGCTCGAGGTGGACGAGGCCGGGGCCGCGGTTGGTGACGGTCCCGCCGGCCATGGCGAAGGCGCCGAGGTCGCCGCCCTGCGGGCGGTCGCCGCGGAGGGCGGCGGGGGAGCAAACGGGGACAGACCCCGAACGGAACACTTTGGATTGCAAGCGGGGATCAAATTTGTTGCATATTTGTTGCGTTCCCTTCGCCGGTATTTTTGGTAGAATGGACGGCGAAGATGAGTCTTGGAGCAGCAGAGACGTTCGGAATCGCGCTGATGGCGCTCTGGGGAACGGCGGGAGCCGTCGCCCTGGGCCGTTCGATGGCGAAGTCGCCGGCCGCGCGGGAGCTTGCGGCGGCGGTTCGCACGATTCGTTGGATTGGTTCTTCGGTTCCTTGGGGAACAACGAACTTTACGGTTTCTTGCGTGAACCTCGGCGAAAGGGTTTCCAAGGAAGTTTGGGTTACGTTCGGAGATCATACGGACGCCCCAGACGACACTCTCCGCCCCCGGCACAGAACCTGACATGGGGCATGTTGGGATCGTCGACTACGACGGATACGGAATTGCGGCCGGACAAAAGGAAGTCAATCGCCGCTATTACCTGTTTCTTGACGGATCTTGCGGATAC
>Ga0310691_10008037_pt1 | contig 10904 bp, 12 predicted proteins | sample 176DNAGHGlowgp2_FD_203887 | JGI IMG/M metagenome (GOLD analysis project Ga0310691, IMG submission 203887) | Sheep rumen microbial communities from Palmerston North, Manawatu-Wanganui, New Zealand - 1766 DNA GHGlow gp2 (v2) (version 2) | ecosystem: Host-associated > Mammals > Digestive system >... | reverse complement strand
GCCTGCTGGCTGGCAGCATCTTCACCACCACCTGCACCAACCTTGCCGATGAGGACGAAGACCTCATCTACGGCGGTGGCGGCGACGGTCCTGCGAGATGAAATGATCCCTTTTCCGACTGTAACGGGGGCGCAATGGGGTCAGGCACCTTTGCGCCCTGAATACGGAACTCCAAAAGTGTATGGATGGCGAACTGTACGATTGTGGGCGGTGTTCCCGCTAAAGTAATCAAGATAATAGAACTATCAAAATGAAAAAAGTAATTGTCATTTCTACGAGCCTGCGTCATGGCTCAAACAGCGACATGCTCGCTGAGAAGTTTATAGAAGGTGCCAAAGCAGCAGGAAACGAAGTGGAGAAGATTTCGCTTGTGGGCAAGAGCATCCAATTCTGCAAGGGCTGTATGGCTTGTCAAAAGCTCGGGCGTTGCGTCATCAAGGACGACGTGAACGACATCATGGCCAAGGTGCTGAAGGCTGATGTCATCTGCTGGGCAACCCCTATCTACTATTATGAGATGAGCGGGCAGATGAAAACACTCATAGACCGCATGAATGCGATGTATGAACAGGATTATGCGTTTCGTGACGTCTATCTGCTGACAACGGCTGCAGAGGATGATGGGCAGACGCCGAAGCGTGCCGAAATGGGCTTGACGGGCTGGATAGACTGCTATCCCAAGAGTCGCCTGGCAGGAACACTTTTCTGCGGAGGTGTGAATGACCCTCGTGAGATTGAGGGTAATCCCAAACTGCAGGAGGCTTTTGATTTAGGAAAGAACATTGGCTAAGAACGAGGGCGCAATGGGGTCAGGCACCTTTGCGCCCCGAGCTCCATGGCTACAGCATCCTCCTTTAAAAAAACAAGGTGAGCCCAAAACAGGCACACCCATCTGGTAACAGGGTGACAGGCACGCTGTGATACCACTCAGAGTCTTTCCCCACACAGCGTCTATTATGCTGTATGGAAATCTGCCCTCCCGAGAAACTAACAAATGTCAGTCACTTTATAAGCAGGGGGCTCTTTTGCAACTACCAAAAGGATGTGGCAGCGAGGCGGGCTGCCACATCCATGTTTTGGTTCAAGGAAAATCAAAGACCTGTCCCCCTGATTCTTAATAAATTGTAGTTCTTGGCTGCAAAGGTAATGCTTTTTTCTCATACCCGTGCAAACTTCTTCACAAATTTTGCGTTAGCTTCCAAAATATAAGTTAAGGAAAATCTCTGGTGACAAAACTGGCAACCCGTCAGTAGGGAAATGGCGCTTCTTGTCTCTTGTTACTATAACGTCACATCTGGAAGCAACGGCTGCTTCGTATTGCAGCATATCTTCAAAGTCAGGCATCCCAGAATTGAGTGCGCCTGTCACTTGAATATCATCCATTGCTGCTGTCTTTACAAAACTTTTCAAGTTCCTCAAGCCCTTTACAGCCTGTTCGTAACCAACATTCTTACGTGCCGTGTACACGCAATTGGCAAAGGTGAGCGGAGTAGCGAACATCTCTATCTGCCCCCTGATACCCAAGTCAAAAACATTCGAAGATGCCAACAGAAATTTCTGCCTGCCTTCGATGATGTCTAAAAGGATATTCGTATCAAGAAAGACTCTCATCACAATGCGTATTTGGTAGTAAGGAACTCCGTTCTGGCCCTGTCACCATTTATGTCGTCGTCATCATCCACCTCTGGCTTGGCAAAGCCGATTAAAGCCTGGAGTTCCGGCGACAGTTCTTCTATCTCCTTCATCTTGTATTTCTTTCTCTTGGCAGGGGTGAAACTGGTGATGAGCTTGGTCACCCATTCCTCAACGCTCATGCCGTCTGCACGAGCATAGGCTTGAGCCTGGTTGTACAATGCGGGAGTCAAACTTATTGTTGCCATAATCTATCTTTTTATCGTATTTGCCTGCAAAGATAATGCTTTTTTCTCATACCCGTGCAAACTTCTTCATGTTTTTTTTCGTGAAAACGTTTTAGCCTGCCAGGCCTCACGCCGCCAGCAGATCAAGGGACGGTTCTCTGATCTGCTCGCATAGATCAAAAGTGGGTCAGAGAACCGTCCCTTGACCCAACCTGATAAAGGTCATCCGTTTCAGGGTAACAGGGTGACAGGCACGCTGTGATATGGGGTCCTGGGATATATTAACAAGCAAGTCAATAAAGTAAATTAGATCTATTTACAATCTTTAACTATGGAGGCTGGAAAATAGCGTCGCTTTTCTCATGAAAGGTGACGGTTTTTTAGTAATTTTGCAGCCGTTTGTGAATTTCAAAAAACCAGATTCAAAAAAGGATGGGCAGTTCATATAGCATATGGCAAATGTGTGAGGACGTGGAGGGCTACACGCCCGTGCCTTACTACCATACGGGTGTCAGTTGTGGACTGCCCAACGAGTTTGGTGATGTACCTCCAGAGGAGACCCTTGTGCCGAGTATATTGCTCTCTAACCTTAAGGTCTATGTGATCGATGCGGAGGGTGACTCGATGGAGGGCGCACGTATCTTTGATGGCGACCCGCTGCTGATAGAGAAGACAAGACACTTTGAAATCGGCAACATCGTGCTGGCAATGGTCGACGGTCAGCAGATGCTTAAAACATACTATGTCGATGACTTGGGCCGCCACTGGCTGGTACCTGCCAACAAGAAATATAATCCGACGTTGCTGACTGACGAGATGGACGTGAGGTTTTTAGGGCGGGTGAAATGTAACTTGCGGATACCGAGTGATTCCTTGAACGATGTCCGCCGTAGCATTTCAGAATATCTGCAAAAGACATCTTCAAGAGAAAAGACACCAAGAATCCCCACACGTGAAGAGGTGATAGAAGCCTTGCTGAAAGTGGGGCCTCACATCAAGATGGGGCGTCACTGGCTGGGACCTTGTAGGGTGTTGATGGATTGCGGGTACATCCCCAAGGAACGTTACGACCTGTTCTGTGAGATGGTGTGCTATGTGCTGCCTGAGCATAAGCACCTGCCTTCCGAATCGGAACTGAGGCGTTCTGCTGTCGGCTGCTTCTCTAAACCCTTTGCCACATGGACGGATGAGAAGGCTCCTGTTCATGGCAAAAGCTATCAGGGCTATTATGATGCAGGTGAGGCCATGCTCAAAAAACTCCCATAAAATTCCCAAAAATTCCCAGAAATTCCCATAAATCGGCCATTTCGGCCAATATTGCCATATATTTTCCCACAAATTGCCATAGGGCGACGGAATATTTCCGCCGCCTTTTTTTTGTTCGTAACTTTGCATCGTCAACAAAAGAAAACAACAGTTGACAGCGGTCTTTGACTTAGTGATACAACCACCCACACTGAAGGCAGGAGGGATTAAAGAGAGAAAAAGGAACAAAAATCAAAAGAACTTAAAGGTCGTCTGAAAGGGGACGACGTTAAATAAAAAACAAATAATGTATGAAAGAATCATCAACATCAACGAAGAGGAAGTGCTCAGAGAGGCCGACGAGATCATTGCAGGAGAGCTGGATGAGCTGAACCGTCGAAGCCGATACTGCTACACCTCGACGGAGATCGGCCGAGCGTACGGCATGAGTGGCAGCGACCTGAACTCGTTCCTGATGGATCGGAAGATCATCTACAAGACAGCGGGCTGCTATCACATCGCCAGTAAGTACCGTGACCTACAACTGACGGCCTACCGCTACACCATGCGCTACAACCACCACGGTCGCCGCATGCTGAAGGCCAGCCTCGTCTGGACGGAGGAAGGAAGACAATTCATCCTAAACATCCTTAGAGGCTGAATTAAGAACAAAAATCTACAAAAATCTACAATCAATATATCGTCGCAGGCGACGATGGAGAGATTTAAGTCAGATTAGTGAAGATTTTTGTTGAGAGAAAAAGAAAAAAAGTAATAACCGAGTCGGAGGAATGAGCGAGTGGGAAAGTATCCGGATAGAAATTGAGCTCAACTGAAAAACACATCGCTTTCCGATGCTCACAAATTCGACAAACAATGAAAAAATACATTTTGATTATGGATGCCATCGAACTGCTGAAGAAGTTGCTGAATGGCAAGAGAGTGCAAGGTGTTCTGTTCATAGACGAGAACACAGGTAAACTAACCTTCAAGGCCTACAACCGTAAGAGCCCGAAACATCCGAAAGACAGGCTGATCTGTCCGCTGGAGACGGGATGGCTGAAGGAGAGTCGGGAGCGCATCAAGTTCTTCAGTTCGGTGAAGAAGGAGGTGGGTGTGGCGGAAATCCACAACGCCATGGAGAGCGACCTGGAAAAGGCCATGAGCGAGCTGTTTATGATGAAGCTCCAAGAGAGGCTCTTTTAGACAGAAGAACATGCTTAAAAGACATATTAACATAAGAACATGTTTTATAGACAGAAGAACATATTTTTTAGACAGAAAAACAGAAGATAATAAGAACAAAAATCTTCAAAAATCTAACATAAATAATCGTCGCCAGCGACGAATGGCTCGGAGGGGAAGCGGAACAAAAGCGACGGAAAAAGATTCGACCTGTACGGCTGAAAAGATTTGTGGTAGATGGATGAAGATTTTTGTTGAAAGAAAAAGAATATATTATGGAAACATTAGTAACTATTCAGGAGGTGGGTGCATACTCTGAGCGCCAGTACCAGAGACAGGACGGTACGACTGAGTATTTCAAGAGCCGAGGACTGGTGATGAACCACGGGGGCGACGTATTCTACGGAGAGATGACGGGCGAGTATGCCTCGAAGAACCGTGACAGGCAGTTCGCAGGCGGACAGCTTTATGTGGTGAGGGGCTTCTGGAAGCACCGTACGTGGGAAGACCAAAACCACCAGACTCGTCACGAGAACACTTTCTACATCACAGACATCCAAACGTTTTGATTGAGGGCTTATGGAGATTTGCTATCAGAAGAACAAGAAAGTCATCTATTCGGAGGCCTGCCCTGAGAAAAAGCTCAGGGCGCTGGCCTCAGCACCAAAGACAAAACTGACGACCGACTGCTGCCGGATGGCCATCAGATACGCCAACGGGGAACTGGATCAGGTGCCGCAGTGGTTTAATGACGAGTTCATGAAATTCTGCAAGGACAGTGCCAGGGACAAGAAAACTGGAGCGACGTTCCTGAAGAAAACCAACAAGCAGAAGCTATTGCTTTTCTCAGAACATGAGAAGGGTGAGCACCCGTTCATCAATTTCTGTGCCAAAGGTTACGACGAGACAGAGATCAAGGACAAAGACGGGAACAAGAAGAAAGGCCCGTGGCGAAAGCAGAAGGCCGTCCGCTTGTCAGGACTCGTGGGCATAGACATCGACCATGTGGAGGATGCCATGGCCACCTTCAAACGTTGGGAGAAGGAGGTAGACTTCAAGGCCATGAAGATCTATCTCATCTACATCACCCCGAGGCTCGGACTGCGGGTGATCTTCCGTTGCGAGGCCTCGAGGGGTAATCTTATCGACAACCAGAAATGGATGTGCGAGAAGTTGGGCGTAGAGCCTGACGAGAGTTGTAAGGATGCAAGCCGCGGCTATTTCCTGACCTCAGCAGAGAATTTTTTGTATGACAACCTAAAAGAGATGTATGAAGATGAACCTGATGAAGCGTTTATTCAAAAGTATGAGCCTGAGTATCGGGCTGGTCGTAGTCGTAGTAGTTCGAACAATTCTAAAGCCAATAAGGCTTCTAGACAAGGGACTGCAGCTGTCGGCTCTGTGGATGCTGAGCCAGTATCGATAAAGTGGCGTGGGTTTGATATACAGCGTATTATTGATGCTCGGTATGGCGATAAGCTGCCATGTAAGGATGATTCCAACCGTCACACAGAAAGTCTTAAACTCGCCACAGACCTGCTGCTTATGCTCGACGGCGACAGGCAGAGTGTGCAGCGTATCGTGGAGGCTCAACCATGGGTCAAGGAGATCATCGAGGAAAGAGATGAGAATGTGGCCCAGACGGTGGAATCGGCAGCCTCGTGCGTCGCGGAGAAGGAAAAGAAGTATGCAGGCGCGCTGCCATCCAAGGCTATGCAGGAAGCGGTGAAGAAGGTCGCTGGGCGCTTTTATCGGGAGGTTGTTGATTCGAGGAGTGAGGAGTGTGGAGTGTGGAGTGAGAATACTTCTGCCGCAGCCCCTGCCCTTGGACATTCCTCACTCCACACTCCTCCCTCCTCACTCCACGAGAAACTGGATGAATGGGGGGCTGAGATAGAAGCGCTGATGGAGGATTTCCCACTGATACGCGATGTATGCAAGGGTCTGAAGAAGAACCAGTATCCCGCTGCGCTGTTTGTGGGTGGTGGGCTGATGATGACGCTCATGACACGCTGCACGTATAGGTTCTACCACAGGCCGGAGGAGTTGAGAAGGCTGAACAACTCAACGCTGATCATTGGCGACCCAGCTTCAGGCAAGTCGTTTGCGACGAGGCTCTTCAAGCTCTTGGCTGCACCCATCGTGGCAGCGGACAAGAAGGGCAAGGAGGCCATCAATGCCTATCGCGAGGAGATGAAGACCAAGGGCGCCAACAAGGAGAAGCCCAAGAAACCGAAGGCGGTGGTCCGCATCCATCCTGCGAGAACCTCCAATGCCCAGTTCATTCAGGACATGGTGAATGCCGTGGAGATCGTGGATGGCGAGGAGATGCAGCTGCACATGCTGACCTTCGACACGGAGCTGGACAATACCGTCACCGTTCAGAAAGGTGGTTCGTGGATCGACAAGCAAAGCATGGAGTTGAAGGCCTTCCACAATGAGGAGGACGGTCAGGCCTACTCGAATGTCGACTCCATCTTCCAAGACTTCTACGTGACGTGGAACTTCATCTACACAGGCACGCCCAACGCCCTGAAGAAAAAGGTGAACGAGCAGAACTTCGGGACTGGTCTGGCTACACGTCTGACCTGCATCCCGCTGCCAGCCACGAACTTCGAGATGATGAAAAGAGAGGAACGCGTGGATTTCGAGAGCGACGGAAGGCTCAAAGCCTGGGCTTTCAAGCTCGACAAGATGAAAGGTGAACTCTCTGTTCAGAAGCTGGTGGATGAACTTTACGACTGGACGGCGCGCCGCATGGAAGACGCTAAGGAGAACGACTCGAAGGCCGACGAGATGCTGCTGAAGCGTTGCGCCTACCACGGGCTGAACTTCGCGGCACCTTTTATCGTGATGCGCCACTGGGGAGAACTGAAACAAGACGGTGACTTCTGGTGTGGCACGTTCGAGACAGATGAGACGGACTGGCGACTGGTGGAGCTGATCGTGAATATCCAGTATGCCTGCCAGCGTCACTTCTTTGGAGCCATGGCCGAGAACTATTTCGACAACAAGCATCGTGAGGCGTCAGTCAACGTGCAGCGTCGCCAGAAGACCATCGAGGCTTTCTCACGTCTGCCAGAGGAGTTCACTCATGAAGACGTCATGAGATGTTTTAATCTCAATCATGAATCAACGGCGCGGACAAGGGTCAGCAGGCTGATGGCCGACAAACTGGTTGTGAAGATTGGGGAGTTTGTTGAGAATGGTACGACAAAGTCAAGATTTAAAAAGACGGGCGTTATTATCTTCTGAACACCGCTACACTGCTACACTGTCTCATTTGGAATCATTAAATTTGAAATATGGATAATAAAGAATTCAACAAGCAAACAAAATTATCGCCTCACTTTACATTGGGGGAACTGTGCAAGACGAGTGTGAATAGTCTTGACGGGAATATCCCGGGACAAGAGGAGATTGAGAACCTGAAAAGGCTGTGCCCATGGCTGGAGGAGTTGAGAAGGCGGTATAATGAGAGGTATTTTTTCGAGGAAGGAGGAAGGAGGAAAGAGGAAGGAGAATACTTTAAGGGCAGAGAGGAGGGTGGAGTGAGGAGTGAGAATAGACTGGAGGCGGAGGAGCCGATAGTGATCACGAGCGGATACAGGTCACCGGAAGTGAATAGGTGTGTGGGTGGAGTCCATTCGAGCAACCACCTGACAGGATGCGCTGTGGATATCAGATGCGTGGGTATTGAGCAGGCCATCCGCTATGCGGCCATCCTGCAGGATATCGCCGACGAGTGGAAGCAGGACTTCGACGAGCTACTGATAGAACGGAACCGCAAAGGTCGCTACTGGGTGCACTTCGCCGTGCGTCCTCCCGAGGAAGGGAACCGTCGGAAAACGCTATTCATCAATGTATAACAGAACAAAGGCTTCCCAGCTGGGAAGCCTTTGCACTATGATTCGAGAGCGGCGAAGAGCTTGTCGAGGGCTTTGTCGGCATCGCCGTTGGCCTCGCTGAGGAGAGTGACGAACTTGGAGCCTATAATCGCCCCAGCGGCATTGTCCTGAGCAGCCTTGAGGGTCTGGGCATTGCTGATGCCGAAGCCTATCATACGAGGATTGCGCAGATGCATGCCGTCGATACGACGGAAATACTCCTGTTTCTGCTCATCGAAACTCTTCTGAGTGCCCGTAATCGAGGCCGAGCTGACCATGTAGATGAAACCATCGGTATGGTCGTCGATGAATCGGATGCGCTCCTCGCTGGTCTCAGGAGTGATGAGCATGATGACACGCAGGTCGTAGCGGTCGGCAACGGGCTTGACAAGGCGGAGATAGTCGTCGAAGGGCAGATCGGGGATGATCATGCCTGAGACGCCAGCCTCCACACACGACTGACAGAACGCCTCGATGCCGTAGTGGAGAATGGGATTGAGGTAGCCCATCATCACAAGAGGTATCTCCACCTGGTCCTTGATGGCTACAAGCTGCGAGAAGAGCGTCTTGAGGTTCATGCCGTTCTTCAGGGCCTGCGTAGCGGCGCCCTGGATGACAGGGCCGTCGGCCAGGGGGTCGCTAAAGGGGATTCCCACCTCGATCATCGCAATGCCTCGACGCTGCATGGCGAGGATGACGTCGGCCGTACCCTCGAGTGAAGGACAGCCTGCACAGAAATAGAGGCTCAGCAGTTTGCGGTCGCCTCGGTTGGCAAAAAGGGAATTGATTTTATTGACCATATCATTTACCATTTAACAATTGACTATTCATTTACGATTCAATTCTTCCAAGAACTTCCGTAGGGCATCGACATCCTTCAGCCCTGGGGCCGTCTCGAAGCGGGAATTGAGGTCGATGCCGATGCACCTGGGATGGTGGAAGGCGTTGATGAGAGAGGCATCGTGAGGGCCTATGCCGCCGCTGAGCAGGAAGGGCGTGTCGCCATCATAGCTGGAGAGCACGCTCCAGTCGAACTTCTCGCCATTGCCGCCGACAGACTCGCCCTTCGTATCGAAGAGGAAAAGGTCGGCAAGGCCAGAGTAGTCGGCAGTCTGAGCGAGGTCGTCGGCTGTGGAGATGTTGAAGGCCTTGACGAGACGGGGAGCTGCTGTGGCGCAACCGCTGGCAGAACAGGCTGTGCGGAGTTCGCTGAGATACTGTGGCGACTCAGAGCCATGCAACTGGATGTAGTCGAGGGCGAAGTCGGCGGCTATGCGGCAGACCTGTGAGATAGCCTCGTCGACGAACACACCAACACGCTGGCAGCAGGGTCTGTACCCAAGATCCGACTGACCCACATAACGACTTGAACGCGGCCAGAAAATGAAGCCCATCATGTCGATGCCCAGCGCCTCGACATCGCGGATGTTCTGGACATCACGCATACCGCATACCTTGACAATCATAGCTCAGAGATGAAACCGTTCAACGCTTTGCCGGGGTCAGAGGTCTTCATGAAGTTCTCGCCGATGAGGAAGCCGTTGAAGCCAGCTGCGCGCAGGGCCTTGACGGTGGCAGGATCGGAAATGCCGCTCTCGCTGACAAGGGCAGGAGTGACGTCTGTGGCACAGCAGCATATTGAACGGAGACGCTCGGCGAAGCGGAAACTGTTCTCCACATCGGTGACAAACGAACCAAGGTTGCGATTGTTGATGCCACAGAGGTCGGGTCCGAGGTCGGCATACTCCAGTTCCTGCTCAGAGTGCATCTCCAGCAGCACCTCGAGGCCCAGCTCGTGAGCCCTGCCCATGAGCTGCTTGCACGCCTGCTTCGACAGACAGGCGGCGATGAGCAACACGGCAGATGCTCCGCAGAGGGCGGCAGCAAAAATCTGCGCCTCGTCGATGACAAAGTTCTTATAGAGTATGGGCAGCGTGACCCCTGATTGTCTAGCCTGACGGATGAAATCGTCAGAGCCACCGAAGTAGTGCTCGTCGGTAAGTATGGAGAGGGCTGCTGCGCCATTCTGCTGATAGCTCAGGGGTATGACGTCGGCACGACCGTCTTCCTTTATCCAGCCCTTTGAAGGACTGCGCCGTTTGAACTCGGCGATGATGCCAGTGGAGCTGTGCATCAGGGCTCCGCGCAAAGATGGCTTGGGGGCGTAAAGCCTTTCCATCTCCTCGCGCTTGGTGTCGATAATCGTCTGAAGGATATCCTGCATGTTCTTATGAGTTAAGTTCTACGAAGTGCTTGAAGGTACGCAAGGCTGCGCCGCTGTCGATACTCTCACGGGCTATCTCAACACACTCCTCGATGCTCTTCCGTCCCTTCTCAAGCACCTGGATGGCAAAGGCGGCATTAGCCAGAACGATGTTCTTCTGTGCAGGCAGGGCACGGTTCTCAAGGACGCTGTCGAAGATCTGAGCGGCCTCTTCCTCCGTGGCACCACCCACGAGCTCCTCTGGCTTGGCAATGTCGAAGCCGAGATCCTTGGGCGAGAAGATGCGCTCGTAGTCATTCGTGGTCACCTTGAAGTCGCCCGTCAGCGAGATTTCGTCGTAGCCGTCGATGCTGTTCACGATACCGTAGTCGATACCAATCTTCTGATAGACAGCATGATAGAGGCGCATCTGGTCGAGATTGGCCACACCCAGCAACTGGCACTGGGGCTGTGAAGGGTTGACCAGCGGACCAAGGAGATTGAAGATGGTGGGGAACTGCAGCG
>Ga0310691_10008035_pt1 | contig 10906 bp, 10 predicted proteins | sample 176DNAGHGlowgp2_FD_203887 | JGI IMG/M metagenome (GOLD analysis project Ga0310691, IMG submission 203887) | Sheep rumen microbial communities from Palmerston North, Manawatu-Wanganui, New Zealand - 1766 DNA GHGlow gp2 (v2) (version 2) | ecosystem: Host-associated > Mammals > Digestive system >... | reverse complement strand
GAGGCAGGTATTCGCGTATAGATCCCTGGGGAACGGGGCTCAAAGGTTTCATCGATGCCAGGATAGACCACCGTGCGATATCCGGACGTATCTTCGTCGATCCGGATTTCCCGAAACCGTTCAGGGGCACCCGGTCTTTCGTTACAGACTTTTACGACTTGGTGTTCAACATGCAGTGCACCCCTACGAAACGCAGCCTGATGTGGTTTTTTACACCGGATGAGTGTTATAAGCTCTGGGAGATAAACAACTATATCCACTATATGGAATCGGCTCCTCCGGCCACCAGGCGGGACATGCCTGCACTGGTGAACATGATTGCCGATGCCGACAGTGCCTTGACAGCCGGGGTGCCTACAGTGCGTCTTCGTTTCGGCCACGATACGGTATTCCTCTTCCTCATATCCGTTTTCGGTGCGGACGGATATGGCATCGTTCCATCCAGCGCCGATGAGATATCTGCGACATGGGCCAATTACAGGGCACCCATGGCTGCGACCCTGTATCTTCTGTTTTGCAAGAACAAGGCAGGAAACGTCCTGGTGAAAATGGTTGTGAATGGAGAGGAAGCTACACTGCCTCTTGAGCCCGTTACCGGCCCTTGGTATAAATGGGAAGATCTTAAGAGTTTACTCTGCAGCGCGGCTCTTGCTCACTAGGATTACGCCTCCTACGATGAGAAGGGCTGAGAGCACTTTCTGCCATGTGATGGCGTCCATTCCGGCCCATATGCCGATGATAGCTGCAATTATTGGTTGCAGATAGGTATACATGCTCACCAGTGTAGGGCGTATCCGCTTCTGCCCGTAAGAAATGAGAAAGTATGCCACAAATGTGGCGAAGAATATAAGGTATCCTATCTCCCAGCAGATGCTTGCAGGCAGAGCGGCGAAGTCGGTGTACATGAGGCCATGGACAGAGAAAGGAATCGAGAATACGAGAGAAAAGAGAAACATCCACTTCATAAACGTCACCACCCCGTAGCGTGAAATCAGCGGCCTGAACGCGCCTAGATATAGCGAAAAGGTGATGCCGTTAACAAGCAGGAGCGCTATGCCCATCGGGGTGGTGGATGCCACTCCGTCAGCATGGACCGAATTGAATATTAGGAAGAGAATGCCTGCGAAGCTGAGCGCAACTCCTGTGGCTTTTTTCAAAGTGATGGGTTCCTTCAGGAAAAGGAACGCGAAGAACATGGTGAAGATGGGTCCCAGGGTGCCTAGAATCCCTGTGTCGAGGGGCGTTGCCATAGTGATGGCAGAGAGAAAGGTCAGTTGCGGAACGAAGAGCCCGGTGAGGGATGCCAGAGCTATCTTAGCATAGTCCTTTCGTTCTACCTTCTCTTTAGGAAGGAATGCGGACAGCAGCCAGAAGAGGATGCTGGCTCCTGCCGCCCTTAAAGTAAATAGAACAATGGGTTGAACCGCCTCGGCATTCGCGATATCTTTGCAAAAAATCAGATTGAGCCCAAAGATGGTATATGTTCCGGCAGTTGCCAGATGCCCTGTCAGTTTTTGCTGCCTTGCTTCATTCGTTACCATCTTTCAGTCTTTTCCACGAAATACGGTGGCAAATGTAGGGAATAATTTTGCAAATGCGGCAGGGAAAGTATAACTTTACAAGAAAAACAGGATATGAGTTTATTCGGCAACATAATCTGGCTCATTCTGGGAGGCCTGTTAACAGCCATACTTTACTGGCTGAACGGGCTGCTGATGTGTATTACCATTATCGGCATACCTTTCGGTGTGCAATTGATAAAAATCGGAACCTATGCGCTTTGGCCCTTTGGCCACGAAATGGTGAATAAGCCCAATGAACCCGGTTGCCTGTCCATAGTGATGAACCTTCTCTGGGTGCTCCTGGGATGGTGGGAGACAGCGCTCGTGCATGTGGTTTTTGGGCTTATCTTCTGCATCACCATCGTTGGAATCCCCTTTGGGCTCCAGCATTTCAAGATCGCCATCGGCTCAATCTTCCCTTTCGGAAAAGAAATTCAGTAAACTCCGTGCAAGATTTCTGATTCTCCGGATTTACCATTCAGAACAAGCAATGAATGGTATGAAAAAGAATAGTCTTATTGCAATGGTGTCGATGGCTGTAATGGCCGTAGTAACGATGTCCTGCTCGAAAGAAGCGTACTTCTATGACGCATTCTACCCCGGGGATGTAAAATATATGGAAGGTGAAGGCGAGTTGGAGCCTGAGCCCGGCGATAACTTCTACGAGATTAAGGAGAATGCTTTCATCCTGACTGCCGAGCAGCCGGTGTCCACTTTTTCGGTGGATGCCGATGGCGCCACCTATGCATATATGCGCAGATGCCTGAGGGACATGAAAACCCTGCCTCAGCCTAACGCTGTGCGGATAGAGGAATATCTCAACTATTTTACTTTCGATTACGCGGATCCCACCGGCAGCGAGATGCTTGCCATCAACGCCGAACTCGGGGAATGCCCCTGGAATGCGGAGCATAAACTCCTTCGCCTCGGCTTGAAAGGGAAGAGCCTCACGGACAGCGAAATCCCGGATGCCAACTACATCCTTCTGGTCGATGTGTCCGGCTCCATGAACGGCGATGACCGCCTTGGGCTTGTAAAGACCGGTCTCACCACTATGATCGACTATATGAAACCCACCGACCGCATCGCCATCATAACCTACGCCGGTTCCGTGAAGATGCTGCTGGAATCCACACTGGTAAAGGATGCCGCAAAGATCAAGAAGGCAATCAAGAACCTCAGCGCGAGCGGATCCACTGCAGGTGGCGCTGCGATGAAAATGGCTTATGAGGAAGCGTCCGAGCATTATATCAAGGGTGGCAACAACCGCATAATCATGTGCACCGACGGTGACTTCAATGTTGGAGTCAGTTCCACCGAGGCGCTTGTGGAGATGGTGGAGAGTTATCTGGACAAAGGTATCTACCTGAGCATAATGGGCTTTGGCACAGGTAATTATCAGGACAGCCGTATGGAGGATCTCTCCAACCACGGGAACGGCACGTATACCTATATAGATTGTGAAGAGGAGATGCTCAAGGTGTTTGTGAACGAGCGCAGCCATTTTTACTCAGTCGCCAACGACACCAAGTGCCAGGTGAATTTCGATTCCACCGCAGTCAGCAGCTATCGCCTGATAGGTTACGAGAACAGGGTTATGAATAACGAAGATTTCGAAAACGACAAGAAGGATGCGGGAGAAATCGGAGCTGGCCAGACGGTAACAGCCCTCTATGAGGTAGTGCCCGGCCGCAATTTCACTGCTGGCACCAATGCAATGCGCTTCGATGTGCGCTACAAGAAGACTCTTGGCGAGGAAAGCCGTCCGCTTACGCTCAATGTGGCAGTCCCAGAGATGGATGCATCAAGACAATTTATTGCCCCGGCCTCCGAGAATATGCTCTTTGCATCAGGAGTGGCTGCACTCGGGCTTTGCTTCCGCGATTCCAAATACCGTGGAGAGGCCACGTTGGAGATGGCGAAGGAACTTGTGGACAGTGGCCGCAGCTTCGACCCCGGCGATTTCCGTAAACAATTATCCAACTTGATTGAAAATAGTCTTATCTTTGTTGAAAGCAAAAGATAACATTATGAGAATCAACATCTCAAGAGTGATATCTGGTATTTTGTGCACTCTGCTCCTGGCAGGGTGCGCAAAGGAGATGATGGGCCCTAATGATTTTGGTTCTGACAGTCAGGATTTTACCGCAATAGTGACGGTGCACAAGTCTCCCACCGACACCATATATTTCCAAGTAGACGATACCACCCGGCTGTTCCCTTTAAACTACTATGGCAGCTATTCGGGGCCGGAACGCATAGTGTGCGGAATCACAGTTTTCAAAAAGACAGTGCCAAATTACGGCTATCAAACCTCGGTCGAATGGTTCGACCAGTTGGATAAAGGCTCTTTCACCAACAGCAAACCTGCCGGCGGCAGCGATGGGCTGGACATCCTCTCAGACTGGATGACATCCTGCGAGGACGGTTTCCTCACCTTGCATTACAGCACCTGGTGGGGGAGCGGATCCGTGCAGCACGACTTCACGCTGGTGTCCGGGCAGAATCCCTCCGACCCGTATGAGGTGCTGCTAGTGCAGAATGCCAATGGCGACGGCCGAGAAGGCGGCAAAGGCGATTCTATTGTTTATTTTGACATAAACACCCTCCCGGATACGGGGGACTCATATAAAACGCTTACATTAAAGTGGACGGATAGTGGAGGCAAGGCTGCTGAAAAGGAATTCCGCTTCAAGACAAGGAGACCTTAGCGAGGCGGAACTATTGAAACTGGTCCGTAGCGGCGATGCCTCCGGGATGCGTGCTTTTTATGAGCGATATGTGGGCTTTCTGACTGCGGTCTGCTCCCGCTATGTGCCCGACCGGGCGGCAGTCAAGGACATCCTTCAGGAGGTTTTCGTGAAGGCGTTCGACCGCATCGGGAGTTTTGAGTATCGTGGAGAGGGGAGCGTGAAGGCTTGGATGCACAGGATAGTGGTGAATGATTCGCTGAAGTTCCTCCGCGCGAACGGGAAAATGAAATATGTGGACGATTTGCCGGATGTGGAAGATGAGCAGATGGACAGCCTGCCGGATGTGCCGGCGGCTGTGGTGGCAGAAATGATAAAAAGCCTTCCGGATGGATACCGTACGGTTTTCAATCTTTTCGTTTTCGAGAAGAAAAGCCACCGGGAGATTGCGGAGCTGCTGGGCATAAAAGAAGATTCGTCGGCATCGCAGTTTTTCAGGGCGAGGGCGATGCTGGCAAAGAAGATAAAAGAGTACGTAAAAAAGAATGAGTAGCAAGAGGGATTGGACAGAAGATCTTCCGGAGTTCTTCGAGGGCTATACGGAAGCTGCCCCGGAGGGGCTCTGGGAAGCGGTTGAGGCCGGTTCCGGGGCTGCTGCCGGGCGGCGTCGCATAGCCGGCTGGTGGTATGCGGGGGGCGCCCTGCTCGCCGCCGCTGCCGTCGTTGCCGCTGTCATCCTCTTCCGCCCTGCCGCCGACCCGTCGGTAATCCAGGTTTCTTCCGGGGATATGGTGGCGGAATCATCCGCCCCTGCCCCTGCTCCGGTCCTTGCTGCAACTCCGGCACCGGACCCAGCCAAAATTCCCGCCACAGACACCAGGGAAGCCCAATCCGTGTCTGAAGAGCCAGCACCAGCCCCGGTCCCGGCCCAAATTCCCGCAACAGACACCAGGGAGGCTGGATCCGTGTCTGGAGAGCCCGAAACGGCCGGGCAGACACCGGAAGCCCCCCAATCCGTGTCTGGAGAGCCCGAAACGGCCGGGCAGACACCGGAGACCCCCAAATCTGTGTCTGGAGAGCCCGAAACGGTAGCGGATCAACCGAAGACAACTGTAGTGCCGCTGGAGCGTGAAGCGTTAAAGCCATTCAAACCGAAGCAGAGGCATAAGATCTGTGTGCAGGCAGGAGTATTCGGCAGCGGACTGATGGCACAAAACGTTAGCCAGAGCGGGCGGGAAGCTGCACGCATCGCATCGATGCTGGGTTCGGCCCCGGCTATACAGACAAAATCCATCTCCGGAGGCGCCACCACCTTCGACCCCTCCATCATAGGCAGGAACAAACCCGCTACCACCCAAAACAATCACCGGCAATCCGCACGCCTGGGTGTCGGCGTGAAGGTCATCTTCCTGCCGCATTGGGGACTGGAAAGCGGGCTGACCTTCACAACCCTCAATTCTACCTTCGAGACAACCAGGGGCAACAGCACCCAGATTATCGAGCGGGAACTGCACTATATGGGAATCCCCCTTTATCTGCACTTCAACGCCCTTCAATGGCGAGGAGTGGGTATCTATCTTGCCGCAGGGCCGATGTATGAATTCACAGATGAAACATCGGAAAGCTTCAGCACCAGGCTTAACGGAAAGCTGATCAGCTCCGCAACGGACAATACCTTGCAGAAAGACCACCGCTGGTCATTCAATCTCGATGCCGGCCTGCAGCTGGAGTTCATGGAGAATAACGCCATCTACATCCAGCCCGGCTTCTCATACCACTTTCCTCAGCAAGTGGTGCCAGTAGACCTGCAGAGCTACTACACCACGCGTCCTGCCTCATTCAATCTGACGATTGGCTACCGCCTGCTTCTATAGGTGAACGACAGCAAAAAAACACTACCTTTGCAGTATTCAAACCAAACGACAATATGAAAATCGGAATCTGTTCAGACCACGCTGGCGTGGAATACAAGGCAAAGCTGGTATCTTATCTTCTGGGCAAGGGATATGAAGTGGTGAATTTTGGCACCGATAGCACCGAAAGCTGCGATTATCCCGACTTCGCGCATCCTCTTGCATCTGCGGTGGAGAACGGCGAATGCAATCTTGGCATCGCCATCTGCGGCACCGGGAACGGAATGGCCATCACCCTGAATCACCATAAAGGAATACGCGCCGGGCTGGCCTGGAACACGGCCGTAGGTGCGCTTGTGAAAGAGCATAACAATGCCAACGTGCTGGTGCTTCCTGCGCGGTTCATCTCTTACCGGATGGCTGTGAGCATAGTCCGCACATGGCTGCAGACCCCCTTCGCAGGAGGCCGTCACCAGCGCCGTATCGACAAGATTCCTGTCTGAATGGAATAAGCAGCCTTCCCCTACAGTTTGCTGCAGGCGGCTTCAATCCTGTTTTTGAATTCTTCCTTGCCTATCAGCACGACAACGTCGGCAATGCCGAGGCCGCTGCCTGAGCCGGTGAGGGCCAGGCGTATGCAGTTCATCACCTTTCCCATCGGCCATTCATTGGAGCGGATGTATTCTTCCAGAGCGCTTTCCAGATGCTCTTTGTCCCAGGTTCCGTCGTAAGCAAGTATAAATTCAGCCACCTTCAGGGCCAGCTCGACATTCTCGCTCTTCCAGAACTTGGCCGCATCCTTTTCGGCGTATTCAGCCGGAGCTTTGAACAGGTACCAGGCGATATCCCAGAAATCTGCCACGAAGGTTGCGCGCTCCTTGATCAGGTGCACGACCTTCACCAGATGGCCGAAGTCGTCGGTAACCCCGTGTTCTGCCAGCACTGGAACAAACAGCTTTGCAAGTTCCTCGTCGCTCTTCATCCTTAAATACTCCTTGTTGAACCACTTGGCCTTGTCCGGGTTGAACTTCGCCCCTGCTTTCTGCACCTTGTCCATGCTGAAGGCCTTCACCAGTTCGTCCAGGGAGAAGATCTCCTGCTCGGTGCCGGGGTTCCAGCCAAGGAGGGCCAGCATGTTCACGAAGGCTTCGGGGAAATAGCCGTCCTCGCGATATCCGCGGGTGACCTCTCCGGCCTCGTTCACCCAACGCAGGGGGAACACCGGGAAGCCGAGTTTGTCGCCGTCGCGCTTGCTGAGCTTGCCGTTTCCAACGGGCTTCAGCAGCAGCGAGAGATGCGCAAAGCGTGGCTGGGAATCGGTCCAACCGAAAGCACGGTAGAGCAGATAATGCAGCGGCAGCGAAGGCAGCCACTCTTCTCCGCGTATGACCTCGGTGATCTCCATCAGATGGTCATCCACGATATTGGCAAGATGGTATGTGGGCAGTTCGTCGGCACGCTTCCACAGCACCTTGTCGTCCAGGGTGCGGGTGTTCACCGCGATGTGCCCGCGGATCAGGTCGTCCATCTCCACCACTTCATCTTCCGGCATCTTGAAGCGCACAGTCCAGTCGGTGGTCTCGGCGAGCAGCCGCTCAGTCTCGGCAGCAGGCAGGGTGAGGGAATTCTTCAGCGACTTCCTGCTTTCGTAGTTATAGATGAAGGTCTGTCCTGCGGCTTCGGCCTCGGCGCGTTTTGCTGCCAGTTCCTCGCCGGAATCGAAGGCGTAGTAGGCGTATCCGTTCGCCACCAGCTGCTCGGCATACTTGCGGTAGATGCCGCGGCGCTGGCTTTGGCGGTAAGGTGCATGAGGATGCTTCTCCGACGGAGTTTCCACCACATGGCCTTCTGCATCGACTCCTTCGTCGGGGATGATGCCGCACCAGCGCAGGGCCTCTATTATGTAGGCCTCCGCCCCTGGCACGAAGCGGTTGGAATCGGTATCCTCTATGCGGAGGATGAAGTCCCCGCCGTTCTGCTTGGCATACAGATAGTTATACAATGCGGTGCGCACGCCTCCCATGTGTAGGGGCCCGGTGGGTGAGGGCGCGAATCTTACGCGTGTCTTTTTCATTGTTCTTTCTTTTGAGGTTTGCGGCGTATGGCCGGTTCATTCTCGAGTGGACTGATGTCCTGACCTTCTTCTACAAGAAGGACAGGCTTGGCGTCGTAGCGGAAGGTCCGTTCACCGCCTTTTCCAGTATATCCTATATGGGAGCTCACATCGGCGGGAAGCGAAATGCCGTCGCCGCTGGACACCTCGTCACGGTCGTACACGTAGTCCTTGCTGATGGTTATGTAGTTGTCGGCATCGCTCAGGCCGGGGCCGATTACATCGTTGAAACGCAGACCCACCACGATGGACGTGATGTGGATGGAATCTCCCGCTTCGGGGGATTCGTCGTAAATGAGGCCGCGCTTGAAGTTGTTGCCTCCGCCGGTGTATTCGTCGATGAGGTTGTTGAGTTCCTTCATCTCGTCCATGGTGAGCCCCTGGTCGTTCTTGCCCACCGTGGTGTTCACGAGCACGTTCTTTGCACTCTTGAGGTCGAAATCGTTGAGCAGGGGAGACTCAAAGGCCTGTTTGACGGCCTTGTGGATGCGGTCTGCACCGCTTCCGCTGCCATAACCCATAAGGGCCATGCCACTGTCTTTCATCATGGTCTTCACATCTTCGAAGTCCACGTTTATGTAGCCCTTCTTCTGAATGATCTCGACTATGCCGCGAACAGCAGTCGCAAGCACTTCGTCAGCCTTGGGGAAGGCGTCGTGGATGAGCTGGTCGCCGTAGTAGTCGTAGAGGCGTTCATTGTTGATTATGATTAGGCTGTCCACGTTCTTTTCCAGCTCGTGAATACCGTCCAGTGCCCGCGAAAGAGCCTTCTTGCCTTCGTTAAGGAAGGGGATGGTGACTACTGCCACGGTGAGTATGCCGCGGTCTTTGGCCATCTTTGCAATAACCGGGGTGGCACCCGTTCCGGTGCCTCCTCCCATGCCGGCGGTTATGAATAGCATCTGGGTGCCGGATTCCAGCACCTTGCCGGCAATCTCGTCCTGGCTTTCCAGTGCAGCATTGCGCCCTTTGGTGGGGTTGGTGCCGGCACCAAGCCCGTGACCGAGCTGGATCTTGGTGGGCACAGGGCTGGCGTGAAGATGCATGGAGTCTGTGTTACAGACGATGAAACTGCAGCCTTCTATGCCCTGTTCGTACATGTAGGAAACGGCATTGCAACCGCCACCTCCTACACCGAGCACTTTGATGGTAGCCACTGTGGGCTTCCAGTCCTGGGGGGTGATAATATCTTCTTCCATATCAGTTTTCCTCCAATTTATCGTATAATCCACCAACGAAATCCTCGCCGGCCTTCAGGCTTTTCTTGGTCCATCTCACGAAGAAATTGTCTCTTGCGGGACGGGGCTCCGGTTTTGCCTTTATCTTTTTCTTCTCTTTATTCACTTCAGGTTCCACCTGATCGAAAACGCTTTCTTCCACGGACTCGCTTTCTGCCTGAGGGCTTGCTTTTGGCTGGGAAACCTCCTCGATGCAGTTCAGGTGCTTGTCTTCGCGGGCATGAAGCAGCATACTTACGGTGGAAACGGCATCTGTTTCGCCTATGCCTGCGCAGCCGCTGAAGGAGAACTTCCTGGCACGTGGGAAGCCTATGCGGACGTTGTAGCCGGACATCTCCTTGATGAGGTTGGCGCAGCCGGCAAGGTTGGCGCAACCTCCGGTAAGCACCACTCCATTGCGCAGCCTGTCTGCATATCCGCTCTCCTGGATGAGGTAGAGGACTGCATCTACGATCTCCCGCACGCGGGCAGTGATTATCTCGGAGAGATATTTGACAGGCAACTGCTGGTCGGTGCCGTTTTCCTCGTCTACAATCTGCAGGATCTTGTCGCTCATGGTCTGGAGTTTGTCGGGCATACAGGCACCGAAGCCGAGCTTGATGTTTTCGGCCAGTTTCTCGTTGAAACCGCACTCCAGTTTGATGTCGTTGGTAATGCTGCGCCCGCCGAAGGGGATGGCATGATAGTAACGCAGGATGCTTCCCTGGTAGATGGTGACGGAAGTCACCCCGGCACCCATCTCTATAAGCGCTACACCGTTCTCTTTTTCTTCAGATGAAAGCACGGCCTCGGCTGTGATCGGCGGCAGGAAATACTTGCGCGCCAGCGCTACGTCCGCCTTGTTGAGCATGATGTCGATGTTGCGAGAGGCTTTCTTGACACCGATGAACACTTTGAAATTGCCCTGAAGGGTAGCGCTTGGCATGCCAACCACATCTTCTTCGGTGCAGTTTATAGAGTCGTCGGTGCTGAAGGACTGTGCCGATGCACCGTATATTTCCTGCTTTTCCACGTCCCCGAGAGGGTAGGAATCGAGGGCCATATCCTTGATGCAGTCAATTTCTTCCTGGGTTATGCAGGCTTCGGCGTCGCTTCGGTCCAGGTTTGCACTGGCGATTTCCTGGTTCACGCCGTAGCGGGGCACGCCTATCACCACCTGGGTAACCTTGATGCCAAGTTCATCTTCCGCCTCCCTGATTGCCTCCTTGAGGGGGACGGATGCCTTCGTGGGATTGAAGATGCAGCCGTAGCGCACGCCGTCGGAGGGCCTTTGGTTGTAGTAGATTATCTCGGCGTTGTCGCCGGTGATGCGTGCCACCGACAAGGCTAGTTTGGCGGTGCCGAGATCTACTGTTGCTATGTAACGGTCTTCCATACTATATATGATTTATTTTCTGCAGATTATCTGTCCTTTGTATTTAACGTTAACCGAGCTGTAGTAGTTTTCTTC
>Ga0310691_10008034_pt1 | contig 10906 bp, 5 predicted proteins | sample 176DNAGHGlowgp2_FD_203887 | JGI IMG/M metagenome (GOLD analysis project Ga0310691, IMG submission 203887) | Sheep rumen microbial communities from Palmerston North, Manawatu-Wanganui, New Zealand - 1766 DNA GHGlow gp2 (v2) (version 2) | ecosystem: Host-associated > Mammals > Digestive system >... | reverse complement strand
CTCAGCGGCGGCACTGCCGAAAGACGTGTTCACGGATAGCACAAGCATAACGGCTAATGCTATTAATGCCGAAACATCGGGTAAGTGCGGCGAGAATATCAACTGGTCGCTGAATGACGGAGTCCTGAATATCAGCGGATCGGGGAAAATGACTGATTATGATAGCGGCAAAAGTCCATTTTGTTTCAGGACAGATATCAAGTCTGTTGTTATTGGGTCAGGAGTTACAAGCATTGGCAAGTTTGCTTTTCAAGACTGTACGAAAATTCTAAGTGTTACTATCCCAAGCAGTGTTAAAAGCTTTAGTACAAGTGCGTTCTTTGGCTGTTCAAGTCTTACAAGTGTAACTATTCCAAGCAGTGTAACAAGCATTGGCGCTTGTGCGTTCTGGGGCTGCGAGAGCCTTACAAGCATAACTATACCGAACAGCGTTACAAGCCTTGGCAATGGTGTTTTTGAAGAATGTTCAAACCTTGTAAGCGTGACTCTCCCCAACAACATAACAAGCATTGAACCAAGGATGTTTAGCGGATGCAAAAGCCTTACAAGCATATCTATTCCAAGCGGCGTTACAAGTATTGGTCATTATGCGTTATACGGCTGCACAAGCCTTAAAAGTATAGTGATACCGAGTGGTGTTAAAACTTTCGGCGAAAACGCTATTGGTTATTCTTATGATGATAAAACACATAAAGCTATTAAAATCCCTGACTTCACTATTTATGGTAAAAGCGGTTCTGCGGCGCAGACCTATGCAAAGAATAACGGATTTACATTTGTGGCTATACCTCAGACTACCCGCCTCGCAGGCGCAGGACGCTACGCAACAGCTGCCAACATCTCAAAGGCAGGCTTCCCTGACGGAAGCGACACGGTGGTGCTTGCGTACGGCTTGAACTATGCTGACGCACTTGCAGGTGTGCCGCTTGCAAAGGCGATGAACGCACCGATACTGCTGACGACACTCAAAACTCTGCCGGCTGAAACACTTGCAGAGATAGAGAGGCTCAAAGCTAAGAAGGTCATTATTCTCGGCGGAACGAGTGCGGTCAGTGCAGATGTTGAAAAGGTGCTGACAGACAAAAAGCTTGAAGTCGAGCGTATCGCGGGCAAGACAAGATTTGAAACTGCCGCGAAGATCGCAGATAAAATGCAGCAGCAGAACGAAAACAAAGCACCGACAGATGTGTTCTTTGTTTACTACAACGGCTTTGCCGATGCCCTTTCGGTAAGCGCGGCTGCGGCGGTCAAGGGCGCACCGATAGTCTAACTCACGACAAACGGCGCACTCAACGCAGATACGGCTGCGTACCTTGCAGATCTCAAAAAGGCAGGCAGTGTCAAGAACGCCTATGTCATCGGCGGCACGAGTGTTATATCCGATGATATGGCGGACAAGGCTGCAAATGCTCTCGGTCTTGCAAAGGCAACAAGAGTTGCCGGAGCAAACAGATTTGAAACCTGCGTTGCTGTCAACGAAAAGTTTGCAGATGTTCTTGGCGGTGATATGCTCTGCGTTGCAACGGGAATGGATTTCCCCGATGCACTCGCCGGCGGCGTTTACGCAGCTAACAACAACGCACCGCTGTTCCTTATCAACGGCAAGCTCAAAACTTCAAATCTCAACGACAAGCAGAAGGCTTATCTCATAGAGAAAAAGCCAAGCAGCATTACCGCGTTCGGCGGCACAAGCGTTGTTCCCGATGATCATATCGCAGATATTGCTAAAAACTCGATATAACGCAGCAAAGCTCCTCTGAAAAGGGGAGCTTTTTTATATCCGAAATATCACACAGACAGAAAAAAGCCGATCCCGCGAGTGAGACCGGCTTTGATAATTATTCCGAGGTTTTTGTGTTTTGTTGTATATCCCGGCACTTGTACAGTACCTGCCTACTGACGTATCAGCGTTTCCAAAGCCGAGTACAGTGCCTCGTTATCTATCGGTTTGGTCAGATGCGCGTTCATACCTGCCTGAAGACTTCGCTGAACGTCCTCGTCAAATGCATTTGCTGTCAGCGCGATTATCGGTACGCTCGCTGCATCGGGTCTGTCAAGCCTGCGTATCGCAGCGGTCGCTTCAAGTCCGTCCATTTCAGGCATTCTGACATCCATAAGTATCGCATCATAGTAGCCCGGTTCACTTCCTGCGAACCTTTCAAGCACAAGTCTGCCGTTCACCTCGTGGTCAACGGTCATTCCGCGGCTTTTGAGTACCATTTCCATAATGTCTGCATTTATCTGCACGTCCTCGGCAAGCAGTATATGCTTTCCGTTAAGATCGGCTTTGTGCTGCTTGATCTCGGATATGTGCTTTCGTTTGCTTGCACTTCGGAATTCTTCAAGCACGCTGCCCGACGATATCGGCTTTGAGATAAAGCTGTCAACGCCTGCCTTTACAGCTTCTTCAAGTACATCGTCCCACTTATACGCCGTAATAATGATTATCGCAGATCCCGGGCCGACTATATCGCGCAGCCTCTTTGCTGTTTCGACTCCGTCCATTTCGGGCATTTTAAGGTCAATAAGAATAAGATCGTAAAGCTCGTGCCGTGCGTGCTGTACGCGCACCGCCTCGATCGCCTGCGCACCCGAAAGCACCGTGTCACAAGACATTCCTGCCTTTTCAAGTACGAGCTTTGCGTGTTCGCAGGCTATCGGATCATCATCGACTGCAAGCACTTTCATATCATACGGCTGTATCTGTTCGTAATCGGCATCGCTGTCCTTGTGCGGTGAGTCCGTAAGCGTAACTGTCACGATAAATGTCGTACCCTTGCCTTTTTCGCTGCGGACCTCAATGTTTCCGTTCATCATATCGACGATATTTTTTGTTATCGCCAGACCAAGTCCCGAGCTGCCGTACTTGTTGGTAGCAGAGCTGTCCTCCTGACTGAATGTGTCAAAGATGTGCGGGATATATTCCTTGCTCATACCTATCCCGTTATCAGTGATGGTGAAGCGAAGGGTAGATCTGCCGCCGAATTTCGCTGTGCGCTCAACGCAGAAATCAATATTTCCGCCCTTTGCAGTGAATTTTACAGCATTTCCGAGAATATTGATAAGTACCTGCCGCAGCCTTGTATTGTCGCCGATATAGTGATCGTCGATCTCTCCCTGTACGCGGCAGGAGTATGTCTGCTCATTTTCTTCGCACTGTGCGCTGAAGATAGTGTTTATCTGCTCCATAAGCTTGGTGAACGAGAAATCCTCATTTTTAAGGACCATTCTTCCCGATTCGATACGGCTCATATCAAGAATATCATTTATAAGCTCCAGCAGGTGATTTGCCGAGCCACCAATTTTTACGAGATACTCCCTTGTCTTTTCGGATAGCTCGGGATCGCTCAGCGCGATGTTGTCAAGACCGATGATGGCGTTCATAGGTGTTCTTATCTCGTGGCTCATGCTTGACAGGAAAGCAGTCTTTGCCTTGCTCGCATTTTCTGCGGCAGCAAGAGCATCGCTCAATGCCTGATTCTTTTCAAGCGAGGCTCTCATTTCGCTGTCAATATCGGAGAAGCCCGCACCTATCGCATGAATGGTATGACCGTCTGTCTTTTCTGTGCGCCGTACACCGACAAGGCGAAGCATTTCATAGCTCTCCCGTCCGTCGTGAACGGTCAGGTATCTGTAAGAAAGAATAGGCTCGCTCTCAAGCCGTTTTTGAATGTTTTCGGGTTTAATGAAATCGAGAAATCCCTCGCGGTAGCCCTCTGCAACACGTTCGTTTGCATATCTGGTGAACCCCTCCTTGAAGGAGAATTTCTCCCCGCTCTGCGGCCCGTCCTTTTCCGAGACCTTTGAGCTATAGCAAATGCTTTCATCTGTATCAAGGTCAACATAATACACACTTGTGTAATCCGATGCAAGCGCGGTTATCATATGATCCTGTCTGGTGCGCTGCTTTTCCTCCTCCAGCAGCCTGTTCTGAAGTTCAAGGCGCTGTTCAAGCTCCTGCTGCTTTATACGGCTTTCTGTCTCTGAGGTCTGCTTTTCAAGTGCAAGCTTTGTGTTGGCTTTGTTCTGCCTGAATATTACGATAAATATCACAAACAGCACAGCGATAGTCAGACCGGTCTGCACAAGGTTCCTCAGAATTATCCCGTCTGAAACGGAGCTTATCTTGTCGCTTATAACGCTTTCGCGGATAAGGTAAGTGAGCATCCAGTCAGTTCCCGCTATCGGCTTATAGGAAAGTGTCTCCTTTATCCCGTTGTATGTAAAGGAAACAACATTGCCTGTACCGTTTGCAAAATCCTCCATTACCTCCTGAACGGTATCACCGTTCTCAAAGGATGCACGCTCAAGCGCTTCAAGAAGATTAGTCTCTTTGGCAAGACCGCCAAGCACCATATCCGTCAGGGCGGCACCGTCCTTTGTGTAGATGTTGCAGAATGTCGTGTCATTATTGCTTGATTGCAGCGACACGCCCTCAAGCATAGTGTTTATATCTATTTCCATAAAGCACACTACAAGCTTGTGATCCTCGACTGAGATGTTTTCCACAGGGATCGCGATTATTACCTTTTTCTGTTCACCCTCGGTGTCCTTCAGCGTTATGCAGGGCTTGGAAAGAGAGGCGGGGTCGATGTTGTAGGTGTCAATGTCGCTTGTCGTCCCGACAGATGTATAGATCACTCCGCTTGTGTCCACAAAAGCGAATTTGTCAAGTGTGTACAGCTTTTTCATTCGAGCCTGATACGCCTGCAAATGCTCGATATCGCTAAGGTCGTCCTTTGTGAGGAGCCCTACGGCAGTCTGCATATTCTTGATGTTGCCCTCAAGCGCAGATGATACCACCTGTTCACGCCGCCCTGCAAGCTCGTCAAGGTACAGCAGGCTGACGGAGTTGACCGCTTTTCCTGTATCACGCTTTGCAAGATCTCCTATCCATAGCGTACCGATCACCAGTATTATCGCTACGGCTGTAAACCCGATGATAGTTATAAATAATGTGTTTCGTTTGCGGTTCACAAAGATCACCCTCTAAAACCATATTTCACTTAAAAAGCAGCGGCTCGATCGTTTTTGCTGCTTTTGCAAAAACGGGAAAATTCCGAAGAATCGTTCCCGTTTTGATCTGTTTTTTCTTTCATTGTACATTATAAGGCACACAGCGCTTCAAACTGTGCCTTTGCTTCATTAAGATAAGCAGAGTAATCAACATCTTTCCTGCCGCGCAGCAGCTCCGTCATTTCACTTACGGGCTTTGTGAGCGGATCAAGAGAGAGGTTTGAATACATTCCTTTTAATGCGTGTGCCGTTTCAAATGCCGCGTCGAGCTGATGATCCGCAAGCTGCTGCCGGAGCAGATCAAGCCGATTATCTGCGATCACCTTACCGACGAGCGTGATATAGAATGATTCATTGTTCATACAGCGTGTAAGCCCCGCGTCAACATCTGCCCCGAATTCTCTGAGTTTATCAGCTGTAAGCATAGCCATTCTCCTTTTGCTGTTTTTCTATCAGATGCACAAATTCATCGGGCGGCAGAGGCTTTGAAAAGTAATAGCCCTGTATCACATCGCACCCGAGCGTTTTCAAAAGCTCCATTTGTTCCTTGTGTTCAACGCCCTCTGCAATTACAGGCACCTCAAGGAGCCGTGCAATCTCTATTATGATGCCGACCAGCCGTGCAGCTTTGCTGTCGCTGCAAATATTTCTGACAAAAGCCATATCCAGCTTGAGCGCATCAAATGTCAGGGAAGTCAGCATATTCAGCGATGAATACCCGCTGCCGAAATCGTCCATCTCTATTTTGAAGCCTGCCGACCTGAGCGCAGAAACCGCAGCCGATATCTGCTGTGAATTATCCGTATACGCCGATTCCGTGATCTCAAGCAGAAGCTGCGCTGCCGTGATGCCGTTGTTTGCGACTATCTCCGTCAGCTCCTCGCCGAGCGTTGGGTCAAACATATCTACCCTTGAAACATTTACCGATATTGGCAGCGTGATGCCGAACCTGTCCTTCCATTCTCTTATCTGTCCTGCTGCCTGATCCCATACAAATCTGTCAAGCTTGTGTATCAGTCCGTTGTTTTCAAACAGCGGGATAAAAACGCCCGGGCTTATCATCCCGTGATCGGGGTGGAACCATCTTATCAGCGCCTCTGCACTTGAAAGCACAGGTGTATCGCCCGTTATATTGTACTTTGGCTGATAGTACACCCTGAACTGCTTCTCCTCAAGCGCCTTGTCCATATCATTGATAAGCTTTTCGTGAAAAAGCTCCTTGTCATGAAGCTCGGAATTATATAGATTATAGCAGGTCGAATAAGTACTGCGCAGCTTGCGGCATGCAAGCACAGCGCGGTCAAAATGCAATTCCATATCAAGCGGATCGCCCGCATCTGAAAAAGCACCTATCCTGAGGCTGATCTTATCATCATCGACAGCGCGCTGTGTTTTTTCGATGAACTGCTCTATCAGCTTGGTTATATCGTTATCGTGGGGGATATACATAAAAAAGCTGTTGCTGTCGCTGCGGCACGCAAGACCGCCGTATTCCTGTACAGCCTGATGAACACAGCTGCCTATTTTTTTGAGCAGAAGATCTCCGTAGGCTCTGCCGTAAAGCTCGTTTATGATGCGGAAGCGGTTGATGTCGATAACTATCGCGTCCATAGCGTTGTGACCGTTCATTCTGACGATCTTTTTTCCGTATTCAAAAAAGAACTCTTTATTGAAAAGCCCCGTGAGGCTGTCTCTTTCGGTTTCGTGTATGATGATACTGTCCTCGGCAAGCTCGATAGAGCGTTCAACCCTTGCCCTTATTATCTCGGGGGCATCAAAAGGCTTTGTGATAAAATCAGCAGCGCCGCTTTGCAGGCATTGTACCTCCGATCCTTTTTCCGAGGTCAGTACAATGACTGGGATACGCCGCAGCTCGTTGTCAGCGTGAAGCTTTTTAAGCAGGGTGAAGCCGTCAAGCTTTGGCATATGCAAATCAAGAAGCACAAGCGACAAGGTATGATACTCCCGCTTTATAACATCCATAGCTTCAAGTCCGTCCTGTGCATAGACGATCTTATAAAGATCACCCAGCATAGCCCCGAGAAGCTCCCTTGCTATCGGGTCATCATCAACAATTAGTATGCTTCTGTGCAGACCGTTTTTTCGTTCAAGCAGTTCCTGCATTAGTATCCCCCCTGTTTATGCTGATCGTTCGCCGTAATATGTTCGTATCATTCAAGTCCCGAAAAACTTTATACACATTTATTATAGCACAATTCAACTAAATAGTCAATTACTGTCGCTTTGTCTGTGCCGATGTTTTTTGAGATAAAAACAAAAGCTCTCCGATCTGTCCTTTTGTGATCGAAGAGCTTTGCTTTATTGCAGCACCGCCGCAGCCGAATGATCTTTGCCTGCACCTGTTACCAGTACATTTTGCGACATCTGCATTACCTCCTTTTCGTCGGTAAAAGCATTATATCATAACCCTGTGCATTTTTCGATCCCATATGCAGGCACAAACACCTGACGGCAGTATGCTACAATTTAAGGGGGATCTGTAGTATATGCTGCAAAACTTCCGATGAATGTAGTAAATGCTACACAACACAGATCATCTGTCTATTGTGTTTTGCGCAAAACAGATGTATTATAAAATCACAGAAAGAGACAACAACAAAAAAATAAAAGGAGGAAACACAATGATCTTTTCCGCATTTATTCTCTGTGCAATGGTAGGTATCGTAGCAGGCCTTATGACCGCCGCCTGTGAAAGCGAAAACTAATAACCAGCTAAAAGCAGTAAGCAAATCATAATAATAAATCAGCAGCTCTGTGAGGGACTACCTTAACAAAGCTGCTGTTTTTTCATATGTGATCGTCTGCAAAATATCGCCGCACATAAAAGCGGTCAGACAGAGTGCTTTGCAACCTCCGTAACGTGTGCGTTGGGAACAGCACTTGTTCCGCCGAATGTGGTGATCTTATCCACTCTTTTTTGCTTGAGATAAGCTTTCTGTTTATCAAGCAGATTCAGTGTCTTTGCTTTGCCGTTGATAAGAAACAGCGGAGCATTGTTCTTTGCTGCGTAAACGCCTCCCGTAAGAGCATCGGGGAAGTCCATTCCCGTGGCAATACACAGCATATTGCCATACAGAAGGGACTGGAACATATCGTTTAATGCAGCGCAGGTCTCGAACCTGTTCGCACCTGCTGCCCTTATAGGCTTAACACCGAGTGCATCACCTGCTATTTTCATCATATCGTCAGAGATAACGCCCGTGCCGCCGATGACATAAGCGATTTTTACTGTACCTGCCTTTTTGAGCTTGGCAAGGTACGCCGCTGTGTCTGCATTGAGGCTGCCGCTTGTTGTAAGGTAGATAACAGGCGCGTTAAGGCGCGCTGCGATCGGGCTGACAGACAAAGCATCGGCATAGTTCAGTCCGTATACAAAGAACACTTCCACGGGTGCTTTTTTATCCTTTTCCTGCATTTTTTCAGCTATCTTCACCGCGGTCTCAAATCTTGTTTTGCCTGCGATACGCTCGGTCTTGAGCTTGTTGTCTTCAAGTATCTTTTCGACCTTTTCGCTGATAACGGCAGTGCCGCCGAGAATAATGGCTTTTGTCGCACCGAGCCGCCTGATCTCTGTAAGGGTCGCGTCCGGCAGACTGTCTTTTGCGCTCAGAAGTATCGGCGCGGAGAGCTTGACTGCAAGCGGTACACCTGCAAGCGCATCTGCGTAGTTCAAGCCGTATGCGAGAATAACAGTATCAGACTTGCCGGTGAATGAAGCACCGGAGATCTCCGCTGCTGTGGCATATCTGTCAGCACCTGCAAGGCGGATGACAGCATCCTTGACTGTCTTGCTCTCGCTCGCCTGGCAGACCGTGCATTTTCTCGTCATTGTCGATGTGCCTTTTTCAACGTTGAACGCCGTGGTCGTCCAGTCCGAGAATTTATGTCCTGTTGCGTAGAGAATGGTCCTTTCAGGGAATAACTCGTTCTTGCCGTTCTTATCCGAGAAGTACTTTTGGCATCTTGTACAGTACCAGTAAGCAATATTGCCGTTTGCTGTACAGGTCGCAGGCTTTGCAGCAACTGCGGCAAGAGAGTGCCCTGTCGGCTCGATGACCGTGCTTGCAAGGGTTATCTCATTTCTGCCGCTGCTGTCAGAGAAACACTTATTGCAGGTCGTGCAGTACCAGTATGGCTCGTTTCCCTTTTCGGTGCAGGTCGCAGCCTTTGCTGATGCGCCTGTAAGCCTCTTGTGCCTTGCCTTGATGATGACGGTATCTCTGGTCGTGCTGGTCGTGGCTATATCATTCAGGTAGTATTTTCCGTCAAGAGTCCAGTATTCAATGTTTCCGTCCTGTGTGCAGGTCGCAGCCTTGGCAGGATAATGCTTGATGCCGTCAAGCAGCCTGGTGGTAAGTCCGTTATCCGCTGCATACTTTTCGGCTGCCGTGCCTTTAAAGCATCTGATAGTATACTTGTCTTCCTTTGTATCATCACTGTATCCCAATGCCTTGCTTCCGATAGAAGTTACACTCGGCCTGATAGTTATCAGACGGATACCTGTGTAGTTAAATGCCATTTTGCCAATGCTTTCAACGCTTTCGGGGATCGTAACGCTTGTAAGATGAATGCATATATGGAATGCGTAGTCCCTGATCTTTGTGACAGTCGGGAGTATCTTTACATCTCTTTTTCCGTTCGGGCAAAATACCAGTTCGGTTTGGCTTTTGTTGTACACTACACCATCGACCGAGCTAAACTGCTTGTTATCGGGGTCAACATTTATGTCCGTAAGATCTGTACACCAGGCAAACGCATCAGTGCCGATGCTTGTAACACTCTTTGGTATGGTCATGCTTGTAAGCTCACTCGCACGGAAGGCATTGTCGCCGATCCTTGTAACGGTGTCGGGTATGCTTATGCTTGTAACGGTTGAGAAATGCGAATATGTAAGATCGTTGTCAAACGCATGTTCATTGATATATCTAACGCCGCTGGGGATAGTGACCTTGCCGCTGCATCCTGAACCGTCGATAAGTATATTATTCACAACGACCAGCGGGCTGTGCTTTTGCTGTATCTTGAGCCATTCGGTACCCGTAAATGCGTGACCGCCGATATTTGTAAGCGTGCTTGGGATACTTATTACCGAAAGCTTTGTGCAGGCATAAAATGCATCCTGACCAAGTCTTTTAACACTGGAGGGTATCACAACGCTTGTAAGGTTCTTACAATCATAAAATGCCTGACTGCCGATATTTACAACACCGCTTGGGATAGATATGGTTTTAAAGCCTGAACAGTGAGCAAAGGCATAATTGCCGATATTTGTAACGCTGCTCGTGACAGCTATGTCTTTGAGCGACGAGCAGTTGGAGAAGGCAAAATTGCCAATGCTCGTAACGCTGTTTGGTATATTCACATTGTAAATATTTGTGCAGTACGAGAATGCTTGATTCCCAATGCTCGTAACGCTGCTCGGGATAGTTACGTTCCTGAGTGACTGACAGCCGTAGAACATACGGTCGCCAATGTTTGTAACACCCGATTTGATAACGATAGAGGTGATACTGTCTACATAGTCGTGAAACGGAGAAGGTACACTGTTTGTATAATTATACATCTTTCCTGTACCAACGATAGTCAGATTTCCGTCACTCAAAGACCATTTGACATTGTCACCGCACTTGCCCGTTATCGGTAAGCTTGCCGCAGATGCAGCGATGTCACTGCTTTGCGCAAACGAGTTTTCGGGCAATGCCGCCGCGCTGCAAAGCATCATACACATCGCAAGCACTGCGGATAAAAGTCTTTTTTTCATTTATTTACCCCCTTGGTTGTTTTTCATCAACATTTTTAATTATACTATTATGATTTATAATTGTCAATTGACTCCAAAGATATTTACACATTTCACAGATTCGTAAAC
>Ga0310691_10008032_pt1 | contig 10907 bp, 9 predicted proteins | sample 176DNAGHGlowgp2_FD_203887 | JGI IMG/M metagenome (GOLD analysis project Ga0310691, IMG submission 203887) | Sheep rumen microbial communities from Palmerston North, Manawatu-Wanganui, New Zealand - 1766 DNA GHGlow gp2 (v2) (version 2) | ecosystem: Host-associated > Mammals > Digestive system >... | reverse complement strand
CCACCAATGCCCCTGCCAACACAAGGGCGTTGAGCAGAACGGTGAGCAGTTGGAAGGGGCGGGCCACAGCACTGGTGGAGTAGCCTATGAGCAGCAGGTTGTCAATCTTCTCGGTGTGCTTCTGCATGAGCAGGAAGATGCTGAGCAGCAGTACGTAGAAAGCCAGGGCAGTGATAATCATGCCCACGGCGAGGACGACGGTGATGATGATGCGCAGCAGGCTGGCCGTCTTCGAGGCATCGGCATCGTTGGTCTCGGTGTCGTAGCCCATGTCGCTCAGGTATTGTGCTATCCGCTCGTCGGCAGGGTTGTCGGCCTCTACGATGAGTCGGGCCGCCTGTGGTGTGCGTCTCGGCGAGAGCTGGCTGTTCATGTCGTCGAGGAATGTCTGCGGTACGAGGATGGTGTTGAGCCGTCGCGAGAAGGCCACCACGCGCCCCGTCTTCAGCTTCACGCCGTGGGTTCCTGTCAGCCTCAGCTTCACTGCCACCTTGCCCGCCAGTTTCTCCGAGATGGTTGGCAGTCCCTGGCTGCTGGCAAAGCCGAAGTTGTAGAGGTTGAGGTAGGTGCGCGGGAGGATGATGGGCACGTCGTCGCTCTCAGGGTCATAGCTCCACTTGTCCGTCTGAACGTCGAGAAACTCATCGGGCACTGCCTCGAAGAACATCTCGGTTGAGAGTTCCATGCCCATCTGCTGGCTGCCAATGGTGGCGAAGACGCTGAACATGGCGGGAGTGTACTGTGCGAGCCTCTTGACGAATGGCTGTTCGGCCAGCCGCTGTATCTCTCCGGGGCTGAATGTGGGCGACTTGCCCGTGAGCGTACCCATGCTGCTGACACGCTTGGTGACCACAATTTGTCCTGAGCGCAGGAAGCTGTCGTTGCCCGTGAAGAGGGGCTTCACGTCGCTGTAGAACTGCACGGCCGTCAACACGATGGCCATTCCACAGAGGTTGGCGAGCACGAAGCCCGCCAACTGCCATGCGCTGATGTGACGCCTCAAGAGCTTGTTAAGCAACCTGTTCATTCGCCAGCGTTATCCTTTGCCAATGGTCCATTCTCAGATATACTCCTGCAGAAGCTTGAAGAGAGCCTCCACGGGGTTGGTCTTCTTGCTCTTCGTGGTGATGCGCAGCACGCTCTTTCCGTCGCCCTCATAGTAGAGTTCGGCATAGTCGTAGACATCGGTGATGCGCTCTATCAGCTCTGCCTGCTCCTCGCCTACCTGCCCAGCATAGTCGGAAATGCAGCCGAAGTTGAAGCGCATATAAATGCCCTTGCCCTTGAGCTCCTTGGCGGGGAAGGGGTCGTCGGGAGCCTCCATCACAAATTCGGGGTTGGCGGCATAGTAGGTCTGTCCGTTCTGGAATCCCGTGGCTGCCGTGCTTACCTGTTCGTACTGCTCGCTGAACCAGTCGTATTTCATGATGGGAATCAGGTACTGGTTGTCGCCAAAGGCTACGAGGCTGTCGCCGAGGTTTGGCAGCAGTGTTTGCAGCAGTTCGTTGTTCTCGGTGCCGACATAAGCATAGACGGCGGGCTGCCCCTCGTCGTCGATGCCATAGACCTCTATGGCAGCCGTTCCGTCGAGGGTCTTGGCTATCTCCTCCACCTGTGCCAGTGCGTCGCTGCCCATCATCTCCTTCAGCGTGGGCACCATTGCCTCAAACAGCTCCTCGGCGTCGAAGTTCAGGAAGACGTTGAAGGCGTGGCCGGAGACATATTCCGCCTGCTCCTTGTCGATAGTCTTCGCCATTTTGTCGGACTTGGCAATATAGTCCTCCATCCCGTCGGAGAGGGGGAGCACCTCAGCCGTGAATAGCAGCTCGCCGTCGCCAAGGACGAGGTCGGCCAGCGTGGCAATGTCCTTCAGCTCCACGTCGTCGGGCAGTGCCTTCTTCAGCTCTTTCATCTCCCTTTCGCTCAAGACCGACTCCACTCCTTCGCCCAAGAAGAGCATCTGTACCAGCCCGTCCTTCTGCGTCATCTTCTGGAATGCGTCGTTGCCGCTTATGTTGCCCTTGCCGTCGGCGCGCTCTTTCAGCTCGGCTATGGTCTCTTCAATGTCTTTGGTCGGCCCGACGAAGAACCAGTCGGCGCAGTAGGCGAAGGCAGCACCTTTGGCAATGACATATTTCACGCCGTCGGTCTCTTCCAGCTCTTTGTTGCCATTCCCCTCTTCCAGGGCCATGTTGAGCAGGTCGGTCAGGTCGCCTTCGTTAGCCATCGTTCCCACGACGCCTCCCGAAATATCCTTTCGTGAAGCTGAGACGTAGGCATACACCGGCTCAGTGAAGTCAATGCCCGAAGCCGTGGGGTCGTCGATGATGTCGAGCACTTTCTCACGTAGTTCCTTGTCCAAGCCCATCTCGTCGATGATTTCCTTTACCTGGTCTTTGAAGTCCGACTTGTCGTCGTTCATGCCCATCTGCTCCTGCATCTTAGCCACGTCGAGTCGCATGACCCACAAAGCATCTTCAGGGATGAGGTTGGCGGCGTCTTTCTTACCACACGATGCTAACAGCACTACGGCCACCAGCATAGTCCAAACAATTGACAATTTTTTCATTTTTCCTTTACGTTTTTATTGTGATTAATTCTCTATAACTCCTTTGTCGGCAGTCACATCCTCGTCTTCGCGCGTGACATAGCGCTGGTAGTAGGCCATGAGCAGGGTGGTCAATGGGAGGGCGATGATGAGTCCGATGAATCCCAGCAATGCGCCCCACACGGAGAGTGAGAGCAGCAGGATGGCGGGGTTGAGGCCCATGGCCTTGCCCATGACTTTCGGCGTCACCACCATGTCGATGATGACCTGAACGATGGCGAAGACCGCCAGTGCCATGAGCAGTATGACCCAGAAGTTCTGCCCCGTGTGGGCAGCCTTCAGCAGTGCGAGGATTGCCGTCGGCACCAGTGCCAGTGTGTGCAGATAGGGCACGAGGTCCATGATGCCGATGAGTATGCCCAGGCCGATGGCCATGGGGAAGTCGATGATGGTGAACCCTATGCAGAAGAGCACGCCCATGATGAACGCCACCATGCCCTGTCCTCGGATGTAGTTGCTCAGCTCGCGCTCGGCATCGCTGGCCAGCTCGTTCCAGAAGGGCCGGCTCCTCTTGGGGAAGATTTTAATCCACGCCTTCGTCAGGTAGTCCCAGTCCATGAGGATGAAGAACATGTACAGCAGAGCTATGAGCGAGCCGGCAATGCTGATGATGATGTTTGCCGTCTTGCCCAGCACGCGGAACATGCTGGGTATGGCCTCTTTCAGCCCCTCGGTGAACTCCTGGCTCTGCAGGAATCGTGCTATGCCCTCGCGGTTGTTCTCCGTCCACTGCCTGATGGCTTCGGGTATGCTGTCGATGTTGGCAGCATGCTGTATGTAGTTCGTTGCCAAGTGGCCGAGCTTTGCAAACTGCTCGACCATGGGGGGTATGATGAGCCAGAGCAGGCCGCCCATCATGGCGATGAAGGCCAAGAGGGTGATGATGATGCTGACTACGCGGTTGCGCACGCGCAGCTTCTCCTGCACGAACTTCACCGCCGGGTGGAGCAGGTAGGCCAGCAGCCATCCCACGGCGAAAGGCAGGAGCACGCTGCTCAGATAGTTGAGCAGCAGGAACACGCCGACCACGAGTAGGCCGTAGCCCAGCCAGCGCACAAAAGTGTCGAATGTGATGGTCTTGTTGTATGCCATTTCTTATATCTCCTTTCTCCCTACTCCCTACTCCTTACTCCCATTTCTTTCTGATAGCACTCCCGGCAGAGGGGCTCATACTCCTGCGTCTCGCCGAGGAGCACGCGGCGGTCGTTCTCCACGAGGCGATGGCTGACGTAGGCCAGGTTGCCGCAACGCACGCAGATGGCGTGCACCTTCGTCACGTCGTCGGCAATGGCACAGAGGGCAGGCATCGGCCCGAAGGGCACGCCCTTGTAGTCCATGTCAAGCCCTGCCACAATGACGCGCACGCCCCTGTTTGCCAGCTGGTTGCACACGTCGACAAGCCCCATGTCGAAAAACTGGGCCTCGTCGATGCCCACCACGTCGATGTCGGAAGAGAGCAAGAGGATGCTGGCCGAGGAGTCGATGGGTGTCGACTGTATGTGCTTCTGGTCGTGACTCACCACGTCTTCTTCGGAATAGCGCACATCAATGGCGGGTTTGAAAATCTCCACGCGCTGCCTGGCAAACTGCGCCCTGCGCATCCGCCTGATCAGCTCTTCGGTCTTTCCCGAGAACATCGAGCCGCACACCACTTCTATTCTTCCTGGCCGGTGGGCTTCGCCAGCTACGTTATCTGCCATTTGCGTGCAAAGGTAACAAAAATTTAAGTAGTTAAGGAGTTAAAGGAGTTAAAAGGAGTTAAAGGATGTCAGTTTTGCAGGATGGAGCGGCTGCTAACTGCCACAAAAATTGTAACTTTGCCCCTGATTATGGCAATATTATATATTGTGCCCACTCCCGTGGGTAACATGGAGGACATGACGCTGCGCGCCATCCGCATCTTGAAAGAGGTGGATGTGGTGCTGGCTGAGGACACCCGCACGTCGGGCGTCCTGCTGAAGCATTTCGACATCCACCAGCAGCTGCTGTCGCACCATAAGTTCAACGAGCACGGCACCAGTGCCGCCGTCATCGAGCGCCTGCTGGCGGGCCAGGACGTGGCCCTCGTCAGCGATGCCGGCACGCCGGGCATCAGCGACCCGGGATTCTTCCTCGTCCGCGAGGCTGTCAGGGCGGGCATCGAAGTGCAGACGCTGCCCGGTGCGACTGCCTTCGTGCCAGCGTTGGTGAGCAGCGGCCTGCCCTGCGACCGCTTCGTCTTCGAGGGCTTCCTGCCCCAGAAGAAAGGGCGCCAGAGCCGCATAGAGGCCCTCCGCGAGGAGCGGCGAACCATGGTGTTCTACGAGTCGCCCTACCGCGTGCTGAAGCTGCTGCAGCAGCTGGCAGAGGTGTTCGGCCCCGACCGGCAGGCATCGGTCTGCCGCGAAATTTCAAAGATACACGAGGAGAGCGTGCGCGGCCCGTTGTCCGACCTTGTGACCCACTTCACGCAGACAGAGCCGCGAGGAGAGTTCGTCGTCGTTGTTGCTGGATGCGACTATAGTCCTTAGACTGTAGACTATAGACTGTAGACTTTAGACTATAGACTGTAGACTTTAGACTTTAGACTTTAGACTTTAGATTGTAGGTGATTTTTTTATGAGTAATGATATTTAATTCAATAAAAAGATGAAAAAAATTTTTATGTTTGCATTGCTGGCCGTCATGGTTTGCGGCTGCAATGAGAAGAAGGCTGCCAGCAACGACTCTGAGCAGGACGATGCCATCGAGGCCTTACAACGTGAGAACGAACAGCTGCGCGAAGAGCAAGACGAGCTACTCTCGACACTCAACGAGATTGAAGACGGCTTCCGCGAGATTAACGAGGCCCAGGGCCGCCTGACCATCGACCGCCGTGGCGAGGGTGCCGACGCCCGCGAGCGCATCCGAGAGAACATGCAGTACATCCAGGAGACTATGGCCCAGAACGCCGAGCTGATAGAGAAGCTGCGCTCACGCCTGCGCGAGAGCGGACGCAACAACGAACTGCTGAAGCACACCATAGAGAACCTCACGGCTCAGATGGAGCAGAAGAACGCTGAGATAGAAACACTGCGCAACGAGCTGGCATCGAAGAATATACGCATCTCCGAGCTGGAAGAGCAAACGGCCAACCTCAACCAGGACATCACGAGCCTGCAGGAGCAGAACCAGCAGCAAGACCAGACCATCAACCAGCAGGACCGCCAGATCAACGCCGCATGGTATGCCATCGGCACGAAGCGCGAGCTGAAAGACCACAACATCCTCAAGAGCGGCGACGTGCTGCAAGGCGACTTCGACGCCTCCTACTTCACCGAGATTGACATACGGCGCGTCAGCCAAATCAACCTTAACTCGAAGAAGGCCGAAATTCTCACCAACCACCCCGCCGGCTCCTACACCCTTGAGCGCGACGAGAACAAAATCTACACCCTCTACATCACCAACGCCCAGCAGTTCTGGAGCACCAGCAAGTACCTGGTAGTGCAGGTGAAGTAAGAAAAAAGCTTCGGGGGTACACACATCTGCGTAACCCCCGAAGCTTTTCTTCCTCCATCACAAGAATCAGAGGATGTACTTCTTAATCGTCTCCATGCAGTTCTGCAATTTCACCGGCTTTGCCAGGAATGCCACGCATCCGGCATCTACGGCCTGCTGCTTGTCAATGTCGAAGACATTGGCCGTCAGGGCCACGACGGGCAACTGCGGATGACGCTCCTTGATGATGGCGGTGGCCGTCAGTCCGTCCATGACCGGCATCTTCAAGTCCATCAGCACCAGGTGGTATCCCGACCGGTCGACCATCTCCACCGCTTCCTTGCCGTTGCGGGCACGGTCGAACTCGTAGCGGCCCTTCAGCACATAGGTCATCAGGATGTAGTTGCTGTCGTTGTCTTCTGCCACGAGGATTTTCTTCATTTTGGTTTTCTTTTTATGAATACTTTAGTTAAAGAGTTACAAAAGTACGACTTTTCTTCCAATTACTTTTCGTTTTCTCCCATTATTTAACTAATTTTGCATCATTGAACTAACATAAATCAATAACCACTATTTTATGATTCGTATGAACGTGAAGTTTTTCTCCTGCGCCCTGGCTTTCCTCGGGGCGCTGTCAACCCAGGCGCAGAGCGTCATGAATGTTGACACGAAGAAACAGGGAGCAGCCATCTCCTCCACGATGTATGGCCTGTTCTTTGAAGACATCAACTTTGCCGCCGATGGCGGTCTCTACGGCGAGCTGGTGAAGAACCGCTCCTTCGAGTTCGCACAGCCCTACATGGGTTGGCGCGTCTTCGGCAACGTGGAGCTGCGTGCCGACGGCCCCTTCGAGCGCTGCCCGCACTATGTGGTGCTCAACGACCCCGGCCACCGCGAGCGCCGCACCGGCCTTGAGAACGAGGGCTACTTCGGCATCGGCGTGGAGCAGGGCAAGGAATACCGCTTCAGCGTCTGGGCCAAGGCCCCGAAGGGCAACTCCCAGCTGCGCGTGCAGCTCATCAACGGCAGCACCATGGACGAGCACCAGGAGTTTGTGCAGCAGCGCCTCGACATCACCTCCTCCGACTGGAAGCAGTACGAGGTGGTGCTGAAGTCGCCGCGCACCGAGCCGAAAGCTCAGCTGCGTCTCTTCCTCAGCAGCGGCAACCCCGTCTGCCTGGAGCACATCTCCCTCTTCCCCGTCGACACCTACAAGGGCCGCAAGAACGGTCTGCGCAAAGACCTGGCCCAGGCACTTGAAGACATGCACCCCGGCGTCTTCCGCTTCCCCGGCGGCTGCATCGTAGAGGGTACCACCCTCGACACCCGCTACCAGTGGAAGAACACCATCGGCCCGGTGGAGAACCGACCCACCAACCGCAACCGCTGGGAGGACACCTTCGACTACCGCTACTTTGCCGACTACTACCAGAGCTACGGCCTGGGCTTCTTTGAGTTCTTCCAACTCTGCGAAGACATCGGTGCCGAGCCGCTGCCCGTGCTCAGCGTGGGCCTGGCCTGCCAGTTCCAGAACGGCCTCGATGCCCATGCCTCCATGGACCAGCTGAAGCCCTTCATCGACGACTGCCTCGACCTCATTGAGTTCGCCAACGGCCCCGCCGACAGCGAGTGGGGCAAGAAACGTGCCGACATGGGCCACCCCGAACCATTCAACATGAAGTTCATCGGCGTGGGCAACGAGCAGTGGGACACCCCCTACTACGACCGCTTGAAGCCCTTTGTCGAGGCCATCCGCGCCAAGTATCCCGACATCAAGATTGTGGGCACCAGCGGCCCCGACAGCGAAGGCCCGATGTTTGAGAAGGGCTGGGAGGCCATGCGCGCCCAGAAGGCCGACCTCGTCGACGAGCATTTCTACCGCAACGAGCAGTGGTTCCTCGGCACCGCTCCGAAAGACTGCTACCCCAACTGCGGTGCCCTGCGCTACGACAGCTATCCCCGCAAGGGTCCGAAGGTGTTCGCCGGCGAGTATGCCTGCCACGGACGCGGCAAGAAGTGGAACCACTTCGAGGCTTCGCTCTACGAGGCAGCCTTCATGACGGGCATCGAGCGCAATGCCGACATCGTCGAGATGGCCACCTACGCACCCCTCTTCGCACATGTAGAGGGCTGGCAGTGGCGCCCCGACCTCATCTGGTACGACAACCTCAAATCCTTCCGCTCCGTCAGCTACTACGTGCAGCAGCTCTACGCCATGAACAAGGGCACCAACGTGCTCTCGCTCACCACGCCCGACGCTAAGAACAAGAAGGGTGTGCCCGTGGCCGGACAGGAGGGGCAGAACGGGCTCTTCGCCTCCAGCGTCTTCGACAGCACCACCGGCGAGGTCATCATCAAGGTGGTCAACACCTCGAAGCAGCAGCAAGCTATCACCGTCAACCTGCTGGGCATGAAGGGTGAGCGCACCGCACAGACCCTCACGCTGAGCCACAACGGCTCGATGGACGACGAGAACACCATCGCCCAGCCAGAGAAAATCAAGCCGAAGGCCGGCACGCTGCAGCTGCAGGCCGAGAAGAAGAACACCGTGCTCAGCGACCAGCTGCCACCCATGTCCTTCCGCCTGTACAAGGTGAAGAAATAAGCTGGTGCACCTACTTGCACCACTTGCACCTACAACTGATTATCAAGCAGTTACGTTGCACCTGAAGTTGCACCACTTCTTACACCACAGGTTGCACCGGTGCAAGATGAATAATAATACAGTTCCGGCCCACCGGAACTGTATTTTTATGCAAAGACAGCGAGGCCCACCCTGCGGAAAGTGCTGAAAACGGCCATCGTAAAGATTTTTTATCTCAAGTGCCAGTATTTTTTCAAAACCCGTGCGTATTTTTTCAAAAGGCGTGCGTATTTACTCGTCAACAGGCACTTCAGAAACTGTATATTTATGCAAGTGCAACTGGTGCAACTGGTGCAAGAAGGTGCAACAGCTCACTCTGAGCGAAAAAAAACGGGTGCTTTCTTGTCGGTATCCATATTTTTTCGTACATTTGCAGCATCATGATTAAAATGAGACTATTCTTAGCGTGGATGATGTTGCTGCCACTGACACTGACAGCGCAGGAAGAGGAGGAGCTGCCGATGGCGCAGGAGCAGGCCGACAGCACGGTGCTCGTCGTGCCCTACGAAGAGCTGGTGGTGCAGCGCCTCGACGCCCTGGTCGACGACACACTCATGGAAACCTCGCAGCTGGGGCTGATGGTGTGGGACCTCACTACCGACACGCTGCTCTACGCCCGCAACCACCGCCAACTGCTGCGCACCGCCTCGACCATGAAGCTGCTCACGGCCATCACCGCCCTCTTCACCCTTGGCACCGACTATGAGTTTGCCACATCTTTATATTATAAAGGCACCATCAGCCAAGGGGTGCTCAACGGCGACCTGATCTGCCGTGGCGGCATGGACCCGATGTTCGGCCACAAAGACATGGCGGCCTTCGTGCAAGCACTGAATGCCAAGGGCGTGAAGCACATCGAGGGCCGCATCGTGACCGACGCGACAATGAAGGACGGCGACAAATGGGGCGAAGGCTGGTGCTGGGACGACGACAACCCCATCCTCTCGCCTCTGCTCATCGACGGCAAGGCCACCTTTGCCGACCATCTGCAGCGCGAGCTGCGGTCGGCACGCATCGGTACTGGTGGCCTGCGCGTGGTGGCAGGCCGTCTGCCTGCCGACGCCAAGCTCCTCTGCACCCGTAGCCACCACATCGACGAGGTGCTGCAGCGGATGATGAAGGAGAGCGACAACCTCTATGCCGAGGCCACCTACTACCAGGTGGCAGCCCTCAGTGGTAAGCGGCCAGCCACGGCGGCCGACGCTCAGAAGGTGGAACGGGAGCTGCTGGACTACATAGGCCTTGATGCCGACCGCTACAAGCTGGCCGACGGCAGCGGACTGTCGCTGTACAACTACCTCTCAGCCGAGGCCATGGTCATGCTGCTGCGCCATGCGGAGCGGGAGCCCCACGTCTTTGAGCGGCTGCTGCAGTCGCTCCCCATTGCCGGCATCGACGGCACACTGAAGAAGCGCATGGCAGGCACGCCAGCACAGGGCAACGTGCGGGCAAAGACGGGCACCGTCACCGGCGTATCGGCCCTGGCGGGCTACTGCACGGCACCCAACGGCCATCGTCTGGCTTTCAGCATCATCAACCAGGGCATACGCCGTTCCTCAGAAGGCCGCAACTTCCAGGACCGCGTGTGCGTAGCCTTGTGCCAGCCTTGACCCCACAAGATTATTAACCCCATAAACAATCGTACACATGGAAGAAACAATGAACCCCACCCAACAAGAGGCCATGCGGCAGGCCGAGGAAGCCGCTGCAAAGGCTCAGGAAGAAGCGAAGGAAATGGTAAAAGAACAGCAGAAGGAGGCCGCGAAAGGTGCCGCCGGCGAAATGGCCAAGTCGATGGCCGAGCGAGAGCTGAACCGCGTCGTCTCGCAGGCCCTGCCCGACGAAGTGAACGCCCTGCGGGGCGGCCTGCGCTCCATACCCGTCATCGGCTCCATCGTGCAGTGGATTGACAACGTACAGTGGATTCGCAACCTCTTCGGAGGCGGCAAGAAATAGCCCGCAAAGCAAGAAGGAACGACCCTCTCAAAAACAGCAGACGCAGAAGCCTCGTGGTGGCCTCTGCGTCTGCTGTTTTAGTTATCGTTCAAAGTGTCTATGCCTCTTCAGCAGCGGGCTCAACAGCGCGGAAGCTGTCGAGGTCCTCCACACGGAAGGCTTTGATGTAGGCAGCCTTGCCCAGCACGTTCTCTTCAGCCATGCGCACATAGACCTGAGCACTCTTGCCAAAGAGCTCGG
>Ga0310691_10008031_pt1 | contig 10907 bp, 9 predicted proteins | sample 176DNAGHGlowgp2_FD_203887 | JGI IMG/M metagenome (GOLD analysis project Ga0310691, IMG submission 203887) | Sheep rumen microbial communities from Palmerston North, Manawatu-Wanganui, New Zealand - 1766 DNA GHGlow gp2 (v2) (version 2) | ecosystem: Host-associated > Mammals > Digestive system >... | reverse complement strand
GCAAGGGTCTCGTACAGCAGCCCTTTGCCTTTGGCGACCAGTCTATGATTCGTCTCACCATAGCCCGCTACTACTCTCCCTCTGGGCGCTGCATCCAGAAGCCCTACACTGCCGGCGACAACAAGAATTACGAAGAGGACATCCTGGCACGCTACGAGCATGGCGAGTTCTTCTCGCAAGACAGCATCAAGCACGAGGGCAAGGAGTACCATACGCGCAACGGACGTCCCGTCTATGGCGGTGGTGGCATCACTCCTGACATCTTCGTCGCTGAAGACACCACAGATGTCACCTCTTATTATAAGCAAGCCTCGCTCAGCGGTCAGATTATCATGTTTGCCTACAGCTATACGGACGAGAACCGCCAGAAGCTCAGCCAGTTCAGCGATGTCGACGAGATGGCCTCCTTCCTGAAGCGTCAGAACATCGTCGACCGCTTTGCCACCTATGCTGACAAGAACGGTCTGAAGCGTCGCAACCTGCTGATTCAGCGTTCTCACAAGCTGCTTGAACGCTATGTTATCAGCCGCATCGTCTATAATATGATGAAGGAAGAGGCGTGGATACAGTATCTGAATAGCGACGACCCTGCCATCACCGAGACGCTGCGCGTCATCCGTGAAGGCAGGGCCTTCCCACAGGCTCCTAAGCAGAAATAGTGCTGCCCCTCGCCTATCTTCTTAACTTCTTTAACTACTTAAAGATCTTCTGGGCAAACATCGTCAGATAGATGCGCCAGTTGCGCCAGATGTGGCCGCCATCGTTCTCGTAGTACTCATACGGATACTGGTGGGCATCCATGTATTTGCGCAGGTCGGTGTTCATCTGCATCAGGAAGTCGTCCTTGCCGATGGCTATCCAGAACAGCTTGGGCTTCGAAGCAAAGAGGCGTGCCATCTGGCCGTCAAAGTCCTCGTAGAGCTTCGAATTCGGCGTATTGGGCACCAGGTCCTTGGGCATGCGGCATGCGGCTGACTGCAGACCGTAGTAGTCAAAGGTCTCTGGGTACAGACGGGCTATGCCAAAGGTATGACCACCACCCATCGACAGTCCTGTCACAGCACGTGCTGAGCGCTTCTTGATGGTTTTGTAGTGGCTGTCTACGTAGTTCACGATATCCATAAAACTCTCCTCCATTGTCGACTTGGCGCCACGCTGCAGGAACGCATTGCCGTCAGGGGTGTACATTCCCTCGTGCCACCAGCCTGGAGCAGCGTTACAGGTGAGATTACCGTTGGGCATCACCACAATCATCGGCACACACTTACCCTCAGCTATCAGGTTGTCCATAATCTGCGACGTACGTCCCAGGTCGCCCCAGGCTGTCTCGTCGCCACCATGACCATGCAGCAGGTACATCACGGGGAATTTCTTCTTGCCGTCGTAGGTGGGGGGCAGATAGATGGTCATGCGGCGCTGCTGACCCAGCGTAGGACTGTTGTACCATACGCGCGACAGCGTGCCGTGCGGCACGTTGTTTACAGCATACAGATGACCTTTATCTTGCGCTGTCTTCGACACGATGAAGATATTGCTCAGCGTCGAGATGTCACGATTGACGTAGCTGTTGGCGGGGTCTATGAAGCGCTGGCCGTCCACAGTCAGACTGTATGAGTACAGCTCTGGCGCCAGCACAGCGGTCGTTGCCGTCCATACGCCGTCAGCCTGCTTCGTCAGGGGCAACTGCTGACCGCTAATCTCGTTGAAGTCGCCAAAGACGCTCACCGACTGCGCCGTAGGGTCGTAGAAGTTAAATGTCACTGTACCATCAGCATTCACCACGGGCGACTGCACTCGTGGTCTTTGACCCAGCTGCTGCTGAGCCATGCTGCCCATAGCCATCAATCCAAAGGCAGCAAAAATCATCATTCTTTTCATGTGTTTTTTAAATTTTGTGTGGTTTGGTTATGATGCTGCAAAATTATACTTTTCCACTGAAAAACACAAATATTTCTTCCATTATTTATACAGGCGCACGTGACATTTTGTCATTTGTAAAGTTTTCAGAGCAAGCAAGGACTAGATGAGAGACAAAAAGAAGTACAGGAATACAAATCCGTTTTCTTGACATTCTGATAAAACATCACGCCATACTGGCCTTGCCAAGGAAGAGCGATCTGACCCGACATTCCTGTTCCCCGTCAGACCGTGTCAAACTTAAAAATCAGGGGCATGGCAGACAACAGACATAGCATGAAGATGAAAACGGGGTCACCTCACCAGGGCGTCAACCATCGTCTTCTTGCCACCACACCCTCAGGGTTGGAGCAGAGCTTGAGGATGGTTGCCGCGTGCGTTCGTCCTCGTTTGTCGACAGTATTTTCTGGTATACCCCATAGAGTAGGGGAGATATTTTTTTCTTACACCGGAAACACTGTTTTTCCTGGTCAGGAGTCGACAAAGTATTGTTCTGGGAGAAAAAACGCCTGTTGGGGGCGCATTTTACGCGCTGTTTTTATCATTTATAGGCAAAAAAAGGGATAAAAACGAGAAGTCAAGAATAACCCTGAAAATAGCAGAAAATGGGCTAAAAATCAAAAAAAATCCATTTCAACGCCCCATTTTTGCCCGTTTTTGATGTTATTCTATACTTTGGGTAGAATAAAAAGTAGAGCAGAAAGTAGAGTAAAAAGTAGAGGACAAAAGTAAAGGATAAGCGACTTAAAAGTGGAGCATAAAAGTAGAGAAGAAACGCCACAAATCCTATAGAATCGGGGTTGTTGACAACAGCCTGCTGGTCAACAAGCTGAAAAACAGGGCAAAAACAGCCCTAACCGCCACTTGAACGACTTTTTGTCAATGCGCTTGGTTTTAGTCTGTTACAACAACGGAGAAAACCCCAAAAAAGCACCTCAAAAAGGCACTTTCACCCATCAAAAAAACACCACTGCTCCCCTCTCCTCCCGTTGCTCATCGCCAACAACGGCGCACCTCCGCTATTTTCCTCCGTTTCTTTTACATTCCTCTCAGCGCCCTCACGCCTGTTTTGCAAATTGGCGGACAGAAGGGTCGACAGGAAGCACCCAACAGATACCAGACCATCTACCCCCTTTTGACTGTTTCCGTTCCCCCTGAGCCATCCCTCAAAAATGGGTCCGCCCCCACTCCCCCACCCGCTGCCGTTCTGATAGTCGGCAAGCTGCGCACAACGCTTGTCGACGACCAGCATCCCTTCGTTTTCCATCGTTCCGCCGCCATCTGTTCCGTCAGTCCGTCATTTCCAGATGCAGAAAGAGGAGATAATAATATTTTACAAACAGCACCTATAGGCTTTCTTTCGTTAAGAGCCGCCAACAATTCCATGTAAAGAATATTCATTAGTGTAGCGTTTACATCGATTAAAGACGCCACCTGCCCCCCCCACCCTCGCCATTCGACAAGCACTAAAAAAAAGGTGCAATAAAAATTGGCTATTCCAAAAGAAATGACTACATTTGCAGAAGAAATATTAACAACACCCTAAAACATTATATTTATATGACAATAATGATGATTCTGCAACTCATGATTGTGCTCGGAGCACTATGGGTTGGTTCCCGCTTTGGCAGTCTGGCCCTGGGTGCCATTTCCGGCATCGGCCTCGCCCTACTGGTCTTCGGTTTCGGACTAAAACCAGGTACACCACCTACCGATGTCATCTATATCATCATTGCCGCCGTTACCTGCGCAGGCATCATGCAAGCCTCCGGAGGTATGGACTGGCTCATCCAGATTGCTGAGAAGATGTTGCGCAAGCACCCCGATCGCATCACCTTCCTTGCCCCGCTGACCACCTTCCTCCTCACCGTCCTCGTGGGAACGGGCCATGTGGTCTATACGCTCATGCCCATCATCTGCGACATCGCACTGAAGAAGGGCATCCGTCCTGAGCGTCCTTGTGGTGTGGCCAGTATCGCCTCGCAGGTGGGTATCACGTGTTCACCTATCGCTGCTGCCGTTGTGGCTTTCGTCAGTATTTCTAACGCCAATGGTTTCGACATCACCATTCCACGCGTGCTGATGATTTCCATTCCTGCCTGTCTCTGTGGCCTGATGGCCGCAGCTGCTGCCTCCTATCGTCGCGGTCTTGACCTTGACAAGGATCCAGAGTTCCTGAAGAAGATTGCCGACCCTGCACAACGTGACTATATATATGGTGGTGGAGCTACCACGCTTGACAAGGAGATTCCACAGTCTGCCAAGAATGCCGTATTCATCTTCCTTGGTGCACTGGCTGTTATCGTACTGTTCGCTGCCCTGCCCCAGCTGTTACCCTCTTATACTACGGTGCAAGTGGTGAAAGGTGCTGGTGATGTGATGATTGTTGGCGGAACGAAGATTTCTGCAGCAGCACTCGCAAAAGCAGGCATTGTCGCTAATGGTTTAACAGAGACAGGTACCATCGCCCTGAAGATGAACCTCGTCATCCAGATTGTGATGATTTCTGCTGCAGCATTGATGATTATCTTCTGTAAGGCTGCTCCCAAGAAGGCTGTCGCAGGTCCCGTCTGGCAGTCAGGTATGGTCGCCGTCGTCGCCATCTATGGTATCGCCTGGCTGGCAGATACCTATTTCTCTAACTACATGGACGAGATGCAGAACATGCTGGCAGGTGTTGTGAAGGCCTATCCTTGGAGCATTGCCTTTGTGTTCTTCATGGTTTCTGTGCTTATCAACTCCCAGGGAGCTGTCGTTGTCGCCATGTTGCCATTGGCCTATAAGCTTGGCATCCCTGGCCCAGTACTGTTGGGCGTATTCCCTGCCGTCTACGGCTACTTCTTCATCCCCAACTACCCCAGCGACATCGCCACAGTCAACTTCGACCGCTCAGGAACGACTCACATCGGCAAATACCTGCTGAACCACTCGTTCATGATGCCCGGCCTGATCAGCGTCGCCGTCGCCACCATCGTATCCTACCTGTTGGCAATGATGATATATTAAACATTATGCATTAAGCATTAAGCATTATGCATTATGCATTAAATAAAATGAAAGATGACAATATGACATGGGTGGCATGCTGGGGCAATGCCACCTCCATCACCAATCGCCGCGAGGCCATCTATGCCAAGGACCTCACGCTGCGCTACCCCATACGCATGTGCTTCAGTGGCACCATGCTGCGTTTCCGCTTCTCTAACCTCACAGGTACCGAGCCCGTCACGCTCAACAAGGTGCTCGTAGGCCATACCGCCGTCACCTTTGGCGGCGAGCGGAGCGTCACCCTGCAGCCTGGCACGGAGACGGAGAGCGATGCCGTCAGCTATGACGTACATCGTGGCGACACCATCGAGGTGAGCTTCTATCTGGCAGACTATACCCAGATGAACAGCGGCACGCTCGTCACCGGTCCGCTGTCAAAGGGCTACTATGCCTATGGCGACTATGCCGAGGCTGACGAGCTGCCTCTGAACCTGTCGCGCAGCACCAACTGGTTCTATTTTCTGAACACCATCGACATTCTTACCGCTGCCGACAATCACGCCATCGTATGCTATGGCGACTCCATCACGGCACAGGCATGGCCCGACTACATGGCTCAGCAGGCCTTTGGCTCCACTGCCTCCATCATCCGCCGTGCCGTCAGTGGTACGCGCATTCTGCGGCAGTACGACTGCATCACCTATCAGGCCTACGGACTAAAGGGAGCCACGCGCTTCCCCATCGAAATCAATGTGGCGGGGGCTACCGATGTCATCATCCAGCACGGCATTAACGACATCATCCATCCTGTGGGAACAGACGTCAACCCCTTCCGTCCCTGGAGCGACCTGCCCACCGTCGAGGACATGGAGCAGGGCGTAGAGCAAATCTATGTCAAGCCCGCCAAGGCCCTGGGACTGAAGGTATGGAGCGGCACGCTGCTGCCCATCTTTGGTTGGCGCACCTATAACGAGGACCGCGAGCGGATGCGCCAGCAGTTCAACGAGTGGCTGCGCACGTCGCCCATCTTCGACGGCTGCATCGACTTCGATGCCGCTGTGCGCAGCGTCACCAACCCCAAGGCCTTTGCCGACGGCTTCGACAGTGGCGACCATCTGCACCCCAGCGACCGTGCCTACGAGGCCATGGCCCATGCTGCCGTCAACAAGGTCATCCGCCACACGCCACGCTACGACCACGAAGAGACGTTCTAAACCGACTGTTTCACGCAGGCTAATTAAAGTCACAGAGTAAGGGTGAGGTGGAAAATATAAGGACGGCATCTTATTTAGATGTCGCCCTTATTTTTATAGTAATCGAACATTTCTTCGATTACCTTCTGGCCTTACGGCAAAGTGCAGCCAGTAGGTGCCCTTGGCGTTGCGCTCCATCAGCAACTCGTCGAAGTCCTCTTGCGACTCGTCGCTGATGTCCAGCAGGATGACTGCATAGCGCAGCAACTGTTCCATACCCAGCACGCGGATGTCTACGGCACACCCCGTCAAGTGGTTCGACGTCGCTACACCACCCACCGCCTTGTTCACTGCAGGCGAGCGATAACCGCTGTTAATGATAATGGGCTGTTCATAGTCCCCCTTCCCTTCGGAGGGGGCTAGGGGGAGGCTATATCGCTTATTGTATTCCTCCCTTAGCATCTCCAACCACCCGCAGAGCCGCTTCAGGTTCTCTATGGCTGCATGACTGGGTATGTTCCCGTCCGCAGTCCTCACGCTTGTTTTGCAGAGCTCAGCGAGCTTAAAGTGCTCGCTGAGTCTGATTTCTTGATTGATCGTTACGTTAGTCATTTCAAATCATTATTTCTTTCATGATTTTTCTATATTTCCCTTTCTTTACACGCTCTACAAAGCCATGCGTTACCCATCGTTGACACTGCTTTGATGCTGCATCCTGTTCCAAATCCAACACCTGTTGCACATCCTTTGTGGTGAAGGTTTCTGGTAAACTCAAGTAAGCATCAGCGTTCTTGGTGTTACGACGACGTGGCACATATTCGCGCTCCGCATTGTCCCACGAGTCCTGTAGCATCTGGCCAAAGAAGTAGTCCTGAAACCAGATGACGGCATCGTACATCAGCGTAGAAAACTTCAGGTCGTCATCCGTCACTTCCAGCTCTCCAGTCTTCTTGAACTTGTCGTACTGGCGCGCTACGATGCGTGGTATGGTGAACCAGGTGGCGTAGAATACGGCACGCTTTCTGAGGTAGTCCAGCACCAGATCACCTGCAGCCTCTGCCTCCTGTGCGGATAGCTCACAGAGGTCGTAGACGTGGTCTACCAGTCGCTGCAGTGGCAGCTCACCATGCAGCTGCTCCAGTTTGAAGCCCCACTGCTTCAGTGCCTCGTTGTTCTTCCAGTCCACCACATTTCTTCGTACCATCTTGAAGTTGGCGCGTTCCATCTGGAAGATGGCGACACGGCTACATAGTCCATCGTTGATGTTTCGGAGCGTGAACTTCTTGTGCAGGCTGACATTGGTACCCGTGGTTACAGAGTTCCAATAGACAGGCAGGATGTCGTTGATGCTGTCGCCATTGGCATAGTCCACACCCGACAATTCATTATGAAACGCCTTCAGTTCCAAGTCATGCTTACCAATCCATGCGCCACCGCTCTGGGCACTTATCGACGAGTCCAACTCCGAGTCGAACATATACAAATGCAGTGGCAGCTGCTCGCCATTCACTATCTCCTTGGCCCTTTTCAAACGACGGAAGAAGATGTTGTTCGAGGTCTTCGTGGGCAGATAGCGTATCATGCCCTCAGGCTCTACCAGTGCGTCCTGCTTCTGCGCTTTGCTGGAGGTGCCACGCTTTTTCTGCTCTTGCTTGTAGCGCGTCTCTGCCAGACGTACCTCTTCATCCTGTGCCCGCATGGAACACATGATCTGGTCATCCAGCTGCTTGGCAAACGACTTACCCGAGGCAGGGTGACCAATAATCAGCACTTGCGGGTTCATGCGTTGTATGCCACCATCGAAGTGCTTATACCAGCAGCGTGTCAGCAAGGTGCAGTACATCGCACCCGAGGCAAACACAGCGCCCAGCCAGTTGGCTCTGCTCACTCCCTTACAGGCTTCGGCATAAGGGGCGCAAAGGAGAGGTTCCAGCCTTTCAGCGAACTGTTCGTAAGGCACTTCAATTGTTCCCACAGGCTTTGCAGCTGGTGGGGTGTTGCTGCCATGAATACCCACACTTTCAAGTACCCCTTGCATCCTTTTGGGGATGTCTTTGTAGAGCTTTCGCTCACAAGCCGTATGAGCAATGTCGCTGACTTCCTTGTCGCCTCGTTCTCTGATGACGTCTTGCACAAATCCGCACATTCTAAGCACCCTGTCGACCATGTCCGGCTGGTTGTCGCAGATATACCTGAGGTCGAGAGCCATTTGCAGCATTGTTCGGTGGCGATCTCCAGCGGCGGGAGCACCACCTTGTGCGGCCTGCCACGCTTCACAGATTTTGGCGTATTCAACCCCATGGTAGAGGCCTCTTTCTCCGCCTTCTCCAAAGGGAGAGGGGACTTCTGATTCGTCGCTTCTTTCATCTTCATTCTCAACTCTTAATTCTTCATTCTTAACTCTTAACTCATCAAAGCTGTGTGTTTTTTCCGTAGGTTCAGTACGACCACTACGATAAGCCTCGCAATAAGTTTTATCAAACTCTTCATTGTAATAGTTCAGTAGTTCCTTCTCATTAAGGTAATACACATCCTCCCGCATAGGAGCATAAGAGATTCTTGACGCATCGATGCAGCTGGCATCAGCCTTTACACCCAGAGCCTTGGCCAGTTCTATCTGGTTGTCAGCAATGTTGCCGACCTCCACTCTGGCCTTACACACCAGTCGCAGACCCTTTCCCGATGATGTCAAGTGGGCAAATACCACCTCCCAAGGGAATCCCTCGCCTTGTGTCTGCTCGAATATTTCACGCGGATTGTCCACATGGTCAACATCAAACATAAACAGGCCGCTCAGGTGAATACCTGCCAGTACCCTACGCTTCATTGAGCGCGACGGGTCTTTCTTCAGTGGTGTCTCGTCAAAGTCACGAGCCCCGAATATCAGTGGCGGCAGACTCTCCTTTAGTGCCGTAGCCCAGCGTCCCAGTTTCTCCTCGTCCGTCAGCAGTTTGAACGCCTCGCCCACCTTCTTCTTTGCTGCCTCCTTCAAGCAGAATTTCTGGTAGTCTGAGTTCGATGCCCATTGCTTGATGGCCTCTGGCTGTCTGACGCTACGAATGGTCTGTATCTTCCATTTTACCCTTGGCGAGTCCAGTACCTCGTTAAGTTTCTCCAGTGTGCCTGGCACCGCAGGAGAAACAAATTGATTATCTTGTATGCAAAACATAATTCTCTATTGTCAATTAGAATTTTGTTCAGCAAAATTCGATGAGTTCTCGTTCAATCAGTGCATCCTTAGCCTCGTGTGTATGCTCCTCTAGCAATCCCAACACTCTTGCCGTACCCACTTCCTGGGGGAACGACCCGTACACCTTGATACGCTCTGTCGATTCCTTTACCCAGCCCCATGGCAGCTTCTTTATCAGTTTATCCTTGATATGCAACCTTGACTTCCTGACATAAGCATTAAACTGTTTTTCACCCGTCCACTGGTCATAGTGCAGCGAACCCTGTACAAACTCACCCTTACGCATGCGGGCGATTACTGTGTCGTCAATCTTTATTTTGATTATTACTTCCATTGTTTCTTGAGTTTTTGCTGAGGTTCACGATGAGAAAGGGCCCTACATCCATACTGGATGCTCAATTGATTCCCTCCGCTTCGCTCAAGGTTGTGTTATTAGATGGCTTTGATGGCGCTAACGTAGCCTCTGGTTTCGTAGCGAGTCTGTCCCTGCTGGTCTTGCCAGTCGCGGACGCTCATTGAGAGTTGAACGCGCACAAAGTCGCCTTCATTCAGATGTCCCACAAGCGAGCGGGCATAGTCGCCTGTCGCCTCTGCAAATAGCGTGTCAATCCCATCTGTGAGCACCATGCCCAAAGACGTAAACACTCTTGGTTGACCCTGTTGGTCGTTGTACTGTCTATCCTGGATAGGCAGTAGCTTTTGAATCTTCATTGTTTTTTCCATAATTTTTACTTTTTGTTGTTAAAAACTGAATCTCGAACCGTGTTCTAGCTCGAATTCTTTCTGTATAACCTCCAACGACTTTGAGGTTATTGTCAGTCCCCTCATCGTCGCCAGATGCTCAGAGGCTCTCACCTCTATCAGAGTAAGCTGGTATTCCCTGCGCTGCACTCTGCCACGTGCATTGCCCAGCATATCCAACTGTTCGCTCATCTGCCAATCGTCACAGACCTGTCCTTTGCTGACCCACTTTTTTTTCAGCTTGCAGCTACGCTGTGCCATATCGTTCAGACACTTGTGCTGGCACGAAGCACAGCACTTCTTCACCATGATACCAAACCTGTTAGGCACCATCATTGATGTTTTTTGATGCATGTTCATTTTTTTATTTTTAAATAGTAACCCTGCTTTATAGCCACCCTTTCCATTGCGTGCCACACTCCTACCTTCAGGTGGGAGAAAGAGGCTCATAATGTATCAAAATGTCAAAGATCACATGTCGCTATCGTTGTTTCCTCTGATTGACGATGCAAAAATAGGAAGTTAATCTGAAACTAAAAAACGTGTTTTCCCGACTGTTCATCTCATTGTTCACCTAAGCCGTCGTTTGTTCATTTATATGTTCACTGATTCTTCTTCTGGCATTTCTAAACGCCACCAGAAACAGTTGAAACACCTCCTTTCTTCTACGCTCTTCGCTCACATCTACATCGTCCAGGAATATCCATTCTGGATACACACCAGTTACGAGCTTTGTCGCATTATACAACGTCGTATTAGATGGAAGACCCCACACACCGATAATACTCATATAGGCAATGAAGCTGCGTGTAGAGGTGAAGCTACACAAGTCATTTTCCAAGTCCTGCTCTATGCCCATCATGATCCAAGCAAAGTCG
>Ga0310691_10008029_pt1 | contig 10909 bp, 10 predicted proteins | sample 176DNAGHGlowgp2_FD_203887 | JGI IMG/M metagenome (GOLD analysis project Ga0310691, IMG submission 203887) | Sheep rumen microbial communities from Palmerston North, Manawatu-Wanganui, New Zealand - 1766 DNA GHGlow gp2 (v2) (version 2) | ecosystem: Host-associated > Mammals > Digestive system >... | reverse complement strand
GGAATCGTCGCGACAACCTGGCAACCATTTGCATCGTAGTACGTACCGTCTACGACGCCGCCCTTGAACTCGAGCTTGTCAGCGGTCTTCATTGCATCTGCAAGAAGTCTTGCGGGTGCAGTAGCATCGTCGACACCGAATGCTACGGCCGTCGGGCCATCCAGATGCTTGGAAAGCTCTTCGTAAACCGTACCGGCAAATACTCTCTTGAGGTAGGTGTTCTTGTATACCTTGTATACAACACCGCCCTCGCGCAAGGACTTGCGAAGCTTGGTATCCTGCTCCACCGTCAATCCACGGTAATCAACCAGAACAACAGCCTTAGCTGCTTCCACGTTCTTGGTGATCTCCTCGATGATCGGCTGCTTCAACTCAACCTTTGCCATGGGAATTACCTCCTTGTTTAGTTTAACGCCGATTGCCGCGCACTTGAGTCGAAATAAAAAAGCGCCGTGATCCCGAACGGAATCCCAGCACATGAAAATCGTTTCAAATGAGCTGACATCTCCTCGGCAGGCGCGGAACCGGAGTCCCTCTTACACCGTATCGGTACCTGCTGTCTTCGGCAGTCGACCATATTTATACCATACCAACCGCCACTTGTCAAGCACAAATTGCAAGAAAAAAGCACTGCCGCAGGGCAGTCCTTTTACCTCTTTGTTCTCAGGGCGGGGGGCAAGGGCCGATAAGCATGCGACAGAGCATGTGGTATTCTGCAGAGGCCGTTAGGCATCTGCAGAAGTCGACTTAGGGGAGGCGAATCTGCATAAGGGCGTTTTGAGGTTATCCGCGAGCCCGTAAACGATCTCGCGGTGTAGAGGCGCAAGCGCCTCTCGCAGCACGCCGCCTTCCTTTTATCTTCAAATATAAGGCGGCGTGCCAGCCCCGCAAAAACGCCCTTGCCATGCAGATGAAGCATCCCCTTAGTCGACTGGAACCGCGATGTCGCATGCTTATCGGCCCTTGCCCCCCGCCCGTCAACAAGAAAAAAGGACTGCCCTGCGGCAGTCCTTTGAGTTGCTATGGAATGAGGTGATTTGACAGGCGATTAACCGAACTGAACAGGGTTCAGCTTAACGCCGGGGCCCATCGTGGAGCTCAGGGTAACACTTCTGAGGTACTGGCCCTTAGCAGTAGCGGGCTTAGCCTTAACAATTGCACCCATGAGAGTTTCGAAGTTGTCCTTCAGCTGCTCAGCAGTGAAGGAAACCTTGCCAACCGGAACGTGGATGATGTTCGTCTTGTCAAGACGGTACTCCACTTTACCGGCTTTGATATCATTAACAGCCTTGGTTACATCCATGGTAACGGTGCCTGCCTTCGGGTTCGGCATGAGACCCTTCGGTCCGAGCACACGACCCAACTTACCGACAACGCCCATCATGTCAGGCGTAGCAACAACTACGTCAAATTCGAACCAGCCGTCCTTCTGGATTCTCGGAACGAGCTCCTCGCCGCCTGCGTAATCAGCACCGGCTGCAAGAGCCTCATCAATCTTCGGTCCCTTCGCGAATACGAGAACGCGAACGGTCTTACCGGTTCCGTGAGGAAGTACAACGGCGCCGCGGACCTGCTGGTCAGCGTGACGACCGTCAACGCCGAGGCGGATGTGAGCCTCAACGGTCTCGTCAAATTTGGCAGTAGCGGACTTCTTTACCAAGTCAACTGCGGTAGCGGTATCATACTGTACGCTTCTGTCGACGTTCTTGGCAGCATCCGTATATTTCTTTCCGTGTTTCATAATTCAAACCTCCTAGTGGTGATGTCGGGAGATGATCCCTCCCACTGTATCCATTCCTTATCAGTCGTCAACAACCGTGATGCCCATGCTGCGTGCGGTACCGGCAATCATGCTGGTAGCAGCCTCAAGGGAACCTGCGTTCAAGTCGGGCATCTTCAGCTCAGCAATCTTAGCAACCTCAGATCTCTTAATCGAAGCAACCTTTACCTTGTTCGGGGTGCCGGAAGCAGACTCGATCTTGCAAGCCTTCTTAAGAAGAACAGCTGCCGGAGGGGTCTTGGTGATGAAGCTGAAGCTCTTGTCCTGGTAAACCGTAATCACGACGGGAATGATCATTCCCTCCTGACCGGCAGTTCTGGCGTTGAACTCCTTCGTGAACTGTACGATGTTGACACCGTGCTGACCGAGAGCAGGACCTACCGGAGGAGCCGGGGTTGCCTTAGCAGCCGGAATCTGTAACTTGATGTAACCTGTAACTTTTTTTGCCATGTTAGCATACCTCCTAAAATGTGGTGTTATCGGAAGATTCCTCCCACGTACCGAAGAGCGGCTGCTCTCCGATACCCACTGTCCGCTGCCTGACGAACAGTTCGTTTACTTTTGAATAATAACTTCGTCAAAGCTTACTTCAACAAGCGTTGCGCGGCCGAACATGGTCACCTCAACCATAACCGTGCGCTTGCTGTTGTTGATGGCCTTGATCTCGCCGGTGGTGTTTCTCCAGTTACCACTCTGAATGATAACGGTCTCACCCTCGACAAATTCGGGAATGACTTCGGTTCCGTCCGTAAGCAGTCCCATGTTTTCGATCTCCCGCTCCGTCAACGGAACAGGCTTGGATCCGGGTCCCACGAAGCCGGTAACGCCTCGTGTGTTTCGAACCACGTACCAGGTGTTGTCGTTCATAACCATGTGCACAAGCACATAGCCCGGGAACATCATCTTCTTCTTAAGAACGCGGGTTCCGTTCTTCATTTCCAATGTGTCCTGCATCGGTACGCGAACGTCCAGGATAACATCCTGAAGCTTGCGGTTCTCAATTGTCTTTTCCAAATTGATCTTTACATTGTTCTCATACCCGGAATAGGTATGAACAACGTACCACTGCGCATCTGCCATATCGTCACCTTATCCTTAGAGAATTAAAGCAAGCAACTTGTCGATTCCGAGATCGATCAACTTGATTAAGATACCGAGGATCACAGTGATGATGACAACTGCCACCGACTCTTTTGCAAGGGTGCTCTTGGTCGGCCAGATGATTTTCTTCCACTCGGCCTTCAATCCCTTCCAACGACTCGTCTTAGCAGGCGCGTTAGCAGTCTCGCTCATGACTCATCCTTTCTCCAAGAATCTTACTTGGTCTCCTTGTGTAACGTGTGCTTCTTGCAGAATCTGCAGTACTTCTGGGTCTCCATCCTATCCGGATGGTTTTTCTTTTCCTTGGTCGTGTTGTAATTACGCTGCTTGCACTCGGTGCATGCCAATGTAATCTTCACTCGCATAACTCTCACCTCCGTATAAAATTAGGCATAAAAAAAAGACCTCTTCCATAGCCTCACTACTATAGCACAACAGGGAATGGAAAGTCAAGCAGAATTTTTCGTCGGCAAATCCATCCGAAAAGTCGCGCAAACCGCCTGTTTTTTCAAGGGAATGCGCGGCCTTCGGAAGGCATCTTCGGGAATCCCCGCACGGCGTCAGACGCCGCGCAGGAACACCCATGCAAATCGTGTTGCTACAGACCGTCCGCGGAGCACCGTCGCACGAACGCTTCGGTACAGGCGGACCGCTCTTCTGCGGTCCTCGCGGGTGATGGTTTCCCCGCCGAAGCAGGCCCGGTTTCCGATGTCGTGAAGCCACCCGAGCTCCTCGGTGTGGCCGAGGCTCTCCGCCGCACGGCTGCAGTAGGTCCGCTCCGTCTCTCCCGGCTCCATGCGGATGCCGTTTAAGCGGAACAGATAGCCCATGTCGCGACACACGGCAATCACTGCATTTTTCGGATCGGTACCGAAAGTCTGGCTGCGCCTCTTGGTGCGCACATAGGCGCGGCGCACGTACAGGCAGCCGACGATCACGACGATACAAAGAATCGTGAGCCCGATGGCCGCCAGGGTGTGGTCGTCGTCATCATCCTTCGAGCCGGGGCCCGTTTTCGACTTCCCCTCTTCTGGCGTCGGTGTGACACTGCCGGAGGGTTTCGGCGTTCCCGTGGGCTTCGGTGTCACGCTGGGCGACAGCCCCGGTACTCCTGTAGGAATCGGCGGAAGGGAGATGTTGCCGATCGGCGTCGGGCTTGTGCCGGCGGGCGTCGGCGTTCCCGTGGGCTTCGAACCGACGGGCGTTACCGTCGCCACGGGCGTTCTCGCGATCTGCTCCAGCTCTTCCAGAAGGCCCTCGGCGCTTCCGTAGGTCACTTCAATGGGATACCAGCCGTATCCCTTGATATAAATCTCCACCCAGGCGTGGGAGTTGTTGTCAAACAAATCGACGGTCTGCATGGACACCAGCCCCGACGTCTTGGCACCGGCGCCGCGCATCTCCGCGGGAGCCGACCCTGCATTTGTCGCCCCGAGATAGTCGCTGGGCAGGATGACGTAGCCCTCAGCAAGGCGCGCGGGAATTCCCAGGGAACGGAAGAGCATGACGCCTGCGCTTGCGAAGTGAACGCAGAAGCCCGCCTTTCGCTCCTGCAGGAAATACATGATAAAATCCTTGTTCTTAGGCACCGGACCGGGGGTAAGCGTGTACTCGTAATCCGAGAGATACTCCTCCACCGCATAGACCGCCGACACCAGGTTGTTTCCCTCGCTTAAGGGAATCAGGCCCCGCACACCGGCACATTCCGACGGAATGTCCAGATAGTTGTCATACACATAGTCGTCATACAGGCGGATCATTTCCGCGTAGGTCTCATCACCGGAATACGGCTGCAGTTCCGCCAAAAGGTCTTTCGTGTAGCTCACATAATGCGGCAGGCCGTAGTTGTTATAAATGAACACGCATGTGTACGTGCGCGCGTAAGGATCGACCGCCGTCACACAGCCCTCGGAGTTGTGCGGGAACAGGATTGACGTGTCCTTCCCGGGGTAAGTGTCCATCGTATCGTAAGGAGTAAAGACGCAGGTCTCCTCCTCGTCCATCACCTCGATGGTCATGATGCCGCGGTTGATGGGGAAGCGCACCTCCGCAAGCTCCGGGTATTTGTCTAAGAAAAGCGCGCCGGAATAGCCCGACAACTGCGAGACGTTCAGCTTGCCCCAGCCCCGGTCGTCGATGTCCGAGACCTGGAACATGTGGCGGGTGCTCGCCCTCCATCGGGTGCCGTCGTATTCGCCGAAGGCTTCGCCGCGAAGATAGATGGCGCCGAGGCCCGCGGGCAGGGTTACGCGCAGCCGGCGCTCCCCGGTGGCGCTCACATCGCCGCCAAGAGGCAGCGCACCGCCGCTCATGCCCATGCGAAGCTGCTTACCGACGTTTCCTTTGCCGCCGTCACTGTTGGTGGTAAACAGGTACGGCATGTTCTCCCACATCTTCTCCCGAAGGTCAATGCGGAATTTGGCGTCGCGGATATGCTTGTCGTAAAATGCATTGTCAATAATCGTGTTCGCAGGAATAATGATCGCCATGAGTATGACGGCGAACCGGAGCCTTAGTCGGTTTCCTTCCCGAACCGACAGTGCGAAGGAATCCTTCGACACCACGAAATAGAGCGCCAGCCCGATGTACAGGCAGAGAAGCCCGATTCTCGGGAATTCATTCAATGCCACAACGACGGCCGGTGCGAACACGGACATGTTGATCCAGCAAAGAGGCGCCATACCCTCCGCTGCCAGCTGCGCGAGGGTCAACAGAATCATGCACGGAACCAGCCACGCAAGCGTCAGCTCATGCACATGCAGCGAGGCTTCGCCCGGGATTGCCAGGCTCCACCCGAAGTATTCGTTTGACTTATCAAGCAAAACCCCTATGATGCCGCGGATTCCCTCCATGGTCTCGCTTCTGTTTTTGAGGCACATAAGCGCCGCCAGAATTATCGGGAAAAGCCTAAGCGTCACGCGCACCCAGCCCTTCGAAAGGGCCTGCACGCCGCACCACAGCGCGACGCTTAGGATGGCGGAGATCACCAGGATTTCCTTCGGGAAATCAATTCCCAGCGCCTCGCTCAATATCATACAGGGGAGACATGCGCCGAGCAACGTCGCGGGAATCCCCATCAGCGCGTAGATGAATTTGTCCAAAATCTTTCGCATACCGCATGTCCTCCTTTCTTGTTTCTTTCGTCCTGCCTACTCCGCCACTGCGTCGGCGGCGGGGCCCAGGTCCTCACGCACGAAGCCCGCGCGCACGCCGATCACCCGCTCGCCCATGGTGAGCTTCGGCTTCGCGCCGCTCTCGTCGGTCACATACAAAACCGTCACGTTGGCGTCTGCGCGGAACAGATCGATGCCCTTTGCGGTCTCCTTCGTATAGCGGTTGGAAATATACACGATGTTTCGATAGCGCTCCTCGGGGAAGCTCTTAGCGTAGCCCGAAGTAACGGAGATGTCGGTTCCGTAAGGATGCACCGAGAAGAGCTGCGTCTGCACGGCCTCCCACTCCTCGTCCTCGGCGACTCTCATGTGCCATGCATTTCCCGACTCCGAGAGCCATCCGATGTAGAAAATCTGGCGATCGCGAAGCAGGCGGCGCGCAACAGACGCCACGGTGGACATGAGGGCATCGTACTGCTCGGCCGCAATGGTCTTCGGCATCTCGTAGATGTCCAAAAGAACGAGCACGGACGTGTCCACCACAAGTCCCAGTTCCTTTACCATCACCACATCCCGGGAAGCGGTCAGGTTCCAGTGGATACGGTTCTGGCGGTCGCCGGCGCGGTACTCGCGCACGCCGAAGAGCTCCGCCGGGTCGTCGCCCGGGCGGGTGGCGGAATATTCCTCATTGGCGATATAAGCGTAAGGGTTGGGCCGTACCAGCGTAAGCTCCGCATTCACGATCTCCGGATAAATCAGGAAGTCGCCCTTCCCGGACACTACCTTGACGCGCACCCGGAAGAATCCGAAGGGCGCATTGGTCACGGCTTTGCGGATGGAGAGAATGATGCGGCCGCAGTGCATCGACTGCACCATGAGCTCGGCCCGGCCGGTGGCTCTTGCGGGAATTGAGGCCGTGGCCAGAAGGTCCTCGGTCTTTCCCACCAGCACGTCCTCGACGTCGACGATGACATCAATCTTCGCTGCCGGAATTCGCCCGCGGTTTGTGATTGCAACATAGAAGGGGAAGAGATCTCCGCTTCGCACCGGACCGCCGTCCGCATGCAGCGCAGCGTACAGCTTGCTGCGCATCCGGAGCATGAAAATAAGGCTGATTATCGGAAGCATCAGCCCTACTATGAGAAGGATGACAAAGAAGCGGTTATTGAACAAAACCGCCGAAAAACCGATGCATCCCATCACAAACACATAACAGATCCAGTTCCAAAACATCCGGTAATTCCCCCAGCCGCATTACGAGAAGATTCTCGGCGGCACCACACTCTGTAACACCTGTTCGGCGACGGACTCCGCCGTCACACGGTTCATGCGCGCAAGCGGCGTGAGCATCATTCGATGCGCCGTCGTCACGGCAAATACACTCATCACATCCTCGGGCACCACATAGTTTCTGCGGTCCAGCATCGCATTGGCCTTGGCCATGGCGATGACGGCAAGGGAGCCGCGGGGGCTGATACCTAAGGAAAGCATATCATGATGTCTCGTCGCATTGACGAGCTCGGTAACATACGTATAAATGCGGTCGTCCACAAACACTTCGTCCGCCCGCTTGCGAAGCCACAGAAGGTCGTTGGCGTTCATCACGGACCGAACGTCGTCCAGCGGATTGCTCTGCTTGCGGTCCCGAAGCATGCGAACCTCATCGCTCCCCGAAGGATACCCGATGCTCACACGGATCATAAAGCGGTCCAGTTGGGAATCCGGGAGCATCTGCGTGCCCGCGGCACCCACCGGGTTCTGGGTTGCGATAACGATAAAGGGCTGCGGCACCTGGTGGGTCTCGCCGTCCACCGTCACGGTACCTTCCTCCATAACCTCCAGAAGCGCGGACTGCGTCTTCGAGGACGTACGGTTGATCTCGTCCGCTAAGAAAAGGTTGCACATAACACTGCCGGGCACATAGTCCTGCTTGCCGGTCTCGCGGTTATACACCCGGAAACCCACCACGTCGGAGGGCATAACGTCGGGCGTGAACTGCATCCGGTGATACTCCATCTTCATAACCTTGGAAAATGCAATCGCAAGCGTGGTTTTGCCGACGCCCGGAACATCCTCCATCAAAATGTGACCGCCTGCCAGAATCGCCGTCAGCACGCGCCGGATTACCATCGGTTTTCCGACTACGGCCTTCCCCACTTCGCGTTCCGCCTTCTCAAGCGCGTCCCCCATCGCATTCATCATTTCCGCAGTAAGCGTCTGCGTTTTTGTCTCAGCCATAAAAAAGTCTCCCTCAAAAATTCCGTATACGAACAAACGCGAATACAGTATACCACAGGCCTGCCGCCGATTCAACAAAAAAGCGGCAACCCTTTACGGATTGCCGCCGATGTTTTTGCTGTTCAAATTACTTCAAGATACGAATCTTGCCGATGTAAGGAAGCTCCTTCGCCTTGCCGTTGTTGGCGTTCATGATACCGATGATCATGAAGCAGAACCAAGCGACATCGATAATCCAGAAGATCCAAGCAAGGAAAATCGGAAGGATGCCTGCTAAGATGCTTACGACCGTACCGATGATTGCAAGAACCAGGCCCTGGTTAGCATGGAACTTCGCGAACTTGCTCTGCGGAGCAGCGAAGAGCGGAACAAGGCAGAGAAGCCAGATGTAAGAAATGATACCCATCGTCTTGTTCGCACTAATATCCGCCGGATCCATCTGAGACGTGAAGTCCGGGGTGTTTTCAATAATTGCCTTGATGTCAAATCCACCGTTTGCCTGAGGCTGTCCCTGCTGAGGAGCCTGCTGAGGAGCTACACCCTGCTGCGCACCACAAGCCGGGCAGAAAGCAGCGCCATCCTGAAGCTGAGCGCCACACTGATTGCAAAATGCCATAGTTATTTCCTCCTGGATCAATGTATTGAGATCACTTCCCGTACGTTTGTTTTGTCACAAACATACACAAGGCAAGTATAGTCTATTTTTTCGCAAAAGTAAACACGATTTTAAAAATTTACCCTTACATTTTTCGCAGGAAGATGCATTTTCCGTGCATTTTCCGCAATTCCGGGCATCACAGGTCGTAATATGCCGAATACTTCTTCCGGAAGTAGGTAAGAAGCGGCTCCGCCGTGGCCTCGCGGCCGCAGACCGCAAGAAGCACTTCCTTCGGGCGTCTCGTGTTGCCGTAGGTATGAATCTTCTCGTTGAGCCATGTGCGGATTTCGCCGATGCGGCCCTCCGCAAGGAGCGTGTCGACGGCCCCCAGGTCCTTCTCCATCGCCTCTAAGAACATGCCGTCGTAGATGCTTCCCAGAAGATATGTCGGAAAATACCCAAACGACCCGTCGCTCCAGTGCATATCCTGCAGAATTCCCTCTGCGTCATTGCGGGGAACGATGCCCAGGTACTCCTTCATCTTGCTGTTCCACAGTGCGGGCAGCTCGTCAACGCCTACGCCGTCGCGGAAGATGGCCTTCTCCACCTCGTAGCGCAGGATGACGTGCAGGCAGTACGTCACCTCGTCCGCTGCCGTGCGGATGTAGCTGGCGCGGACATGGTTAATCTCGCGGGCAAATTCCTCCAGCGTCACGTCCGCAAGCTCGGGCTGCAGCTTCTGTACGTCCGCGTAAATCGGCTTCCAGAAGTTGATGTTGCGGCCTAAGATGTTCTCAAAGAACCGGGACTGGCTCTCGTGGATGCCCAGGTACTGGCAGCCGCCTGCGCAGGTGTTGTTGTACTCCGGGTTGACGTTCTGCTCGAAGATGGCGTGGCCGCCTTCGTGAATCGCCGAGAACATCGGGTCGATTACGTCATTCTCGCTGAAATGGTTCGTCACGCGGACATCGTCTCGGCAGAGATCAAGGGTAAACGGATGCTCCGACTCCGCCGTGGTTCCGCGGCTCCAGTCAAAGCCGATGTAGGAAAGCAGGAGCTTTTCCACCTTCTTCTCCGCCTCGGTGTCGAATTTGCGGGCGAATTTGGGGTTGTCGGACTGCTTCGCCGCCAAAATCTTGTGAACCATCGGCACCAGGCCGTCCCGCAATTCCGAGAAAATGCGGTCGATGGTGGCCGAATCCATGCCCTTTTCGTAGTCGTCGAGAAGCGCGTCGTAGAGCTCCATGTCCGGATGTGTGTAGGACTTGATTTCCTTTGTGATTTCAATCTGCTTTGCGAGGTGCGGCGCAAAAATCGAGTAATCGGACTTCTGCTTCGCCTCCTCCCACGCGCGTTCCGACTCCGTGGAGATGGCAACCGCACGGCGGAACACCTCCTCCGGCAGGCGGCGGCTTCGCTCCTGGTCCTCGCGCATGGTCTTCACGATGAACTTCCAGGTGTCATCCAGAGCGTCCCACTCCTCCGGCTGCGAGAGATCCTGCAAAAGCCCGTAGAGCTCATCGGAGTTGGACAGGCGGAAGGACTCCGTCTCGATGTAGTCCGTCGCGGCCGCATGGGCGTCAAATCCGCCGTCCGGCATTATCGTGCGCATGTCCCAGTACAAAAGCTCGGCGATGGTCGAGAACTGCGACAGCCGGTCTGTGATTTCCTTCAATCGTTTCAGTTTTCCACTCATTTTTCTATTCCTTTCCCGCATTTTCCGAAGGTAAGCTTACGCGATGCTTGTTCGAAAACGCGTATGGAGGCGGCAGGTTTTCACCCACCGCCTCCGAGTGTACTTTTTGGGTCCGGTTGTTATGCCGGATAGCCGCCCTCCTCGGCCTCCAGTCTGCGCTTGCGCGCTACCAGGTATACCGTTGCGGCTGCCAGAATGATCACCCACAGAAGAAGGATGTTCTCATCTCCGGTCTTCGGCGACTCGTGCTCTGCCTTCTCGTCCGAAGCGTCGCTCTTCTTCTCCGTGGTCTCTTCCGACGTGGTCGGATCCGGTGTGTCCATCTCGCCCTCTACCGGCGGATTCTCTGCCGGCACGGTCATCTTGATTTCCACGGTGCCCTT
>Ga0310691_10008026_pt1 | contig 10913 bp, 9 predicted proteins | sample 176DNAGHGlowgp2_FD_203887 | JGI IMG/M metagenome (GOLD analysis project Ga0310691, IMG submission 203887) | Sheep rumen microbial communities from Palmerston North, Manawatu-Wanganui, New Zealand - 1766 DNA GHGlow gp2 (v2) (version 2) | ecosystem: Host-associated > Mammals > Digestive system >... | reverse complement strand
AATAATCGTATTGCTATCCAAAGCAAGGTGATTAAGGACTTAAAATCTTTATATGATGTGATCTGCCAAAAGCTATACTCTCCTAATGATAAATTAGGCTGGCAAGAATTCAAATATTCAGACCTCTTTACTATTTCTAATGAGAGAAACAGCAGACTTCAATATACGAATGTACTTTCTGCAAGCCAAGAATATGGTATGGTAGAGCGTGGCGAGTTGAACATAGACATTAAATATGATGCTACATCCATAAAAAACTATAAGATTGTCCATCCTAATGAATATGTCATACACTTGCGTTCTTTTCAAGGCGGTTTCGCGTATTCAGACAAAACTGGCATATGCAGTCCGGCTTATACAATTTTAGTTCCTAATGGAAAACTGATACCAGCATTCTTAAAATATTACTTTACTTCTACCCAGTTCATCAATTCTCTACGCATTGTTACTTATGGTATTCGTGACGGGCGTTCCATAAGTGTAGAAGAGTTACTACAGCTAAAAATATCTATCCCTACCATCTCTGAACAACACTACATATTAAGTGTTATGCAATTATGGGAAGAAAAAATAAGGATAGAAGAATGTCATCTTTCCAATTTACAAAAGCAAAAGCAATATCTATTACGACAAATGTTTATATAGTTATATCTACTATAGAACCGTAGCACAAATAAGTAAACTACAATAAATCAATTTTCTTAAGTATCAAATCTGGCAACACATCAAGTCCATAGTATAAATGTCCCTCTGGATATCCCATATACTGGATATATTTGATTACCATAGCATAGTTTTCTTTTGCGGGGATGGTGCATTTCACTCCTGTACTATCAAAACAAATTGCTTCGTGATGTGCAATCCTATTCCGGAATGCTTTAATTCTTCGGAGTTCATTATAAATCACTCTTTGACCCAAACCTTTTGCCTTTGCTGGAAAAATGTGGAGAAGGGATTGTCCTCCAAGAGCGAATGGCTTTCTGGAAAACAGATGTGTCCAAAAACCAAAGTTACCGATGACACAACTCTATCATTTGAGTATCTTCCCGTCTTATCAAGATCTGCAATAATCTTATCTACCGCTGCCCTTTGGGGATGATTTTCAAGCATTCCCCCTGTAACGAGTTGATTCCTAATCCAGTCTTCATCACCATAATAAGTGCGGTAATGATTATTAATAGCATTCCTTAAAACGACCTCGAATATATTGAGGACCCCATAGAATTTTTGGCAAAGCTTTACATTGTGACGATAGAGTGTAAGTGCCGATGAAAAATCTCCATTGCAGGCTTTCAGATATTTGTTTAGCCTTGCTGCCGAAAAAGCTTTCTGGTATTCTGCGTATTTCATGATTATTACAATATAACATTGCAAATATATAAAAAATTTGTATATTTGCAACCGAAGTCCCGTATGTCCCTGAGCAATCATACATACGGGTTTAGTTTTTTATACTAATTGGTCTCAAATAGAGACCTTTTTTTGTTTTACTTAATCCCTAATTAAGGCACTTTCTTACGAAATCATTGGGAACAAAAAGCCCAACTCAACTTTAGCAGACTGCGTTAAATGCTCATCTTCTACCTTGAAGGAAGGCGATTTATTAGATGAAGGTTTGGTGCCAGCATACGGTGCTTCAGGTCTTTCCGGATATTCTGACAGATCACAATCTAATGGAGATTCCATTCTGATAACAAAAGATGGTTCTGGAGTAGGTTCTTTGCGCTATGTCCACGGAAGCCACTCTTTCGTTGGCACCTTAAATTCATTAACTCCCAAAGATGGTATATATCTTCCATTCATTTACTACGCTCTTCAGCACGTTAAACTTGATAGTTACAAAACAGGTCAAGCTATACCACATATTTACTTCAAAGACTATGGGAAAGAGACAATCTATTGCCCGCCATATGTTGTCCAAAAACAACTTGCCAGTGGATTAGAACTGCTTGAGGTCAAAAAGGACATTGAGACAGACGTATTATTAGAGCTAAAATTTGCCAAAACTTACTTGCTAAATAATCTTTTCATATAAACATGTTAGATAATACAAACTGTTTTTGTAGTTGTAATTGATAGAGCAACTTTTCTTCCAATTGTAGCCTTGATGAAATAGTAATTATTGTAGATACTATTTTAGACAGTACCTTTGAATCTGGTATACTAACCTTATTGTCTAGAAAGTGCGGGTTAGTAATGTTTATTGTGTTTTTAGCGCCCTTTTGAATAAGAGGATGAAGGTAATTTAATGTGTTATTAGGACTGCAAAAATAATAATGTAGATATACTCCAACCTCATATGTTATAGGCTCATAAACTCCATATAAAGGCGAAACTGCGACTGGATTCTCATTATAGTTTTGCTTGATTATACCATAAGGAAAGTCTCCCGTTGGACTTTTAGTATAAACTATATCACCGTGACGAACCACATGATAATGTTTTGTTTCCTTTGCCGCAAATGAACGGCCAAGATATTCAATTTGATTAATTACCCCCTTGGTTACAGAAACAGAACAGATATCAAAGCCTTTACTGTTTAATTCTTTTCGCTCTGCTAAAACATCTCTCAAGAAAAAACTGGTTGTAGCTCTCTTATGAGCTTGTTGAGTAAGTGCCTTAATTAAGGATTCATACTTCTCAATCACCTTGCTTTGGATAGCAATACGATTATTGAGTAGTGATAATAAGTAACCTATCTTTTTTTGTTCCTTATATGAAGGAACAGATATTTTTATATTTCTACATATTTCCTGGTTAAGTTTAGGCATTGTAGTTCCAGTGTTATATGGAGCATAATCAAGACGCTCTAATGATTCAGACAGAAAATCTAAATCAATATCTTGTTTTGGCTTTAGTACGTGAGCATGATTATTTACCCATGTTTTACCATTGATAATGAATGCAACGCGATAATTCCTATCTATAATATTTGCGCCATCTTCACTAAGCAAAACCAAATTGTCATCAAATATAAAGTCATCAACTCTGTCAATTTCGCCAGAAGCTCCATAATAAGGATATAATCCCATTTTATTAATTCTATCAGAACTTTTAATTGGTTTTCGCTGGTCATCAAGAAAAACGGCACATTCTTCAAGCCTTCTTAAGCACCATTCCCCGCTAAACTCCGGAAATCTCAAATTCGGGACATTAGGCTTATTCTGTTTTTTATTATCACTCATAGCGATTGTCTGTCAGTTAAGCAATTGATTAGGGATTAGATTATGCCGAGTTCCTTGAGGTAAACATCTATCTGGGCATCCAGTCCTGCACGCTGTGCCTCAAGATCCTTAATTTCTTTCATTACAGCTTTGATGTCTATCTCCTCTTCCTCCTCAAAGGTATCAACGTAACGAGGGATGTTGAGGTTGTAATCATTGTCCTTGATTTCCTGGAGTGAAGCGCAATGACTGTATTTATCTATTTCCTTACGTTCGCGGTAGGTACTGACAATTTTATCAATATGTTCCTTACGGAGTTTGTTTTGAGTCTTGACTTTCTCAAACTCCTTGCTGGCATCTATAAAAAGTATGTTATCGTCTTCCTTGCGGCATTTCTTCATGACCAGTATGCAGGTTGGTATGCTGGTTCCATAGAATATATTGGCCGGAAGTCCGATGATGGCATCTATGTAGTTTTTCTTCTCTATGAGGAACTGACGGATTTTACCCTCAGATGCACCACGGAACAAAACTCCATGGGGAGCTACGCAAGCCATTGTGCCGCCATCATTGAGATGATATATCATGTGCAATATAAAAGCGTAGTCTGCCTTGGATTTTGGTGCCAGAACACCGGCTTTGCTGAAACGGTCATCATTATTGAACTTGGCATCGGCTGTCCATTCTGCAGAGAATGGCGGATTTGCCACCACAGCATCAAACTGTCGGTCGCCAAATTCATCTTTTTCTAGTGTATCACCATTTTGGATGTCAAAATCCTTATACTTAACACCATGGAGCAACATATTCATGCGTGCCAGGTTGAAGGTGGTGGGATTCTTTTCCTGACCGAAGATTTCATCGGCATTACCGCCACGGGCTGTACGGAGCAGTAATGAACCGCTACCACAGGTTGGGTCATAAACGGTCTTGAGACGGGTTTTGCCGGTTATTACTATTTCCGAAAGAATCTGGCTAACCTCCTGAGGAGTATAGAACTCACCGGCCTTCTTGCCTGCACCAGCTGCGAACTGGCCAATCATATACTCGTATGCATCACCAAGGATATCTATATCCTGAGCATCATTAAGACCAAAATCAATGCCGTTGAGCGCTATCAGGACATCACTTATTAGTCTATTCTTATCATCGGCTGTCTTACCTAGTTTAGGTGAGGCAAGATCTATATCAGAGAACAAGCCTCCAAAGTCATCTCCGCTATCGTGGCCAATGGTGCTGTCCTCAATCTTCTTGAGGCTGCGCTCTAACTGTGGTAGTATATTCTCCTTGTGGCTGATGCTTGTTATAATTGAAGAGTACAGGAACTCAGGCTCAATAAAGTAGCCCAATTCTTCCATACATATACGTTGTATCTCTGCTTTAAGTTCTGATTCATTTGAAGCCCACGCTTGCTTGAAGGTAAGTTTATCCTCACTCAACTGGTCATCAATATATAGCTCTATCTTTTCAGAGAGGTATTTGTAGAATATGAAGCCAAGAGTAAAGTACATAAAGTCTCCGGCTGTCATGTTTCCCCTAAGTTTGTTTGCTACCTCCCAAAGTTGGGTGCGCAAGCGCTGTTGTAATTCTTCTGTCATATTATAGTTTGTGCTTTATTCCCAATTAAACAAGTCAATGATCTCACGCATCTTCTCGACAATGCGGCGAACGGTTGCGCTGCGTGCCAACAGGCCCATTTTCTTTTTGCGGACTGCCTCCTGTATGATTTCAGGTTTCTCGCGGCCTAGATAATCATACTCTGACATAAATTTGCCTAAAGCCTCCGGATCCACATCCTCTTGAGCAGCTAAATCCTCAACTGCCTGTGTCTTTTTCTCTATGATGAAATTTTTGAGACGAGATTCCAGATCAATGGTACCGTCTGCTTTTGCACGCTCAAATCCATCTTTATCTGAATCCACATTAGCCTTAATAAAACCATCAATAAGGCGGGTCTTCTTTCGCATTGTGGCATCCTTAATCATGGTGTCAAGAATCTCCTGACGTTTCTCCTCATAATTTGCATCTGATGGATTAAGATTATTGATGAGCGAAAGGATATATGCCACATTGATGACATCACTGTGTAGTAGCTCTAAACAGAAGTCTATATCTTCAAGCTTACCTCCATCTTCATATTCTATTGGCAAATCACCTGTTTCATGTGATTCTTCCGTTTTATCCTCCTTAACAAAACCAACGGTCATATCAAGATACTTGGAACGGAAATCATTAAAGTCCTGCTCTGAGAGGATGAATCCAGGATCATCGGCATCAAAGTCCTCATATATCTGAATCTCTGCACGTTTCTTGATGATATCACGAAAAGCCAGCAGAAAACTCTTCTTATCATACTCGCTTTTGAGCAAATCAACAGTCTCAAGTGTGGGGTAAGTCTGCAAGAACTTTTCACTGAGTTCATTAAGCTCACGCTTTACCTGCTTGTATTCCGGACGCTGTACACCAACATTGGGATCACCGTCACAGAAGAGTTTCAAGGATTCGTCGACCTTAGACTTAAGGTCACGGAAGCAGAGAATCTTACCAAAACGTTTTTTCTCATTCAGAATGCGGTTGGTTCGGCTGAATGCCTGGAGCAGACCGTGATACTCAAGATTCTTATCTACGTAGAGAGTATTGAGTTTCTTAGCATCAAAGCCTGTTAGGAACATACCTACTACTATAAGGAGGTCAATCGGTTCCATACCCTCTTTGCGCTTTTTCATTCGCTCATTTATATCATCGTAGTAAGCTCCGAAATTATCAGTTGTGAATGCAGTACCAAAATGTGCATTATAATCATCCATTATAGTCTGCAACTCATCGGCCTGAACGGAATCTGTTTCAAAACCCTGATTCATTCCAGTCTTGGCATCGTCCTGACTGGCGTTAGCCGCATAGGTGAAGATAGCAGCTATCTTGATGTCCGGCTGTAGGTCCTTAAATATCTTGTAGTATTTAAGGAGCATGGGTACAGATTGTACAGCAAAGAGAGCATTGAATTCCCCGTCGAAAGTTGACTTGCGGAAGTTGTTGATAATGAATTCCGCAATGGTTTTCATACGGATTTCACTCTGCTCATTGGCATCCAGCTTACCTTGATAGTATTCCACAAGGAAGCCAAGAACATTTTCATCGGCAATGGCATCCTTGATCATATACTTATGGAGACACTCGCCAAAGACCTCATAGGTGGTAATATCCTGCTTGGCATTCTCCGGGAAGATAGGTGTACCGGTGAATCCGAATATCTGGAGATTGCGGAAAAAGTTGACGATATTGCGGTGGCACTCACCAAAATGGCTGCGGTGACATTCATCAAATATCATTACGAATTTCTTGTCGCGCAGTTTCTGAATACGTTTGTTATAGAAGTCCTTCTTAATAGCGGTATTCAGTTTCTGGATGGTGGTGAGGATAATTTTCTTGTCTGAGTTAAGACGTTTGACTAACTCATATGTATCATCTGTACCATCAACAGCGCCAGGTTCAAAGGCCTCATATTCACTTTTGGTCTGAGTATCCAAATCATGTCGGTCTACCACGAAGAGTACTTTATCAATACCATCCAGTTCTGCAACCAACTGGGCTGCTTTGAATGATGTAAGAGTCTTACCTGCTCCGGTGGTATGCCAGATATAGCCATTCTTATTTGTATTCTGAACACGGTCAAGTATCTTCTCTACGGCATAGTACTGATACGGTCGTAGCACCATGAGACACTTATCTCCTTCATGAAGTACTATGTATTTACTTAACATCTTGCCAAGTGTACACTTATCAAAGAAGTGAACAGCAAACTGACTGAGGTCATTGACTGGTTCATTATTGATGAGAGTCCACTTGAAAGTAAACTTATAGCCACAATTAGGATTGTTAGCAAAATAACGGGTGTTTACACCGTTGGATATCACGAACAGCTGTATATAATCAAAAAGGCCATGGAATGAAGTCTTTGAGTATCGCTGGACCTGATTATAAGCCTGCTTGAGCTCTACCCCACGTTTCTTAAGTTCAATCTGCACGAGAGGCAGACCGTTAATGAGGATAGTAACATCATATCGACAGGTTTTACGGCCTTCAACAGTAATTTGATTTGATACCTGAAACTCATTCTGACACCAACGGTTCTTATTTAGGAACTCCACCCATACACGATGCTGGCCATCTTCTGTTTCCAGAGGATAAAGGTCGCGGAGTTTCTTGGATTTCTCAAAGAGTGTACCACCCTCCAGATAGATACATATCTTCTCAAATTCCTTATCAGTAAATGTTGTCCTTCCTATGCGTTCAAGAGCCTTGGCATTATGCTTCTCCAGCTGTGCCTTAAAGTTCTTGTAAAGATTATCTTCTTCCTTGATATGGACGTATTCATAGCTCAAATCTTGCAATGTTGCTATTAGTCCATTCTCAAGAGCTTCTTCGCTTTGCGCTGTCATTTTGGAGTAACGTTGGTTATGTAGAATCTTTAAACTACAAACTTAGGGATTTTGGGCGAGATAGAAGTCGATTATTGTGTTATATTTGCGGATAGCTAACCTATATTACATATGGAATACGGAATTGTTTACCTGCTAACTAACCCAGTTATGCCTGGTCTGGTTAAGATTGGAATGACCACGCAGGAGGATATTGATAAAAGGATGAGAGAACTCTATACGACTGGAGTTCCGGTACCGTTTGAATGTAAGTTTGCATGCAAGGTCAAGAAAAGTGACTGCCTAAAAATTGAGAGAGCCCTACATAAGGCCTTTGACCCGCAGCGCATCAATCAGAACCGTGAGTTTTTCCGTATCAATGTTGAGCAGGCCCAGGCCATACTGAAGCTTTTCCATCATGAGGATGTGACTGAGGATGTGACTGAAGAGATCCAGAATGATCTGACCGAGGAGGATAAGGCTGCAAGCACTAAAGCACAAGCCAAACGTCCACCTCTGAATTTCTATGAAATGGGGTTACAAAAAGGCGACGTACTGGTTTGGAAAGATGATCCAACAGTATCCGTGACCATTGTATCTGAACGGAGAGTTATGTTCCACGATGAAGAAACTTCAATCAGCGCCCTATCCGCTAAGCTTAAGGGGTATAACGTTAAACATATTGCCCCAGGTGTTCATTGGTTATTTAATGACAAGTTGCTTAGTGATATCTATGACGAGACCTATCCGTTTGAAGAGTAATTAAGTCTGTAAATGAATTTGTCCCTAAAAATATATGGCTTTAGGGAATGACTTTATGCTTTGAAGTTATACGTGAGGATCTTTCAAGATGTCAAAGTGTCTCCCTGTATGAATACTCCGCCAAAGTGTCCCACAACGATCCGCCTAAGAGCGTACTCTAAGCGCAGTGCATGTGGGACACGCCCCCTAAAATGGGGGTATGTAACACACTCACCGGCCTCACAGCGCTCATGAGGCCGTTCGATGTGGGACACTTTGGCAAGAAACCGACGAAAAAGAGGCGACATGAACCTTGATTGCTCTCTTTTTCTTATTTTTGTTTCGTATAAACAGATATCCCAATGTCACTCCCCAAATTCATAATAACCAGAGCCGGAGTCCTGCGCTTAGGGATGGTCCGCCAGCATAAGGACCTGCTGCAACCAGAGGACGATTGCATAGGCGGCGGATATTATCAATTCGACTTCACTTGCAACCGCATGATACTCGACCGGGCCTCATATGACTTTGGGATACCGCGGTGGCATCTTATTGATACACTTAAGATTCCGGCGGTTTATCGAGGACTGCGCATCGTATATAAATATGATGATGGCTTACATGATGACCTGCAGGTGACCGAAGAACTTAAAATTGAATATTACGAATAAGATGAGATATGACAAAAGAGAATAGAGACATATTGCTAAGGTTGCTCCAGCAACACAAAGAGCTGGGGATATCAGATCAGATAGATTTTGACAAGTTCTACCTGTACTCTATCATAACCCACTCTACTGCCATTGAGGGCAGCACGGTGACTGAAGTAGAGGCACAACTTCTGTTTGATGAAGGTATCACCAGCAACAAGCGAACGATGCAGGAGCAGATGATGAACCTTGACCTGAAAGTGGCTTATGACTTCGGAAGGGAATGGATCAAGTTGCATGAACCTATTACGGTTGATTGGCTTGTGTTGTTGGCATCGAAAGTAATGGCTCGTACAGGCAGTGAGTATCATGCGATGGGTGGTGATTTCTCTGCTGCAAAGGGCGAACTACGCAAACTTAATGTTACTGCAGGTTTAGGTGGAAAGTCATATTTGGCTTATCAAAAGGTGCCTGCCCGTCTGGATTCTTTCTGCAAAGAACTAAATAAGCGCCGCAAAGCCATTAATCCAACTGACATAGCTGCCGTTTATGACCTTAGTTTCTGGGCGCATTATGAGCTGGTGACTATTCATCCGTGGGCAGATGGTAACGGGCGTACATGTAGGTTACTGATGAACCTTCTGCAATGGGAATATGGTGTTTTGCCTACAAAGGTGCTCAAAGAAGACAAGGCTGAATACATACAGGCACTAATAAGCACTCGCGAAAATGATAACACGGATATTTTCGAAGATTGCATGACTAAACTCCATTGCAAGCATTTGCGAAATGATATCGACCAGTTCATAAAGTCTGTAGCAAACAAAGTGGTCGATAAATGGCAATTAAGAAAGGAAATGGTCGATAAATGGTCGATAAAACCTTCTTTAGCGGAGAAATTGGTCGACATTTTAGAGTATCTGGCCGATAAAGATCAGATTACTTCAATAGAAATAGTCAACCACTTCGGCATTAATCCCACCACAACCAAGCGCTACCTTCGTCAACTCACAGAGTACGGCTATCTGGTTGCAAATGGTGGCAACAAGAATAGAACATACAAAATACTCAAAGAGAACTATCCTAAGGAGATTGAGTAATTATTACGAATAAAAAACAACGATATGGTAAAGCACATTATTCTCTGGACACTGAATCCAGAGCTGAGCGAGAGTGAGAAGGAGGCCGTAAAGGCCGGTATCAAGGAGGAACTGGAAGGCTTGGTCGGTAAGGTTCCGGGACTGATTGACGTAAAGGTGAATATAAGCGGCAGGCTGGCATCATCAAATGCCGATGTCATGCTGGACAGCACGTTGGAAAGTGAGGAGGCCCTGAAGGCGTATGCCAAGCACCCCGCACACGTGGCTGTGGCCGACACCAAGGTACGTCCCTACACCGTTCAACGCAGTTGTCTGGATTTTGAGATATGAGGAAAGCACTTGCTATACTAATATCGGCCGTAATGTTATCGGCCTGCGCCGACAGCCCCAAGCAACTAATCAAGCGGGCCGATGAGTTGTGCCGTTACATCCCCGACCACGAGTTGCTGGAAAAGTCCAGGGACTTTATGACAACAGACTTCTACGCCGTACTGGACACCATGTTCTACCGGCTGCCGGCGCATGAGGCCATGGACCACGAGTGGCTCTATTACTTTGTTACCGGAAACGGCGGCACCATAGCCGATTTCACTGTGACCGGTGTAACCAAAATAGATAAGACGCATGCCACAGCAACCGTAAGCGTCCGCCAGAAATGGGATGACGGCTCTTTTGACCCTGACAGTGACATTGAGGAGCATCAGCTCTCTATGGAAAAGGTTGATGGAGTATGGCTGATGAGTGATTTTGACGGTCATAAGCAGGACTGCATCAACTACATAGCCAACAACCGCAAGGAGCAGGCTCTGCGCGATGCCATAAGCGATTATCTGATTAAGG
>Ga0310691_10008024_pt1 | contig 10913 bp, 12 predicted proteins | sample 176DNAGHGlowgp2_FD_203887 | JGI IMG/M metagenome (GOLD analysis project Ga0310691, IMG submission 203887) | Sheep rumen microbial communities from Palmerston North, Manawatu-Wanganui, New Zealand - 1766 DNA GHGlow gp2 (v2) (version 2) | ecosystem: Host-associated > Mammals > Digestive system >... | reverse complement strand
CGTTACACATTCCATAACATCCAATGCGTAATTCTTTGTGTTCAAATCGTCAAACCAAATCTTTTCACCGGATTTCGTATAAACTACTGCACCATGAATCGGTTCATACAAAGAATCCAAAATGTTCGGGCATGGAGCGGTAGTCCAAAATTCAGCCACCAACTTACCATTTATTGAGATTACTTTGTATGTGGTTGATTCCACAGCACCACAAGGATAGTTAGCCGGTTCTACAGCATAGTTTCGTGCCACAAAGAGATTTCTCAAATGTAGCATTGGTGTATCAGTTCGTAACATCATACAATACCCCATTTATTCATAAACAAATTAAACTTGCGTTCAAAAACTACAACGAGCATTTCTGCTTCTTCAACATTTGCGAACATTTGATACAGCATACAACCATACCAAGTTCTACGAGGTCTAGCCAAAGCCAACGCATTTTTCCAAGAATTCATTAACGCATTACCTTCTTCAAAAACTCGCACAGCTTTATGTTTCTTTGAGTCTTGTACAAATTCTTCAATCTTGATGATTTTCTCACCGAGTGTGGCAATAATATCCATTCCCTTTAAATTGATTTCGTCTTTAAACGGATTTACATATTCATATTCATTAAACATATTACCACCTAATCCAATTTGCCATTCGGCTTATTTACACCACGAATAAGTTCAACTGGGAGCTTGTTGCTAACAAATTCATAAACAGAACCATAGTTCGGAATGTATTCGCCTTCTCGGCGTTCAAGATAATCACGCAAAATCCTGGTGCGATGATTTTCTTTGAGTGAACGTCCAATAAAAGCACCGTGGTCAAATTCAATTACAAAAATTTCATCACGCAATTCGTCTGTTAACCGACCCATTGGGTCAACATACTGAAATTTGATGTAATCACCTTCAAACAGTTCAATATCATTTCGGTCAGTGAGTGTAGTAGAAAATAAATTAGTCATTTGTTACCTCTTGTTTTATTGTTTACATATTAAATATAGATAAAAAATGCTCAGTTGTCAATAGGAAATATAAAGTTTTATGTAAAATTTTGTTTACATAAATACTATATAAAATCATTAAATGAGGTTAAAATGAATTTAAATGAAGCCAAACAATATCTTAATAATAGAGGATATATTTTAGTTGAAAACATTATTAGTGGTTCCTTTGAACACGAATATGAAATTGAACCAACAATAGACGGCTCAGATTATTATATCTTATATTCTGCTGAAATTAACTATGAAGTATATGGTGCTGAACGAGATGTAGGCGTTGGTGAAGATTTCAAGTTTTCATTAAATGGAGAGCCAACAATTATATTGGTACAAAAAGATTTAAACAAAAATCATTATGATACTACAGTATTTGATGATGGAAATGTTGAAAAATTTATGCAAACTGATATCGGTAAAACTTGTATGAAATATGTTTTAGCTGATATTAATAAGAAAATTAAAGAAGGTGATTTTGCAGACGAAATGGACGCAGAACAAGAAAGATTATACGGCGAAGAATAAATTAATGACTAAGATAGACTACTAGGTAACATTTAATTTAGAGGTAGAACTTTTCTACCTCTTTTTATTTCTATAAATATAGTATGAATTTTAACGATTATTTAGCAGATTTAGACGAAGCACTAAAAGTCAAATATGTAGTTCGTAAGAACAAGAAGGTCAAGAAATGGAAGACCGACAAAAAGGGCTATCGTGTAGAATATGACGAAAACGGAAAACCCCGAGAAGTTCGTATGAAAGCTGCTGAAAAAAGAAAAAGAAGATTGGGTCAAAGAAAGGGTAAAATAAAACGCCAGGCCAAAATAAATCTAATCAAAATGAAACAAAAGAAATCTTTTGTTGCCCGTAAGAATATGGGTATTGCTTATAATAAGAAAAACCCAGATATAAACTACAACAGAAAACCCTATGAACCAGTAAAAACCCCATTCAAAACAAAGGATAAATTACTCTCACCAAGTTTCACAGAAAATTTTCAAGATTACATAAATGAAAGTTTATTACTAGAATGGCCTGAAAATGTAATTTGGCATGATGATACAAAAGGTATTGAAGTAGGTTGGGACTGGTGTAGTGAAACTACTCCCGAAGATGGTGGTTGGTTAGCACAATTAGTTACTTTGTTTAAATATGGTACATTGAAAACTTTGCGTGATGATAGAAATGAACCTTGTAATGATGATGGATTTATTCAGCAACCATATTTACATTTTGATAAACCACAAGTAGAAGATATAGCAGATAATTTAATGATAGATTGGACTTTCTTACAGATGGCTAATCACGATTTGAAGCTCATTAAAGACGAGAAATTATTAAAAGATTTACAAGAATATGTTCCCGAAAGACTATGGAACAAAATTGTAAATTATAAATAAGGATATAGTGAGGTTATTATTTTATGAATTTAGGTTTTCTTAATCCATTCAGTGATAAATTCCTACAACCGGAACCAGAACATCAAATGCAGCGTCAGGCCGATGCCGCATTAAATTCATTTGGTAAAAGTGAAGATGCAGTAGACTGGAGACGATTAACACATGGCTATCTTAATGGTTATGTGGAAGGTCAAGATGTTTATGATTCTTCAGGAATTTTGTTTGAACAAGTTTTCAATTCTAAAAGACAAAGAATTAACTGGTATCGTAATCTAGCATTATATCCATTCGTTAGAAAATGTTTGACTATGATGGCCGACGAAGCATGTTGCGAAAATGCTTTGGGTGAAGTAGCAGTATTTGATATTGACAGAAGTGTTAAATCCAAATTCACTGAAACAGAGTTAATGACTTTGCGTGATGAATTTAACTACATTATTAACCAGGTATTTGGTAAAGAACAGTTGTGGTATTACTATTATAAATGGTTGGTTGATGCCGAGTTGTTCCTAGAAATTTGTTTGAATACCGAAGGTGATAGAGTTGCTGGCGTTAAATGTTTGCCACCATACTGCACAATGTGTGTTTATGACGATGGTATATTACACGGGTTCATAGAAGATGTTAAGTTATTGAACCCTGACTACGATGAAGATGCCAAAACATTTACCACAAACCAAATTGCTTATGCTAACTATGGGTTCTGGGGAAATAACAAGAATGATATACGCGGTCACTTGGAACCAGCCATTAGACCAATTAACCAATTAAGAGCCATTGAAGATGCTCTAACAGTATATCGTATCACCCGTGCCCCTGAAAAGAGAATTTTCAAGATATACACAGGTAAATTACCAACCTCTAAGGTTCCTGAGTATATGCAGGAAATTCGTTCCAAATACAGAAAACAATTAACTATTGACCCTGTAACTGGTATGATACAAAGTAATAACAATGTTCAGGCTTTCGTAGAAGACTTCTGGCTATCACAAGATGCTGATGGTCAGGGTTCTAGTGTTGAATCATTCAAGGGTTCTACCGAATTTAATGGTCAGTTGGACGATGTTAAAATGTTCCGTGAACAAGTTGCTGACGCATTGATGGTACCTCCTTCTAGATGGCAATCTGCTGAAGGTGGTGGTTCACCATATTCACAGGGTGTAGAAGGCTTAACATTGGAAGAAGCTTCTTTCCAAAAACTCAATAAGAGATTGAGAAGAAAGTTTGCCGATATTATCTACCAGGTCTTTATGGTACATTTACAGGTTCGTGGATATGATAGTAAGTATCTTGATAAAACCATTTACCATATTGATTTGATTCCAGCTACCGACTTTGAACTCATGCGTGCTTTATCAATGTGTGAAAAGAGAGGTGGTGTAGTTGGTTCATTCTCACAATTCTTACCAACATTGAACAATGTTAAACCTGGTTCCGAAGAAGCTCCACCATTGTTCTCTCGTCAATTCTTCCTAGAAGATATTTTGGGCTTAACTAGCGAACAACGCATTAGAAATGACCGCTTAATTGAAGAAGAAGCTCAATCTATTATGGCAAAAGCTGACGCAGCTAAAGAAGAAGGTGGCAGTGAAGAAGAAGGTGAAGATGAAGATTTAGGATTCTAAATTTACACACTATAATATAATAATCAATGGTGGTTTCTGTAATGAAGCCACCATTTTTTATAAATACATTATAATGGGAGATAAATTTATGGAAGTAGTAATGACAAAAACAGCTCCAGCAGATTTCTTAACATTTTTAGCAAGCTCACAAAATAATGAAGTAGAAAAACTCTATTCTTTTGCAGTTGATTCTCTCGTATTTGCCGATAAAATTAACATTTATCATTGGCAGTGCGAAAGTGGTTTCCAACATACTCAATTTGAAGCACTCTATGATGTTATTCGTGATTTTGGTGATAAACTTGTAGAAACAGTTCTTTCTATGGGTATTCCATTCAAAATGACCAGCAAAACATATAACATAAATGACGAATTATTTGATTTGAATGGTGCTTTAATCAAGATAGAAGCATTTAGAGATGAATTGGAAAATCTAAAAAGAGCATATAGCACTAAAATTAGTCTTGAAAATTTGTTTGGTGATACCATTGAACAAATTGATAAAATCGTTGGTTTGTTAAAGAACTTCAAGTAATGGGGTGAAATTATGAATTTTAATGATTACATTAAGCAAGAATTTAAAAAGGTAACACCTGTTATCAATGAAAACATGGCTGAAGCAGGTGATACTGATGCTTTTGAAGGTTCTCAATGGATGGGCCCTCACCATCACAAGTATGTAATTTGGGATAATCAAACTGGTTATGGATATACCGGTGATGTTCTTATGGATAACCCAGACCATAAAGAAGGTTTAGCACCTTGTTGTGACCACATCCATTTGATTATGAATTGGGAAGTATTGCCATTGGGTGATATGCACTCACACAAATTATTGAAACCTGAACAAGTAGCAGTAGATACAGATATTGGTAGTGTTCCTCGTCAAGAAGTTGGCGTACTCCCTTATGTTCGCCCAAATTCTGCCCCTATTAAAAACCAATAACTAGCCTAAGTTCATAAATACAATAAGAGAAAATTTAGGAGAAATTAAATATGTCAATGAGTAACAACATGTCTGTATTCACTACTAGCATTAAGAACCTACCTGATTTGGCAAAGAACTATCTTTACCAGATCATATTTGAATATGAAAGTGGTTCTGTTTTGGCTAATGTGATTGGAACAGACGATTTTATGCTTCGTGCTAAAACCGCTTCTATTCCACAGAAAGATTTTGGTGATTTGAGTACTGAATATATGGGAACTAAACTTGTATATCCTGGTAAGGCTACAATGGCTAACACATTTGATGTAACATTTGACGAATTCCAGGATATGTACATTTCTAAGGCATTACATAGATGGCAAAACTTGCTATTCAATGGTGGTTTCCAAAACGATATTGATGTTGGTGGTATCACTGGTGGTGCTTCTTCAAACTATCTTAAAGATTATTGTGCTACAGTTCGTGTAGTTCTTTATGATTCTGCTTTGAAGAGTAAACTACCTGTTGAATATAAGTTCTATTATGTTTGGCCGAAGACTGTTGCTTCTGTATCTTTGGGTATGGAATCAGCTGAAAAGGTACAACGCCAGGTAACATTCCAATACTCTACATTTGAATTGGTCGCTACAGGCGAATAATCACATCAGTTTATACAACATAAATAAGAGAACTCGTATGGGTTCTCTTTTTTTAAAGTGAGAAAAATTAGCCCAAAATTTTCATAAATACATAGTGTATAACACAAAATAGTTCATTAGTAAATTGGAGGAAAACCAAAATGGATAAAATTCTTGAAAAACTTGCTGGTGTTTTGACTGCGGAAGATTTACAGGAAATCAAAGAATCCTTTGAATCAGCCGTAGAAGAAAGACTAAAAGTAAAATTAGAAGAAGAAAAACAAGCCATCGCCAAGAAAGCTGATGAATTTTGTAATCAAAGAATCAAGGAAGAAGTTGAAAAGAAGACTTTGGAATTGGAAAATCTCGCAAATCAGTATTGTGAAGAACGCTGTGCCAAGATTACCGAAAAGGCACAAGAAAAACTTGATACCCAATGTAAGAAATTGGAAGAAGCTGCTGAACAATACATTTACGAATACTTTGATGAAAAATTCACAGAAAAGTATGGCAAGGAACTTGAGGCTCTTGAAGAAAAAGTTATTACTGGTTTAGATAAGTATTTGGAATACAACATCGCTGAAAAGATTAGTGATAAACTCATTAATAAGACAGCTATGACTGAAACATACGCTCCAATCATTGAAGGTATTCAACACCTCTTTGAAGAACAGTATGTTCCAATGGATTTGACCGGTTCAAAGAAATTGCGTGAAGCAAAAGCTGAAAACGCAGAATTGGAAAAATCTTTGAAGAAACAACTTGCTGAAAATATGCGTCTAATTGACCTTGTTGAAGATTCCACAAAGAAGGCTACTATTGCTGAAAAGACCTATGGACTTGATGCTACACAGAAGGCTAGAGTACAGAAATTCTTTGAAAGCAAATCACTCAGTGAAACAAAGAAAGACATTGATGACTATGTTGAAATGATTACTGAACAATCTATCAATATGCGTAACAATCGTGCTAATTTGTTTGAAAAGAAATCTCGTCCAGTTTCTCGCTCTGCTAAAACAGAACAAGTTATTGAACAAGATAATACTATTATGGAAAAATACAAGAAATCCACACCATCTAACCGTTTCCTAGACGAAGCTGCTAGATATATGGAAGAAAATTAGTAACAAATTCACAGACAAAAAAATTATAAATACAATATATAAACAAAAACTCATTTATATAGGAGAATCAAAATGAATACAATTAAAAACACATTGGTAGAAAACTTGGCTACTCAGGGTCAAGAACGTCTATCAATCGCATCTATCAAAGATAAGTATATTCGTGAAAACATGAAGAAGCTTATGGAAAACCAGATCCGTCAGGATGTTGGAACCGCTTTGAACGAAGACTTCACAATGGGTGTAGGTGCTCCACTTGGTGCTGACCAGGGTATCCCTCATGGTGGTGATGCAAAGGCCGTCTTTGCTCCAATTTCTTTGGCACTCGTCCGCCGTGTATTCCCACAGTTGTTTGCTAACGTACTCGTTGGTGTTCAGCCTCTTTCCGGCCCTGTTGGTTTGGCTTTCGCCCTTCGTTATGTTTACAAAGACGCTGCAAATCCTGAAAAATTGGTTGAAGCTGCTTGGAAGGCTGTTCCTGAATATTCAGGCTTCTCTGGCTCTACCGCAAACACAAGTGGTGCTCCAGATGCTGGTACTGGTGTAGATACCCAGTCTGCCGAAGCTTGGAAGATTACTGGTGATTACGATGAAGTTCAGACACACAATGACTTCAAGACTGGTTTGCGTGGTAAGATTCCTGAACTTGGTTTGATGTTCTCTCGTCAGTCCATCGTTGCCAAGACTCGTAAACTTGCTGCTTCCTTCTCTCTTGAATCTGCTGAAGATATTAAGAGAATGCAGGGTGTAGAAATGATGCAAGAAATGGTTAATGTTCTTCAGTACGAAATGACTGCTGAAATTGACCGTGAAACAATCGCTCGTTGTAAGAGTATCACAAAACCAATCATTTGTACCGCTGGCAAGGCTACCGATGTAGAAGATGGTTGGGTTGGCCGTTGGTCTCAGGAAAGATACTCTCGTATCGTAGGTATCATTGTTAAGACTGCTAACGATATTGCTACAGCTACTCGCCGTGCTGCTGCTAACATCGCTGTAGTTTCTCCAGATATGGCTTCTGTCCTTCAGCAAGCTGCTCCATTCTTCAACAAAGTAACTGGTGAAGTTAATGGTTCTACAGCAACACCTGAAATTGGTACATTGAATGGCTCTATCAAGGTCTACCGTGATAACTATGCTGTAAACGCTTTCACTGGTGTTGACAATGGTGAAGTTCTTCTTGCCTATAAGGGTACCGGTGTTTCCGACTGTGGTGTAGTATTCTGCCCATACGTCACTGGTGTTGTAAACCAGGCTATTGACCCTAACGACTTCTCACCTCGTGTTGGTGTAATGAGCCGTTATGCTTTCGCCAATAACATGCTTGGTGCTGACAACTATTACAGATTGTTGAAGTTTGATACTGGTGCAATCTGGGCTAAAGCTGGCGAAGGTTTCACATTCTAATTTAAACTGGAAGATATTAACAATTTAAATTTTATAGGAGAAAAGAATAATGAAATTCGCAACAAGTAATGGCAACGATTTGTACCAAATTGGTAATGACTATCCACAGGGTCCAATTTCTGCATACTTTGAAACATCATCTTATCACGATGGTATCTACACAGAAATTAAGAAAGACCTAGTTTGGGATATTTCCGGTAAAGATGGATTTGATAATACATTCTTTGACTTGAAGAATCCTGAAGGCTTGAATAAGAGAATCCTCAACATTCCACAAGATAAGTGGGATGATGTAACTACTGCTGATGTCCTTGGTGAAGTTTCCGCTGTATCCGGCGAAAAGATCTTCTCTAATGACTATGCTTCTGCTGAATTGAGTGCTTTCCCAAAAGCCTAATCAATAGTTAGTACAAACGAAATTACAAACGGTACCTTAATTGGTACCGTTTGTTTTTTGCATATATAAATACAATAAATTAACATTTACAGTGAGGTGAATTATGCAGTCAAAGAAAATAGAAGATACAAACTTGCCACAACAAGGTGGTGATATGGCTCAAATTGCTATGGTATTAGCCAAACAACAACAGGATAATATGATAGTATTGAACAAAGATTTGTTGCCATCAAAGGGTAAATTCTATCCACAAGATTTGCGTGTTAAGAAACTATCTACTATTGATATTAAGAACTTATCTACATTAACTGCTGATACATTGGATGGTACAATGAATAGTATTATCGCACACAATGTAAAGGGAATAAATGTAAACGATATTTTGGTTGGTGATAAGTTTTGGTTCGTTTTCTATTTGAGAAACTTGACCTATAACGATTACCCATACAATATCAAGTATAAGTGTGATAATTGTAACAAGTATTCCATTTACAAAATGCAGCAGAAAGATGTATTAGTAAACTATTTGAAGGACGATTTCAATCCTGAATTTACAATGGATAATGAAGATAAAATTGAGATTTCATTCCCAACTATCGGTACTGAAGTTCAATGTAATCAGATTTTGAAAGAACCTGAGAAGTATACAATAGATGGTGTTATTGACGAACAGATACTCAATATCGCTTGCTACATTAACACAATCAATGGTTCTAAAGTATCACTAATGAAGGCTTATGATTATGTTTGTAATCTTGATGCTCTCTCATTCACCAATTTCGGTAATTATATGGCTGAAATTGATTTCGGTGTAAAACCATACATTGAAATTGAATGTGAATGTAAGAATAAGATTACTGTTCCAGTCTCATTATCACCAGAATACTTTATGCCAAAGATTACCAATCCAAATAAATAATATATGAATAAGAATTACACACGAATTACATATCAGCAAATGCTGGAAGATTTCACAACGAGAATGAAGAATGACCCTCGTTTTAGAAACATGTCTTCAGCTAGCATTTATAATTTGTTCATAGAAATGCTTACCGCTACTATGGATATGACTAACTATTATATGGAAAGAACTGCCGAAGAAGCATTTATTGACACTGCTAAATTAGATAGTAGTGTTATTAAGCACGGTAAGAATTTGGGTTACAATCCAATTCGTAATACTCCAGCAGAAGCGGAAATTGCGGTTGTAATTCGTGGACCTCTACCAGCATCCATTCCTGATACTGGTGCTACAATCTATTTCCCACAAGAAGAAATGGAACTAACTTATAATGGTAAGAAGTATATTCTAATTACAGATTATTCTTACACACTAACCAAAGAAGATATGGAAGCAGGTAGAAGTTCTACTTGGTCTAAAACATTGTATTTCTCTAAACCAGCAGATTCTGTTAATTACATTGAAATCTCAGGTGAAAAGTTATTCAATGATGCTACATTGACCCCAATTAGAGTATTCCAAGGTGAAAAGAAACTTGAAACTATCTATGGTGTAAACAATACATCAAGATTAGGTAAATCATACCAGTTCTATGATATTGATAATATCAAATTCTCTAACTGGTATGGTCGCCGTGACCCTAATGGTTGGTATAAAGATACATTTAAGAAGAAAAACTCCTGGTGTAAAGTTGGTATTGGTAAGACCGAAGAAGAAGCTATGTACATTGAGAACTTGTTTGATATTGAAGATGTATCTATTTTCTTGAACCAAGAAGTTCTTAAAGATAAAGTTACCAACGATGTTACTACACAGAAAGTTTGTTCATTAACAACAAATAGTGATAAGACCATTCGTTTAAGATTTGGTGATGGTATCTCGGTTTCTAATGGTTTGAATAGAGAAGATGAAAACATTTACATTCAGTACATTGAATGTGATGGAGCCGATGCTAATAAGGTAGGTACAACTGGTTCGGAATTAAAGATTAACAATAGTGTTTGGGCTACATTTAGTGGTGGTACACCTGTAGATGTGACCGCTAATGTTAAGTTATTGTTCAATAGTGATATTGCTAATGGTGTAGATTTTGAGGATCAGCAATCTATCAAAAATAATGCTCCATTGTATTTCTCAAGTAATAACAAACTCGTTACAAAGAGAGATTTCGTATCTTATTTCAATGGCTTAAGTTCTCCAATTCGTGTTAAGAACTCTATTGCTTGGAGCCAGGACGAAATTGAAAACTTTGAAGATGGTGGCGACACTACATACAAATACATTCAAAACTGTATATGTTATTGTATCGCAGCTAGTTTGTATAACACAAAATCCACAGTCAATGGTTGTATAAATGTTCTTACAGATAGTTCAACAAACCAATCTGGTGTGTTCTCTGTATATGGAACTTCTAATAGTTACCTAGACCATTTAAC
>Ga0310691_10008023_pt1 | contig 10914 bp, 9 predicted proteins | sample 176DNAGHGlowgp2_FD_203887 | JGI IMG/M metagenome (GOLD analysis project Ga0310691, IMG submission 203887) | Sheep rumen microbial communities from Palmerston North, Manawatu-Wanganui, New Zealand - 1766 DNA GHGlow gp2 (v2) (version 2) | ecosystem: Host-associated > Mammals > Digestive system >... | reverse complement strand
GGATCTGACGATGATCTGTAAGACGGGATTCCCGAGCCTTGTGCGGCAGGGGCTTACCAGCGTCTCCACCATGCTGTTAAATGACAGGGCGGGACTGTACGGGGATGCGGCAGTGGCGGCCATGTCCATTGTAAACAGGATCTGCTTCTTTACCTTTGCCACGGCACTTGGCATCGGACAAGGCTTCCAGCCCGTCTGCGCGTTTAATTACGGGGCGAAGAAATATGGGAGAGTGAGGAAGGCTTTTCTCTTTACGTTTCTGGTGGGAGAGGTGTTCCTTGGGACGGTGGCGCTGGCGGGGATCTGGTTTACGAAGCCGCTGGTTTCGATCTTCCGCGATGACCCGGAGGTGATCCGTATCGGGGCACTGGCCCTGACGGCGCAGTTTATCGGGCAATTGTTCCAGCCGCTTTCGGTCTGCACCAACATGCTTTTCCAGAGCGTGGGCAGGGTTGGCATTGCGACCCTCATGTCCATGCTGCGGAGCGGCCTTTTCTTCCTGCCGGTGCTGTTGATCACGTCTTCCCTCTGGGGACTTACGGGCATCCAACTGTCCCAGGGCATTGCGGACGTGCTGACCATGTTTGTGGCAGTGCCGTTTGTTTTGAGATTCCTTCGTGAAATGAAAGAACTGGAGGAAATACGGCGTGGGGAAAAGGGAGAGACTATTTGAGATCACAACTTGGTTTCACGTGTTTTTGGCATTTGGGTTTATAGGCTGGCTGTATGAGGTCGGCATCATGTATTTTGAAATGCATCAGGGATTTGTCAATCGCGGATTTCTCTTTGGACCCTGTCTGCCCCTGTATGGTTTCGGGGGGCTTTTGATCCTTTTAACCGCCGGGCGATTTCGAAAACATCCCCTTTTATGCTTTTTGGTGATCTGCCTTGTGACTACGGGGATGGAGTTGCTTGCAAGTTATTTGTTGGAGTGGACCATGGGATATTTTTTGTGGGACTACCGGAATACGGGATACGGTCCCACGTTCGAGGGGCGGATCGCCCTAAGGTCCAGTCTGCAGTTTGGCCTGATCGGCATGGCGGCCGTTTACGTGATCTGTCCGCTCCTGGAAAAGGGCATTGGCAAGTTTCGAAGGAAATTTCCGCGCGTCTATCTAACGGTGACGGGACTGTTTTTAGTGATTTTTTTGACGGACCTGTTGATCCACGTCTTTTGCGGAAGCAACGCAAAATAGCTTTTCTTACATTAATGCTTGCCATGACAAGGATTATTGATTAAAATATATATAATTTCCGCTTGCATGGATGCAGGTCAGGACGCGAAAGGGGAAAAACACATGTTAGTTCAAAAGTACAAGGACATGCTTTCAAAAAAGTCCGTGATCCGGGAACTCTCAGAGTTTGCCACGGCGCGGGGGCAGGAGATCGGCTACGAGAACGTATTTGATTACAGTCTGGGAAACCCGTCCGTTCCGGTGCCGCAGGCATTTACGGACCGGATGATCCAGATGCTGGCGACGCGTGATCCCATGGAGCTTCACGGTTACAGCCCCAGTCTTGGCATCACTTCCGTTCGTGAAGCGGTGGCGGCTTCTTTGGAACAGCGCTTTGGCATTCCCTATCGCAAGGAGCATATTTTCATGGCCTCCGGTGCCGCAGGCGCGCTTTCCCATGCTTTCCGCCTTGTGACGGAGCCCGGGGACGAGATCCTGACCTTTGCACCATATTTTCCGGAGTACGGGCCATACGTGAACCTGACGGGAGCCGTGCTGAAGGTGGTTCCGCCCAATACGGAGACCTTCCAGATCAATTTCCCTGCCTTTGAGGAGATGCTGACGGAGAAGGTCATGGCGGTGCTCATCAATACGCCAAACAATCCTTCCGGAATTGTCTATTCCACGGAGACCATTCAGAAATTGACGGATATTATGCGCAGAAAGCAGGAGGAATACGGCCATGAGATCTATCTGATCTCTGACGAGCCTTACCGCGAGATCGTGTTTGCGGGCGTGGACAACCCCTGCGTGTCCAAATTCTATGACAATACCATTATGTGTTATTCCTTTTCTAAGTCCCTGTCCCTGCCCGGTGAGCGTATCGGCTACGTGGCCATCAACCCGGCCTGCAAGGATGCGGAGACAATGATTGTGATGTGCGGGCAGATATCCCGCGGCATCGGACATAACTGTCCGCCTTCCATCATCCAGCTGGCAGTGGCGGACGTGCTTGACAAGACGGCGGATCTGTCCGTTTACGAGACCAACATGAACCTGATCTATGACTGCCTTGTGGAACTTGGATTTACGGTGGTGAAGCCCGGCGGAACCTTCTATATCTTCCCCAAGGCATTGGAGCCGGATGCGGTTTTGTTCTGTAATAAGGCGAAGAAGTATGATCTGATCCTGGTTCCCGCGGATAATTTCGGGGCTCCCGGTTTCTTCCGCATGGCATATTGCATTTCCACCGAGAAGGTGAAGCGTTCCCTGGAGGCTCTGCGGAGATTTGTGGAGCAGGAGTATGGAAAGTAAGAAAGGAGTTAGCATGTACCGGGCTGGACTGGTTTTGGAAGGCGGTGGCATGAAGGGCCTCTATACCGCCGGCGTGTTGGACTTTTTCCTGGATAAGGGGCTCACTTTTTCAAGCGTTTACGGCGTTTCCGCCGGAGCCTGCCACATGTGCAGTTATCTTTCGCGCCAGAGGGGCCGGGCCAGGGACGTGTCCGTGGATTATCTGGATGACAAAATGTACTGTAGTACAAAGAGCCTTTTGCTGACGGGAGATCTGTTTAACGTTGACATGGCGTATCATTTGATCCCTGACTACCTTTATCCTTTTGACCATGAGGCATATCATGAGTATCAGGGAAAGGCCTACAGCGTTGTCACAAACATTGTGACGGGGCTGCCGGAATATCTGAGAGTCCGGGACCTGAGGGAAGACATAGATATGATCCGGGCCTCCGCGTCTTTGCCGCTGGTAGCCAGAAACGTGGAGATCGGCGGAAACCTTTATCTGGACGGCGGCATTTCGGATCCCATTCCCATTGCGAAATCCATCCGGGACGGAAACCGGAAGAACGTGGTAGTGATGACAAAGGAAGAGGGCTACGTAAGAAAGCCCACGGACCGCGCGCAGCTTTCCCTCATAAAAGCCAGATACGTGAAATATCCTAAAATATATGAACTGATGGCGAGGCGGCATGAGGCCTATAATGAAACCGTGGATTATCTCTATCGCCAGGTGGAGAACGGTCAGGCCTACGTCATTCGTCCCAAGCATCCAAGTAAGGTCGGGCGCATCGAAAAGGACAAAGAGCGCCTGCTGGAGCTTTACAAGGAGGGCTACGACGAAGCGGCTGCCCATTATGAAAGCCTGATGGAGTATCTGGGAAAGGAATCGGATTACAATGGATAAGTTTTTTGACTTGATCAAGGCCATTATCTACGGAATCGTGGAGGGGGTGACGGAGTGGCTTCCCGTCAGCAGTACCGGACACTTGATCCTGGTAGAGGAGTTTCTTCCTTTTAAGAACGTCAGCGAAGGCTTCTTTGAAATGTTTGACGTGGTGATCCAGCTGGGAGCCATTTTAGCGGTGGTGATCCTGTTTTGGAACAAGATCTGGCCCTTTCAGCTTCCGGACAGGGACTCGGAGCCTGGAATCCTCGGTTACGTGAAGATGGATAAGATCTTTCTTTGGATCAAGATCGTCGTGGCCTGTCTCCCGGCGGCCGTGATCGGGCTTTTGTTTGATGACGTGTTTGACGCGCTGTTTTACAATCCCGTTTGCGTATCCATTGCCCTGATCGTTTTTGGCATTGCCTTTATTGTAGTGGAAAACTGGAACAGGGGGAAGAAACCGAGGGTAAGACGCCTGGATGACATTACCTTTCAGACGGCCCTGATCATTGGCGTATTCCAGCTTATCGCAGCCATTTTTCCCGGCACGTCCCGCTCGGGTGCAACCATCGTGGGAGCGCTCATGATCGGCGTCAGCCGCACCGTGGCTGCGGAATTTACGTTTTTCCTCGCCATTCCCGTCATGTTTGGAGCCAGCCTCCTAAAGGTTTTGAAATTTGGATTTGATTTTACGGGCATGGAAGTAGCTCTTCTGCTGATCGGCACGGTGGTATCCTTTGCGGTATCCATATTTATCGTGCGTTTCCTGATGGCGTTTATTAAGAAACATAATTTTAAGATCTTTGGCTGGTACCGCATTGCCCTGGGCATTCTCGTGTTACTATATTTTGGCTTTAAAAAGTAAATTCTCATCATATTTTTATCGCTTTATTTGTCAAGAATTAAATATTCACAATTTTTTTTGCTGAATTTTGTGAATATTTTTAAAAGAAAGGTTGACAAGTTTATGGAAACACGCTATATTATTAGGCGAAAACCGCAAAAAGTTTGCGAGATGCATGAAATAATAAGGTTTGTGCCACCGGTACAAGAGATTCTAAGAAGGGAGAATTATCATGGCAGAGGAAAAGGTTGTTGTTGCAGCAGCTAAGGCAGAAGAGGTTAAGAAGGAAGCTGAGGTTAAGCCTGAGGCAAAGAAGGTTGTAGCGAAGAAGGCAGAGAAGCCCGCAGCAGAGAAGAAGGCAGTAGCAAAGAAGGCTGAGAAGGCAGTAGCAGAGAAGAAGGCGCCTGCAAAGAAGGCTGAGAAGGCAGTAGCAGAGAAGAAGGCACCTGCAAAGAAGGCTGAGAAGGCTGAGAGAAAGCCCGCCGGCAGAAAGCCCGCTGCAAAGGCTAACATTTTCGTACAGTTCGCTGGAAAGTCCTTCTCTCAGGACGAGCTTGTTAAGATCGCTAAGGACGTATGGCAGTATGACATGAACATGAAGGCAGCTGATTTCAAGAGCGTTGAGATCTACGTAAAGCCTGAAGAGAACATGGCTTACTTTGTAGTAAATGGCGACGTTCCCGGCAGCTTCGTACTGTAATTTAGAGTAAGGCTTCAAAAGATAATACGTTTGAGTGAAGATCCGTCTTTCCAAGTGGAGAGACGGGTTTTTTATAATTATTTTAGAAAGTTTTATTAGAAAAGACGTTGACAATAAAGAAACATGGGTGTATGTTAAGTGCATAAGGTGTTAGCACTCCTTAAGGTTGAGTGCTAACAAGGCAAAAGAGGTGGACGTCGGTGGAATTGGATGAGCGGAAGAAGAAGATACTAAAAGCCGTGATCCGGAACTATCTGGAGACAGGGGAGCCGGTTGGCAGCCGCACGATTTCTAAGTACACTGACTTAAACCTGAGCTCGGCTACCATACGGAACGAGATGGCGGATCTTGAAGAAATGGGATATATTCTTCAGCCCCATACCTCCGCCGGAAGAATTCCTTCCGATCAAGGCTATCGCTTCTACGTGGATACCATGATGGAAGAGAAGGATCGGGAAATGGTGGAGCTCAAGGAAATGCTCATAGAGCGCCAGGATAAAATGGAAACGCTGCTGAAGCAGGTTGCAAAGGTGGTGGCCCAGAATACACAGTACGCGGCCATGATCTCTGCTCCCTCAACTCACCGCAACAAGGTCAAGTTCATACAGCTCTCCCGGGTAAATCCGGAACAGCTCCTGGCCGTCATCGTGGTGGAAGGCAACGTGATCAAGAACAACATCATTTCGGTGACGGAAGAGATCTCGGATGAGAATCTTTTGAAGCTGAACATCCTGCTGAACACTCACCTGAACGGGCTTTCCATGGAGGAGATCAATCTTGGAATGATCTCCGCGATGAAGCAGCAGGCCGGAGTTCACGGAAACATCATCGGCGAGGTGATCGATGCCGTGGGCAATGCCATTTCGGCAGATGAGGATCTTGAGATCTACACCAGCGGCACCAATAACATTTTCCGATATCCGGAGCTGACGGACAACGGAAAGGCCAGCGAGCTGGTAGGCACCTTTGAGGAAAAGCAACAGCTTGGAAGCCTGATCCAGGAAAGTCTGGAGAATGAAGCAGGCACGGGCATTCAAGTATACATTGGCGATGAAGCTCCCATCAAGAGCATGAAGGATTGCAGCGTGGTAACGGCAACGTATGAGCTTGGTGAGGGGATGAAGGGAACCATAGGAATTGTGGGACCCAAGCGAATGGATTACGATAAGGTCATCGGAACGCTTCGGACGATCCAGTCCAAGCTGGATGAATTATACAAGAACGAATAATCCGCCCGGATTCTTTGGAAGAGCGGATTGGGAAAGGAAATGATTGCATGGCAGATCTGGAAAAAGAAACGGTTCAGGACGGCGAGACCGTGAAGACGGATGAAAACGTTCAGGAAGAAGCCGTAAAAGACGAAGCCGCGAAAGAAGAAGCTGAGAAAAAAGAAGCTGAGAAAGAAGAAACTGAAGAAACCGCCAAAGACGCAACGGAGGAAGACTTAAACGATGAGGCGGAAGCCGATGATGCGGACGCGGATGAGGGAGATGGCGAAGCGCCTGAAAGTACTGGCGAAAAGGAAGGCGATGGAAAGAAATCCTGGGCCGAGAGAAGAGCCGAGAAGAAGCAGGCAAAGCTGGACAAAAAGTCCGATGCCATGAAGGAGCAGATCGAACAGCTCGAGGATAAAGTAAAACGCCAGCTGGCGGAATTTGAAAACTTCAGAAACCGTACGGAGAGGGAAAAACAGGCAATGTTTGAGACCGGCGCCAGGAGCGTCATCGAGAAGATCCTTCCCGTGGTTGATAATTTTGAACGCGGACTTGCCACGGTAAGCCCCGAAAATCAGGATGATCCATTCGTGGACGGCATGAATAAGGTTTACAAGCAGCTGATCAAGGAACTGGACAACATGGGAGTGAAACCCATAGAGGCCGTTGGAAAGGAATTTGACCCGAACCTTCACAATGCGGTAATGCAGGTGGAGAGTGAGGAATATGAGTCAGGCATTGTGGCTCAGGAGTTGCAAAAAGGTTACACCTATAGAGACGTGGTGATTCGTCACAGCATGGTCTCCGTAGTGCAATAGATTATTTAAGTGAAATCAAAGTCAATGGTTTCCGGGCGGATGGCCGCACGGAGTGAATAAAGGAGGAGAAAGACATGAGCAAGATCATAGGTATTGACTTGGGTACAACCAATAGCTGCGTGGCAGTGATGGAAGGTGGTAAGCCCACCGTTATCGCTAACGCAGAGGGCGCAAGGACGACCCCGTCCATTGTCGCATTTACAAAGACCGGTGAGAGACTGGTTGGTGAGCCTGCAAAGCGTCAGGCAGTTACCAACGCAGAGAAGACCATCGCATCCATTAAGAGAGACATGGGTACGGACAACGGCCGTACCATCGACGGAAAGAAGTATTCCCCTCAGCAGATCTCCGCAATGATCCTTCAGAAGCTGAAGGCAGACGCTGAGAGCTACCTTGGAGAGAAGGTAACTGAGGCGGTGATTACCGTTCCCGCATACTTTAATGACGCACAGCGTCAGGCAACCAAGGATGCCGGCAAGATCGCAGGCCTTGAAGTAAAACGTATCATTAACGAGCCTACTGCAGCTGCCCTGGCATATGGCCTGGACAACGAAAAAGAGCAGAAGATCATGGTATATGACCTGGGCGGCGGTACCTTCGACGTATCCATCATCGAGATCGGTGACGGCGTCATCGAGGTGCTTTCCACCAACGGTGATACCCATCTGGGCGGTGATGACTTCGATAACAAGATCATTAACTGGATGATCTCCGAGTTCAAGAAGACAGAGGGCGTAGACCTCTCCGGCGACAAGATTGCAATGCAGAGACTGAAGGAAGCGGCAGAGAAGGCAAAGAAGGAGCTTTCCAGCGCCATGACCACCAACATCAACCTGCCCTTCATTACCGCAACGGCAGAAGGTCCTAAGCACTTTGACGTAAATCTTTCCAGAGCTCAGTTTGACGAGCTGACCAGAGACCTGGTTGAGAAGACCGCGATCCCCGTTCAGAACGCCATGAGAGATGCAGGACTGACCAATGCAGATCTGGGCCAGGTACTTCTGGTAGGTGGTTCCACCAGAATTCCTGCCGTACAGGATAAGGTTAGACAGCTGACCGGCAAGGAGCCTTCCAAGTCCCTGAACCCTGACGAGTGCGTAGCCATCGGTGCTTCCATTCAGGGTGGTAAGCTTGCAGGCGATGCCGGCGCAGGCGACATCCTTCTGCTTGACGTAACGCCCCTTTCCCTGTCCATCGAGACCATGGGCGGCGTTGCAACCAGATTGATCGAGAGAAACACCACCATCCCTACCAAGAAGAGCCAGGTATTCTCCACTGCAGCTGATAACCAGACCGCAGTAGACATCAACGTGGTACAGGGTGAGCGTCAGTTCGCCAGAGACAACAAGTCCCTTGGACAATTCAGACTGGATGGCATTCCTCCCGCACCCAGAGGAATCCCTCAGATCGAAGTTACCTTCGATATTGATGCCAATGGTATCGTGAACGTATCCGCTAAGGATCTCGGCACCGGCAAGGAGCAGCACATTACCATTACCGCAGGCTCCAACATGTCCGACGCAGACATCGAGAAGGCAGTAAAGGAAGCTGCTGAGTTTGAGGCACAGGATAAGAAGCGTAAGGAAGCCATCGAAGCAAGAAACGATGCTGACTCCTTTGTATTCCAGACGGAGAAGGCTTTGAAGGACGTAGGCGATAAGATCGCAGACGGCGATAAGACCCAGGTTGAGGCAGACCTTGCAGCAGTAAAGGCAATCCTTGACAGAACCAAGGATCAGGAGATGAGCGACAGCGATCTTGACGAGCTGAAGGCAGCGAAGGAGAAGCTGATGAACTCCGCACAGTCCCTGTTCTCCAAGATGTATGAGAACATGCAGCAGGCACAGGGCGGCCAGGCCCAGGCTGGTCCCGACATGAGCGGCTTTAACGGCGGCGCCGCAGGTGCAAACCCCGGCTCCGGAAACGCAGGTAATGACGACGACGTAATCGACGGAGACTTCCGCGAGGTATAAGCCATGCAGGATGACCGACATTACGCGGATTCCGTGCTTGCACGAGAAACCGCGTAAATGTCGGGCAGACTATAGGGCGCAGCCCGCGAGACGAAGCGACGCCAGTCGCGGCAGTCTCGTGCATGGCGCAGGAAGATGCCTTCGTTTAGGAGGCGGATTCCGTGCTTGCTATATGATTTTGACGAAGGGGAATGGCCCCGCGCGGAGCCATTCCCCAACGTAATGTATAAGCAAATGCCTGAAACATGGCGTAAGCGAGTGCTTGAAATAAAGCATAGGGAAAGGCTTAAGTAATATGGCGGAACAAAAGCGTGATTATTATGAGGTCCTTGGCGTAGAGAAAACTGCAGACGAAGCGGCCATCAAAAAAGCATACCGTGTCCTTGCAAAGAAATACCATCCGGACGTAAATCCCGGTGATGCAGAGGCGGAAAAGAAATTCAAGGAAGCTTCAGAGGCTTATGCCGTCCTGAGCGATCCGGAGAAGAGAAAACAATATGATCAGTTCGGCCACGCCGCATTTGACGGAGGCGCAGGCGGAGCAGGAGGCTTTGATTTTAACGGCATGGATTTCGGCGACATTTTCGGCGACATCTTTGGCGATATTTTTGGCGGCGGCGGAAGAGCAAGGGGCGCAAGCAATGGACCCATGAAGGGAGCAAACCTTCGTACAAGCGTCCGGATCACCTTTGAAGAGGCCGTCTTTGGATGTAAGAAGGAAATCGAGCTCACCGTAAAGGAAACCTGTAAAACCTGTAAGGGAAGCGGCGCAAAGCCCGGAACCCAGCCTGAAACCTGCCCGAAGTGTGGCGGTAAGGGCCAGGTGGTGTTCACCCAGCAGTCCTTCTTTGGCACCGTGCGTAACGTACAGGCATGCCCGAACTGCCAGGGTACCGGTAAGGTGATCAAAGAAAAGTGCGTGGATTGCCGGGGAACCGGTTACATTCCCATGAAGAAGAGATACTCGGCAGACATTCCTGCCGGCATTGACAATGGCCAGTCCATCCGCATGCCCGGTCTTGGAGAGCCCGGCGTAAACGGCGGACCCAGAGGCGACGTTCTTGTGGAAGTGATCGTGGGACGGCATCCCATCTTCCAACGTCAGGACATGAACATTTTCTCCACCGTGCCCATTTCCTTTGCGGTGGCGGCACTTGGCGGTGAGATCTTTATTGATACCGTGGACGGAAAGGTGGTTTACGACGTAAAGGCCGGAACTCAGACGGATACGCGCGTACGCCTGAAAGGAAAGGGCGTTCCCTCCGTACGCAATAAGGAGATCCGCGGCGATCATTACGTAACGCTGGTGGTGCAGGTGCCTGATAAGCTGAGTGGTGAAGCTAAGGAACTGCTTCGTAAGTTCGACGAGGCAAATGATGATTCCCTGACGGCGGTGCAAAGAGCTTCCGGTGCCAAGGATGATAAGAAGGATGATGGCGGCGGCCACGGAAAGAAAAAGAAGTTTTGGGAGAAATAACGTTGAAAAAAAACTGCTTTGAGGATAACGGATCTATCCCCAAAGCAGTTTTATTTTGCTTAAGATTTCTTTTGCTCGGCGGGAGCCATGACGGCTTTCAGTTCCCGATACTCGGCCTGCATTTTCTGGAAGGTGGCCGTGTCGCCCTCGGCTATGTCCGGATGATAGGTTTTACATAAGGCCTTATAGCGCTTCTCCAGTTTTTCCGGCGTATCGCAGCCTGCAAAGAAGATGGAAGCTCCCGTGGGTTTTTCCAGTTCGGCTTCCAGCTTGGAGACAAGCTTCTCCACGTCCTCCCGCTGCTTGTCGAGGAGCTGGATCTGAGGGATCAGCTGCTTAAAGCGCCGGATGTCAATGCCCTTTTTGTCCGAGCATTCATCCACCAAAGGATTCAGGTTGCGCATGTAAATTCCCCAGTAGCTGCGAAGCAGGGAATGATCTTTCTTTTCCAAAATGGCAGTAACCCGTTCGCTTAAAGGCTCCAATTCATTCAAGTGGCTTTCCAGCTTCTTAAGGTAAGTGATGTTCTTT
>Ga0310691_10008021_pt1 | contig 10915 bp, 18 predicted proteins | sample 176DNAGHGlowgp2_FD_203887 | JGI IMG/M metagenome (GOLD analysis project Ga0310691, IMG submission 203887) | Sheep rumen microbial communities from Palmerston North, Manawatu-Wanganui, New Zealand - 1766 DNA GHGlow gp2 (v2) (version 2) | ecosystem: Host-associated > Mammals > Digestive system >... | reverse complement strand
TGGTACAGCTACTGGCTCATTCTGTGTGGGTTGTACGACGTTTCCTAACAAACTAGCCGCACTCTGTTGTTGTACAGGAGTTTGTTGTAAATTGACTTGTGGTTTGTTCTGCATTGAGCCTAACAATTTATTTGCTGCTAACATTACTAATGGATTCATCATTTACCTCCCTAATAATTGTTCAAGTTTTTCTTTCTCAGTTAGATCTGTTTTATAATCTAACAATGGATATAATAATTTAGCAGGAACACCAGTATCTCTCAATGCTCGTTTTAAAAGATAGTTTCTTGCTGTTGGATTTTCAGATAAAGCATCACCTGTTTTATTGCTAACAAATGAACCAATACCAGGTCCAACTTCTCCAGCACCACCCAAATTAAGTTGGTTTACAATAGTATTCTGTTTACCCAATAGAGCATCAGCATCTGCTTGAGCTTTCTTTTTACCTGCTTTGTAAGCACCTTTCCAAAATTCATCTCTCTTTTCTAGATTCTTTGCAGCTTCAGGAAATTCTTTTTTGAATTTTTTCCATTCTTGTTCTCTTAATGCTTTAACACCATCAACATCCAATCCTTCTTCTGCTTCTAGATTTTTCATTGCTAATCTAGTAGATTTTGGAGGAGCCATTTTATCAAAATGTTCATATCTTTTATTAATTTTTCCAAGACCACTTTCTTCTAGTTTCTTTGCTACAGTTGGAGCAACAGATACTTCTTTACCACCAACAATAACTTTTTGTGGAGTAACTTCTTTGAACAAATTTTTAACACCAGGAACTTTTCCCCCAATTCCACCCATAGCAGCATTAACACCAGTACCAAGTAATACATCAGCAACAGAGAAATTTTTTCTATCAGTATTTTCATTTTCGCCATATGCAGCAGCATCTAATGCTTCCATTATAGTTGGGTTAGTAGCATTGCTAAGTCCACCAAGTAATAATTTTGTTCCTTCACCAGCACCCATTTTCAATGGTGCTATAAGTTTACCACCAGGATTATATGTGTATGCAGCATTCTCTACTGCATCTAATGCTATGTCTTTTAGTGTTGGATCTTCGCCACGTTCTATTGCTTCTTGTGAACGTCTATTCAACAATGTCATCAGCGAACCGCCCAAGTTATGAGCAAAGGCCGTTGGACTATCAAACCACCAACCTTCATCTTCACCATGAGCAATTTTATGACGAGTTCTTTTTCCTTCTTCTTCACTTGCTCTATTCCAAAATGAATTAGCATCATCTATACCCATTTTCTGTTGATATAGTGCTAATGTTTCTTTTGGCATTTTACCAAAATAATTTGGTGATTTTGGGTCAAAGAATCCTGGTTCTAGTTTGTCTATATTATCCCAAGTTGGTGATTTGAAATCTTCTTGCCATTTTAAGTCACGATATTCATCTAACATTGGAAGATTGTTGTGAGAGAATTCAGGAACCATTCCAAGTCTTTTGGAGATAATATATTTTCTGCTTCCTTCGTCATCAACATTCTTTAGTGCTTTCTCAAGGAATTCATATTCTTCTTTTGCTTTTTCATTAGTCCAATCGTATTGTTTCTTATCAGGATTCCAATCAGAATATTCTGCTCTAATTGTTTCTAATACTCTTCCAGTATTAGATTCTGGGTCAATCTTGAATTTTCCTTCAGGGAGCGAATTTATAGAAGCCATTTATTTGCCTCCTTTACCTTTATATTCTTTTCCATGTATTTCACGGAATTTCTTTCTAGCCCATTCTTCTCTAGCAGTTTTACTAGCATTTGGATCTGCTTGTTTCAAAATTTCATCAAATAGTTTGCTTTCATCTTGTTCAACAACATCAGAACCTTTCTTACCAGCTCTAGCACCAATGATTGCTTGTGAACGAACGGTATCAGGATTGTATTTACCTTGTAGAGTATTTAACAACTGTTCAGCTTGTTTGGTGGTGATTAAACCATCTTCTTTTGCTTTAAGAATCTCAGCTCTCTTTGCTGTTTTATTCTCTGTGTTTATTATGTCATCAATACCGCCAAGTATATTAACATAGTTACTATATTGTTCAGCATTCTTTGCAGCACTTTCTTCAGCAGTAGCAAAAATTTGTTTTGCATCTTCAGGATATTGATTCATAATCTGTTTACGAATAAATTCAATGGCGCTTTTATCACCACTATTCAAAGCACTAATATAATTCTCAGCTAGTTTGTTCAAATGTCCAGCTCGTTGATTGCTTTGGGAGTTCAAACTATTCTTAAAGTTCGCCCATGCGAGATTGTGTTTATCATTCTCTTTTTCCAAGTCCCCAAGACTATTGCCATAAGCAACATTCTCATCTCTCAATGCTTTGTTCATCGCAAATGCTTTATCTACATTTCCACCAGGACCACCTTTCATAGAATCACGCATATCCTTAAACAAAGCACCAACACTACCACCTGTTGGGCCTTGTGGTTGAACGCTGTCTAGCATCCATCTCCAATTGAAAGTATTATTCAAATCATCCATTAGAACCCCCTTCTCATATCTTTCAATGAGTTTAGATAATTTTGATAAGCTTTTTCATAGTCATATTCACTTGTATCAAATGAAGACCCATCAGCCACAGGAAGATAGCCCAACTGTTCATTTGCTAAAACATTATCAACATCTTCAGCAGTAAAATCATCATTGTACTTTAACAATTCAGGATTCTCACGATACATATTTGCCATATCAAAAGCATCCCACATCTTCTGTCTATCTTCAGCTGCTTTCTTTTCAGCATTTGCTTTATGTTTGTAATCCATAATGCTTCCAACCAAAGATAGAGCATCAAGTACTCCATAAGAATTCTGGTTTGGTGTAATTGGTGTATTTGTGAATCTATAATTTGTACGACCTAACATTTTAATACCTCATCTTTTTAGAGTATTGAAGTTTTCTTATTTGCTAGAATTTGAGCTTTATTAGAATTGATGTCATTCATTCCTTGAGTCAAAGCATTAGAAGCATCAATCAAGTTCCCAACATAGCTACCATAAGCATTAGCATAGTTGCCCATATCATTACCCAACATACCAGCCAATGAACCAAGGTTGTTTGTAGTTGTGTTATATTTCTGTAAGTCAAATGCTCTATCAGCATTCATTCTATTAAATGCCTTATCCCATTCTTCACTAGCCAAGGCCTGTTGTTCACCAGCTAACTGTTTCAAATAATCACTAGAAAACATTCCACCAGCATTTGCTTGTGAATTTGTTACAGCATCCATTGCTTTTTGAACTCTCATTGCAGCCGCAGGAGAATAAAAATCTTTTACATCTTTTCCATAGTCATAGCCTTGATTTACTTTATCCATATAATTTGATAAAGCGGTTTTATATTGTTCAGGAGAATCACCATACATTCCTTGAATAAAGTTATTGTAATCATTTGCTAAACCAGTTACTTTATCATAATTGGATTGTAGATTTCCAGCATTCTCACTCAATTGATCTGTTGCTGCTTCAGCATTTCTACTTGCAGCTCTTTTTCCCAACAAATCTCCTGGGTCAACAACATAACCAGCTACACCATCTAATCCTAGAACATTGCTTATGTCAAACATAATATACCTCGTTTCGGTCAAACATTCAAAATAAATCCAATTCCATTTATGTCACTCTTGACTGCTCCTTCACCAATCTTAATGACTTTACTATTTACTTCACCATCACCACAGATCAAACATATTCTTGTTTGGTCAACAGTCCAAGGCAATTCAGTAGTAACGCCAGCGGTCAATGGTCTAGTTGCTATTTCAAATTTATCACTCAAACTAACAACAGTCCAACCATTTATGTTCTGGCTACCCCAATCACCTTCTAATGCTTTCGCTACATCAGTAAATTTACTACCAAGATTCAAAATTATGTTGTCACCACTTGTACTCATATAAAGCTCCTTTTACATTCTTTGTCCTGTTGGGCAAATTCTTAATGAAGCATTCTTCAACATAAATGGTATTGGTTCATTTGTGAAAACTCTAATAGTCATCAATCTACACAAACCAAGTCCATCAAATCTTACTCTGCGTTCGTATTCACCAGTCAATGGTAAGTATTCATATTGGTAATTTCCAAAAGTCATTCCACCATCTTTACTAACTTGTAAACCAATCTTTGGATTAAGGTTCTGTGGGACTTCACCAACATTCATTTCAATAGTCAATTCCATAGCAATGAATTCTTTGTATGAATCTATGATAACAGGCGTTTCTCTACTTCTAATGAAAGCTTTTTCTTTGTCAGTATCAGACCAATCTTCATAGAAATAATCTCTATCATCAAGGAACATACATCCATTCTCATTGCTAAAGAAGAACAATTTGCCTTCAAAATAAGAAGGATAAACATATTTGCTCTTATGATATAGCTCTTCACCAATAAGTAAGCGGTTGTCTGTTGAACATCTTTTATGCCAATCGCCACTCCAAGCATCATAGCCAAACATTTCATCACCAATGTTAAAGCAATAAAATTCGTGGTCACTATCAGTATAACAGAATCCCAATTCTCTCGTTGGACTCCAACCAGCACTAATAGAATTTTCACTTAATTTTCTGTCTAACCAAGTTGGACTTATTTTTTCTACATTTGTTCCGCTAATTCTATAAACACCAATTCCATTCCTTGTGCCTTTACCAATAAAGTAAATTTTCTCATTTGTTGAAGCCACAGTAGAAGTAGAAGCTAGACCTAGTTCGTTCATATTGGTGTAAGCCACTCTGTTCCAAGTTTGATATTGTTGAGCTCCTCTATTCCAAAATTCTATAGTATTATTGCCAAACACAGTCATCACACTACCAATGACTTTCAAATAAACTACACTATCAGAACTTGATTCAGCATTCTTATATTGTAAAGTTCCATTATAATCAAGGAATGTTGTTTCCCAGGAACTAACCTCTTCATATACTGGTGTTATTCCATCTTCTTCATAAATGACTTTTCCATCTTCATCTTTCTTTAACATTTTTCTTGTATCATTTGAAAGAATATATGGGTCACTATAATAAACATAACCAGTATTCATATCGCTAACAGCAATACTACCACTTAACACAGCCACAGACGATGGTTTAATAACTTGACCAGTAATGTTCTCTGGCATTATTACTTTATTTGTAGTATTATCTAACAAATTAATGGCATACAAACTTGTGCCATCAGCAATCAACAAGAAAGGTCTTTCACCACCTGTTTCAGCAAAAGAGATTGTGCTGTTTTCAACAAATACATTATCTAGAATTTTATTGACTGTTCCATTGTAAGAGTATGAATACAAACTAGAACCAATCACAACAAACATTCGTGCTCTTCTGTTTGTGCTATCACCACCTGTTGAAGGAACGTATGAGCCTCTACAAACACCACTGTCAGCAAACTTCTTTACGAACTTCTTTCCGGTTCAAACTCTGTTGATAAACATTCTCACCATTCTGTTCTCGTACCATATTCACAGATATTTCAGATCCTTGTATTGGCTTAGAGTTATGGCCTTTGGAATAACCACCAACGAATGAATCTATAACCTGTGTAGTTGTATAAGCCATTTTTAACCTCTACCAACCAAAACCAGCCATTCCATTTTCAAATGAATCCATATATGACCCAAACAAATCGTTTTCTACGAGTGGTCTGTTATTGGTATTAGTTCTCTCAACCAAGTCCTTATATGAATCAAATTCACCCTTTAACAAATCAACATCAGGCAATTTCTTACGAACAGCTAATTTATATGCTAAACCATCTTCCAGCATTGTGCAGGTCATATCGCTCAATTTGATTGTATCTTTCATTTTGTATTCAGGAATCTTAGAATTGTAAATTACTAGATATTCCCAAGATCTATTGCTATCAGTAGTAATAACACCAACCATACAATCATTTTCTTCATCATATTCCTGGCCATAAGTAAACTGTGTAGCCAAAGTCATTTTTGTCTTTGAGTTTATGGCTGTCAAATTAGAACGAATCAATCTAACATATCTGTTACCAATTTTTCTAGCGACCGTAACTACTGTCTCAGGAACTAATTTTTCATTTATAGCAAATGGCCCATCTCCAATGGTTATTTTATCACCAGTGGACTGGACCTTAACTACTCTTCTTGTTTCAGCAATATAATCTTGAAGATTAAGTTCAGCTACTAGAGAATTAAGATCAGCTAGAGCCAATTTAACCAATGTTCCGTTTGGTGTTTCTCTATCGCCAACAAGACCTGTTTTCTTTAAAGCATTTACTATAAGAGAATTTACAGAAATCATAAGATACCTCTATATACATCATATATCTATATGTATAGTAAATGAAGTATTTTTATGATTCCCATCTACATTTACCATATTTTTTAAACCACCAATGCTCTCGTTTATAAAGGGCTTCATTTTGTGAATAACCTATACCATAATGTTCTTTAAATTTTTTTCCAAAATCAGACATAGGTACTCCACTGTGGCTTCTTCTAATTGCATCAATTGACTTTTGGCTTAGTTTCTTGCCAAACCTAGGGTTCTTTTCTCCTACTTTTGAGTTTCTTAAGTGTTCAGTAGTTAAAGGATTACGCATGTTTTCACTATACGAAACACACCTTAAATTCTCTATTCTATTGTCAGTCTTTACTGTGTTAATATGGTCAATACACATATTGTCAGGAATTTCTCCATTAAAAGTTTCCCATATTAATCTATGTAATGTTATAACACCTGTTAGATTTGAACTTGTTTGTAGATAACCTGCATTATTGAAGCTTAATTTACATTGAACCAATTTACCTTTAGAGTTCATTCTATAAACAACATAATCACTATCAATATATCTGTCATGTTTTTCACTATACTTCATAAATTACTCCTTAAATTAACTGACCATTTTGCAACAGAGTAACTTCGCAAGGAATAAAATTGCCTGGAAATTGGGTTAGCCAGAACAGGCTATTTGCTCTTTCCAAAATGTATGCCCCAATTCTCGTTTGATACACAGCATCTAAGTTCTTGCTTGGATTTTGTTTATTTGGCCCCGTAAATGTGGTATCATTACTAACAAATTCTTTTATTTCTTCAAATGTTTTATCTCTCAAATTCAATATGCCCATAGTTTTATCAACTATACTTGAACAGTATTGAATCCAATGACCTAAAACTTCTTTTGGCAGATTCATTATGTTGTATGGGAAGAACAAATTAGTTTGTCTTAAAACTGGATTTCCTAATGCTTTTTCCATAGCATCAGCCACTCTTGGGGAATGATACATAGCGAGCTGGTCATACAATGAACAGTTAAAGGCCATTGGTTTTGCTACACATATTTGCTGGTGAACATATTCAAATTTGCGTCTGTAGTGGTGTAAAGCAGCCCAATCGTCATTTTCTTTTAGTTTGTTGTAAATGTAGAGCCAAAAGGTCATCTCACCATAAATTCGTGAATCTGGCATATTCGTAACATTGGTTGTGCCTTCTGTTGCATTGTCACTAATGAACTCTTTATTTGAAACATACTCAAAAGGTTTTTTATCAAAAGGTTTATGTGCTATGATAAAATTATGTTGCATTAGAATCCACTCCCCATTTTCTCAATTAACTTTTTAATTTGTTCCAATAATTCTTTAATTTCAGTCAACAATTTCTCAGTATTATCTTCAATGATTGGATCTGCAACTGCTTCACATGCTTTATCTACTACTTTGCCTTTAACATTTTTCCTTGCCATAACTGTCCTCCAAATTTTTATACCATCTCTCAAGTTTATATGTATCTATTCTGTTACCACAGGCGTCAGCTTTATACAATCTGCGTGCTTCCCATTCACCACGGCTCTTCGCAATGTAATGGTTTAGCCAAGCACCAGACCAAACTGGTGTTTTCCACGGGCTATTCCTGCATTCGTTTCCTACTGCGTTTACATATTTGCCACCAGCACAATTCACTATACAATTATGTGGATTCACAAATACTTTTGGTTTACCATTATTTTTTACAATAGACTTAACATGCCAATTTTCTGTCACAGGATATGGTAGTTCATCATTATAAACTGCATCAATTGGTGCAGGTGTTTTGAATCGTTCCCAAACTGGTTCTGGCTTATATTGTGTTTCACCACAGGACCCAAATACTTTCCAATTCAAAAGCATAACATCAAAATCAACAGCATCCAAATCAAAACTTTCATCATAACATAAAAGTTCGTCAATGTCACAAATCAAACAATACTTTTCTTTCCAACCATTGTTTAGAAAATCATTGTATGCTATAATTTGACCACCACAGTAAGGCCAAGGCTTTACGCTTAAATCGTCTCCTGTTGGTGGTGGTAATTGGTTATTCCAATAGAGGTAGAAATTGCTCACACCCAAAGCTCTGTGGAAGGATAGCCAATCCTGTATATAGTAACGAGCATCCTGTTCACCAACAATGGCACATATAGCAAGATTATTCAAAATCATTTCTTATCCTTCTTAATTTGTTTTCTAGCATCCATTCTTTAATATCTGTATTTGTAATGTTTACATCAAGGATTTTATCTTTGAAATTCTCGCAATTTATAGCATTGTGTGGTTCATTTATATACTGTTGAATGTTTCTTTGTAAATCATTAATTAGTCTTTTCACCGCTCTACTATCCTGTTCTCTTGACATTTCTTTATCTTTCCAACCACCGTCCATAGTACAGCAAACAATTTGATGGTCATCAAGGAACAGATCATAACGTACATATGTAGAAAATGCCTGCACATTAGTAAATTTACTCTTGAATATTCTCAATCTCATTGTTTATGTCCTCTATTTCTTCTTCGTTTTTAACAAAATAATTCTCTTTATCTGGCCAGTTTGCTAATACTTCTTTTAGTTCATTTGGTGTTTCTGCTTTACTCAATCGTTCAAAAGCATCATTTACATCTTTTTCATATTGTTCTTCATTAAACATATTATCTACCTTGTTTAATAAATGGTTTTGTTATGTCTAAATTATTTTCTTTACAATATTCTTTGAATGTACCATTGTAACCAAGTTTCTTTGCATCTCTATATCGTTTAAAATAGCGGTAATACGAAGGATATTTCTCACGAAATTTTTGTTGATAGCCTCTAAAATAAGTTAGTGGTTGCTCTAACTGTGGTGGTAAATCAGCTAGTTCTGGTCTGCGTCTAGAACCAACAAAGTTTTCTATGTGTTTTGCTTTTTCTTCTGGGGTTAGACTGGCCCAATATTCTCTCATAGATTTGCTTAGTAATTCTCTATGAGCATCATCCATTTTTTGACCGTTTAATTGGCATAATTTTTCTCCTTATTCAAAATCAGATTTCATTCGTTCTAATTTTTCTTTTAACTTCATCTGTTTGTATTCTTTTGTGTTTTCAATCATCTCAACCAATGGACTTAAATCTATATTTGTTCCTGGTATATAATGAAAGAAAATTCGCATGTGTTTTAATGCTGTTTCAATACATCCATATTCAACACATTTTTCTATGTGGTAAATCCAAGTAGCTGGGATATGTGTTTGTCCTGGAATCAGTTTTATATTACTCATTATATAACACAAATCATCTTCCATAGATTGCTCTCGCAATTTTCTGAAGTTTATATAGTATTCTTCTTTTGGCTCTTCTTTCTTGAACCAATTCTTAATAAATCCAAACATTAGAAATCCTCCAATAGTTTTTGCTTCATAATTTCATTTCTTTTTTGTTTTAGTTTGTAAATTATTTTTTCTTTATTAATGTACCAATTCCAAGCAGTAGTCTTTATTGTACCTTCAGTAATTATTGGTTTTAAAAAATATGTACTCACAGGTTTTTCATCAATAGTCAAATAGACTTTAACAGTAGAAAACATTGGAATTAAATCTAGTAAATAAGATAAATTATTAATGCCCCAATCATATCTAATTTTATAGAAGCTCTCTTGCTTCCAATCTAAATTCATTTCGTCTAGTGAATTTTTGTTAGACATATATTCTAAATAGTCAAAATAATCCCATTTCATTATTTTCATTTTCTTTAATGGCCAAGTAATAAATTCAGAAATTGCAAATGTTAGTACAGCAATTGGCATACAAACGAAAATAGAAAATAAGTAATCTTTCCAAGTCATCTTAAAAATCTCCATTTATTCTTTTTATCTTAGATTCTATTCTCAATTCTTTTAATGCTCTATCTACCAAAAATCTAGAGTCGTGCTTTCCATCATCAATTTCTTTCATCTTGTCTATTATAATTTTGGTAAATGAATTCACACTCTGTTCTGGTTTAAAACCTGTACTAATACCTAATGATTCAAACTCACCCATAATGTCTAGATTGACAAAGAAATCAAACCCCAAATCATATTGGTCTCCTTGAGTCCAAAGCCTATGTAATTCTTGATATGTTGTTTCATCTAACATTGTTTATTCTCCATTGTTATATTGTATGTATAATCAAATGTAGAAAAATGTTGGGCATAATCCCAACATTTTGTTTTTATTTGAGCTTATGTTCAATCTCTCTATCAGTCCAACCTTCTCGTTTGGCTTTATCAATGATAGTTTGTTGTGTTACATCATCCCCATATTTCTTTGTAGTTTGCAATGCTGCATACAACCAACTAGAACTGTGGCCGTTTCCCGTCCTGTTTGGGAATGGTGTATCTAAGTATCTTTTAACTACATCCCATTGACTACAATCTATGTTGTTATGTCTATACACAGGCTTTGCGTTTTGCGTGGCTCTTATCAGCATGCTAGTAACTAATGATTTGGCCTCTATAATGACGTCCTTCGCAAAGGAAAATGTGTTAGCTGGGAAGTCATACACTAATTCTTGATTCTTACCAGTATCCTTCCTAATTACATTTGGTGTTCTAGTCAATCTAGAAGGATTTATGCACTGTGTATCACATTTTGAGTCAAAATAGTTTTTGTTTATTGTTCG
>Ga0310691_10008020_pt1 | contig 10917 bp, 5 predicted proteins | sample 176DNAGHGlowgp2_FD_203887 | JGI IMG/M metagenome (GOLD analysis project Ga0310691, IMG submission 203887) | Sheep rumen microbial communities from Palmerston North, Manawatu-Wanganui, New Zealand - 1766 DNA GHGlow gp2 (v2) (version 2) | ecosystem: Host-associated > Mammals > Digestive system >... | reverse complement strand
TATTGACCGCCACTTGGCCATCTGCGATAAGCTGAACAAACCGCTGGTTATGGAGGAGTTCGGTTACCCGCGCGACGGCTTCAAGTTCTCGCTGGACTCTACCACAGAGGGGCGCGACGGCTACTATCGCTACGTCTTCTCACTGGTGGCCGACAATGCTGAACAGGGTGGCAAGTTTGCCGGCTGTAACTTCTGGGGATGGGGTGGCTTTGCCCGTCCGCAGCACGAACAATGGCAGGTGGGCGACGACTATACTGGCGATCCCGCACAGGAGGCACAGGGACTGAATAGCGTCTTCGCCACCGATACCACCACCCTTGCCGTAGTCCGCCAGCAGGTGGAGCGCATGCAACAGGTGAAATAGTTGTTTTCATTCGCACACATGTTTGTTGGGGTAAAGGTAACAAATAACTCCAAAGCGCAATGCTTTGGAGTTACTTTTTATAAGAAAATGCTATTTTTATACCGTTTTTGCGAATTTGCTACTATTCCCTACTGTTGTATGGTCCGTTGATGTCTTGACGGAAAAGAGTGGCAGGGAGGTTGTAGAAGCGGACAAAGTCGCTGGTGGAGTGGTGGCCCGGGTAGGGCACATAGTAACTCTCAGGACTGGCATTGTGCCATAGCAGAACATAGGACAAGGGATGGCGCTGAAGAATGGGTGCAAGCGTCTGGGTCCACCAGTTGTCGGTCTTAATGCCATTATAGCCTGTTTCTGCCACAGCGATGGGTTTGCTGTGCTGCTTGCCCAACGAGGCCAGCATGGTCAGCTGCTTGTCCAGCAAGGAGGCATAGTTGGCAACCTGTAGGGTGTCGCCCTGAGGCGCATCACAATAGAGGCTAATGCCCATGATGTCGATGATGTCGTCACCAGGGTACTGTTCCATATACTTGGCCTCGGTGGTCAGCGAGTCTACGACAGGAGCATAGACGAGTAGGGCGTTGGTGACGTCATTGTCTTCCAGTCCCTCGGCCAGCGACTGCCACAGTGCCTTGCTTTGCTGTCCGCGCAGTCGTAGCAAGACGGGTACGCGGACACCGTAGGGCGTCTCCAGTGAGTTGAGGAATACAGCCAAAGGCTCCACACCCTTGTCGGATGGTAGGGTGAGCGAGAGGGTAACCAGCCCGTTGCTGCTGAATGCACGGATGGCCTCCTGGCGAATCTTGTCGAGAGGCATGCCAGCGGCAGTCTGCTGCGTGCCCTGTTCTATTCCCGTGATATCGAACCCAATGAGGGCAGGGTAGTCGTTGCAGATGCTTTTGATGTCACTATGCGCATCTTGGGCTGTGCTGTCTATGGTCTCAAAAGACCAGCCGATGCCGTAGAGTGTGTCATCTTGATGGCCGAAGAGGTAGACGGCAGAGTCGCCAAGAAACTTCAGATTGCTGAGCAGATTCTCTGTGCGCTGTGTGCGTCCGCTGTCAGACAACGGGTCGTCGGCCTTATGCTTATTGCCGCCGCACGAGGCAATAACCAGTGCGGCGGCAATGATAGATAGGTACTTTCTCATGTGTTATTCTGTAGGACCTTGATAGGTGGGAGACTTGCTCCAGATGGTGTCGAACCAGTAGCTGGCATCAGCATCGGTGCAAGCCTTCACCATCATGGGCACCAGCGTAGCACCATCGTTCAGCCAAGCACCTGTGGCGTGGTCCAGATAGCCGTTGGCCTCGTTGCCACTTTCCTTGGAGTTGTTGTCCCATACGAACATGGGGATACCAGCCAGGTTAGCAGCACGGCAGAAGAACTCCATGTAGTACTTGCGGAAGGCATTGGCATTATCGGTGGTCTGCCATACGCAACCATACTCGCCGAGGTAGCAGGGGATGCCCTTCTCAATATAGGCCTCGCGCAGCTTGTAGAGCTGGGCAATGACATACTCCTCGTTGGCACCGCTGACAGAAGTCGACGCATTGGCATTGTGACCCCAGCTGTTAACCTGTACGGTTGTACCGTCGTCAGACATAGGATGCAGACAGAAGGCGTAGGGATCGTAACAGTGGACACCCACCATGATATTGGTAGCGCCCTCAGGAATGGTGAGGTGGGCAATAGTCAGGTCGATGTTGGCGGCATAACCGGCGATGGCAATCCAGCGGGTGCTGTTGTTGCCTCCAGTAGCACGGATGGCATCGATGGCATACTTGTTCCACGCATTGAGCAGTGCAAACTGAGCGTCAGAACCTGTTCCCCAGTCGTCACCAGCATGAACCTCGTTGAAGGTCTCGAAAATGAGGTGGTCATCATAGTCCTTGAACTTGTTGGCAACCTGCGTCCACAGCGTCTCGATGAGAGCCTTGATTTCAGCAGCCTTGGCTTCGTCGTTGGCAGCATCGCCCAGAGCGGCCTCGAAGGAGTCGTGGTGGGTGTTGAGGATGACGTTCAGTCCGGCACCAATAGCCAGGTCTACAGCACCCTTAACCTCGTCAAGATAAGCGGCATTGATTACGTTGGACTCGTCCATGTGGTCGGTCCATGTTACCGGCATACGAACGGTCTTAGCGTTAGCCGCAGCCAGTGCGGTGAAGGGAGCAGCGCTCATGGTGCCTACACCATCCCAATAGCCCCAGCCTTTTGATATAGCGTCACCGCTGGTGTCGAAGTGGTTACCGAGGTTCCAGCCCCATCCCAGTTTCTTGGTCATCTTGGTAGCGTCGTTGTCGGGCAGATCCTTGATAGTCCATGTGATGTCGATGTCCTTGTCATAGGTCTTCTGCTGAGGACCTATGATGATACCTGCAGGAATGTGCAGTTTCTGCGTCTTGCTGAAATCAACGTCGGCTCTGATGGTGAGCGACTTGCTGATGCCTGCCACGTTGGCAAACTTCACGGGAGTACCATTCAGGGTAATCTTTGACGTGTTCTTGGTAGCGAAGCCAATGTTCTTGTCGAAGTTCACCGTGATGGTCTTCTCTCCAAAGAGCATGACAGAGGTCTCAGCAGGTGTGACGCTGACAAATGACGGAGCATCAACCTCTACAATGTCTATTTGTGCATCCGTGTCCTGGCAGCTTGTGGCGACGAGCGCCACAGCTGCAAGAGACAGTGTATTAAAAATATTCTTCAGTTTCATAATCGATATCAAGTTTTTAATTATTCAACAGTAACTTTAGTCAAAATTACCTTACCCTGAACAACGAAGATTCCTCCCCATCCCTGCTTGTTGAGAGCAGCATCTATCATATCTTGAGTTAAGGTAAGTTCTACGGCACCTTTTGAGCCATAAGCAATACCTGATGATGCATCATATTTAGCATACTTCGGTCCCCAGTGACCCTCGAATACCTCATACCACCATCCTTCCTCTGTAGGCTCAATATAGAATCGAATTACTTGACCTGCTTTGACGCCATTTTCAATAAATTCTGCACCTCCGTCAGAACCTATATATGGTTGGGCACCTCCAGAAAGGTCTTCATTGCCTTCCCAAAGAACAGTTTCCTGTGGTATTTCAATCTCCAAGGAAATCTTATTGATGACAGCGTTTTGTCCATGGACAATCAGAATTCCACCCCAGGCAGTTGCCTTAGCCTTCAAATTGGCAATAGCCTCTGATGACAAAGGAACAATTAGCTTTCCTGACTCGTCGAAAGAGTAGAGGGTTTCTGACTCAGGAGCTGCACCAGTTTCAAGAATAATATGTTCCCAACTACCATTGTTGACCTTCATCTTTGCATCTGCACCAGTAACAGTGTAGTCGAAGATGATTGAGACTTTGCCTTCGGGTAGATTATCAAATACTGTTGCAGGAATCATTCCCTGTGTGCTTGTGTTCCATGTCAGTTCGAAGGGACCGTTAAAGATGACGTTCGTAATCTTTCCTTGTGGAATAACGGTAATATTGTACGCAATCTCACCATTTGAAGAAACAAGTTTCAAGGTTGATTTCGCACCAGCATCTGCTGGAATACCAATAGTCAGGGTGCTGTTCTTTTCAGAGTAAACATATCTCACCTCAGTGTTGTTGACAAAGACACTCGTCAGTTTGTCACCATTTGCTACGGGTACAGTAAATACGTCACCTGCTGCTGGTGTATGCTCTTCGTCAAATTCTGGCATCTTCGTGATGTAGCAGAATACAGCTTCGTCGATTTGCAGGTCAAGACCTTCTACAGAAGTGCCGTTAGCCAGGTTGAAGACAGGCTTACCACTCTTACCCTCCATAGGAACAGTGATGGTGATGGTCTTACCATCTGCTGAGACATCGCCATCGGCAATGGTTGCCTTGCCGTCACCAAAGTTGATGCTCTTTACGAGATCGAGGTCAGTACCCGTAATCTGAAGGGCACCACCTGCACTTACAGGATTAACGTTGTAGGCAGTGATGGTGGGCTTCACAAGGGTGAAGGCAACATCGACGGTCTCGCCATTGGCCATCACGAGCTTCAGCGTACCCTCGGTCGCAGTCTCAGGAACAGCCTTGACAATAACCTTGTCGGCAGCAATGGTGAGATTGTCACCGCTGACAGCATCAGCACCTTCGAACTGAACGGCTGATACAACGTCCATATCCTGACCGTTGATGGTCAGTGCCTGACCAGCCTTGACGGGATTAGGAGTAGCTAAAGCGTTGGTGGGCTTGACAGTTGTCAGCGTTCCTACAGGAACCTCTACGCCTGATTTGCAGACAATCAGAATGTCGCCACTGGGAGCTGCAGCGGGTAGGGTAGCTGTCAGCGTGGTGCCATCTTCGCTGATAGTAATATCGGTAGCAGAGACACCACCAACGGTGACGTCGGCAACGACATTGAAATAGGTACCCGTGATGGTAATCTTCTCACCAGCCTTGGCAACGATGTTGCCCAGAGCGGCAGCCTCGGCGCGCCCCTTAACCTTAGAGATAGCGGGAACACCGATCTCGATAGCATCGTCGGTCAAGATAATCTGATATTCTACGCTGTTCTTGTCGACAACGGTCAGGTCGGCCGTGTAGAGCTCCAGCTTACCGGTCTTAGCCTCCTCAGGAACCTTGACCTCAATGGCATAACGGTCGTGAGAGACAAAGTCGGCCTCACTAACCATTGCCTTGTCAGCAAAAGCAAGCGAGTGGATGAGGTTCAGATAGTCACCCTCAATCTTGATCACATCGCCAGGCATGGCTGATGCTGTCAGCTTGGTAATCTCGATACCTTCCTCATACTTCAACGGGGTCTTGGTGGTGATACGCTGGTCGCTATTGGTAACCAGTGTTACGTAACCCTCAACAGGACCGTCCTTAGGAACGGTGACACGAATCTCACTGGGAACACCAGCGCTAACTACTTGGATGTTGGTGACATGGATGTCGGAGGGGATGATAACCTCACGCACTTGGTCGAGGTTGCTACCTATGAAGCGCAACTGACCACCACGCATGACGGGTGACGGACCATATACGTTCAGTGCTACTCCGCCCTGAAACTGGTCCGTGTCCAAATCGTCTTTGCTGCACGCCGTCAGCGATAGCCCGATGAGGGCTACCACTAACAGGGTGTATATATTCTTTATTGTTTTCATTGTCGTTAATTTAATTGGTTAGAGATTGGGAACAACACGAATATTGTCATAGCGGAAGATTGGGGTACAGGTTGTGCCTGATACACCGCCATTGATAGGCCAGATAATGAAGCTGTCGAACGACTCTTTGCTCATCGTCGAATTAACCTTAGTACCATCATCGTTGTAGACAAAATCTGTAAGAGGAATAGTTACTGTAATCCACTCGTCGCCAGTATCAAACGAACCGGTAGTCTCCCAAGGACGATAGAGGGCGCGTGGCAAGTCAAGACCACCATCGGCACTAGTGTGGATGTAGGTGTTGTTCTGCCAAGAGTCGTTAGCACACTGCTGATAGTTCACAAAGAGAATCTGCATAGCACCTGCTGACCAAGGATTAGACTTCGGAATGTAGAGCTCCATCTTGAACGACATGTTCTTCCAGTCAGAGAAGTCGATGAAGTTACGCAGAGGAATACCTGCTCCAGAGGTGATGCTCATAGGATCGCCATTCCAGTTACCGCACCAGAATGGGAGCTTGAGTTCCTCTACCCATCCACCTTCGGTTTCTGCAGGACCAACCTGAACATACTGACCGTCAACACCGTTTACATCACTGTAGGTTGCGGCAATGTTCCAACCCTGTGGTACAACATCGGTAGCACCATCGAAGTTCGTGATAATATTACGGCTGTCGTGGAAGTAGAACTTAGACTTGCCCTTACCGTAGATAGAAGAAACTTCAATCTGTCCTTCCTCAACACCCTCAGGAACTTTGAAGACAATCTGTGAATGAGTAATTGACTTGATGTTCTCGGCAGGAACCTGAATGCTGGTAGAATTGCTGATACCAGTGAAGGTTATTGTCAGAGGCTCGTTGGGGTCGTTAATAAAGTACTGACCAGTAATAACGGCATCCTCTCCAATCTTTGTCCACTCATTCTTCATGGCAGTAACTACTGGGGCAGGGATGACAACGTGGAAATCGCAGGTCACCTGCTGACCGTCAGAAGTGTACATATAAATCTTGTCGGTGACAAGGTCGGGGATGTCACTGGGCACCTGGACAATCAGCGTATGGTCGGTGATGAAACTGGTGTTCAGAATGGCCTTCTTGTCGTTGAAGTACATCTCCTTGATGCTGGTTAGGTTAGAACCTACCAGGCAAATGGTAGCCTGTGGATATGCCTGAACGAGCAGGGAGTCTTTTGCGCTGGCCTTGGCGGGACGGATGTAGTCGATGGTAGGCGTGCCACCTGTCAGCTCAAACTCGTCGGGCTGGTCCTTACAAGACTGTAGCGAGAAGATGAAAACCACCGCTAAAGCCAGAAACAGACTGCTAAAAATCTTATTGTATTTCATGTTGATTCTTGTTTTAAAAGGTTAGAAAGCAATGCTATTCACATCAAAGTCTGTGGGAGCCTCCATCAACAGCGGGTTGTAGGAAATATCAGCAGAAGGCAGAGGAATAGTGAAGCTGCGATCTGTGACGTTGGGAGCTGCTGTAGAAGTATCGTAGTTGTGCTTAGAGGGGTCTACGTTGAAAGCACCACTCTCGTAATAGTTCTTGTAGAGGTCGTTCAACCCATTGTAGCCATTACGACGCTGGGCCTTGATCTCGTTGATGGCACCTGCGGGATCGTAGTAGTAGCGACGAACATAGTCGTACCAACGGTCGCCCTCGCAGGCGAGTTCCAGACGGCGCTCCTTCCAGACATCCTCCCAAGAGAGCGATGTAGGCATCGTGTAGCCCTTGACAGAGCGGTGGCGTACCTGATAGAAGATGTCAAGCACCTTCGGGTCAGTGGTCGTCGTGTTGTTGCCCATAGCAGCCTCACAATAGATGAGGTAAACGTCAGCCAGACGCAGAATGTGCGTGTAGAGGGCAGAAGCCATTCGACCGGCAGGAGCATCATAGAAGCGGGCATGGTCAGCATTGTTGCCATAGAGGTGCTTTACTTCGCCGGCACCCGTAGGACTTTCCCACTGGCCAGGACCAGGAGCGCCATTATCAGTATAGCCGCCATAGCAGTACTTCACCATTTCGAAACCGCCACAGTCTGCCCAGAAGTAGTCGTAGACGTCGCCTGCCATCATAAGCGTAGCCTTGCGACGGTCGTCGACATTCTGACGGTTCAGACTGAGTGCATTCTCGTTGAAGGCATCCTGCAGATCGACAGAGGGACCACCCCAGCCACCCCAGCAGTCACCATTCTCGTCGAAACCTTCGATAGAGAGGTCGCAGTGGAAGGAGTTTTGGCAGGTCCAGTGTGCACCCATGGTCCAAGCCCATGAGATGAGGGCCTCGTCGCAGATGTTGTTCTCGCCACGGAAGATGTCGGAATAGTTCTCCATCAGTTTGCGTCCGCTGTTCTCAATGACGTCGAGTGCCAGCTCGGCAGCCTTCTTCAGGTCGTCGGCGTTACGCTGGTGAGCTGTACATGTAATGTAGCTATAGGTACCAGGATTGTAGGTAGTATTGCTCTCGCTGAAACCTGACTTGGTCAGATAAACCTTAGCCAGCAGCGCCTTAGCAGCATACTTGTCGATACGGCCATTGTTGGTGGGATCCTTCTCGGGCAGCAGATTGATGGCCTGCTCCAGCAACTTGATGATGTAGTCATAGACGTTGCTAATCTTGGCCTTATGCAATGAGCTGGACTCCTGAGCATTGATAATCTCAGCGGGGTCGTGGATGATGGGCACTGCACCAAATGAGCGTACAAGGTAGAAGTAGGCCATAGCCTTCCAGGTGAGGCACTCACCCATCGTTGCATTCTTGACAGCAGCGCTGGCACCACTTGCGTTCTTGATGTTATTATAAACGGTGGTGGCGTGAGTGTTGACAGCCCACAGTGACGCACTCATGTTAGCCAAGTCGGCATCTTCACCATTGAGCGTGAAGGTCAGGTAGGGTGAACTGCCCATGTAGTAGTTGCCTGACATTACTTCGCCAACCTTGAAGAAGCCACGCATGAAATCATACCAGGGCGAGTTGTACAGATAGTTGACACCAGCACGGCACTGGGCATCAGTGGAATAGTAGTTGGAGGTGTCAAAGCCGTCCTCGGTGGGTCTGTCAAGATAGTCATCACAAGATGACAAGGCTAATCCCATCAAGGCGATATATGCTATTGATTTGATATTATATAGCTTCATAGTGATACCTTTTTAGAATGAAACGTTGAGTCCAAATGAATAAACAGTCGGTGAGGGATAGCGTCCGTTGTCGAGACCATATACATAACCGTTAGCATCGGCTGTAGAAGCACCGACTTCGGGGTCGTAGCCATCGTAACCTGTAATGGTGAACAGGTTCTGGATGTTGCAGTAAACGCGAACATTGTCCAGATACAGCTTCTGTGCCCACTTCTGAGGCAGGGTGTAACCCAGGGTGATGTTCTTAAGACGCAAATAGCTACCGTTCTCTACGTAGCGGTCGCTGATACGACGGTTGTTGTTCGGGTCGTTCAGGCGAACAGCAGGCATACTGCTTGGGTTGGTAACCTGTACGTTGTCGATATCGTCATACCAGTTCCAAACGGTACCAGAGTTGTTTCCAACGTAGCCGTTAGAGTAGTCCTTGTTAGGATCGATTGGTGTGATTACTGAGCGGTCTTTGACAGAAGCAGCCTGATTCTGCCATACGCTGTTCATGCCATCCAACTTCATACGCAGGTAGTTGAAAACCTTGTTTCCGTATGAACCATTGATAAAGATGGTCAGGTCGAAATTCTTGTAGCGGAAGGTGTTGGTCCAACCGAAGGTGTACTTAGGCATGGGGTTGCCCAGATAAGTACGGTCGTTCTCGTCGATAACACCATCGCTGTTTAGGTCCTTGTACTTGATATCGCCCACCCATACGGTGTTGTAGCGGTTGAAACCAGCATTGTTGTAAGCAACGGGCTTAGCACTGGTCTGGATGTCCTCAAGGCTGGTATAGACACCGTCGGTGACGTAGCCATAGAACTGGAACAGAGGCTGTCCGACATCACTCTTAGAAACAATGTCTGACCACATACCATAACCATAGATAGAGGCACTGGCAGTACCAGCCAACTCCTTCAGCTTATTCTTGTTCCAAGAGATTTCAAATTCAGAATCCCAAGAGAAGTTCTTGGTGGTAATGGGGTGAGCGCTGACAGTAAGCTCAAGACCAGTGTTCTCAATCTTACCATAGTTACCCCAGGGTGCTGCAAGGGCTGAAGAGCCGTTACCGCTGGTACCCATATAAGAGGGCAACTGCATAGGCATCAGCATATCGTTAGAAACCTTCTTATACCAGTCGACGGTGATGTTGACCTTGTTGAAGAAGCCCAAGTCGATACCGATGTTGGTCTGCTCCTGCTTCTCCCAGTGAATTTCACGGTTAGAAATACGGGCAGGACGCTGTGAAGTTCCCAGACCAGTCTCCATCACAGAGAGGTCAGAAGCCCACTTGCCACCACCGATGTTGGAGTTACCAGTCTGACCCCAACCGATGCGCAGTTTACCATTAGAGAGCCACTTCTCAGCAAACTTCTTGATAAAGGCCTCGTTGTTGAAACGCCATGCTACAGCGAAAGAGTGGAATGAACCCCAACGCATGTCCGGACCGAAGTTAGAGCTACCGTCACGACGGAAGGTGTAGGTCAGCAGATAGCGGTCATCATAATTATAGGTTTCGCGCGTGAAGAACGAAGACATGGAAGCAGAGCCGAAGCCTGCACCTATCTGTGCCTCACCAGTACCCAGTGCAGGGTTCTGAATCGTGTTGGCAGGAAGGTCAGTGTTGAAAGCGCTGACATAGTCCCACTTGCTCTCCCAGCACTCTTGACCAATCATGGCTGAGAAGCTGTGCTTGCCAATATTGCCATTGTAGGTCAGGTAGTTCTTGACCTGAATGAACTGACCGGTGGTCTTCTGCAGACGAGCCTGGTTCTGGTTCTTTACCCAGTTGCCGAGTGATACGGTAGGCTCGAACGTCGAAGCACGGTCCCAGTTGAAGTTGTAACCAATCTCTGTGTGCCATACCAAACCCTTCAAGAACGTTACCTCGCCGAAGATGTTACCGCTTAACAGGTTACGCTTGTATTGGTAGTCGTTCATCAGTGCCAGTGCAACAGGGTTGGGGTTGCTCATACCCTCACGGGAAACAGATGTGTAACCGCCTTGAATGTCGTAGATGGGCTGATAGGGTGGTGTGGTCAGAGCATAGGTAATGACACCCTCGTCTTGGTCAGCCTTCAGCAGTTTCTCAGAAGTGTGAGAGTAGGTGGCATTCAAACCGAGCTTCAGCCAAGGTTTCAGCTGAGCATCGAGGTTGACGCGAGCGCCGTTACGCATGAAGTTTGAACCAATGATAGTACCATCCTGATTCATGTAGTTAACACTGACATAGTATTTGACGGCATCGGTACCACCCTGTGCACTCACCTGATGCTGGTGCTGCAGGGCAGTGC
>Ga0310691_10008017_pt1 | contig 10921 bp, 9 predicted proteins | sample 176DNAGHGlowgp2_FD_203887 | JGI IMG/M metagenome (GOLD analysis project Ga0310691, IMG submission 203887) | Sheep rumen microbial communities from Palmerston North, Manawatu-Wanganui, New Zealand - 1766 DNA GHGlow gp2 (v2) (version 2) | ecosystem: Host-associated > Mammals > Digestive system >... | reverse complement strand
CTAAAATAGGTAATTTTGTCACGATTATGAATTCGATAGACCTTCAAGCCATCAAAAGACGCTACAACATCGTGGGCAACTGCGATGCGCTGAACCATGCACTGAACATAGCCCTGCAGGTGGCCAGCACCGACTTGTCGGTGCTCATCGTGGGCGAAAGCGGTGTGGGCAAAGAGATTATCCCACGCCTCATACACGACCAGTCGCCACGCAGGCGGGGCAACTATTTCGCCATCAACTGCGGCTCCATACCCGAGGGCACCATCGACAGCGAACTCTTCGGCCATGAGAAAGGCTCCTTCACCGATGCCATCACCGAGAGCAAGGGCTATTTCGGCATCGCCGACAAGGGCACCCTCTTCCTCGACGAGGTGGGCGAGCTGCCCATCGCCACGCAGGCACGCCTTTTGCGTGTACTCGAAACGGGTGAGTACATACGCGTGGGCGGACAGGAGGTGCTCAAGACCGATGTGCGCATCGTGGCCGCCACCAATGTCAACATACGCAAAGCCATCAGCGAGGGACGCTTCCGCGAAGACCTCTACTACCGGCTCAACACCATACCCATACAGATGCCGCCGCTGCGCGACCGCGGCCGCGACATTCTGCAGCTCTTCAGGCTTTTCGCCATGCAGATAGCCGAGCGGTATCATCTGCCCCGCATCACGCTCACCGAAGACGCCGAGCGGCTCATGCTCAAATACAAATGGCCGGGCAATGTGCGCCAGCTCAAGAACCTGACCGAGCAGATCTCCATCCTGAGCGAGGAACGCGTAATCAACGCCGACACGCTGCGGCAGTTCATACCCGACGACGCCGACACCACCCTGCCCGCCCTGGTGGCTCCCAACGCCAACAACCGCTACGACTCGGAGCGCGATATCATCTTCGAGATGCTCCGCCGCATGCAGACCACCATGGAGAGTATGGGGCACGAGCTGGCCAGCCTGCGCAACCAGATGAACAACCAGCCCCTGCACAGCCAGAGCTCGTTCATCAACAACTACCGGGGCAACAGCCTGGGCCACCAGACCGACATAGAAGAGGCCCAGGTGGTGGAGATAAAAGACCAAGAACCCATGGCCGAAGGCAAGCCCCAGGAGAACCTCAACGAGAACGACGTGAAGCGGCAGATGACCATCAAGGCGCTGGAGCGCAACGGCGGCAACCGTGAGAAAGCCGCCTCAGAGTTGGGCATCTCCACCCGCACCCTGTACCGAAGGATAAAAGACTATGGACTGGACCAGAAATAAAGCCCGCCTGCTCACAGCCTCACTCCTCGCACTGCTGCTCACCACGGTGTGCGCCTGCAAGGTGACCTACTCGTTCAACGGAGCGAGTATCGACTACAATGTCACCAAGACCATCCAGATTGAGGAGTTCCCCATCCGCGCCAGCTATGTGTGGGGCCCCATGCAGAACATCTTCAACAACGAGCTGAAAGACATCTTCGCCAACCACACCCACCTGAGCCAAGTGAAACGCAACGGCGACCTGAAGATTGAGGGCGAGATTACCCAGTATCAGCAGCGCAACAAGAGTGTGTCGGCCGAAGGCTACTCGGCGCAGACCGAGCTCTCGATGACCGTCAACGTGCGCTTCACCAACAACAAGAAGCACGAAGAGGATTTCGAACAGACGTTCACCGCCACCTCCACCTACGAGACCACACAGTCGCTCAGCTCCGTGCAGGAAGAACTGGTGACCCAAATGACGAAAGAAATAACCGAGCAAATATTCAATGCCACGGTGGCCAACTGGTAAACTCCAGCGCCGCCCCACCAAGAAATGGACCTGACCCACCTCATAGGGCATCCCGAAGCCCTGAACAAAGAAACGCTCTTCGAGCTTCGCTCGCTGCTGGCACGCCACCCCTACTACCAGCCGGCGCGCCTGCTCCTGCTGCAGAACCTCTATCTGCTCCACGACCCCACCTTCGACGAGGAACTGCGCCGCGCCGCCGTCTATCTGAGCGACCGCCGCGTGCTCTTCGACCTGGTCGAGGCCGCCCACTACGAGCTGCGCCCGCAGGAGCCGAAAGCGCCGCAAGCCCCCGCCGCCCATCAGCCCGACCGCACCATGTCGCTCATCGACACCTTCCTCGAGTCGCTGCCCGACGAGGAGCCGCGCAAGGAGAAGCGCAAGCCCACCCCTGCCGACGCCACCGTCGACTATGTGGCCTACCTCATGCAGCTCGACGAGGCCGACGACACCCCCGACCCCGAGGTGCCCGAGATGAACGGACAGGCGCTCATCGACGACTTCCTCACCCAGAAGAAAGGCAAAATCAAGCTCAAGGATAAACCCGAGTACGTGCCGCAGCTCAACGACGACAAATCGGCCGACGACGGCATCTTCACCGAGACTTTGGCGCTGATTTACATCAAACAGGGCCGATATTCCAAGGCATTGGAAATTATTAAGCGTTTAAATTTGAATTATCCAAAAAAAAATGCTTACTTTGCAGACCAAATTCGATTTTTAGAAAAAATAATAATAAACAACAATTACAAAAATTAGAGAAATGTACCCATTATTTGTCATTCTGATTGTCATTGCAGCACTGCTGATGATTTTCATCGTATTGATACAAGAGTCGAAAGGCGGAGGCCTTACCTCCAATTTCCAAGACGCCAACAAACTGGTAGGCGTGCGCAAGACAACCAACTTCATCGAGAAGGCCACCTGGGGCCTGGCCATCGCCATGGTGGTGCTGAGCGTGCTCTGCGCTGCAGTGGCTCCGAGGAGCCATGGCGAGGAGAGCGCCGTAGAAAACCAGATTGAGAACCCGCTCACCAACCCCGCTACACAGCAGAAGTTCGGTGCCAGCCAGCAGGCAGCTCCCGCACAGGGTGCAGCTCCCGCTGCCGAAGGTGCCAAACCCGCCGCTCCCGCAGCCGAGGGTGCCGCTCCCGCTGCTCCCGCCAAGCCTGCAGCCCCTGCAGCTCCCGCCAAGCCCGCAGCTCCCGCTCCTGCACAGTAAGAAAAAGCACTACATCGCAACACTCCATAGTGGACAGACATTCCCCCCGGGGGCATCTGTCCACTACTTTTTGTGCCCTTGGGCAAAAATAACCTGAAAAAAATTTGGGCGTTTCGCAGAAAATGCCTACCTTTGCACCCGCTTTGCTACCCATGCGAGCAACATGGTGCCCGTAGTTCAGCTGGTTAGAATGTCAGATTGTGGTTCTGAAGGTCATCGGTTCGAATCCGATCGGGCACACCAAAAGTTGGTCGGCAACTATCTAAGACAGATGGTTGCCGATTTTTCATTAGCCGGGATTCAATTTTACGGAGCAGGGGCTGAAATGACATGTTTGTCCTATGCCGGAAAACATGTCTTAGTCTTTTTGCAACCTATGCTTAATAACCCGAAGAGAATGGGGTGAGATGCCCAAAATTTGGCTGATTGCATTATTATCCTTTCCCATTTCATTCAATATCAGAAACAACATATTGCGTAAAGTCAAGTGCTTATTTTTGTATCTCTTTTCTATAGACTCAAACTCTTTAATATGAAGTGCCTTATAATATTCTACGAAACACTTGTAGTCATCTTTGCCCCATGAAACTGTGGTTTTGTTCTGAAGGACATCATCGTAGAGAATTTTTCCACGATTAAGTATTGGTGACGATTTTTCCACAATGTCAGTTATCCTTTTCCGCAATATCTCTATCTGTTGCTTCGATTCCCTGCAGGAGGCTTCCAATTCCCCGTTTCTCTTTTCGAAATCCCTAATTCTTTTTTCCTTTTCTTCTTTCTGCTTCTTCTCGTTTTCACCTGAAGATTGCAATTGGAGTATTTGGTTGGTATAATCCTTTATCAATGACTCGTATCTGAGAATCTCGTTCACGGCAAAATGATAATTTGCTGTCTGCTGTTTTATCTCATTGTTGTATTGGCTGATGAGCATTTGGTGTCTTGCCATTAATAATCTCTCACTGTTTCTTTTGTATCTGGCATACCCAACCATAAGAAGCACTAAAAGGATGAGGCAGAGCGTTGTCATCATCCATTTCATGGATTTGCTCTCATAGAGATGGTTGAGCACCTCCTCATCATATTTCTGTTGCATTTCCTGAATTGTTCTGTCCTTCAACGTGGATGTCAGGCTGTCCTTGATGGCATAAATGCGGTACATGCGGTCACAGGCATCCTCCAAGTTCTTATGGTGCATCATGTCATACTGAAGCATGTTGAACATGATAATATCCCTTGAGCCGTCATCATCCATAAGAAAGGCTTTCTGCCATAACTTGTAGGCTTCATCATCGTTTCCTTCCTCGGTGTAAACTTCTGCAAGGTTGACCAATGTGCGGGGCACCTCCTCGTAAGACAAGGCATCTTCGTAGTATTTCTTAGCCTGTGCCAAGTCACCATTTTTAAAAAACATAAACCCTATGCAGCTCAGGAATGAAGGAAGGTCTTGCGGGTAAATGTCTCCGAGTCGTGGAATCAGTTCTTTCGTATAGAGGGTGAGACTGTCCACCATCCCTAAATATTGGAAAGCCATGCTGAGATTGAAATAGGAATAAGCAATCCAGTTTTTGTTCTCTGACTTCAGAGCATAGTCAAGAGCTTTTCTTGCGTAATTCAACTGGATAGAATAATTGCCGTTCTGATTGTTGATTTTAATCATAGACTCAGCAATTTTATATTGCTGTCTTATGTCTTTGGTATTATTTGCTATTTCCTCTGCCTTTTTGAAGAACAGTATAGCAAGCGAGTCTTCATTTCTCTCGTGAAGACACGAGGCTTTGTAATAATAGGCATCCGTGAGCCTTTTCGGATCATCATTGTGCTCATAATACGAGATTGCATTGTCAATTGCGGAATCTGTCGGTAGAGTGTTGTAAGTCAGGTAACTGGTTTGGGTCAAAAGCAATTGATAGTGGGCGAGATTCTTTTCGCTGTCAAATTGTGGGTTTAACTTCAAGACAATCTGGTAGGCAGAGTCGAATTTTTCTACAAGTACAAGAGAATCCACCTCATCAAGAATTCTGTATTCTGAGGTGTAGCCGCATCCTAATAAGAATAGGATAAACACAAACAATAAAGGATGTCTCATTGAAGTATTCAGCTCTTCTGTTAAAAGATGCTGCAAAGATAAACTAAAAAAGTCTAAAGAATGACTTTTCTGTATCTTTATCATCAACAATCAGTCCATTTCATCCTGACTGAAGCGTTACATTTTTATCTCATTTCGGACTTAACAATTATATAAAATATTGATTATCAGGCAAAAGCGATTCTGCTGAAGTGTAACGCAGCATTATCAAATAATTGCCAACAACCGTTGTACATTATAGAAAGAATCTTTATTTTTGGCGTAAAATTGACAACATTTAAAACTATCAAATATGAAAAGAATTATTATTGCCTTACTTTTTATTATGGTATTTGTTTGGGTGCCATCCTCATCGTATGCTAAGAAAAAAATCTATGTTGGGAGCCCCACCAGTTCATATCCTTCTGGTCCCAGAAGAAGTCCTGTTTTGGATATTATGACAACAGATGTAAATCAAGAATCTTGTGAATTGAACATCACATTGAACTATAACGTTCCTGATATGAGATTATACCTGACAAGTAATGGAACCATTTATGAGGAGGATGAATTTGATGGAGTCTCGGGGCAGATGATTATATATAATTTGGAGGATTATGAGATTGGAGCATACACGCTCACAATCGAAGTAGACAACACCACGATTGCTGTAATTAATATTATCATAGAAGAATGACTTACCTTCTGATGAATAACTTTTATCATACTTATTCTTATACACTTGGTACATTTATAAATTACATCCCGGTCGAAAGGTGACATTTCTGCCTCTGACGTTTGAGAACGGCTCGTCACAACATCAGTGAGACATCCCTTTAAACATCAAGAAAAATATGAGAATAATAACATTATTATGCATGTCATTTCTATGGCCATCATTTTCCTTTGGCCAGACCAGCCTCACACAGGCAAACAACGGCTTCCGCGACGGCGACAGCCTAGTGATGAAGAGAGTCGGAGTTGTCTATCCCGGCCCGGCGGGAGGGGTTTGCGTCTGGGATTTTAGCGACGCTGAGACAGGCCGTAAACACATATCACAACACATCCAGTAAGAATTTCACAACTCCAAAATAGAATTATCACGAAGTTCACTCAACAAATTATGAATAGAAGTCTTTTATTGTTTATTGTCTCAATGGCAGGGGGCCTGGCAATCAATGCGCAGACAACCTATACCCTTTCATTCAGCGTGGGAGACTATTCACTCAGCATGTCAGATGGATTAATGTCCGTATTTTCTTCAAAGACTGACGAGCGTGCGGTGGGAGGAGAGCTTGCCCCTGCCCTTCCATACTATCCGCTACGCATTCTCCTTCCTGAGGGGTGCACAAATTTCTCTTACACGGCCGTTTTCAGCGACTCGCTTGTCAGCACGGGTATCGCGATGACAGCCAACTCTACCGCTCAGGTTGTGGACTCCATACACTCCAGCCCAACTGCGGCAACCATCAACGGCCCCAACCATGTCGTCTATCAGGGCATCAAGGATGTAGGCAGATACCGCTACGCATATTTTCTTGTTTCCCCTTTCACATACCACCTTCAGAGCCACAAGCTCTACTACTCCCATCAGGTCGGTGTCAGCCTGTCCAATTACATTATCTCAAATACAGGTGGCTCCACAGTTTATGCTGATGACATTAATCTCCCGATCTGGTTCAACAATCCAGATGACGGTGATGTTTATTATTCTGATTTCCAGCCTTTGTCGGGCGGCAGCCAGATTGACTACCTTATCATTACCAAGGAGTCCATCATCAGCAATTTCGAGCGCCTCAGGCGGTGGAAGTCCACCAAGGGCCTGCGCGTTGCGGTGGTAAGGCTGGAGGTCATTTACAACCATTATCAGGGATCCACCTATCAGGAAAAGATAAAGCGCTGCATAGAGGACTACTACCGCATCGGAACACGTTTCGTACTGCTCGGCGGTGATGACACGGTGGTACCGGCGAAGCTCGTGACTGCGAAGTGTGGCAATATCATCACCACAACCCCGTGTGACCTATACTACGCCTGCTTTAACGGCGACTACAACTGGGACGGCAACCACAACGGCATCTGCGGCGAGTTGGACGACAACATCGACCTCAAACCACAGGTGTATGTGACGAGGCTTCCCGTACGAACGGGGCAGCAGATTCTCGACTACACCGACAAGCTCATCAGTTACGAGAAGACCCCACAACAGGTGAATTACCTCTGCAGGCTGCTTGACACAGGTTATCCCGCACTGAGTATCTGGGGCAGTGCCGGAGCGGGATATAATGGCGATGACGCGAGGTATTACCTCGGCAAAGTGTATGACGACTACATTCAGCCCTGGTGGGGCGGCAACAGGTACTACCTGTTCAAGGACCAGAGCAGTCTCGTCGGCGGCAGCACCTACTTCCTGACCGCGGGCAACCTTGAGACAGAACTCAACAAGGGTTACCACTTCGTGCACGAGTATTCGCACGGAGACTTTGACAAATGGAGAGTCCCCGGCAACTACTCCACTTCAAATGCCGCGGCCCAGATGAACGACAACACCTCACTCGTGGTGACCAACGCCTGTCACACCAACGCCTTCGACAAGGAAACATGCCTGAGCGAGGCACTGTTGAGAAACCCCGACGGAGGAGCGCTGGCGTATTTCGGAAGCTCGAGGTACGGTTTTGGGGACAGCAGCGGCAGGATTCTTTATTCAGTCTTGTACGATGCGCTGTTCTTCTACAATCTTTTCAGGGGTTTTCCTCTCTATAACCGTAACTTCGGCGCAGTGGCCGCCGAAGCAAAGAGAATGCTGGCAGACGACTCAGAGACGGAGAGCGACCCCTACAGATGGCTACAGTTCACGATTAACCCAGTGGGGGACCCTGAGATGCCTATATATACGACCAATCCCTCCACGTTCGGAAATGTCTCGCTGTCAATCAGCGGCTCCAGTGTCACCATAAGCACGGGCGGAGTTGACAAGTGCACCATAGCAGTGACGAGCACATCCGATTATGGTCTCTCATACCTTGAGTCCTCGCAGGACGAGACTATACACACATTTCAGAACCTTCCCCAGAATTTCACTGTCTGTATCACGCGCCATGACTACATTCCGTACGTAATGAGCCTGTCTCTCGGAGGACAGCCACTGGAGGACATGCCCCTTATGGTCAGCAGTAATGGCTGCAACGTGTTTGACGTCAACTTTGGACTCGGAACTTTTATTGAAAAGGATGTTGACATGAGACGTGACAATGTGGTGACGGTGGCGGTACGTGACATTGCAACAGGTCAGGTCATGCTTATGGAAAAGACCCATGGGGATGGCTTCACCATTAACGCCTCCACTTGGAAGAGAGGGGTGTATGCAGTGCTCGTTTACTCGCCTGTCGGTATGCGGACGGCCAAAATTCTCGTAAAGTAAGCTTTTCATGTTAAAAGGATATTCCTTGCACCGTCTGTTTACCGTCCATAGTTCATCCAATGCCGATTCTCAAGTCTCTAAGCCGTATTATCCGCGAATTGATCCGACCTGTCCACCGTGCCCCGTCGGTTTCCGGCATTGTGTGACAACTGTATCACAATTGGATATTTTTACATGAAAAGACCGCCATGGTGTTTTATCGTACAGTTATTGACAGAAACAAAAATATAGACGAAATGACGATGAAGAAACGAGATGTCACTTTTGACATTGCAAGAAGCCTGTGTATTTTGTGGATAGTAGGTGTGTGGCACCTGAAAGACTACGTGTGCCTTGACGGTGTCAGCGAGAATGTGATGCATGCAGGAGAGGTGGTCACAACAGCGGCGTTGGGCGCATTCACGTTCATGTCGGGCTTCTTCCTTAAAAAATACAAGATGAGGACGGTATCCGATGCCGTGCTTTTCTACAAGAAGAGGCTACTGAGGTTTTGGGTGCTGTATTTTGCGGCCTCTGCAAGCATATACATGGCCAGCATAGTCGGCGGAATCCCTTGGTTTGCAAGTCCGATGAGCTTCGTGTTGTCACTAATCGGGCTTTCCGTTTTCTTTCCACCTCTCCCAAGCACCTTCTGGTACATCAGCATGCTGATGCTGTTCTACCTGATGACACCCCTGCTGCTGGTACCGCGGAAACGTACGGGGAAGGTTGTCCTTTATGCGGTAGTGGAGACTCTCCTTGCCCTCCTCTGGCTGACAGGTGTCACCGAGGACCAGTGCGCAGTCTTCTTCCCCATGTATGCCCTGGGGATGCTCCTCAGCGACAGGGACGTGGACAAGGTCAAAGCCGGACGATGGTGGGTCGTCGTATGCGTACCCATACTCCTGATGCTGTCAACGCAGACGGAGCACAAACACATCGCATTGCTCTGCTGGCAAATGCTGGCCCTACCCCTGCTGATTGTATTGTCAGACATCCTGGCCAAAGGCAGGATTATACGATGGGCAGGACAAAAGGTGAGCTATGCCTCGATGAACATGTACCTGTTCCACCGGCACGTTTTCCTCTTCTCCGTCCTGGTGTTGAACGCCGGCTCGCTGCACAACATCCGCAATGCGGTGATGCCATTATGGATTGCCGTACTCGTCGTGGCGCCCCTCATCACGGTGTTCTCCTATTTTCTTCAGAAAGCGTACGACAGCATGGTCTCCAAGAGCATGAACCGTCGGGATAGCCATACACTCGCCGACGAGAGGTGAGGCCGTGGAATACGAATACGACGCGAACGGCAACATGACGAAAGATTTGAATTTTTCGATTAAGAGAGAGAAAAGAATGCCAGCATGCTTTTCAGAGCGCGAGAAAAATCGACTGAAAGTCAACCGGAATATTTCTTCCATTCAGTATAATTCGCTAAATTTGACTATGTCCAAGATAGGCGGTGCCTCGGAAATGCTCAAATAAATTTGGCATTTCACTCGGTTTGCACTATCTTTGCCCTCGATGATACAGTTCGGCGACAACAGCTACATCTACAACACCTACAGCGCCACGGGTGAGAAGCTCACGACACAGTATGCCATACAGGCGCTGCCCGTCCTATCGCCCATCTCCGGGAACGGCGCGACGATGGAGACACATCCCGAGGCTGAGACGGATGAGATGACTGGGAGCCTTAGGTCAGGTCCCGCCACTCCCATTGACACTGACCACAGATACCCGCTCGGTCGGATTTGTAATCCGGCCGCATCGAATAGAAGCATTTGTAATGCGAAACATAAGAAACATGAAAAACGATGGCAACATTAGGATGAACAAAAGACCTTTACTTCACCACTTCGACAGTGATTGACTGGCAAGACGGAAGTTATTAAGAAACCATCTATTCCTACGAATCCCGACCGAGCAGGATTGTTGTTGTCGCATTGCAAATGCTTATATTCAGAGCGGTCGGATTGCAAATCCGACCGAGCGTTGCAAATCCGACCGAGTGTTGCAAATCCGACCGAGCGGGGTGAGCGTTGCAAATCCGACTGAGCGTTGCAAAACACGAACGGAAATATGACACGATGTTACAAAACGACAAAATTTTGCTATCTTCTTGCAGAAATCAATTGTTATAGGTAATTTTGCCGACACAAACGACAATGGGGATGCCTGGCATCCTCACACCTATGATGAAAACAGACTATAAAAATCTCTGTCTGGACAACAACTCGGCGGCCGTGACGCAAGGCCGCGGACAGAACGTCATTCCCGACACCAAGCGCGAACCGCTGTGGCGCAGCTTCCTCCGCAAGTTTGAAGACCCGCTCATCATCGTGCTCCTGGTGGTCTTCTTCCTCTCGCTCGGCATCTCCATCTATGAGATTGAGCTGAACGGCAAATCCTGGTCCACCCTCATCGAACCGGCCGGCGTGCTCGTGGCCCTGCTCCTGGCCACCGGCGTGGG
>Ga0310691_10008016_pt1 | contig 10924 bp, 9 predicted proteins | sample 176DNAGHGlowgp2_FD_203887 | JGI IMG/M metagenome (GOLD analysis project Ga0310691, IMG submission 203887) | Sheep rumen microbial communities from Palmerston North, Manawatu-Wanganui, New Zealand - 1766 DNA GHGlow gp2 (v2) (version 2) | ecosystem: Host-associated > Mammals > Digestive system >... | reverse complement strand
CTTGACTTCTGTAGAAGAGGCCACAGAAATGCTGGATTCCGGAAAATATAAGCTTAGCTCTTCAGATCTCGCTTATCAGGTGCTGGTCTATACTTTCCTGTCCTCCTGCCTGTTGAAGAAATATATTCCTCTTTCATTCTCCGACAAAGAGGCTCTTGAGTTTGTCCAACACACTACGAAACACCCATTATTCAAGGGTGCCGTACGCCGTTGCGCCCAACACCCTTCGATTGGTCTGAAACGATGGGCAATGGCCTTTTGCCTATGGCTTTCACCACGCCTGAGCCGTTACCTTATAAACTGGATGATTTAGCCCTTACTTCCTGTATTTCAGATAGGAAATAACGAACCAGCAGCAAATGTTGTAAATGCAGGTGTGGAGAGGCAGCCCCTCAACATCGCGAAGCACACGCCACTGGGGATAAACAACCTTCTTCTTGTCCGCCGTCAGAGATCCCTTGCGCATACGGTAATCGACAAGTATCTCCTTGTTTCCGTGACCCACCTTGATTTCTTTCAGCATGTGAAGCCAATAGACATAATCGTCACGAAGACTGCCCATAGCCTCATTGAAATAGATCTTATCGGTCTTCTTCAAGTCGTAGATGGCTGTAGAGGGGAAGATGTCACACGTCTTCAGCATACTCTTGTATGTCACTTCGTCCGGAACAATAAAGGGGCGTAGCACCTCTTTTTTCGTATGTTCATCAATGCGGCGATACGAAGAGAACACCATAGCTGCATCTTTCTCACGCATGAAAGCCAACTGCTTCTCCAGAAACTGGGGTGTCCAGAGGTCGTCAGAATCCAAAAATGAAATATATTGACCTTCAGCAGCCTCCAACGCTATGTTTCTTGCACCCGACGAGCCCTTGTTTACTTTGCTGGCAATGAGGTGAATACGAGGGTCACGTTGTGCATAGCTCTCAACCACACGGATGCCTGCGCCATCGTCAGGTGAACAGTCATCAACAATTATCATCTCCCAATTTTTATAGGTCTGGGCTATCACCGTTTCTATGGTTTCACCCACAAATTCGGCGCCCTTATACATCGGTGTAATTATAGATACTAATCCTTCGGTCATAGTATAGTTTATGTGTAATTTGCTGCAAAGGTAATCATTTTTATTTAATCACTCAAATAAAGTACTTTTTTTTGCAATATATCGCGTGTTTTTCCGTTTAAATAGTAAATAATCTGCTATGAATAATCATTTCGACTATCTGATTGTTGGGGCTGGGCTCTTTGGCTCCACTTTCGCCTATAAAGCAAAGCAGGCTGGCAAGAGGTGTCTTGTCATAGACCGTCGTAATCACCTCGGAGGCAATATATACTGTGAGGAAAGGGATGGTATTCAGGTACATAAATATGGCCCACATATCTTTCACACCAACAACACCAACGTCTGGAGGTTGGTAAACAGTATCGTACCGTTTAACCGCTATACCAACTCCCCGCTGGCCAATTATCAAGGGAAGCTGTACAATCTGCCGTTCAACATGAACACGTTCTACCAGATGTGGGGCGTCACCACGCCTGAAGAGGCTATGAAGAAACTGGAGGAGCAGCGAAGCGAGGCTTTAGGGCGGATGCAGGCCGAGGGAGTGAAAGAACCTCGTAACCTTGAAGAACAGGCCTTGGTCCTTATCGGCAAGGATATTTATGAACGTCTGATCAAAGGCTACACAGAGAAGCAATGGGGACGTCCATGCAACGAACTGCCCGCATTTATCATTCGCCGACTGCCTGTACGCTTTGTCTTTGACAACAACTATTTCAACGACACATTCCAAGGCGTGCCCATAGGCGGATACAACAAGCTCATAGACGGTCTTCTCAGCGGCGTGGAGACACGTACCGGAGTGGATTTCTTCGCTGAACGGCAGAAAACCGGATCGTCATTTAACATTCTGGGAATGTCGTTCAACAAGGTTGTGTTCACCGGACGAATTGACGAGTATTTCGACTATCGTTGCGGCAAGCTGGACTACCGCACCGTACGCTTCGAGACCGAGGATCTGCCAATAGCGAACTACCAGGGTAACGCGGTTGTAAACTATACAGCCAGAGAGGTACCCTATACCCGGATTATCGAACATAAGCACTTTGATATGTTCGGCCCTCAGGTGGATGCCTGCCCGCATACAGTCATCTCACGCGAGTACAGCGTAGAGTGGGAAGAAGGATTGGAACCGTATTATCCTGTCAACGACTTGCGTAACAGCCAGATATATGCCAGCTATCAGCAGTTGACAATGGCGGAGAAAAATGTCATTTTCGGCGGGCGGTTGGCCGAATACAAATACTACGACATGGCACCGATAATCGAAAAGGTTATGAATATGACAGATTTTGCAGACTCACTATAATAAAAGCCTATATTCAGACGTTATAAGAGTAAAGAGCATTCTGCAATACCATGACCTCATATATAATATACATAATAATATCTTTCCTCATAAGTGCAGCCTGCACAGGCGTGCTTATACCTATTATTATTGCCTTTTGTAGAAAATACAATTTCTACGACCAGCCCAATCACCGCAAGGTTCATCAGAAAGCAATCCCTCGACTTGGAGGTTTGGCGTTTCTGCCTACTATGGCCTTAGGAACAACAGTTACCACCCTTATCTACTATAACCAGACACAGTCGCTGCCTCAGTTCACATATTCAGCGGTGTTAATGATTCTGGGCTCGGTTGTGATTTATCTGATTGGACTGTTGGATGATTTGCTGAACCTCCCGGCAATAACAAAGTTCTTCTTCATGCTTTGCTGCTCAATCCTGCTACCGTTTTGCAGCCTGATGATAAATAATGTCCACGGTCTTTTTGGCTTTTACGAGCTGTCTCTGTGGGTGGGTTTCCCTATAACAGTTCTTGTTATTCTCACAATAGTTAATTCTCTGAATCTTATAGATGGAATCGACGGATTAGCCTCTGGTATTGCGTGTGTCTGTCTTATAGTCTTCATCCTGATATTCCAGGACTTACATTCCATATTCTTCATGACAATCTCGTCCGCCCTATTGGGTTCTGTGCTGGTGTTCTTCTGCTTCAATGTTTTTGGACGAGAGCGCAGTTATAAGATATTCATGGGAGACGCGGGAAGTCTGATATTAGGCTACATTCTCTCTTATTTAGCTATAAAGACCATTTTAATTTGTGACAAGGACATATACTTCATTGGCAACCCCTTGCTCATTCCTTATTCCTTGTTTATCGTTCCTGTCTTTGACTTGGTGCGCGTATTCTTTACCCGTCTATTGAACGGGCAATCTGTTTTTGTGGCTGATAAGCGCCATATTCACCATGTGTTAATGAGTTCTGGCTTATCAATGCGTGCATCACTGGCTACAATCCTTTTGCTGATGCTGTTTTTCCTGTTGGTAAACATTGGGCTTGGCTCTGTTGGTATTGGACTAACGAGCATCTTCTTCATTAACATAGCCATATTTGCAGCGTTCTTCCTCATCCTGCGAGCAATCAGACAACATAAATCTGGAAGTTAAAAGAAAGTTATTGGGACGGTACCTATTTCTTCAAGTCTCCAGATATTTACATTTAAATAAGGAAAGAGGCTATGTCTATGTTGACAAAGCCTCTTACTTATTATTCGAAAAATTCTATTCTTTGAACTAAAGCTCCGAATATATTATTCGTTTAATTCGTCAAATTCGTTGAGTTACTTTGCGTAGTTCACGGAGCGAACTTCGCGGATTACGGTAATCTTTACCTGACCAGGATAGGTCATTTCGTCCTGAATCTTCTTGGCTATCTCTGCGCTGAGACTCTCGGTCTGCTTGTCGTCAATCTTGTCTGCACCGACAATCACACGAAGCTCGCGACCGGCCTGGATAGCGTATGTCTTGGTTACGCCTGGATAGCTCATTGCGATGTTCTCAAGATCCTTCAGGCGCTTGATATATGCCTCAACAATCTCGCGACGGGCACCAGGACGTGCGCCGCTTATGGCATCGCAGACCTGAACTATAGGAGCGATGATGGTATCCATCTCCATCTCATCATGGTGAGCGCCGATTGCATTGCAGATATCTGGTTTCTCCTTGTATTTCTCGGCCAGTTTGGCTCCATAGAGTGCGTGTGGCAATTCGGGTTCCTCATCAGGCACCTTACCTATATCGTGGAGCAGACCGGCACGTTTGGCTTTCTTGACGTTCAGACCAAGTTCCGCTGCCATCACAGCACAGAGGTTTGCTGTCTCGCGTGCATGCTGCAACAGGTTCTGTCCATAACTGGAGCGGTATTTCATTTTGCCGACAATACGGATCAGTTCGGGATGCAAGCCATGGATACCGAGGTCTATAGCCGTGCGCTTGCCGGTTTCTATCACCTCTTCGTCTATCTGCTTCTTAACCTTTGCAACAACCTCCTCAATACGTGCGGGATGTATGCGGCCGTCGGCAACAAGCTGGTGCAAAGCCAGACGGCAGATCTCACGGCGAATGGGGTCGAAGGCACTGATTACGATAGCCTCTGGAGTGTCATCCACAACTATTTCAACGCCAGTTGCGGCTTCGAGAGCACGTATATTGCGGCCTTCACGTCCGATAATGCGTCCTTTGACCTCATCATTCTCGATATGGAAAACGGTGACGCTGTTCTCCACGGCAGCTTCGGTAGCTACACGCTGGATGGTCTGAACAACGATACGCTTGGCCTCTTTGTTAGCGTTTATCTTAGCCTCATCCATTATTTCATTAATATATGAAGCAGCTGCCGTCTTGGCCTCTTCTTTAAGGCTTTCCACGAGGCGCTCCTTGGCTTCCTCAGCACTGAGTCCGCTTATCTTCTCCAACTGGGTGCGCTCTTGCTCGATAAGGCTCTCTTCACGCTGAGCGATGGCCTCTTCACGTTTAGTCAACAGGGCTGCCTGCTGCTCCAGACGGTGACGCTCGCTGTCGGTCTCTGCCTTGCGACGATTCAACTCATCCTGACGCTGGTTGAGACTTATCTCGCGCTGTTTCAGACGGTTCTCGCTCTGCTGAATCTGCTGGTTGCGTTGCTGAACCTCCTTTTCCAGTTCTGCCTTCTTGTTCAGGAACTTCTCCTTCACTTCAAGCAGTTTCTTCTGTTTAAGCACCTCCGCCTCCTTTTGGGCTTCTTCGTGCAATTCCTTGATTTTGTTTGGCTTGGTGTGCCGATACCAGACCACCTGATAGATGACCATCGCGAGCGCGATTACAACAGATGAAATGGTAATTATCAATCCAATTGTCGTCATTTTGAATAAATTTATATATATAAAATTAAAGCACCATACGAACGCTCTTATCCCCACCCTCACAGGTGAGATGAGTGCCGATGGTGCGAAAAGATTGGCGTAGAGGAGTTATTTTAGTGCGCCTTCCACCTCGGTGACAAGTTCCTCGAGTATGCCCATAACGGGTTTGAGGTTGCCGGTAGCCTCCGCCTTCTGGAGGGTTACAGCTATGTCAAGTGTTGCCATCATCAGGTATGTCTCGTTCTCCTGACGTGGATAGTGGTTAGCATAATAGCTGAACTTCTGGTTTATGAGCTTCTCCGCATTGCGGTAGTACAGTTCCTCGTCCCTTCGTATGGTGATGGGAAAGGTAGTTGTGCCCACTTTCAGAGTTATTTGAAATGTATCGCTGATTTCCATATTCAGGCAGATTGCTTATTGGTTAAGCCCTTTCAGGAGGGCAATACATTTATCTACGTCTCGCACCAATTTGGCCATTCGCTGTTTTGCAAGAGCGATGTCTCCATCACCTACTTCCAGCATCTTAGCCATTTTCAGATTGGCGTATTCAGCACTCAGCCTACGATAGTTCTGCTGCGCTTCCTTTAGCTCATCGTCCTTTCTAACGAACTGAGCAAGCAAGTCTTCATTCTCCTTCTTCACTTGCTGATATCGGAGTATGAGCTGCCTGGTTTGCGTTTGCAGATTTCGTATTATTTTCTCTTCGTCTGCGGTCATTGAGTGCCTATTATATGCTTACTTGGGTACAAAGGTAGTAAAATATACCATCTGAATCCCATTTAAGCCACTTTCTTTCTGTTTTTTTTGTTTTTTTTACATTGTAGCAGCCTACATTAGCCCTTTTGAAGGTTATTTATCGTCAACATTGGGACGTTTTTCCTTCTTTGCAAGCATCACGACGGTCTGAGTGAACTCTGTCATCCAAGATTCGCTGTAACCGAGCGCCTGCTGCATCTTGCGTACTGTAGCACAACTACGACGCACATTGTCGTCTTTCCATTCGTTCTTGGTTAAGATGTCGTGAACCGTCTTCTCAGTCATCGATCGCAAAACGGAACGCATGAACGAAGGCAAACGGAATTTCCATTGCATAAGATTACCCATCAGCATCATCAGCTCCTGAGTGAAACTCTGGAACTGGAGCAAATAGGGCTGAACGTCCTGCAATTTGTGTACACGTTTCTTAATGCTGGCATCAATTTCCTTGCAGAATTCTTCGCTGACACCGTACATCTCTGTCAACATCTTGCCGCAGCGTTTCTTTTCGCCCAGTCCGAGGCGGTTGTTGAGAGTCGGGACCTTCAGAGTCTGCTTGAATACGCGCAAATCTGGAAGAGCGGCAAGGTTCGTAATACCGACCTGATTAGCTATGCTGGCCTGATAATATACTCGGATGAGGGTCATAAAATCCTCCATTCCCCCAACTTTTTCTTTCGTTTCGGTCGTCTTTCGTCCGAAAAGATTACTAAAAAAAGACATTATTAATATATTAATGTATAAAACTGATTTATTTATATTGCTTATACGACTTCCTTAATCAAGGGTTGACGGGGTCGGCTCCTTCAGTTCGTCTATCACCTTAAGAAGATATTGCCCATACTGGTTCTTGAGCATCGGCTGAGCCAACTGGCGCATTTTCTCCTCGTCAATCCATCCTTTGCGGTAAGCGATTCCTTCGAGACATGCGATTTTAAGCCCCTGGCGCTTCTCTATGACTTCAATGAATGTTGAAGCCTCAGACAGAGAATCATGAGTGCCGGTATCAAGCCATGCGAAGCCTCGACCAAGGGTCTGCACCTTCAACTCACCGTCTGCCAGAAAACGCTGATTTACAGTGGTTATCTCCAATTCACCACGAGCCGAAGGCTTGATAGTGTGCGCCACACTTACGACCTTGTTTGGATAAAAATAAAGGCCGACAACTGCATAATTGCTGCGGGGATGTTCGGGTTTCTCCTCAATGCTGAGGCAGTTGCCGTTTTTGTCAAATTCTGCCACTCCGTAACGTTCCGGATCGCTCACCCAATAGCCAAATACAGTGGCCTTGCTCTCCTGTTCTGCTGCCTTTACTGCATTTTTCAGTTTTTCCGTCAGACCAGCACCGTGGAAGATATTGTCGCCCAGTACAAGACAAACTGAATCATCGCCAATAAAATCTTCACCAATAAGGAAGGCCTGAGCCAGTCCATCGGGTGAGGGCTGCTCTGCATACTCGAACTTTACACCGAAGTCCGAACCGTCACCTAAAAGACGGCGGAAAGCAGGCAAATCCTGCGGTGTGGAGATAATCAGAATATCCCGGATTCCAGCTATCATAAGCACGGAAATGGGATAGTAAATCATCGGTTTGTCAAAAATCGGAAGCAACTGTTTGCTCACACCTTTTGTTATCGGATACAAGCGCGTTCCACTGCCCCCTGCAAGGACTATTCCTTTCATAACTGGTAAAAAAATGGCATTATTATGTTCTTTTGTGGCGCAAAAGTAGCGTTTTTTTGCGAAACAGCCTAAAGAATATAAACTTTTTCCTGTTTTTTGGCTTATTAATGAAAAAGAATGCGTAACTTTGCGCCGCAAAAATTCAAAATAAAGATTATGGCCGAGTTTATCGACAACGAAAAAATCAAAGAAAGTGAAGGCGAAAGCAGTTTCGATTTTCGCAAGATCTGGTCAATTGTGATTCTGAACTGGTATTGGTTCATTTTCTCAACATTGGTTTGCGTGGCTTTAGCGTATGTGTATCTACGTTACCAGCGCCCCGTATTTTCCGCAGAAACGAAAGTTCTGATTAAGGACAACGATAATCGACAGCGCCGCTATGGCAACAACTTCGATTTGTCCGACTTGGGAATTATGACCAACTCCAACGGTTTTGACAACGAGTTGGAGATTCTGGGTTCCGCAGCCGTAGCCACAAAAGCAGTTACTGCACTCAAGTTGTATGTAACCTACAGCATAGCCGGACGTGTGACTGAAGTAGAGCTCTACAAGAACTCTCCCATCGTAGTAGATTTGGATGAGAGCCACCTTGCCGAACTGGAAATGCCAATTCCCATGAAGATTAACCGCAAGGGAAAAGGCTTACACGTGGCAATTACCCTCCCTTCTATTGAAAATCCGAAAGGAGAAATTCTGGAACGTGACCTTTCCAGCCTGCCTGCCACCATCAATACGAAGGTAGGTACAATCATGCTGGCTCCCAATCCCGGCATCAATATGCCTGACCGAGAGATGACAGTCACGATCTACCCGCCGCTGATGATGGGTCGAATGTATGCCCGTGCATTGACTATCAACCGCTCATCAAAGATGACCACCGTTGCCATCCTCACGCTTGAGGACACTCAGCGCGACCGCGCCCTCGAATACCTATCACAGATTATCAAGTCATATAATGACGACGCTAACGAGGACAAGAACGAGGTGGCCAACAAGACCAAGGAGTTTATCGATGAACGTATTGATATGATTCGTCAGGAGCTGGACAGCACCGAGACTTCATTGGAGAAATACAAGCGCGACAATGAAATCATTAACCTGCCTACCAATGCCAGCCAATCGCTGACACAAAGCACAGAGATGCAGAAGAGTCAGGTGGAAATTCAGACACAGATTTCTCTAGTCAACCAGCTCACCGATTTCGTGTCCAACCCAGCAAACTGCTACGAGATTATTCCTGCAAACATAGGTGTAAACAACCAGGCCATTAACAAAGTAATTGCCGACTACAACGACAAGGTCCTTACCCGCCGCCGTCTGCTTCGCAGTGCACCTGAGCAGTCACCAGCCCTCTTGCAGTTGACTGATGAGGTTCGAAGCATCTGGGAGGCCATCCAGCAGCAGTTGGCAGGTTTCGGAAATGATCTTAGAGTCCAGAAGAAGAGCATTGACGACCAGTATGCCCTCTATTCCGGCAAGGTTACTCGTACGCCATCCAGCGAGCGAGTGCTGAACAGCATCGGACGCCAGCAGGAAATCAAGGCCGGCCTCTATCTTACCCTTCTTCAGAAGCGTGAAGAAAACTATATTTCTCTGGCTTCCACCGCAGCCAAGGCTCGTATTATTGACGAACCGCTATACAAAGGCATCGTTAGCCCGAAGAGCCGCATTATCATGCTTTTCGCACTCATACTCGGTCTTGCACTACCTCTCGGCCTCTTCTACTTCCTTGAGCTGATTAGATTCCGCATTGAGGGTCGCGAGGATGTCGAAAAGATTACGAACATCCCCATAGTTGCCGATATTCCTCTCTCCAATGTCATTGAAGAGGGTGAGCGTGCAGTAGTTGTGCGCGAGAACTCCAATAATATCATGGAAGAGGTATTCCGCGGCCTGCGTACCAACCTGCGCTTCCTCCTGTCTCCGGGCGAGAAGGTTATTTGTGTCACCAGTACCGTGCCGGGTGAAGGTAAGACATTCATAGCCACCAACCTCGCAATGAGTCTTGCCCTCCTTGGCAAGAAAGTGCTCATCATCGGTCTTGACGTCCGTAAGCCGCGTCTTGTGCAGCTGTTTGGTCTGTCTTCATCCAAGAAGGGTATCACAACTTACCTTGCGATGGGGAACCCGACCTTGGAGGCACTGAAAGACCAGATATTCTACGGTGTCGAAAACGAGAATCTCGATGTTATGCCGGCTGGTATTATCCCGCCCAACCCAGGTGAGCTTATCACTCGCGACACTTTGGACAAGGGTATCGAACAATTGAAGGATATCTACGATTACATTATCCTTGACACTCCGCCCGTTGGTCTTGTGTCAGATACATACGAGTTGGCTCGTGTCGTTGACCTTACACTCTTCGTTTGCCGCTCAGAATACTCCGCCAAGTCTGACTTCGACATTATCAACCGCGCTCAGGCTGAAGGCAAACTGCCTAAAGTAAATCTGGTGCTGAACGGCGTGAACTTGAAGAAGAAGAAGTACGGTTTCTACTATGGTTACGGTTCATATCGTTCATACGCCAAGTACGGTACCTACTACGGATCCTATGGACACTACGGTTCGTATGGCCATTATGGAGACCACAACTCAGGTAAGACTCATCTGGAGAAATAACCAGAATACACAAACAACTTCGCGCGCACGTGAACATTATAAATGTTACGTGCGCGCGATGCTTTATTAGGCCTCAAACTTATAGGCGGTCAATTGTAGCTTAATTACTACAACTGACCGCCTAATTATTAGCACTATTAACAAATTATTATTCCAAAACGGAGAGACCAGCTGTCTCATCCTCATCCTCATCCTTCACTTCAGCTTCTGCTGCGTAGGTACTGTAGAAGGTGTCATCCTCGGTCGGCTGTACCTCCTCTTCGTCTTCGCGGTCTTCGTCCTCACGTTCCTCATCGGGAACAGACAGACGGTTGCCATCTTCATCATATTCAGGTTCAGAAACGAAGCGGAGCTTCACATTCGGGGTTTTCTTCTTGGCGAAGATGGCTTCTGTCCAAGAGCCCTTAGCCACCTCCAATACTTCATAACCGTCAGCAACTTTCTTTTCCAAGGTTCCGCCTGGCATATGAATACGTGATGAAGGCAGAGTGGATGTAGAAACATCAAATGAGCTCTCTATGATATCCTTGATAGACAAGGGGATACTATCCCATCCGCCGCCGAAATTGCGACTAATGAGTTCGAGCAATGTAGCTGCAGAGATATGCTTGATGTTCTC
>Ga0310691_10008015_pt1 | contig 10927 bp, 5 predicted proteins | sample 176DNAGHGlowgp2_FD_203887 | JGI IMG/M metagenome (GOLD analysis project Ga0310691, IMG submission 203887) | Sheep rumen microbial communities from Palmerston North, Manawatu-Wanganui, New Zealand - 1766 DNA GHGlow gp2 (v2) (version 2) | ecosystem: Host-associated > Mammals > Digestive system >... | reverse complement strand
TTCATTAATCATTAATTTTTCTAAATTATTAATATAAAGTTTGTATTGGAAGTGTGGTGTTTTTATTTTGTTTCGTGTAAGACTGATGGCAAGTAAATTGAAAAGGATCAGAAAATATAATCGAAGATCCAGAATGAATAAACATGGATTCCGCGAAAGAATGTCTAGCTGGACAGGTCGTAGAATTCTAGCTCGTCGTAGAGCAAAATGAAGAAAGAGATTAACAGTACAGAGATAATCTGTACTTTTCTCTTGTATATACGAAAAGTATTTCTTAAGCATTAAGAATAACTATCTCGCCAAAAAAATAACAAGATTTCTATGCGTATAAGGGTATGGTTGTTGGTCTTTCACTCTATTATGTAACAGAGAAATCTGTGGTAAAATCATTTAATTTATTTTCCACATTAGATTCCATGGCTAAAAAAGATTCGACATCTAAAAAGGCTGTTAAAAACAGCTCTTCTTCTATTAAAGAAGAAAAAAAGTTGAACTCAAAAGTTGATTCAACTTCAAAAGCAACAAAAAAAGTTACTGCAAAAAAAACTTCAAAAATTAATGAAAAACAGAGTATTAAGAATCAATCTATAATTTCAAATTCAGAAATGAAAAATACAATTGAAGAAGAAGTTTCAAAATGAGTTGCGGTTTCTGCTATGCCTGAACATCATGAACTGCTAAAGCAGGAATTTAAACCCGTTGATCCTCGTTTACCAAAAGCATTCCATAAGTATCAAGAATTAAATGGGAGGATATATCTTTCTAACCCTAAAACTTATGGTCAGCTACCTGATCTTTTGTCTTTGCAAAAAAAAGGATTTAATGATTTCTTGCAATATTACCTACCAACTTTGTTTGAGGAAATGAATCCTATTCGAGATCTTGGAGGAAATAAATTAAACATCACTATAACTGATGTTCAGGTTTCAGAACCTACTGTAGATATTGATACTTGTAAGAAAAAAGAGCAAACTTATTGAGGTATTATAACTGCTAAAATTAAATTAACTGAAAAAATAGTTGATGAAAAGACTAAAAAAGAATCTGAAAAAATTCTATTCAACAAACGTGCAAATGTTGGAACTTTGCCGCTTATGACACCTACTGCTACGTATATTGTAAATTGAGTAGAGAGAGTTGTTATTTCTCAAATTGTTAGATCTTATTGAATTTTTTATTCTCCAAAAGAGGTTAATAGATGTAGCTTTAAGGTTATTCCTGAAAATGGACCATGGCTTGAAGTTGATGTTGAAAAAGCATGAACAATTGTATGAAGAATTAATAAATCTCGTAAATTCCCTATAACAGCTCTTCTTAGAGTATTTGGATATGAGAGTGATGAACAAATTAGAGATGTTTTTAAGGACTGTTTTGATGAAGAAGATATTAATTACATAGAATTAACATTAAAGAAGGATAAAGATACACATGATGCAGTCTCGGCTGCTGAGTTTATATATAATAAATTAAGACCTGGAGAAATTATTGATGCTGAATCTGCGCTAGATTATGTGAAAGCTCAGTTTATGGATCCAAATAGAATTAAAGTATGAAGAATTGCTAGAAGAAAAATTAATGCAAAACTTTGATTAAAAAAGCCTTTAGGATCTGATTTAGCAAATATTTTTGATGATGAAGATTTAGTTGCATCATTAGTATATTTACTAAATCTTTGTAATCATAAAAAATGATATTATATAGATGATTCTGATCATCTTTCAAATAAGAGAATTAGAACAATGTGAGAAGTTTTATACTCTCACTTACAACCAGTGATGAGAAAATTTATGAAAAGTGTTTGATGAAAATTATCTGTTTTAAATACTGAGAATTCACTTAAAATAACAGATCTTGTAAATTTTAAAATGATAGATAACGCTATTAAATCATTTTTTGCAACTTCTCAATTATCACAATTTTTGGAACAAATAAATCCACTTTCAGAAATTGAACATAAAAGAAGAATTACAGCTCTTGGACCTGGAGGTTTAAAGAGAGAAACAGCTAAATTTGAGGTTCGTGATGTTCATGCATCTCATTATTGAAGAATCTGTCCAATTGAAACTCCAGAATGACAAAATATCGGGTTAGTAACACACCAAGCTCTTTACAGTAGGATTAATGAAGAATGATTCCTTGAAACTCCAGCTTTAAAGATTTTTCGTCAAGTTAGTCCTAAAAAATCAGAATTAGTTCATAGAATTGCACATCGTGATATTTGTGAATTAGATGGAAAATGAAACGAAACTAAAAAAATTATAGTTTCTGAAGATTCTTATATCGACGAAAAACAAGCTGAGGCTATTGAAAAATTTTATGGTAAAATATGAGCTCCAATTAGAGTAAAACCATTCTTTACTGATGAAATAGAATATATTTCTCCAGAGATGGATGAAAAAACTGTTATTGCAGATGCAACTAGTCCTGTGGATGAGTGGTGAAATATAAAAGCGAGTCGTGTCGCTGCAAGACACTTTACTGAAATGTCTACATTCCATATTAATGAAGTAACACATATGGATGTTAATCTTAGTCAAATATTCTCGCCAAATGTTGCTGTTGTGCCTTTTGTTGACCACAACGATGCTGTACGTGCTTCTATCTCTACGTCTCAACAAAGACAAGCAGTTCCTCTATTAAAAAATGAAGCTCCTTTGGTATGAACCGGTAAGGAAAAATGAATCATGTCGATGACTAATGCAGTAATTACGGCCGAAGATGATGGTGAAATTTTATATGTAGACTGAAAAAGAGTTAAAGTTAAATATAAAACTTGAACTAAAGAATATGAATTAATTACATTCTTAAAGTCTAATAGTAAAACCGCTATTGTTCAATGTCCTTGTGTTCACCCTGGACAAAAAGTTAAAAAATGAGATTTGTTAGCTGAGTGACCTTCCGCTGTTAATGGAGAAATGTCACTTTGAACAAATATCAGAATTGCGTTTATGCCTCGAAAATGATACAATTATGAGGATGCTATTGTTGTTTCACAAAGACTTGTTAGAAATGATACTTTAACTTCTATGCATATCGAAGAACATGAGATTGAAGTTGCAGAAACAAAGCTATGACCTGAAGAAACTACAAATGATATTCCATGAGTTTCTCTCGCTAAATTAAATAATTTGGATGATGAGTGAATTATTAGAATTTGATCTATTGTAAAAGGTGGAGATATCTTAATTGGAAAAATCACACCAAAATCTGAATGAGAATTAACTCCTGAAGAAAAACTTATTCAAGCTATATTTTGAGATAAATCTAAGAATGTTAAAGATACTTCATTATATCTTCCATCAGGAAGTGAGGGAAAAGTTATTGATGTAGTGATTCTTGATGCTAAAAAGTGAGATAATCTTATGGCTGGGGTAAAGAAAAAAATTAAAGTTTATGTTGCTATGACTAGAAAAATTGAAGTTTGAGATAAGTTAGCGTGAAGACACTGAAATAAAGGTATAGTATCAATTGTTGTCCCTGAAGAAGATATGCCTTATTCAGCAGATTGAGAACCGGTAGATATTGTATTAAATTCTCTTTGAGTAATTTCTCGTATGAACCTTGGTCAACTTTTTGAAACACAATTAGGTTTTATTGCTAAAAGTTTAGGAATAAAATTTGCAGTACCAACATTTGGAGAATTTGGTATTAATCAAATGCTAGAGCTAGCTAATGATATTTGATTTATAGATAAATTAGAAACTACTCTTTATGATGGTCAAACATGAGAACCTTATGAACAAAAGGTTACTGTATGATACATGCATATAATCAAACTAGTTCATATGGTTGAAGATAAAATTCACGCTAGATCTGTTTGACCATACTCACTTATCACTCAACAGCCTCTTGGATGAAAATCAAGACAATGAGGTCAGAGATTCTGAGAGATGGAAGTGTGGGCTTTGGAAGCATATTCTGCTGTGTATACATTGCAAGAAATGCTTACTGTTAAATCAGATGATGTGATTGGAAGAAATAAATTATATGAATCTATTATTAAAGGTCAGAAACCTAAAATTGGATGATTACCTGAATCATTCAACTTGTTAACATACTTATTTAGAGGAATTGGTCAAAACATTCAACCTTTAACTGCCGATGAAATCGAAAGAATTCAAGATGAAAGAATCGAAAAAATTAAATCACTTGGTTTATCTGGATTAATGAGTGAGATGTCTATTCCTGAAGAAAATAGTGGAGAAATAGATTCGAATGAAGAAAAAGAAGAAATTATGGATAAAGTAACTGAGGATTTAGAAGATTTTGGACAGACTGAATAATGTATTCGCCTTTATAATGTTAAATATAGAAATTTCTTTTATCATCTTATGATATCCTAATCATGTATAACAAAAAATTTGATGGTTTGATGGTGACTCTAGCATCAATGGAAGATATCGAATCATGGTCACATGGTGCTGTAGACAATCCTGATACCGTAAACTATAGAACAGGTAAGCCAAAAGCTGGAGGTCTATTTTGTGAATCAATATTTGGTCCTGTAAAGAACTTTGAATGTAGCTGTGGAAAATATAAATGACCTAGATATAAGTGAATAGTTTGTGAAAAATGTAATGTAGAAGTTACTTCTTCTCGTACTAGAAGAACTAGAATGGGGCATGTAGATTTAGCATCTCCGTTGGTTCATGCTTGGTATAAGAACTCTCCTTCTGGATGAATTCATCAATTATTACAGCTATCTTCTTATGAAATTGATAAGATTTTAAGTTTTGTAAAATATATTGTTGTTAAAGCACCTGATGAAAAATGAAAAGATTATATGAAAGAAACTCTAAAATCAGATTTCAATATCAGATTAACTGAACTTGATGAAATATATAGAGAAGAAGATGAAGCAGAAAAGAATGCAAAGAGAAAAGCTGAATTAAAAGAATTATATGAAGAAAAGAAAAAAGAATTAGCTGACGAACAACAAAGATTAAATTCTATTATTTCTGAATTAGATTGGGGAAAAACTGTAATGGAATCCGATTGGAGATCCTTTTTCTATAAATTTTCAGATAAAATGGAATTAGCCTCTGGTCCTAATGGTATATTGAAAGCTTTAAAAGAAATTGATGTTGAAAAAGAAATTAAGAAAAGAGTTAAAGAATTCCCAAATATAAAATCTGCCGATGCTAAGAAAAAATCTATGTCGTTAATTAAATTACTGATTAACTTATATGTTTCAGGAGTAAAACCTGAAAATATGGTACTAAGAAAATTACCTGTTATCCCTCCTGATTTGAGACCAGTTGTTCAACTTGATGGTTGAAGATTTGCATCTTCTGATGTTAACCTTTTTTATAGAAGAGTTTTGATGAGAAATATTAGGCTCAAAAAAATGATTCAAGTTGGGATGCCTGATGTATTAAAAAAGAATGAAATAAGGCTTTTACAGGAATCTGTTAATAATTTATTAGTTTGAGAAAAAAATAGTGCATGAAGATCAGGTGCTGGAAATAAAGTATTTAAGTCTCTTTCTGATATGCTCTCAGGAAAAGAATGAATATTTCGTAAAAATCTCCTTTGAAAACGTGTAGATTATTCTTGAAGATCTGTTATTACTGTTGGTCCTGGATTAAAACTTGATGAATGTGGTTTACCTATATATATTGCTGTAAAGGTTTTCACTCCATTTATTATCGGTAAATTAATGGAGAAGAAAATAGTATATACTCCAAAACAAGCTGAAAAATTAATTAAAGATGAAGACCCTATAGCATTAAAGTTCCTGGAAGATGTAATTAAAGATAAATATGTTCTTTTGAATCGTGCTCCTACCTTACACCGTCTTGGAATTGAAGCATTTAAGATTAAATTATTTCCTGGGAAAACTATCAGACTACACCCATTAGTATGTGGATCATTCAATGCCGACTTCGACTGAGATCAGATGGCAATTCATCTACCTATTTCTGATGAGGCACAAAAAGAAGCTAGAGAATTAATAGCTTCGGATAAAAATGTATTAAAACCTGCATCTTGAGATCCTACTTTATCTTTATCTCAGGATATGGTTCTTGGGGTATATTATTTAATGGATTACTATGATGCTAGAAGGCCTGATATAACTACCGAGGATGAACGAAAGAATAAAGTACCTGTTTTTGCTAGATATGCTAATATGCAAGATGCGTTAAAAGCTTATGAAAACAAAGAGATACATATAAAAGATAAAATTATAATTTTGCATAATTGAGAAACAATTGAGACAACAGCAGGTAGAGTAATTTTCAATATGAAAATGCCTGAATGACTTGGATTTATTAATAAGAACATGAAAAGCAAAGATATAAAACTGTTATTATGACAAGTGTTTGATGAATATGGAATGCAGAGAACTGTAAAACTTTCTGATGATGTAAAAGATCTTTGATTTAAATATTCAACTCTTGCAGCTGTTTCTATTAGTATTCTTGACATGAAAATTCCTCAAGATAAAGAAAAAATTCTAAAAGAATGAGATCAACAAGCTGATGAAATTTATAAATTATTTTATAAATGATATTTGTCTGAAGATGAGAAACATAGACTTGTTATTGATGTTTGGACAGATATTAAAAAGAGAGTTGAAGCATGTTTAAAACCAATCATCTGAGCTTGAAACAACTTGTATACGATGATTGATTCTGCAGCACGTGGATCTCAAAACAACGTTACCCAAATTTGTTGAATGAAATGATTAGTAGTGAATCCTCAGTGAGAAATTATTGAGCTACCAATTAAATGATCTTTTGCTGAATGATTAACTCCTATTGAATATTTTATTGCAGCTCACTCTTGAAGAAAATGAAAAGCTGATACTGCACTAAGAACTGCTGAATCTTGATATTTAACACGTAAATTATGTGATGCTAGTCAAGAAGTAATTATTCGTGAAGAAGATTGTGGATCTGAAGAATATATTATATATTCTAAAGAAAATGCTGCTGCTAGTTGAGATAAATTTACTACTCAAATTTATTGAAGAGTTCTTGCTCAAGATGTATTAGATGAAAATGGTGTCAAAATACTGGATGCTTGAATTATGCTTGGAAAATGAGAGGTCGCTTTAATTGAATGAAATGATGCAGTTCATGAGGTAAAAGTTCGTAGCCCTATTACTTGTCATTGTGCAAGTTGAGTTTGTCAAAAGTGTTACTGAATGGACTTATCTTCACGTCAATTGGTACAAATATGAATTCCTGTGGGAATTATAGCGGCACAATCAATTTGAGAACCATCAACTCAACTTACATTGAATACATTCCATACTTGATGAGTTGCCGGAGAATCTGAATCTGATGCCAGTGGTATTGATAGAATTAAACAACTTTTCGAGGTTAGAACTCCAAAACATCCTGCCATTATAGCTCCTTTTGATGGAACAATTGACTTTGAAGAAACTCCTGAATGATGAAAATTTTGATTAATAAAAATCACTTCAGAACCTCAAAAGAAAGTTTATATAGTTAAAGATTGATATAAACTAACTGTTAAAGAATGAGAAAGATTACCTAAATGAGCAACATATGCTGTAAAATGAAAAAGTGCTTTAAAAGTTTTGGAAGATTGAGAAGTTCTATCAATTGAAAAAGATGCTATAATATTTGGTGTAATTCAACAAGTTAGCCATAAATTATTCTGATTACTACCAAAGAAAAATAAATCTTGAGAAAAAGTTTATGCTGGAGAAATTCTTACTGCTTGAGCTGTTGATATACAAGAATATAAAAAGATAGTTTGAGATTTAATGGCCCAAAGATATATCATCCGTGAAGCTAAAAAAGTTTACCTAGATCAGTGACAGAGTTTAAATGATAAACATATGGAGATTATTGTTAAACAATTGTTCTCAAAAGTATTCATTGAAGATTCTGGAGATTCTAGTTTTATTCCTGGAACTTATGTAAAGTATGAAGACTTCTTAAAGAAAAATGAAGAACTTACCCGTGAGAAGAAGACGCTTGCAAAAGGTCAAAGAATGGCTTTGTGACTTACAACTATTGCAAAAGAGACTGATTCTCGACTTTCGGCTGCATCTTTCCAGGAAACAATAAGAGTAATGGTATGAGCTTCTCTTCGTGGAGCAATTGATACTCTATCTGATTTGAAAGCAAATGTTATTATTTGAAGGCTACTTCCTATTGGAGAAAATTATAGAAATATGCACTGATACTAATATAACTAATTTGAGTTTAAATAAAAAAAGCTGATTCTTTACTGTTTCAGCTTTTTTTATTTAACTATATCTATCATTTTGCTATATATTGAATAAGTCTTACTATTGCATAGGCTCACCAAACTAATACGGCTCATATTCAGGCATTAATTAATCAATCTTTATATTTACCAGGATCTTTTCAATTCCTTGCAGCGAAAATGTACATTAATCAACAAAATATTAAAACAATTGTTAATACTGTACCAACCATATATGTTGCTGCAACCACTATATCTTGCGAAATAGAAGTTGCTGTTGCTCCACTACCTGACTGATATTCCTTAATTCATAACATTTTTTCGTACTCAAAACAATCTTTTCACATTCACATCAAACATTCTTGTTTTGTATCTATACCGACACTTTTATCATCTTGTGCCATTATTATATTTGTCAAAGCAAAACATGTGAATATCATAAATATTCCAACAAATGTATGCAGCCGTTTTTTCATTGTCACATATCAAACTATCTAAATATCATGCACCAATTATAACCAAATTATTAAAATATTGCAAAAAAAACTGTATTTTTTCTGTACAAATAAGAATATTCTAATTATTCAAGAAAATTTGGGATATTATCTTTTCATCACCAAAGTTCCTCTAAATAAGGTGTTCAATTTACATTTTTCATGCTAAATCATAGAGAATTTGCTGATAATATTAAACGTGTTGCTGCTTCCCATGTTTCAGGATGCTCCATACTTCATTCACTAGAATTCGTAAAACTCTTTACATGAAGCTGTTTATATACAACTGATTTTATTCAGCTTTGTATTATAAATTTTAAACAATTCTCGCAACATGCATAATTACAATATAATGTACATCAATTTAAGTCCGTTTTAGAAAATAAAATTGCATTCATCTCTGCATGAATTGAGAAATAATATTTCATTGGTCTCTCCCAAGTTAAATAACGATCATCTCATGCTCAAAGAAATCAATTGTATCAAAAAGAAATTGGGCGATGTCTCTTATCTACGATTACAGCTCAAACTTGAGTTGATGGATCTTTGGAACGTTTTGCAACGTTATCAGCGATGTTGATAAAATAACTATCCCAATCCATTACTTTACGTGCTTTTTCCATACTTAAACAATAATAAACATATAAAAAAAGCTGAATAACACGATTCAGCTTATATTTTAATTATTTTCTTAATTGATATATTCACTTATCCACCCTTTCAAAATCCTCTTTGTATTTCTGTAGATTCAACATAACTGTATTTGGTGAAACCATTTTTTCTTTAAGTACTTCTTTACATAACTCTTTTACAGACATAGGTCTATCGTTTTTTTCAAATATTCTAATAAGAATTTCTCTAACAACACCTCCTTCATATCACCATTCTTTAAGACCATAACGTCATAATCAAAGATTTACGAATACATCATTATTTTTAACTAATTCATTGTGAATCGTATTAATTTTGCAGCTTTTATTTGGAAAGTAATCCATAATTTTTGCAGGTAATTCTTGATAATGAACAGGCTTATTTATCCTCTTCATAATGTAGTAAATCTTCAATTTCATTGTCTTCGGATTTACATCAGCAAATTCGCTGAATCAAACTTTACCATCAAAAACCGAAAAATTCCTAATTAAACTAAAGAAATTTACATAGAATAAGTCGTTCCTCAAATATGTTACATCTTTATATTCCTTTGAAAATTCCTCTTTAATCTTTGCTATAAATTCATACATATCTTCTGATTGCTTTCTCTTTTCAAAATAGTCATTAACATATAATGCCATTTTTGTGAGCAAATCCTCAAAAAGTGGCTCAATATAAAAAGCTTTATATAATAATTTGTTTCTCTTCAAATATGTTACATCAAAATCTGAAACCAAAATTAATTTTAATTCATCCTTCGTAAATTTGAATAGATTTCTATTTATCAATTTAGCGATTAATGCATCTTCTTGTAATATTCCACCATGAGCATCTAATATCTTTTTTGCCTCACTTAATACATTCATATATGTTTCATTTCACACTATTAGTCTTCTGAATCTCATCAATGCTTGAGTTTCTATTTGTCTAATTCTTTCCCTTGTTAAATTATACTCTTGACCTATCCTTTGTAAAGGAACTCATTGCTGTCATCCTAATCAAAATTTTTTCATAAGAACTAATCTTTCCTTAGGCTTACAGTAAACAAGAATATCTTTAAGATTTGTAGACTCTACACTTACCTGTAATTTTTTATCATCTAATTTTACATTAAAATTCATGATTAAATACAGTTATAAACTAAATTAACACTGGTAACCACATATAAATTTTATACACAAAATATAATCACCTCCTAGTGAATGTCAAGGCAATTTTTATATTTTAAAAACCTATAAAATCTTTTAATTTATATATTTTAATCTATATTTTGATCTATATTTTCCTTCGATAAATGATGGATTTTATTCTGGTGAACAGTGACTTATTCCCGCGAACATAATACGCAAACCAAAGAAATTTCGCTTATTTATACTGAAAACTTGAGATTAAAAAATTTTGAAAATTTTTGATTAAAAAAAAGTGCACAAACCATTTGTACACCAGTTCTGAACCTTAATTTTAGTCATAGGACACCTGATAATGCTTTAATGGTGGGTGATATAGGACTCGAACCTATGACCCCCTGCTTGTAAGGCAGATGCTCTAGCCAACTGAGCTAATCACCCATTAATCTAACTTTAACAGTTTTTTAA
>Ga0310691_10008014_pt1 | contig 10927 bp, 11 predicted proteins | sample 176DNAGHGlowgp2_FD_203887 | JGI IMG/M metagenome (GOLD analysis project Ga0310691, IMG submission 203887) | Sheep rumen microbial communities from Palmerston North, Manawatu-Wanganui, New Zealand - 1766 DNA GHGlow gp2 (v2) (version 2) | ecosystem: Host-associated > Mammals > Digestive system >... | reverse complement strand
TTCTCCTCGCAATAATATCTAAAGATATAATATTGTTTTCTTAATTGTGTGCGATGTATTTTTTGTGCACTTTTCGTGCGTTCTATATCTCCTTTTCCTCATTTGTCGAGCATCATTACCTGTTTCACGCCTATCCAAAATACTCTTGCACCATTTTGTCGAATAACAGTCGTGTTTCTTTCAATGCTTGTTGAACGACAACTTTTGATTTGTCGACTTGTTTGACAAAGTCAATAAACTGTTTCTGAAGAACTATAGGAGGAACTATTACAGATAGATTCTCAATTTGTTGTTTTGTAATTGCTTCGCGAGTTGCACCGCTTCCTGCAATATTCCAGAGATGCTCTTGGTAGTTGTCCTCTATAAGCATGTTGCTTAAAAAGATCGGTATAATAGAATCATTACATCGAATAATGCATACATGCTGATTAACTCTTGCAGGCAATATCGCATCTGGAACAGTACAACAACGTGCTACTGAAGCTCCCGTAATGTTAAGTAATACATCATTTTGTTTTACAGTAACATTGTCTAATTGACTTGCCTGACTATCGGTTATATGAGCTAAATCTTTTAATTCAAAATATCCGTTATGAACATTCATACTACGAATTAAAGAGATACCCTCTGATATATATGATTCTTTGCCACCTTTTGGTGTGGCTCCAGAACCAATCTTTGAAGTAAGAACTGACAACGGTTTCTGATCCCAATTCTTTTCATTTGTAATTGGATTCCCAAACATCTCGACAAATCGGGCTTTGATGAGCTCGTCTAATGATTTCATTTGCCTATCCAGCAAATCAATTATAGTCTCTATATGTTCAAATCGAGAAATAATTCTCTTTTGAGTGATAACATCTGGATACGAAATGCGCATTTTTAAAACATCTTTCATGGAAGGATGCTTTAATCCTGCCCCTCTGTAATATGATGCAATTTCCTTAAGGTTTCCCTTCATGAAGTAGTATAGGTATTTGTTCAACAGCGTATCTGGCTTATTCGATGTGGCAATTCTATTATCTCCCGTAACAAATTTACCACAGTAATATTTTACAGACGGTGTCCCTCCCCATGGAATTGATACAATTTCACCTTCACACAATGCATCTCCAGCTAATCGTTCGGTGGTATATCCTGTGTTTTTACCTGTGTAGAGCAGGCAAACATCACCACCAATGTTTATTTGATCAAGTTCATCGGAAAGCAAATACTTGTACTTAATGGTTTTGGGTTGCCATTCTTTATCAACACCAATATAACTTTTATCCCATGTAGTAACTGACCACAATGGCACATTCTCTGCGATGTATTTCATTTATATTATCTCCATGTTTATTACTTTCATTTAATCAACTTGAAAATCCTCTATTTTCAATATGCCCACCTTACTTGCCAAAACCTCAACGATTCTTTCCGACGATAGTTTGCCGTCAAGAAACAACTCGAAAACCTTCAAAAGAGTAATTGTTTCGATTATTAGACTTTCATTCCTCTTTGCTAGTTTTATTTGTTGTTCGCCAACTGGATCTCTTTCTTCATTACTTCTATTTCTTTGGGGATTTATAATCAGTATTGCATGAACGTTTGTCTTATCGTTTTTCTCCTCATCAAGATAACTTTGATAATGAACGTCTAATTGCGAAACATTCTCATTCTTAACATTTGTATTTATTCCCTTGATTTCTCCTATAAACACGTGGTTATTTTTTTCTATTCTAAAATCTTCTTTCTTCTCATCAATAAAATCTGAAAGAGTGCAATTCAACATCTTCTCCAGTATTTCAAATACAACTTCAACTAATTCATCACCATTAGTAGATAAAATGGATTTATATCTGTTATTCTCATTTAAGATAGTTTCTGCATCCTCTATCTTTTGATTGAGTTCAAAAATCTGTTTTTTGTTTGATTCTATAGTAGCCTTCGAATCTGCATCATTCCAAAACTCGTATGTTTTAACCCAATCTGGCACATCTGGCAAAACTGAAACTAAGTATTCCTCTAAAAATAACATCAACTTTTCAAGGGAACTACATATATCTAAGGTCGTAAAATAGTATTCTCTTTCAGTTTTTATAGTAGTAGTCTTTCCGCTGCTTTCTGATTTTGTTATTATTGTTCCAATATCGAAAGCAAACCTAAAATCTGCAGCGTATTCTATATTTTTTATTATAGTTTTAGTGGGTTCAAAGACTACATGAAGTTGCGGAGCATACATAGAAAAACAACTTTCATACCCAAGGTTATAATTCTCATTAGATATAAGATTTTTTATTCTGCTACGATACTTATATTGCTTACCATCATAGTAATATAAGAAATCACCATCTTGAGGATAGACATATACTGTTTTACTCTTCGATGAATCACCTATCATTTTAGAGATAGGTCTGAGATCATCATATATTGATATTGGGCCGATTTGATTTCCACCATGACGCCATATATTCTTATAAGATAAATCTATCACATTAATGTCAAAGTCATCCGGTGACATCGGGTGAGAATAATCTGAAATAGTAATCTGATCATTGCCAGCGAAAGTTTTGTTTCCCGTTATTAGCTGAATTTTCATAATAACCTCTCAATTCTTTAACAACTTCTCCAACACATCCATTTCAACCGCTATCTGTCTCTCTCTATCCCTTATATTTGCCATAATCTCCGATGTTGGCGGATAAACTACCGGTACATACTCGACTTCCTTGTACTTATTGATCGAGAGATCATAATCATTATCAGCAATTTCCTTCTTTGATACCATGAACGACTTTTCTGTACGCTTTCTGTCTTTCTCGGCATCAAGATTCTTAAATCGTTCGATGATATCCGGGATATCATTCTCACTTACAGGCGAGCGCTTATCATCAAGGCTAAGACCGTCTGCCTGCATGTCATAGAACCATACATTATCTGTGCCGCCATGATTTGTCTTTGTGAATATGAGTATTCCTGTAGAAACTCCTGCATAAGGCTTAAAGACACCTGATGGCATTGAGATAATTGCTTCCAGTCTCTGGTTTTCAATAATCTCTTTTCTGATAGCCTTGTGTGCAGTTGATGATCCGAAGAGAACACCATCCGGTACAATACATGCACAACGTCCGCCAACCTTAAGCATCCTTACAAATAACGCTAAGAAGAGAAGCTCCGTCTTCTTTGTTTTGCATACTTTAAGCAGGTCCGTTGATACGATGTCATAATCCAGACTTCCCTTAAACGGAGGATTAGCAAGTATGAGCGAATACTTATCCTTATCAGGATTCTGATCGGAAAGACTGTCTCTATACTCTATGAACGGGCTGTCTATACCGTGAGTCATCATGTTCATGGCACCGATACGAAGCATCGTTCTGTCCATATCAAAGCCATTGAACATATGGTTCATGAAGTGATCTTTCTTGACCTTATCATAGAAGATTTCCTCTTTGCGGTTAGCTCTTAAGTATTCTCCGGCTTCAACAAGGAATCCTGCAGTGCCGCAACTCGGATCACAGATAATCTCATCAGCACCAGGATCCATCAGTGTAACCATCATCTTTATGATGTGTCTCGGCGTTCTGAACTGACCGTTTACACCTGCTGTAGAGAGCTTTGACAGGAGATATTCGTACACATCACCACGTGCATCTGTCTCTTGAAGTCTCTCCATCTGCTCATAAAGATCGTCCATCGCTGATACAATCTTCGATAACATCAGTGGTGTGGGAAGCTTGAAGATAGCATCATCCATATATTTTGAATATGCACTGTCCTTATTCGAGTGCAGATTCTTTATGAAAGGGAATACAGATTCCTGCATAACCGAATACATTTTCTCAGCAGGGAAATCATGGAATACAGACCATTTGAGCTGTGTTGCATCAATTGTCCGCTCACCGATCTTGGTCTCTTTTGCAAACACACTCTCGTGGGGCAATCCCAGCATTGCACTCTCTTTTGCTCTGGTATTGTCAGCTACATCAAGATCATGAATGAACATCAGATATGTCATCTGTTCAATGACATCCAACGGATTAGTAAGACCGCCTGTCCAGAAGATCTCCCAAATACTGTCTATCTTGTTCTTCAATTCGCCTGTGATCATTTATTAATCCTCCGCTTCCCAGTTCCAGTGATATTTTGTATATCTTCCGTCTCCGTCTTTTATTATCTTTCCTGACTTCACCAGCTCAGTTAATGTCCTTTGTACAGTTGTCTGGCTAACTCCGGGTACTAACTCCAATATCTCCGCTTTTGTTATTCGGCCAAGATGATTCTTAATCGTTTCCTCGATTCGATCCGGCTTGGAGATCGTCTTGTCTTCAACCAGCTTTGTGCGCTCCATAAAGTCTTTATAAGCGGCCACTACCATGCTTAGCATGTATTTTACAAATGGCTCGTAATCGTTCTTGTTTTCATGCCATTTAATTGAACTGGCCTGAAGCGCATCGTAATAATCTTCCTTAGTATTCTCAATTTGTTTCTCTATACTGATATACTTTCCGACTACATAATCAGACTTGTAAAGAAGCAATAACGTCAGCAGTCTGCTCATCCTTCCGTTCCCGTCTTTAAACGGGTGAATACATAAGAAGTCCAAAACAAACATCGGCATCAGAAGCAGCGGATCCAATTTAGAATCATTTAATGCCTTGTTATATTCATTACACAATTCGTTCAGAGCTTCCGGTGTCTCCCATGCGGCAACTGGAGTAAATCTGACATGAGCGTTTCCTTCACTATCTGTCTCTTGAATAATGTTATCAGCACTCTTATATACGCCGCCGATATCTCCTTCATACCTGTAGAGATTACGATGGAGCTGGAGAATAAAATTGGGAGTGATCGGTATGAATTCGTTATTCTCATGAATTATATTCAAGACATCCCTATAGCCTGCAATCTCACGCTCACTTCTGGTCTTAGGCATAGTTTTATCCATAACGATCTTCTTAAGCCTGGGCTCAGTCGTGAAAATACCCTCGATCTTATTTGAACTCTCGGTACTCTGTATCTTGGCTATATTTATAAGATTCGTAAGAATGTCTGCATGTTTGTCAGCTATAAGGCGCTGTTCGCCCTTATACTCATGAATAATCGTGAGATAAGAGACTATCTCCGGTGTCAGCAGCTTTTGCCATTTCTTCTCGAAACTATAGTTGCGCACAACTTGGTCACTCCTTCGTTCATCTTAGTCATTTCGCATAAAATGACTTAATTGAATTATAATTCCAACTTAGTCATTATTCAACTTAATTTAGTCATTTGAGCCAAAATGACTAAATTAGAGTGACGAATGACGAAGTTAAAACCCAGTCTATATGTTATTCATTAACGACAACTCTGCATGCTGATGTAATAAGCATGACCGATATCACAAGTATACTGACCGCTCTCTTCATCACTTCTATCTCCTGTCATTTGTTTTTACAATGACAAGATAGCATTATCCTTTTTTCAATTGACGGAATCGTGGTGAATTGCAATCGTGATGTGGTGAACAGCAGGGCGATATTGGTCATCTATGATATGAGCGTAGACATAATTGCTTTTTTGCCCTTGATACTCTCTTACGGTAGGCTTGACTGCAGGGGTATCAAGCAGTTTTCTACCGACGTAGTCTTGGATTGGCAGTTTAATGGTCCAAGAAAATGTCCGCCCCCCCCTCTGTAAAACCTAAAGTGCAAACAACATTTGTTGTATAACATCTATCGTATCATTAAACGAAATACCTTCAGCATACGGCATCTGCTTTTGATAACCTGCCCATCGCTGATTCATACCGGGATCGTTAACAATATTCTCAAGTATTATGCGGAAATCTTGGATCTTATCGTAGCTGCCTCTGTGCTTTGATGTTTCAACAAAAGCTTTCCTTAGAGTATCTGTTTCATATCCGACGGAAGAAAGCATATAGATATCATAGAAATCCCTTGGCCTTGTATTTCCTACGCCTCTTGAAAGAATTGTCTCGAGCTTCTCTGCCAGTACCGTTTCTATCGGATAGGCCAAAAGACTTATTTTCTGCTCCGGGTTAAACATATCGAAAAACTCATGGGGCTTAGCTTCAGGCGTAATCACATCACCGGTTGATATATCCATTGACATCGGAGCTTTTATCTTACCCAACTCAGCATAAAATGATACACGATAGCCGCCGTATTCATCATCATCTCTTATCGGTGTTATATCAGCGAAACCAAATTGTATCCCATCATCACTTTGAATAGAACAAATCCTGAGAATTGCCTCACGAATCGTATCTTCCTCAAGCTGCATATACCTTAATGTAGTATCAAGATCCATAGTAGCACGCTGATCTATCCCTATGATTGAAGAAATAAGCATGCCGCCTTTTATCACAAACTTGTCTTTATATTCTGAGTCAGCCATTCTGAAGAGAAATCTGCTTATCAGATAATTCTGAAGCACCGCTGCAGCAGATATGTTCTTCTCTGATGCTATATTCCTGATCTTTGCTTTCAGACTCATATCATTCATAACAACACCTCCAGGTATTTCCTGACTTTGGGCTCGACCAACAATTGCTTTGAATAACCTATCAGCTTATTAATATCCTTATCTTTGGATCGGACATATTGTTTAAAAGCTGATTGAACAATCTGAATGTCATCCCCCTGACCTCTTAAGACATCACATAGACAACGCTCAAGATCATACGCCCTAACATCTCCCCCATATGGTGTTTTAACACTTATAATCCCAAATTCGTAATTTGCTTTATTGACGCGGGTGATATCGATATTCTCTTTCTGCAGAGATCTACAGTTATATCCGATAGGGAATGTCATGTGAATTCTTAACGGAACTCGATCGGAATAACCATGAAGGTACAATGCAGTGGCATGAGAGTATATTCCTTTTTTATACCTGTTCTGAAGCAAAAAGTACTCATCGTCAAAATCATCTGAAAGAATGTATATACCACGGGCACTCTGTATCAGTATTCCTTCTGATACTAACTTAGTAATTGCACTTCTGTGAATCCCAGCCTTAGTAACGTCAGACGAAAGCAAAACACCATCAGACGCAAGAGATAAAATACCATGATCAAGATCAGCATTCATGAATGACTCCACCTCCTCTCTATATTGACAATCACACATACTTTTATACTAGAATAATGTGCGGTTGTCAACAGTATGTGAATTAACCATATTCATATCTTCGGATAGAAAGATTTAAATCCGGGAAGCAATATCACTCGGAGCTGATCAACTCCATAATATATTCTTTATCTTCTCATTCGAGCATCATCTGATGTTAATTGGTGGATTGATATTCCGGCAATATATTGATCAGCTGGAGAGGAAGATTCAAAAGCAATGAAGCTTCCTTTGAAGACGAAATCGGTCAGAGCATAGCTCGTACAATTCGTGAGATACTCACCCAATATCTTCTTATGGAACTTAAAAGCTTTATCTGCCTCTTCTTTGTTGATTTTTGCCATCTCTTCGTAGGATCTGATTGCACCCGGCAGAATTCCCATTAGTGTAAAAGCATTAGGCATATATTCTCCGCTGTAAAATGTTCATTACCAAAACCTGATTCCTAAAAAACTAAGAACTAATATCATAATTGTCGGGATCAAAACAGCTATCAGCAATATGAACACCGGCCCATGCATTTTGTCTATTACTGCAGAAGATCTTGATCTGCTTTGTGACGGATCTTCAGGATTATATACAATCCTGATCCTTTTTCCATGAAGCGGGTGTACAGCAGCGTGACCGTAATAAGTCTTGCCGTCAACTTCAAACTCATATTTTGCCCAGTTTGTATTTGCAAGACGGTCATTGAGTTTGTTATGAACATGAGGCAGATATGCGGGATCATTCTCCTTTTTGATGATCCTTGCTGTAGCAGGTACCGTCATTTTCTTTTGCTTATCGCGAATCTCTTTTAATAGTTTTTCTCTTTCGCTGCTCATATTGTAAGCTTGCGTTGAGATTTGGTTCTGAGGCACTGTTATGGCTATTGGCATTCCACATTTACCACAGTACCTATCTGCATCATTAATTTTCGCTCCGCAACTCCTACAAAAAAGCATAATAAATCTCCTATTAATCTGTTATCTCATCTAATCGCTTTTGTCTTTCGTTATTCATATTGTATCCGCTCAGATAAACAAGCGTTTTTCAATAGTTATAAACCTTACGGTATTATCATCATTAAGTTTAAAACTATAACTATTCAATTCATACTCGCTCAGGTTAAAGCTGATATAATCAAACAGCTCTTCGTCTTCTTCTGATATCTTCAGACAAAGAATTGTTGATGATATCCATGATGATCCTTCTTGCATCTTCTGACTCGATAATGGAATCGGAAAGAAAATCTTCAGGTACTGCTTCCACATTGTCAAAGAATTCATCGTCAGCATTGTCTGTTCTCACGAGCTTAATGCGGTTAAGACACTTGTTTGCTGCGATCTTCTTCAGCAAAGCTACCGCCTTGGTCGTATCCTCCAGGTCAGAATAAGATTCCATGAATGATACGAATGTGTCCTGGACTACATCTTCAGCGTCAGCTTCATTCTTCAGAAGAGATATAGCTGTCCAGTAAACGGCTTTGTAGGCTTCGTTGTAGATCTTTTCGAGTTCCTTGCCGGTCATTGATTTTGCCTCCTTTCTATCCGCATCTATTCTATTAACAATTAACCGATGCGAATTATTGGGTGGTTCGAGAAATATTTTTTATGTTTTTTTCATAACGCTTGTCAATTGAGATTAGTCCTTCACTTTATAAATCTGAGAAGAAAATCTGAGGCACCAATTATAGTAAATCCATTCTCGTCACGGGTTTCCTTAACCGGCCTATTGATTACCAATACCTTTTGAACGGGATCTCTGAGTAAAACAAACGGTCTGATCTCCCTTTCGCGAGTGCTTTCCTGTGATATATTCTCTGACACTTGAATATAATAAGCTCTATTACCCTTTGTTGCACGAAAATCGACTTCGTGTGTTTTCCTTACCGATTGTCCGTTTTTGTTCTTTTCGACAGAATCAAAGGAACCGACACTGACAGAATAGCCGTTATAACAAAGCTCATTATATACAATGTTCTCCAACATCTGTCCCTCATCCGGGAATGCAAAATCAAGTCTGGCATTTCTGAGACCAGTATCGGTAAAATAATACTTCCGAAGTGCTCCAATCTCTTTTTTGCCTTTAATATCGTATCTTCTTGCTTCAGAAAGGATAAAAGCATCCTTAAAATAACCGAGATAATTCTCAATCGTGGTTTTATCTATGTCTGCTTGGCGAATGTTCTTATACGTTTTGGCAATGCTCTCGGCATTAATAAGACTTCCTGTGCACGTGCTCACGATGTTGCATAATTCATCCAGTGCTTCACCGCGACGAAGATGATTATGCTCGATAATATCCGCAAAATACGTTGTCTCGAACAGTTTCTTCAGGTATTCTTTCTTATCATCAGAATCCTTTAGTACTGCCAACGGCATACCGCCGAATTGCATATATTCATATATTGCTTCCGTCTCATATCCGCCTCTGTAGTTATAAAACTCTTCGAAAGACAGCGGCGAAAGGTGGATGTTCGTGGCCTTGTCCCTGAATTCCGAGACAATATCGGAAGATAGCATCTTTGAATTGGATCCGGTCACATAAAGATCAATATTCTTCTCACGGGACAGCCCCAAAACGACTTCGACAAAGGTAACGATATCCTCATCCGTCTTCTTTGCAGGAATATGTTTTCCGCCGGTAAGATTCGGATTTACTATGGGATATACCTTTTGTATCTCGTCCAGAAAAACATAATACATGCCTTGTCCGCTGCATATTTCCCTTATATGCATACCCAGATTGATAGGATCGCGATACTCTATATTTTTATCATCATCCAATTCCAGAACAATAATGTTTTTTTCATTAACGTTCTGAGAAAGGAGATATTCCTTATAAATTTCTTTTAGCAAATAGGATTTTCCGCATCTTCTGATTCCTGTTATAACTTTTGGAAAACCATTTTCGCGGGAACTGATTAGTTGTGCAAGATATTTATCCCTTTTTATCATTCTATTCCTCGATTTTGTAGAATTCTACGTATTTGATGAATAGATTTTACATCTGCCACTGATTTAAATCAACAATAATGTAGAATTCTACAAATTTGCCAGATATGAAATCTTATATATTTAGCGTAGCAACTTGAAATAATAGTCCTGCTTACTGATTATTATCCGATCCAATCCTGTTTTAAGATTGAGAACACTTTTCTTCCTTCATAGTGATCTTTGCGCCAAAAGAAATCACGAAAAACACCTTCATATGTCAGTCCACACTTCTCAATGACTCTTTGCGATGCTGTGTTTTCCGTTCTACAATCGATCTCTATTCTGTGAAGATTGATCTTATTGAAGCCATATGCTATGACTGCTTTTGTCATCTCGGTTGCATATCCTTTCCCCTGAAAAGCCGGTCCTATCACATACTCGATCTCCCCATGTCGATTGGCCGTATCCATAACAAAAAAAGCGATCTGCCCAATGCATTCTAAAGTCTCTTTCTCTATGACAGCCCATCGGTAGTAATCTTCCTTTGAATAGGAACTGATATATTTTGTATTAAACAGCTCCAACACTGCCTCTGGGGTTGAATAACAGGGCTCACCGTAATCCCACTGTGTCTTCTCATCGGCGATCCAATTTCGGAGCATGGAATCTATGTCTGAATACTCAAAACGACGGAGAAGCAGATGTTCTGTTTCGATGATCTGTGTTCCAACATGTGTAATCATATATTCTGTTTCCTTTAGTTCATGTGACTGCTGATTTACTGTTCCAATGCAGTCAGGTCAGACCGTTCATATCTGTTATTCCCTTTAATGCTCTTTTTGTATTTCCAGCACTTTATGGCATCAGCCAGAGAAGCACCTTTATTGTCGTCGAAGA
>Ga0310691_10008013_pt1 | contig 10928 bp, 10 predicted proteins | sample 176DNAGHGlowgp2_FD_203887 | JGI IMG/M metagenome (GOLD analysis project Ga0310691, IMG submission 203887) | Sheep rumen microbial communities from Palmerston North, Manawatu-Wanganui, New Zealand - 1766 DNA GHGlow gp2 (v2) (version 2) | ecosystem: Host-associated > Mammals > Digestive system >... | reverse complement strand
ACGTCTGCGACCGTCAGACTGGTGTCCCGGAGTTTCATGTTGACCATGCTTAAAAGAATAAACGGATTTCCGATATTCATTCCGATTCCTCCTTTCTTACCCCCGGGCGGCTTCCGAGCTGCCAGAATGCCACTGCGGAAGCCGCAGCCACATTCAGAGAGTCCACGCCGTGGCTCATGGGGATCATGATGGTATAGTCGCAGGACGCGATGGTCCGGGCGGCAAGGCCGTCCCCCTCCGTCCCGAGGAAGACCGCGAGCCGCGGCTCCTGAAGGACTGCCGGATCGTCGATCCGGACAGAACGTTCCTCCAGCGCCATGGCTGCAGTCCGGAAGCCCAGCGCCTGCAGCTGTTCCACGCTGTTCCCGGCTGCGGGATTCCGCTGTACGCTGTTTCCGGTTCCGGCTGAAGAGTCTTCCCCCGCGCCGGCTCCCGGGCGCTCCCTGATATAGGTCCAGGGGATCTGGAACACCGTTCCCATACTCACACGGGCCGCGCGGCGGTAATAAGGATCGCTGCAGCCTTCCGTGAGCAGCACCGCGTCCAGGTTCAGCGCGGCGGCAGAGCGGAAGATCGCTCCGACGTTCGTGGGATTCACCACGTTCTCCAGCACCGCCACCGTCCGCGCGTTTTCGCAGATCTTTTCTGCAGAAGGCAGTTCTCTCCGCCGCATGGCGCAGAGCATTCCCCGGGTCAGCTGAAAACCGGTCAGCCGGGTCAGGATCTCCGGCGCTGCGGTGTAGACCGGTGTGTCCGGGAAACGAGCAAGAAGCGCCGCGGCCTCTGTTTTGCAGAGCATCTCCGGTGCCGCGAGAAAAGACTCCGGCATATGGCCGGCATCCGCCGCGCGGGTGATGACCTTGGGGCTTTCCGCAATAAAAAGTCCGGGCGCCGGTTCGTAATAATGCAGAAGCTGCGCCTCGTTCAGCCGGGCGTAAACGTCCAGTTCAGGCGCGGCAAAATCAGTGATGGTGATCCGGTTCATCCGGTGCTTCCTCCGTCTGCCAGTCTGCGTTCCTTTTCCGGCGAAAAGCGGCCTGGCGCCTTTGTCTGCCGGAAACCGGCACAGTTTCTTCCGGCCCGGAACGGTATCATCATAGCAGAATTCTCCCGGGCGCGAAAGGTTGACAAATAGAGTAAAATGGTTAGGTAAGTTTGGAACAACCGGCATTGATAACTCAAAGTTTTCAGGAGTAAACAGAAATCATGATCACATACAAAAAAACGATGAAGCATCACTTTGCAGTTCCGGGAAAAGTGCTTGCGGCCATTTTGACGGCGGCTTCTCTCTCCCTGACTGCCTGCGGCGGCAGTACTCCCGCGCAGTCCACGGCGGCAGAGACTACGTCGGCTGCTCCGGCAGCGCAGGAGACCACCGCAGCCCCGGAAACCACTGCAATCCAGGAAACCAGTGCGGATCCGGCGGAGTCCACTGCGGAAACCGCCTCTGAAACCGCTGCTGTTCCGGAAGAAACCGTCGCCCTCGACACCCTCACGCCGGATCCGGCCTACGACTTCTGGAACGGCGACTGGTTCGGCTGGTGGGAAGCGACAGATCCCCAGGGCGACTGGGTACAGCTGAAGGATCTGAAGATCGCCCTTCTTTGCCAGATCCGGATCGCGAAGAACGGCCGGGGCGTCCTCATGCTGTGGGACAACAATCTGCCGCGGACCGACGCCATCTGCGAGATCAACCTTACCGTAGATAAAGACAAAGGCGCCTACGGCGTCGCGACCTCCGGCGAAGGCTATTTCATCTCCTCCGACGTCCTGGAAGGGGACTGGGTCATCGACCCCGAACAGTCGGGGCATGACGGAATGATCCGCATCGACGGCACCTGCATCGAAGACGGCGTAAAGCAGTTTGACTACCACGTTTACCTGATGAAATGGGGCGCCGACTGGAGCGCCGTCGACGAGATCGATCAGCCTCCGCTTATGGAATGGTACAATGTTTACCGGGACAATGGTTTTGAAATGCCCCGCGAACTCCCGTAAACCTCTCCCGGAATGAACCGCCGGATACACGCTGAAATACATTTTCACGCAAAAAACTGCCGCAGCTGCAAAGGGTATGTATCGTACCCGCCAGCAGCTGCGGCAGCTTTTTTCTTTACTTCAGCGCTTCCGGCTTTTCGACGGCATAGTCGCTGAAGCTCGTGGCGGCCGACGCGCCGGAAAGATCCGCGCTGTCGGAATAGTTCTTTACGGTAATCGTGTATCCGGAGGTCCCTTCGACAAGGACCGTTCCGTCCGCGGTCTGCACCGTCACGGTCCGGCCTGCATCGTCCGCGATGGTTCCTGCGTTGTAAAGGTTCGTGAGGACGCTGTCGCCGGTCACGGTCCAGGTGCTGTCCTTGCTGATATACAGGTTTGCCTGGCCGTCGCCGCCCTCGCCCGCTGCGCTCTCGTCATCGATGAATGCGCCCTTCAGGGTGCTGCCTTCGGTCATGTAAAAATCGAGCCGGGAGATGCTGTCCCAGATCACATTGCCTTCCATATCCTGGCTGATGGCCGTGAATAGGGTGTCCGCGCCGTTCGCGCCTTCGGAGCCCCAGCCGCGCTGGTTCGCGTTGCCAGTGACCTTCAGGAAGAATTCGCTGTCCTCCGCGTAAGTGATGTCCACATCCTTCAGAATAAAGGTGGACTCGGTGTTGGTGGAGTAGAACATTCCGCCGTTCTTCGCTGTCAGGGTGCCGCCGTTCATTTCAAAGGTACTGTTTCCGACCTTGGAATCCCCGGACATGCTCTGATAGAGGATCACGTTCCAGGTGCAGTCATTCTGAGACTGGTCCGGCATGTTTCCGGTCAGGTCCGAATCAAAGAGCCGGATGGAATTCAAGCCTTCGATGCAGATCGCTTCGGAGTTGCCGGCAGTCAGCTTCGCGTTGTTCACGGCAATGTCCGCCGTGGAGTAAATGGCCGGGGAGCCGTCTCCGTTGGAAGTGTAGGTCCCGCCGTCCACCACCATGGTTCCGCCGCCGCGGTCGCTGCGGATCGCAGCGGAGGATCCGCCGTCGGTCTCTGCCGTCACGTCCCAGGCATACAGTGTTCCGCCGCCTGCCGCGTGAATGCCGCCGGAGGTGCCCTGTTTCGTCGCGATCTCCGTATCCGCGACATAGACGACACCGTCGTCGTAGGCAAACACGCCCGCGCCGCCCTTGGCGTCGGTATCGATGGTCAGATTTTTAAGGTACGTGGTGCCGCCCTTGCCAAGGACCGCCGCGCCGACGCCGTAGAAGCTGGAGGCGTCCCCGCCGGTACTGTCCGCGGAGCTGCGGATGACTTTGGTGTCTTTCACTGTGACCGTGATATCGCCGTCCACCAGGATAGCTTCCTCGTCGGTGCCGGTGGATGTGTACTCTCCGTTCGTGGTCGTCACATTGTCCGCGGGGGCATAGACCGCCGTGTATTCAATGTCCTTCGCGCTCTGGCCCGGTGCGCCTCCCGGCATGCCGCCGGGACCGCCTTTGCCGCCTTCCGGCCTGCTTTCACCGTTTTTCCCTTTGCCGCCTTCCGGCTTTTCTCCGTTCTGCGGCTTTTCTCCGTTCTGCGGCTTTTCTTCGTTCTGCGGCTTCTCCGCCGGTGTTCCGGCTTCCGCCGGGGACGGTGCGGCCGGCGCCGGCTGTGTTCCTGTGGTGCTGCCTCCGCAGCCGCTCATCATCATGGATGCCGCCAGACCTGCGGCAAGAAGTTTCGCAAAGTTTTTTCTCATCCTGTACTCCTCTGTAAAATGTTTCTTATGCCGCGAAGTATACGGACCGAATCTGAAATTACTTTGAAAGCATTGAAGATTTTTCAGTACATTTTCCGCATCCTCCGTTTTTTCTTCTCGCCGGGATCTCTGCCGCCGGGGAAAACATGATATGATAAAAATACAGGAGATCAAACGACCATGAACCTCAGAAAACTATTATCCTCCGGACGCCCGGTCCTGATGGAAGGCGCCCTCGGAGAACGGCTGAAAACCGAATACCGGCTCACCCCCGACGCAAACGTGGCCCTGGCCCGCTTTGTCTACCAGGTCCGCGGCATGGACGCGCTCTCAAAGCTCTGGAACGAATATTATCAGATCGCTGCAGACCACGGCCTGCCCTTCCTCGCGACGACCCCGACCCGGCGGGCAGGACGGGATTTCGTCCTTGCCTCTGCCTGGAGCTCCGATATCATCGCGGACAATGTAAAACTGCTCCGGCACTGTCTACAGGAAAGACCCGGCGCGCCGCGCTTTCTGGGCGGGCTCATGGGCTGCCGGGGCGACGCCTACACCGGCGAGGGGGCTCTGACTGAGTCGGAAGCCCGGAAATACCACAGCTGGCAGGCAGAGCTCTTCCGCAAGTCGGACGTCGATTTTCTCTTTGCGGGGATCATGCCGACGCTGCCGGAAGCAAAGGGAATGGCCCAGGCCATGGCTGCCACCGGCCTTCCCTATATCATCAGCTTCACGATCCGGAAGGACGGACGGCTGATCGACGGGACCACCATTCATGACGCCATCGTCAGCATCGACCGCGGATTCTGTCAGAAACCGCTGTGCTATATGACGAACTGTGTGCACCCGGCCATCGTCTTCGAAGCCCTGTCCCAGCCCTTCAACCGGACAGATGTGGTGCGGGAGCGCTTTCTCGGCGTACAGGGAAACACCTCGCCCCTCTCCTACGAGGAACTGGACCATGCCCTCCCCGGCGCAGACCTGAAGAGCTCCGCACCGGAGCGGTTCGCGGAGGACATGCTGCGGCTCCGGAAGAAGTTCGGGCTTCAGATCTTCGGCGGCTGCACGGACGGGAGATATCTGGAAGAGACCGCAAAGCGGATCGCGGAGACAGACCCGGAAAAGACAAAGAAATGACCTGGGGATAAACACCGGAAAAAGCAAAAAACACCTGCAGTTGAACACCGGAAACGACAAGAACAGAAAAGGAGGAACAGCATGCGTACCTGGACCACGGAAGAGCGCTACCGCGTTCTGCACAGTGCGGACGAGATCATCGGCCTGCACGAAAAGATCGTCTCTTCGGAATACCGCCAGAAATTCCATGTCCAGCCCATCACCGGGCTGTCCAGCGATCCGAACGGCTTTGTGTACCACAAGGGCACCTGGCATCTCTACTACCAGTACTGCCCCTGGGGCGCTGTCCACGGACTTAAATTCTGGTACCATGTGACCTCCACGGATCTGGTCCACTGGACCAACGCCGGCATCGGCATGTGGCCGGATACCTTCTACGACAATAAGGGCTGCCATTCCGGCTCCGCCTTCTCCGCGGGCGAGGATCTTTACCTCTTCTATACCGGCAACCACCGGGATGAAAACTGGGTGCGGACGCCTTACACCTGCGCCGCGAAGCTCGGTCCCGACGGAAAGCCGGTGAAGCTGCCGGAGCCGCTGTTCGGGCCCCGTCCGGATTACAGTGAGCACCAGCGCGACCCGAAGATCGTCTACGTGCCGGAGCAGAAAAAGTACTTCATCTTCATCGGCGCCCAGTCCATGGACAAGAAGGGGCGGGCACTGATCTACACCTCCGAAAGCCTGCTGGAGGGCTGGAAGTTCGCCGGCGAGCTGAAGGTGCCGGGCTTCGAGGACTTCGGCGGCATGTGGGAATGCCCGTGCATTGTCCGCATCAGCGGAAAGGACATCCTGATCTTCTCCCCGCAGTACACGAAGCTTCCGGGCCGCGCGGAGAGCACGAACCATAACATCTATATGATCGGGTCCATGGACTATGAGACCCTGACCTTCACTCCGGACGATACGTACCACTATCTGGATTTCGGCTTCGACTTCTACGCGGCGCAGTTCGCGGCCAATGTGAACGATCCGGAGATGGCGGTCCTGATCGGATGGATCGGCCTCCCGGACAACCACTATCCCACTGAGGAAGAGGACTGGGAAGGCAGCATGTCCGTGCCGCGGGAGCTCCGGCTGGTCAACGGACGGCTGGTACAGTCTCCGCCTGCCGCTTTCGGACGGATCCTGAAGGATGCCGTCCCCGGCGACGGAAAGCTTCTGAAGACCTGCCTGGTGGAGATCCGCCTGCCGGAGGGTGAGAATCCCTCCGAAGACTTCACGCTTAAGCTTTTCACAAAAGCGGACGGCAGCGGCGGCATGTCCTTCGCCTACGACGCCGCGTCAAAGACCATCACTGCCGACAAGACGGGCATGGATCTCCGGTACAACCAGAAGGTGGGCGAGGTCCTTCCTGTGCCGCTGGATGACGAGCTGAAAAAGATCAGGATCCTGATCGACAGCTGCTCCGCCGAGCTCTTCCTGAACGACGGCGCCGCCACCTTCACGACCCACGTTTATCCCACTGCCGGGGAGCACTTCTACACCCTGACAGGGCCCGGCGCTGCCGGCGCCATCGTCACGATCCGGGAGATCCTTCCGTCCGTGAAGGATGACTTTGTCGTGTGATCCCCTGACCTGCAGATCTCTGTCGAAAGAGACGCAGCATCTTCCTGCGAAACTGCTGCGGAAATATAAGGCGGGCTGCCGCATTAAGAAAAATGTTCCTTAATGCGGCAGCCCGCTTTGTTTTGTCTTTATCCATAATACCGCAGAATACCCCTGCCTCTTAGCGTACGCGAAGGCGGCGGGTCAATTCACTTCTGTCCCGTTATTTCAGGAGCATCCCGATGCCGCTGAGCAGCATCACGATATAGATGGACTTCAGGATGACCTTGTCCGGGAGATGGGGGGCCAGGATCCCGCCCAGAAGATTCCCGAGAAGCATACCCGGCGCCGCCCCGAGGATTCCCAGCAGTACCATGGGCGAATACTGCCCGTTCAGGATCCGGATCGCGCTGGCATAAATGTTGTTGAAAGCAAAATAGGTCTGGATCGTCGCGAAATACGCGGCGTGGGTAGCTGTAGCCCCCAGAAAGAAGACCACCACCGGCGGCCCGCCCGTGGCGAACAGCCCGTTCATTATACCGCCGAGTCCGCCGGCGATAACTCCGTTCCGCACCTTCGGCTGAATGGTGATCTTCTTGCTGAGGAACAGGAACCACAGCGACATGAGGATCAGCATCACGGCAAGAAGGATCCGCAGAGTATCCAGGGACGCCCCTCTGGAAAACCGCACCGACAGGAAGGTCATGACAAAGCTTCCGCAGAGCACCGGGGGCACCAGGCGCACCACCGCGTCCTTCCGGTATTTGACGGCCAGGTAAGAAGCGCTGAAGGCGGAGCACGCGTTGGTGACGGCGGCCGGCAGCGAATAGGACGGGATCAGCAGCGGAAGCAGAAGGATCGCCACGATCCCCATTCCGAACCCGCAGACCCGCTGCACAAAGGTCGAAAGGGTATATACCGCGAAACAGCACAGAAGAACGTAGATGATCTCAGACTGCGTCATATCCATGGATCAGTTTCCTCACATATTTCAGGGAACGGGACTACCGGCTTCACCTCAGTCTCCTGCGGAACCAGGAATTTTTCCATCCAGCACATGTCGTACCAGCGGCCGAACTTGTACCCGCAGCGCCGGAATGTGCCGCAGAGCCGGTAGCCCATCCGCTCGTGGAAGCGGACGCTGTCGTGGTTCAGGTATTCATCGTCCGCTTCAGGGACCCCGATGCAGGCATACAGATTCCGCATGCCCATGGCTGCCAGGCACAGCTCCAGGGCCTCGTACAGTCTGCGGCCTGTACCGGAACGCTTCATATCTTCCCTGACATAGATGCTGACCTCGCAGGCCCAGTCGTAGGCTGCCCGCGTCTTGAAATACCCGGCGTAGGCGTAGCCCAGGATTTCGTACTCTTCCATGGAAGACTCCGGACTTCTGTCCGCCGCATTCTGTCTGTCTGCGCCTGAGGCGGGCTGCTCCTCTGCACATGCGGCAGGCTGCTCCTCTGCGCCTGCGGCAGACTGTTTTTCTGCGCCTGCGGCAGCCTTCCGGTAAGCCACGAGATAGGGGAAGCGTTTCAGCGTCCGTCCGATCCGCCCGCGGAACTCGTCTTCTGTCGGCACTTCGTATTCAAAGGTGATGGCAGTCTTCCGGACATAGGGTGCGTAGATGGCAAGCAGAGCGGGCGCATCGTCCGCTGCGGCCTGCCGGATCAGGATCTCCTCCGGCCGGACCGGGTATTTTCCCTGCCGGGTCAGGACCTCTTTCTTCCGGATCGGGACTTCATGACTCAAGGTATGTCTCCTCCGTCTGACAGATCTGCACTCATGTTTCTTTGTCTTCCCGCAAGTATACCACCGGAATGCCCGCTCCGTACAGGGTTTCACCGGGTTCTGCCGGCGCTTTCCCGCCGGACGCAGTTCCGGCCTCTCAGGCAGAAAAGGTCCCCATCCTGATCTTCCGACCAGCGATGGGGACCTGTTTCATTGTCCACTGCTTATTTTGCGAAGCTGTCATAATACTCTTCCAGGAACATCTCGATGCTTTCAAGCAGCTTTTTCATGGTCTCCTCCTTCCGGGCCCTTCCGGTCCTGATGAAATAATCTTTCGTTCCTTCTTGTTCTGTCCAGTGTATAGTTTTCTGGTTATTTTTATTTATTTCTTCATTTGTCTGTTTCCTTCTGACAACTATATGCTACACCCGCTTTTCCTCTATGTAAAATACCGGTATTGCAGGGTGAGTCATACCTTTCAGGTATGCCGGATGGCAGCAGGCGCACTCTCAGGTATGGCGTCCGGGGGTGTTCTGTTATTGACTTTTGTCTTTCTTTCCCGAAATGCTCTGTACATTTTACGAGGTTATAATGTACAATCTCTAGTTAGAAGTTTCTAACCATAAGGTCAGACAGAGATCACGGCAGACAGGGAGCGAATGACCTATGACCAGAGAATCATGCCATACCATCACAGCCTGCGGCAGCGGCGGCTGCCGTCCCGGTCCGTGCCGCCCGAAAGACGTCAAGGCAGAGCTGGTGCGGTCCGCGGAGGTCCTGATCCGGGAACACTACATGGACAAATTCTCTCTGAAGCTTCTCTCCGATGCACTGCATGTGGACAAATCCTACCTGCTGCGGACCTTCCATGAGCGCACGGGACTTACCCTTCTGGAGTACCACAACCAGATACGCATTGAGGCCGCACAGGAACTTCTGATGCAGCCGGAGATCCCGGTGGCCTCCATAGCGCACCGGACCGGCTTCGTGTCAGCGTCCCATTTTTCCCAGGTATTCCGGCGGCACACCGGACAGACGCCGTCCGAATACCGGAATCAGCATCTCACATATCCGGAAAACTGAAATCTTCAGAAAAAATGGCGGAGAGCAGTGCACTGCTCTCCTTATTTTTATACAGATTCGTCGGATTCCCTGTCCCGGCCTTCTGTGCTAAAATATGACAATGTATACATTACAGTGATCGTATTTTCAGGACAGGCAGCAGTTTTATTATGATGAGACAGAAACAGATAGATTTTGAACACGGGAACCCCTTCAGCGTGATCATACAGGCAGGGGTTCCGATGCTGGTGGGGCAGGTCCTGAACCTCCTCTACAGCATTGTCGACCGGATGTACATCGGCCGCATTCCGGAGGTCGGGACCCTGGCCCTCGGAGGCATCGGCCTCTGTTTCCCCGTGATCCTGATGATCATGGCCTTCGCAAACCTTTACGGCTTCGGCGGCGCGCCTCTCTGCGCTATGGCCCGCGGCTGCGGGGACCGGGAGCGGGCGGAGTACATCATGAATTCCGCGGCTACCATCCTGCTGACGCTGGGTATTGTCCTCTGTCTTCTCGACTATCTTACCGCCGAGCCGGTGCTGCGGGCTCTGGGCGCTTCGGAAAACACGCTGCCCTTCGCCATGGCCTATCTGCAGATCTACCTGATCGGCACCATCCCTTTCATGTTCTCCACCGGCCTGAATCCCTACATCAATGCCCAGGGCTTCGCCCAGACAGGAATGATGACCGTGTTCATCGGCGCTGCCGCCAACATCATCCTCGACCCGGTCTTTATCTTCCTTTTCGGGATGGGGATCCGCGGCGCGGCGGTGGCCACCGTGATCTCCCAGTTTCTGTCCGCGGCCTTCGCCATCGGCTTTCTCCGGAGTCCCGGTTCGGAGCTTCACCTTAGGTTTCTCCCCCTGAACCGGCTGGATCTGCCGCTGGTCGGGGAGATGACGGGCCTCGGCCTCGTGAACTTCATCATGACCTTCACCAACAGCCTCGTGGCGATTGTCTGCAATACCACCCTCGCAGCCTTCGGCGGAGATCTGGCCGTCTCAGTCTACACCATCATCTCCTCCGTCCGCTCCATCGTGGACGTCCCGCTCCTGGCCTTCGCCAACGGAGCCGGTCCCGCGCTGAGCTATTCCTACGGCGGAAAGCAGTTTGACCGGCTGAAAAGCCTGATCTGGATCGTCCTGACCCTCTGCTGCTCTTTCTCCCTGATCCTGTGGGTCCTGATCTTCTTCTTCCCTCAGGCCTTTATCCGGGTCTTTACCTCGGATCCCGCGCTGATGACCGCCGCGATTCCGGGACTGCACATCTATTTCTTTGCCTTTGTGTTCCAGTCCTTCCAGACCGTCGCGCAGAACGTCTTCAAGGCCCTGGGGAAAAAGCGGCGGGCCATTTTCTTCTCCCTCTTCCGGAAGGTGATCATGGTCGTCCCGCTGACTCTGATCCTGCCCCATATCGCAGGACTCGGCGTCAAAGGCGTCTACATGGCGGAACCCATTTCCAACGTCATCGGCGGAATGGCGAGCTTCACCACCATGATGCTGACCATCTATTTCCGGCTGGGAAAAGACGAAAATGTATGATCCTCATCTGCGCCGGCAGCAGAACATGCCGGCGTTTTACTGTCAAAAGCAATCAGTTTTTCAATGTCAATAATAATTCAGTAATACAGGAGGCCTCTTATGTTTGCAGGCATGACTATCTATAACCTCCTCTGGTTCTTTTTTCTCTACTCCGTTCTCGGCTGGATCGTCGAAGTCATATACCATGTGGTGGCCTGCGGCAA
>Ga0310691_10008012_pt1 | contig 10928 bp, 10 predicted proteins | sample 176DNAGHGlowgp2_FD_203887 | JGI IMG/M metagenome (GOLD analysis project Ga0310691, IMG submission 203887) | Sheep rumen microbial communities from Palmerston North, Manawatu-Wanganui, New Zealand - 1766 DNA GHGlow gp2 (v2) (version 2) | ecosystem: Host-associated > Mammals > Digestive system >... | reverse complement strand
GGAATCAGGGCCTCGACATCCTCGAAGCCGTCTGCTAAGAATACATAAACTTTTGCCATAGTTCTATCTGATTGATTGGTTTTATGACCGCAAAGATACAAAGAAAAGTGAAGAGTGAAGAGCGAAGAGCGAATAATTTGCTGCCGCGATAGCATTTTTTCTTAATTCTTAACTCTTAATTCTTATATTCTTATTATCTTTGCAGGCAAAAGCGATGATTATGGAGTATCCGAGACTGAGATTCGCCCTTTTTGGCAATATCTACCAGACAAAGAAGTCGGCTTCGATTCAGAAAGTCCTCTCCTGCCTCTCCGAGCACAGGGCTGAAGCTCTTGTGGACAGGGAATACTATGATTTCCTGACCGCCGACCAGCGTATCGACGTGAATGCCAGCCGTATCTTCGAGGATGCGGACTTCGATGCGGATTTCGTCATCTCGATGGGTGGTGACGGTACCTTCCTCAAGGCTGCCAGCCGCGTCAGGGAGAAGATGATTCCCATCCTTGGTGTGAACATGGGCCGTCTGGGATTCCTCGCCGACGTCAGCCCGAGTGAGATAGAACAGTGTATGGAGGCACTCTACGAAGACAATTTCGCCATAGAGAACCGTGCCCTCATCAAAGTCGAGACTGATGGTGATCCGCTGGAGGGTTACAACTGTGCCCTCAACGATGTGGCCATCCTGAAGCGCGACACCGCCTCGATGATCTCCATCCGTGCCTGCATCAACGACGAGTATCTCACTACCTATCAGGCCGATGGTCTTGTGGTCTCCACACCCACCGGCTCCACAGCCTATTCCCTCTCCAACGGAGGTCCGATTATCGTACCAGGCACAAAGGTGTTCTCGATGACAGCTGTTGCTCCCCATTCGATGAATATCCGTCCGATCGTGCTTTCCGACTCTTCTGAAATCACGCTGACTGTCGAGAGCCGATCGCATAACTTCCTCGTGGCCATCGACGGACGTTCCGAGAAGTGTAAGGAGGGCACAAAGCTTACGTTGCGCCGTGCTCCCTATGACGTGAAGGTGGTGAAACGTTCACGTCAGAGTTACTTCAACACCCTCCGCGAAAAGATGATGTGGGGTGTTGATGCCAGATAATATATAATGTACGCGCGACTTTCGTTTCTTAATTAGTGTTAAGGAATTGAAGGTTTCTTCCAAAAAGTTTGGAGGGTATTGATTATTGACATACTTTTGCAGTGTACTATTGAGGTAGTACACTATTACAATGGAATAATCAAACAAAATTTTAACGTTATGATAGAAGTAAATAACATCAGTTTTAAGTACGCAGGTCAGAAGGATCTGGTATTCGATGATTTCAGCCTGAAGCTGGAGGAAAACAACATCTACGGTCTGCTGGGTAAGAATGGCACGGGTAAGTCGACGCTCTTGTATCTTGTCAGTGGACTGCTCCGTCCGAAGAAGGGTTCTGTTTGTTTCAATGGCATCGAAACCTGTAAGCGACAGCCTGAAACTCTGAGCGAGATCTTTATCGTGCCTGAGGAATTTGATCTGCCATACATGTCGCTCAATGAGTATGTGAAGATTAACCGTCCGTTCTATCCGATGTTCAGTACAGAAGTGCTGGAGAACTGTCTGAAGGACTTTGAACTCTCTACAGACCTGAAGTTGAACGCTCTCTCGATGGGCCAGAAGAAGAAGGTGTTCATGAGCTTTGCCCTTGCTGCTGGTACAAAGCTGCTGCTGATGGACGAGCCGACGAACGGTCTTGACATCCCTTCGAAGTCGCAGTTCCGTAAGGTGGTGGCCCAGTATATGACGGAGGATCGCACGCTGATCATCTCCACCCATCAGGTACACGATGTTGAGTCGCTGCTCGACCACATCATGATCCTTTCTCAGCAGAAGCTGTTGCTCGATGCCTCAGTGGCTGACATCCAGGAGAAATATACCTTCGAGTATCGCACGCCAGCTGAGATGGAAGACGCGCTCTATGCTGAGCCCTCGCTGCAGGGCAATGCCGTGATCGCTCCTCGCAAGGCTGACAGCCCTGAGACACAGGTGAACCTTGAATTGCTGTTCAACGCTGTAACACAGGGGAAGATTTAGACAGAAGATATTTTTTTAGACAGAAGAACAAAAGAACAAAAAATATGTACTTATGTTCTTATGTCGAAAGAAAAAATAACAAGTTCTTATGTCGAAAAAATCAAAAGAATATGATACAGTTTAATTTCAATAGATTCGTAAAGTTGGCAAAATGGTCGCTGACGAACGACAAGAAATACCACGTGAAGTCGTTCTTCCAGAACCTGGTGATCTTTACGCTGGTGTTCGTGTTCTTCACCTCGATCACCTTTACAGTATGCCAGCTGCCCGCTAACTATCTGCTCTGCAGCATCGCAACCATCGTCGCCTTTGCCGTGACGTTAGTTCTGGGTTCGTCGTTCATGTTCTATAGCATGAGTGGAAAGCACGACATGCAGAGGCTGCTGATGCTGCCGGCATCGAACCTGGAGAAGTACCTGATGCGCTATGCCTCGTGGATCATCCTGCTGCCCATCCAGTTGGTGGCCTTCTTCGGTGCTGACTTGATACAGTATGTGTTTGGTCTGGTGGTGGGTCACGAACAGGTGGAACTGGTGGCCAGTGCCGTCATCGAGTCCTGCCAGAGCGATATGCCTCTGTCGTACCGCATGACGTTTGTGTGGCTCTTCGTGTGGCTGCATTCGCTCTACGCCGTAGGGGCAACCTTCTTCCGCTTCCGTAAGAACAACTGGATTGCGACGACTCTGGTGCTCATCGTGGTCAGCCTGTTGCTTTCTGCCATAGCAGGCCAGTGGTCGTATGTCAATATGTTCTGGTGGAATAATCATTATTTCTTCAACTTGGTGTTCCCTCTGCTGGCTGTGGTGAACTTCTGGCTGTCGTACAAGCTCTTCTGTCGTCAGCAGGTGATTGATAGGTTTGTGAACCTTTAAAAGGTGAAAAGTGAAAAGGTGAAAAAGTGAAAACTATGAGTAATTTTGATATAAAAAGATTTGGCCGGACATTTCGCTGGATGCTGGTTACCAACCTCCAGACGTTCCTGGCATTTACAGCAGGCTGTGCAGTGGCCGTATTCCTTCTGGAAATGTTATTAATAGCTATCGATTGTCAACCTGACGGCTCGAATTACATTCAGCTGTTACATAACATGATCTCACCGTTCTTTGTGATATTCCTCATCATCTATGTTCTTGTGGCTATCAGTACGCTCTTCTCAAACTATTTGAAGAAGTCGCAGCGCGAGGCCTTCCTGATGCTGCCTTCAACAAATCTGGAGAAGTTTCTTTCAGCAGTCATTTATGTCACAGTGGTCTGGACAATGGCAGGATTCCTGGCTTTTGCTGCTGGCGATACGCTCAGAATGGCGGTTCGTGCCCTGGCATTTGGCAATGAGTGGGTATCAGTGATTCCCGATGTGGTGAAGGGCTTTATTCCCAATATCATTTTATATGACAGCCCTCATTCCTTAACTTTCGAGGCGATGAATCTTTTTTGGGGATACAGCTTCATCTTGTGGATTCATTCGCTCTATACGCTGGGAGGCACGTTCTTTCGTAGGTACGCCTTCGTTGCAACGAGTTTGGTGTTGTTTTTCTTCATGATGGTATTGTCGTGGGTCATCAACTATTTTAATGCTTCGATATTCGTTGCTAACTGGGATGGCAATGCTTATGACTCAGGGAAAGTTGGTGTTTTGGCCTATATTCTCGCAGTTCTACTGCCTCTGCTCTCTATCTTCAATTACTGGGCATCGTTCCATATCTTCAAGCATTTCGAACTAATTACTAACAAGTGGACTAATTATGACATTCTCAAACGATAAACCCATCTACATCCAGATGGCAGACCGCCTCTGTGATGAGATACTTGCCGGCAAGTATCAGGACGACGACCGCATACCGTCAGTCCGTGAGTACAGTGTGCTGCTGGAGGTGAACACGAACACCGCTGTGAAGGCCTACGAACAGTTGGCACGCGAGGAGATCATCTACAACAAGCGTGGTCTGGGCTACTTCGTCACGAAGGGTGCGAAGAAGCAGATCCTCAAGACCCGTAAGAAGGAGTTCATGAAGGAACGCCTGCCTGAGCTCTTCCGTCAGATGGCACTGCTCGACATCACCATCGATGATGTGACAGAGGCCTATAGAGACTTACAGGATGTTAAATAAAGTACTAACTTCTGTCCATTCGTCACAAATGTCTACAGATTATCCCAGATGTTTGGTATGCCATGCAACTTTTCATACTTTTGCAGCGTCAAATAGACAGAACTAAGTTAATTTAAGGTATTAAGATTGTTTTCATGATACATTTACAAGACATCAACAAGACCTATCAGGGTGCACAGCCCCTTCACGTGCTGAAGGGCATCTCGCTCGACATTGCGAAGGGTGAGTTCGTGAGTATTATGGGTGCCTCAGGCTCAGGCAAGTCTACCTTGCTGAATATCCTCGGCATTCTCGACAACTACGATTCGGGTACCTACGAACTGGCAGGCGTTCCCATCTGGAACCTCTCGGAGCGTAAGGCGGCCGACTATCGCAATCGCATGATAGGCTTTATCTTCCAGTCGTTTAATCTCATCTCTTTCAAAACCGCCGTGGAAAACGTTGAGTTGCCATTATTTTATCAAGGGGTGTCCAGGAAGAAGCGCCATCAGATGGCTCTGGAATATCTGGAGCGTCTGGGCCTTCTTGACTGGGCAGGACATTACCCCAACGAACTGTCGGGAGGACAGAAACAGCGTGTGGCAATAGCCAGAGCTCTCATCACCCGTCCACAGATCATCCTGGCCGATGAGCCTACAGGCGCATTGGACTCGAAGACCTCTGTGGAGGTGATGCAGCTGCTCAAACAGCTGAACCAGGAGGAAGGCATGACCATCGTCGTGGTGACTCACGAAAGCGGTGTAGCGAATGAGACAAATAAGATCGTACACATCAAGGACGGCATCATCGGCCAGATCGAGGAGAATCTGAACCACGATGCCTCACCCTTTGGCAGCGGAGGATTAATGAAATAATTATTAGACAGAAGAACACGTTCTTCTGTAAATTATGTAGAATATGCATGATATAATAACTGAAATATGGCAGACGGCACGACGGAATAAGCTCCGTACGACACTCACAGGCTTCGCTGTGGCGTGGGGCATCTTCATGATCATCGTGCTGTTGGGTGCCGGCAACGGACTCATCAATGCCACGATGAAGATGAGCGGCGACTTCCTGACCAACTCGATGGAGGTGTACGCGGGTATGACTTCGAAGCCTTACAAGGGCTTGAAGGAGGGACGCAATATCCAACTGAACAGCAAAGACCTGGACGCTACAGATGCTGAGTTCAATGAGAACGTTGACGAAGTGGGAGCATGCTACTACTATAGTACTACCGTCAGCCATGGCGAACAATACATGAACATGCAGATAGCAGGTGTGTTCCCTGTCCATACCCAGATTGTAAAAGAGCATCTGGTCTGTGGACGATTCATCAATGACATCGACCAGAAAGAGCGCCGTAAGGTGCTGGTACTGAATGATCGTCAGGCTAAGGAACTGGAACCCAAGGACTATAAGACGCTGTTGGGCAAGTTCGTCAAGGTGGGCAATCTTTCGTTCAAGGTGGTGGGTATCTACCAGAGCCGTGGTGAAGGCGAAGGTAACGCCTATTCGTCGTACTCGGCTATCAAGAGTATCTTTGGTTCCAATACGCCCAGTATAGGAAGCATCGAGTTTACCTTCCACGGACTGAATAGTGAGGATGCCAATAATGATTTCGAGAAAGACTATCGTCGCAGACTGAACGCCAATCACCAGATTCATCCTGAGGATGAGCGAGGCGTCTGGATATGGAACAACTATACACAGAGCCTGCAGATGAACGATGGTATCGCCATCATCCACACATTCCTCTGGGTCATCGGACTCTTCACATTGCTCTCTGGTATCGTAGGTGTCAGCAATATCATGCTTATCACCGTGAAGGAGCGTACCCACGAGTTTGGTATCCGTAAGGCCATTGGTGCCAAGCCCTGGAGCATCCTGCGACTGATTATCACGGAGAGCGTGATTATCACCACTCTGTTTGGCTACGTAGGTATGCTGTGTGGTATTTTTGCCAATGAGTATATGGATGCTACACTGGGCCACGAGGTGACAGACCTGGGTGTGGAGAAGATAACCCTGTTTGTAAACCCAACCGTAGGACTGGATGTGTGTATCGAGGCTACAATGGTGATGGTGATAGCAGGTACCATTGCAGGACTCATCCCTGCCTATAAGGCCTCCCGCATCAGACCGATAGAAGCGCTCCGCGCTGATTAATAATATGTACTTATGTTCTTATGTCAAAAAGAAAAAAGTAATATGTAGAATATGCGAATAGATATAGATTCATACAGAGAAATCATCGACACGCTGACGCGTAACAAGTCGCGCTCGTTCCTCACTGGGTTCGGTGTGTTCTGGGGCGTGTTTATGCTTGTGGCCCTGATGGGTGGCGGACAGGGCATGAAGGAGAAGCTGTACAGCAACTTCGATGGCTTTGCGCAGAATACCGTTATCGTTGGTGCCGATCAGACCTCTAAACCTTATAAGGGCTTCCGCAAGGGACGTCGGTGGTATATGGAGTATAAGGATGTGCAACGCCTGAAACAGCAGGTGCCTGAGTTGAACGCTGTGGCGCCTATCCTGATGGGACGTGGTTCGACTGCCTATTACGGTGACCAGAGGACAACCCCCAATATGCAGGGTGCCGTGCCTGATATCGTGCATATCATTACACCAAAGATATACTACGGACGCTTCATCAACGAGATGGACATTAAGGAACATCGCAAGGTGTGTGTGATTGGCAAGAAGGTATACAAGGACCTGTTTAAGGAAGGTGGCGACCCTTGCGGCAAGAAAATCCGCGTAGACTCTACCTATTACGAGGTGGTGGGCGTAGACTATAGCTCAGGCGGTATCTCGATAGGTGGACGTTCAGAAGAGCGTATCACCATCCCCATCACCTTGATGCAGGCGGTGTTTAATCGTGGTAATGCGGTTGATGTTATCGTTGCTACAGGTCATCCGGCTGTGTTGATGAGCAAAATCACTCCACGTATCCGCGAGACAATCGCCAGAGCGCACTATGTTGATCCTACAGACGAACAAGGTGTATTCGTGTTCAATACCGAACTGATGTTCCAGATGATCAACAATCTCTTCAAGGGCGTGAACATCCTTATCTGGCTCGTGGGCCTGGGAACATTGCTTGCAGGTGCCATCGGCGTGTCGAATATCATGATGGTAACCGTCAAGGAACGCACCACTGAAATAGGTATCCGTCGTGCTATCGGCGCTACACCAAAGATGATCCTGTCGCAGATTATCTCAGAGAGTATCGTTCTGACGTTGGTGGCAGGTATGAGCGGCATCCTCTTCGCTGTGTTGATCCTGCAGATGCTGGAGATGTACAACACGGAGGATGGTATTATACAGACGCATTTCCAAGTAGGCTTCTGGACGGCGATCTTCTGTGCTGTCGTAGTGAGCTCCCTCGGTGTCCTCGCAGGCTTAGCCCCAGCGGCCAGAGCCATGAGTATCAAACCCGTCGACGCCATGCGTGACGAATAATAACTTATTGCAAAAAATATAATAAACAACATAATTATGAAGAAGTATAGTAAACTGATCATCGCGGCTATCATAGCCCTGATTTTCATCGGAACGTTCGTGTTCCTCTGGCAGAAGAGCCAGCCCAAGGAAGTTGTCTACAACGAGTTCACTCCGAAACAGGACAGCATTCAGAAGACGACTATTATCACAGGTAAGATCGAGCCTCGCAACGAGGTGAACATCAAACCGCAGATCTCTGGTATCATCACTGAACTCTACAAAGAGCCAGGCGACTATGTGAACGCTGGTGATGTGATTGCCAAGGTGAAGGTGGTGCCTGAGATGGGCCAGCTGAGTTCTGCCGAGATGCGTGTGCGCCTGGCGGATATCAACCTGAAGCAGGCACAGACCGACTTCGAACGCGAAGAGAACCTCTTCAACCAGAAACTGGTGTCGGCTGATGAGTTCGATAAATCCAAGCTGGCATTGAATCAGGCCAAGCAAGAGAAACTGGCTGCCGAGGACGCATTACAGGTCGTAAGAGACGGCTTCTCCAAGTCTAACGCCAAAGCTTCGTCTACGCTGATCCGTTCTACCATCAGTGGCATCATCCTCGACATCCCTGTGAAGGTGGGATTCTCCGTCATTCAGGTGAATACGATGAACGAGGGAACCACGATTGCCTCGGTGGCTAATATGAACAACCTCATCTTCCGTGGTAATATCGACGAGACGGAGGTGGGCCAGCTGGTAAGTGGCATGAACATGAAGATCACCATCGGCGCCCTGCAGGACCTGAAGTTCGACGCTTCTCTGGAGTATATCTCTCCGAAGGCTATGGAGTCGAATGGTACCAATCAGTTTGAGATTAAGGCAGCTGTGAAACTCTCCGAGGGTAGCAAGATCCGCTCTGGCTACAGCGCCAACGCCGAGATTGTGCTGGCAAGGGCCGAGAACGTGTTGAGCATTCCTGAGAGTGCCATCGAGTTCAGCGGCGACTCTACCTTTGTCTATGTCATCAAGGGCGAGGGTAAGAACAAAACCTACGATCGTACTTACGTTGAGACGGGTCTCTCTGACGGTGTGAATATCGAGATCAAGAAGGGTATCACCGCCAAGGACAAGGTGCGTGGCCCAGAGATTATCACAGATGAAGACAGCAAGTAACAGCTTATGAAGAACGTTATTGTATGCTGCTGTATCACAGTAGCCATCCCCCTCTCTGCAGGGGCACAGAAACAGTGGAGCCTCCGCGAGTGCTGCGACTATGCTGTGGATCACAACATCAGCATCAAACAGCAGGAGAACCAGTGCCGCCAGCAGGAGCTGGAGCTCTCTACGGCCAAGAACTCCCGTCTGCCAGATCTCAGCGCCTCCGCAGGACAGAACTTCTCCTTCGGACGTGGTCTGACGGCAGAGAACACGTATTCGAACACCAACACCTCGTCGACCTCGTTCTCGCTGGGTACCTCTGTCCCCATCTTCACAGGTTTCAGGATCCCCAATCAGATCAAGCTCAACCAGCTGAACCTCCAGTCAGCCACAGCCGATCTGGAGAAGGCGAAGAACGATATCCGTCTGCAGGTGGCCGAGGCTTACGTCCAGATTCTCTATGATATGGAGATGGCTGATGTGGCGCATCGTCAGATCGAGATCGACTCAGCACAGGTGGCACGTCTGCAGGCCTTCGTCAACAACGGCAAGGCCGCAGAGGCAGAGCTCTCCCAACAGAAGGCCACCCTCGCCAGCAGCCGCCTCACTGCCACCCAGGCTGAAAACAACACCCGTCTGGCTATCCTTGCCCTCACGCAGCTCCTCGAGCTCCCTTCGCCCGATGGCTTCTCCATCGTTCGTCCAGACCTCAGTTCCGTCAGCAGCGGTGCCACAGCCGCCAACCTCACCCCCGACCTCATCTATGCCGAGGCCCTGGGTGTGAAGCCTGAGATCCTCTCCCAGCAGCTGAAGCTCAAGGGCATGGAGCACAGCATCAAAATCGCACAGGCCGACAACTATCCGACGCTCTCGCTGAGTGGCGGCCTTGGCACGAACTATTACACCACCAGCGGCTTCAAGAGCGATTCCTTCGGCAAGCAGTTGAAGAACAACTTCTCGCAGTATATCGGCCTCAATCTGAATGTGCCCATCTTCAACCGTTTCCAGACGCGCAACAACGTCCGCAGTGCCCGTATCAATCAGGAGAACCAGCAGTTGCAGCTCGACAATACGAAGAAGACACTCTATAAGGAGATCCAACAGGTGTACTACAATGCGCTGAATGCCCAGACGAAGGAACAGTCGTCTGAGGAAGCTGTCCAGAGCTCCAAAGATGCCTTCCAGCTGATGCAGGCCAAATACGAGAACGGCAAGGCCACCATCACGGAGTTCAATGAGTCGAAGAACAACTACCTGAAGTCGGAGTCCGACCTCGTGCAGGCCCGTTACGAGAACCTCTACCAGCAGGCGCTGTTGGAATTCTACCGAGGGCGAGACCTCAATTTCTGACAAAGAATAATCCCTGCCGAATCTGGCAGGGATTTTTTCATTTACCCTTTATACTCCGATGGCGTGACGCCAAATTGCTTCTTGAACACCACCGAGAAGTGGCTCTGGGTGCTGAATCCGCATTTGTCGGCAATCTCAGAGACGGTATATCTGCCGCTCTTCAGGAGTTCCGCGGCGCGGTTCAGCTTATAGGTGCGGAAGAAGTTGGAGGGTGTTTCGCCCGTCAGTCCCTTGATCTTATAGTAGAGCTTCGTGCGCGAGATGAGCAGCAGCTTCGTGATGCGTGTCACGTCGAGTTCCGAGTTCGACAGCTCTTCCTCCATCAGCTTGTAGAGTTCCTCCATGAAGTGCTTGTCCTGTTCCGAGAGGGCGTTGTCCACACCTTCTTCCTCCATGTTCGTGGCCTTCGTGAGGAGCTTGCGCACGCGGTCGCGGTTCTTCAGCTGCGACTGTATGAGGGCTGAGAGCACGGCAGGCTCGAAGGGCTTCGTCACGTAGGCGTCTGCACCCACGCTGAGGCCCTCCACCTGATTGTCGGCCGTGATCTTGGCCGTCACGAGAATCACGGGTATGTGGCAGAGCTGGATGTCCTGCTTGATCTCCTGACAGAACTCATAGCCGTCCTTGCCAGGCATGGCCACGTCGCTGAGCACGATGTTGGGCTCTTCTGCACGCATCTCTTCCAGCGCGGTTTCGGCATCGAGGCAGGTGATGAGACGATAGTCCTGCGAGAAGAGCAGCCGCATGTAGTTGATGATCTCCGTGTCGTCGTCGACGATAAGGATGGTGGGGCGGCTGTCGTCTTG
>Ga0310691_10008011_pt1 | contig 10929 bp, 8 predicted proteins | sample 176DNAGHGlowgp2_FD_203887 | JGI IMG/M metagenome (GOLD analysis project Ga0310691, IMG submission 203887) | Sheep rumen microbial communities from Palmerston North, Manawatu-Wanganui, New Zealand - 1766 DNA GHGlow gp2 (v2) (version 2) | ecosystem: Host-associated > Mammals > Digestive system >... | reverse complement strand
GCCGCGTGGTTGTCAACGAGGTGTTGAACAACCCTGACTTGGTTGATGTGAAGAACTTCGCCGCTTGGCAGCAGGACTTCGCCATCGACCCCGAAATCACCAAGCACGACGAGAAAGGCTTCGCCATTGTCAACGCCATGATGCGTGAGATTGACAAGGGCGTGATGTCCGACATGCGTGCCCCTCTTGGCGACTCAATGCCTATGGAGCAAGGCAACGCCAAGGCTTACACCGTACCGATTGCACACTTCACGACCCGTCACTTCCATGAGACGAAGGCCACGATGTACGACAAGAAGGTTCGCTTCGAGCAGTTGCGTGAACGCTACGGCGAATACGACGCTCAGTTGCTTGCTGGCTATGCCGAAAAGGTGCAGTCCTTCATCGACGGCATGAACATGACCCTGACCAACATGGGCGAACAACTCATGACCAATGGCTACATCTACTACGACAAGGGCGCTGGCATCCACGCTGGCATCCACAAGGCAGACATCCCCGCCGCCAACTTCCTTGGCGCTTGCATGTTCAAGCTCTCTGGCAGTTCAGAGGTTCAGACCACTTGGGCTGACACCGACGCATTGCTCATCGACTCTCTCAACCGCTTGGTCGAGAAAGTCAACACCAAGCTCGCCAAGAACTGGAAGTGGCAGATTGACATGCCCAAGGCTGTTTGGGACAACTATGTAAAGAAGAACAAGCAGGTGATAACCACCATGTTCTACCGCACCAACCCCGCCATCGTTCTTAACGATGCCGTGGCTTCCGCAAGCCTTGCGATGTCGTACACCGACCAGCAGATTCTGGACATGCTCAACGAGCGTTTGAACAACATCACCGTGTATGTACATGACACTGCACAGTACGACGCTTTCGACGGCGTTGTCCGTGGTTGGAAGACAGGTATCGTCACTCTGCGTCCTCTCGGTCGCGCTGGTATGATGCGCCACACCGACATCTTGGACGCCGAGTATTTCGACGACCGCTACTCCAACCCCGCCATCAAGGACTACTATGTCCCCGCTCTCGGCGGCTTGGGCTACCTCAACAACACCATCTGGCCGAACGGTCGTGACTTGGAGTACCGTACCCGTTACATCTACTCCGCCACGCCTTCGCTGGACGAGTTCCTGTACCACTTCATGCTGACCACTGGCACTGCCAGCGACAACGGCAACTGGTACTAAACCGAAAAAGGAAAGGAATAGACGAGCATGGCGGCAATCGAGTTTGACATCTTGCAGTACATGAGCGGCTTGACTGGCTTCACCTTCGACAAGGCGGTGCTTGTACGCATCGCCTTGGAGAGGGGGGTCGAGGAGGTCACGGAATACGACGAGCTAACGCAGCGTGACCGAGACCTCATCAAAGCCGACTTGTTGCTTACGGCGTACCTCTCACCCAATATATGGGCTTCCTACGACCAGTCGCACGGAAGTTACAAGAAGGGCATCGGTTCGCAGACCATGTACAACAAGGACGAGATTCTCGACTGGCTTAGGGGAATCTACGAGCAGTATGACGACCCGATGATAGACCAGTTGCCAGACAACTCGGCGCGAGTGTTCTTCCGTAACGACATTTAAAAATAGGACGACCAATGGCATACATCGACAGGGACGAATTGCAAGACTACCCCTTTACTGGCACTTTCTACCGTGCCGTAAAGGACACGTCGTCGTTGCTTGCGCCAGTGACCGAGCAGGTTGTGGCTGAGGTTGTTTGCGACATCCAAGAGGAGTCAAACTTCCGAGCCACCCAAACCTCAAAGGCTGTCTATGGCGTATATGTCCCTTTCGACGGTGACGAGGATGTCGTTCCCGTGCAGCGTGGCATGATGTTCAAAGGATACCAATACGGATTGCTTGTGGCTGGCAAGGTCATAGGCGTGTTTCCGTCGCAGTTGGGGACATTCGAGAACTACACGGAGCGCGGGAGCGACGTCGTTCCTCACCACTGCCGAGGTTATCTTGCGAGGGTGGAGGCTACGGACGTATGATTGGAGGAATCTTTCTTGAAATCCCTTTCGGTGATGTCTACCATCAAAGTACTGTGTCGAGAATACACACGAACATCAACCGTTTGTTCGGCTTCGACGACAAGTATTTCACGAAGGGGTATTGGGACAAGAAGATTGTCGACCAAATCATGAAAGTAGGCAAGGAAGATATTTCCAAGCACCGCTCCACGGTCAGGAGAGAGCATTTGAACCGAACATCAGACTTGGTTCGCAGTACGGTGTTCGCTGTGTTCAAGGATGGTAAGTGGGACGGGAAATACTATCGTTTTGACAGTATGCAAACACAAGAAGCGCCTCCTTTAGTTGAACACGATTGGGACTTAGACCAAAGGGCAGTGGAGTTCTTGAGCGAATACGAACCGTATTACGATTCAAGATTCACAGCAGTTATCGCAGCGACAGCTCCTTATGCTGTAAGAGTCGAATCCGATGGGAGTGAACCTATACCTGGTTATGACCTTGCAGTCCTCAAATATGGCATTAACCGAATCGGTGGTGCTTTGATGAAAGCAAGACCAGACTCCGCAAAAGGAAAGGAAGTTTACGGATACATCTTTGAATCAACAGGTACGAGACAGATACAATCATGAGAGAACTGAACAGACACGCAAACACAAGTATGGTCGAGGAGTACCTGTACGGCATCTTGAACGGTGTCGTATCAGACCACACCTTCGCTGGCACTTTGCCTTCGGCAATAGGCAACGAATGGGACGACATGGTGCTCATTGACTGCGACCTGCCAATGACCGACTACGGCGTGTACAGCAAGGCGACAGTCTACATTTTCCTCTACGCGAGACCTAACGCGGATGGCACTAAGAATGTGCCGAAGCTCTACGAGATGGAAAACAGTTTGTGTGATGTCCTAAACTCAATCTACGACGACCACTACTCCGTCGAGCGCATCTCCAACGGCTCTGACTTTGACAACGGCATCGCTTGGCATCGCAACTACGTCTATTTCAATCTTACAATAACTTGCTAATCAACAAAGTATAAACAATAAAATAAGAAAGGATACAACAATGGCTATTGTTCAAACCAACGCTAACCAACGCAGATTCCAAGACCCGCTCGGAATGTTTGTCACGCCTTATGTGCTTGACTCATATCAGCATCTGAATCTTGGAACGACCACGTATGACATCCACGACATCGTGGGTGACACCATCTCGCTGACGCAGGACGACCCTGACAAGACCGAAATCCCGTGGGAGTTCGGTGACGACCCGCTGGACACCAACGTCAAGGCAGGCGCAAAGAACTTCACGTGCCAATGCTTGGACTTCCAAGACGCAATCCTGCAAACCATGTTCGGTTGCACTATTCAGAATGGAGCGACCATTTTCCCGACGGGCTACCAAGACCTCTATGTCTACATCCGCATCGTGTTCGAGAACTTCGACTTGGTTCTTCCATATGTGAAGATGGACGCAAAGACGACCCTCGAAAACATGCGTACCGACATCGCCCGTGGCGAACTCTCTGGAACCTTGTTCTCAAAGGAAATCAAGGTTGCCCCTCTTCCGTCAGCTGACGGTCAGGCAATCCCATCTGGCACTTACACCGCCGTTGAGACTCCTATGGCTATCACGCCGAACGACGACACCAACGGCAAGGCCATCTATGTGAAGAACACCACTGGCGCCTCTGGTAGCGAAGTGGACTCGTGGGTTTGCGACTATCGTGACGTGGACTAAACGGAAACGAAAAGTTCTATCATTAAGGGAAAGGGAATGGTCTTAGTACCGTTCCCTTTTTCAGTAAAATGAAAGGGTAAAAACAATGTCACTAATAACTACTAACGAAGGCAGGATAGTTTTGAAGAAAGCCGCTTCGATGATGGCTGTGCCGTATGTCTATGACCAGTCTGTCGAGGATTATGTCCTCGGTGGCGATGTGTACGACATTTCGGCAATCATAGGCGACTCAATCACATTGGAGCAGTCCGACGGCGACACAGAGGCGAAGTACAACGAGTTCAAGGCTTCGCCGCTGATTGAAAGCGTGTCGGGGTCGAAGTACAACTTCACGGCTCAATGTCTTGACTTGCAGAACAGCGTCTTGCAGTCGTTGTTCGGTGTTATGGTAGGGCACGGATACAACGGCGCTGTGAACGGTGCGGTGGCTTTCAACGACGACTTCGTTCTTCTCTACGCTTTGATAAGGATAAGGTTTGAGGATGCTTCCCTGCCAGACGTGGTGATGCCGAATGTTCAGTTGAACAGCAAGTTATTCATACAGCAGTTGAAGACGCGGGCTTCGCAAGGCAACATCTCTGGCACTGCGTTGGCGAGAAAAGTCGCCGTCGACGACCGTGACAACCCAAAGGAAGGCGAGCTTTTGCGGTTCTCTTCTCAAGCGAGCGGAACGACATTCACACCTTACACTCCCATTCTTTTCGTTCCGAGGGGCTACGACTTCTTCGTGTACAGAAACGAGGAGAAGTTGGACGATGTATATTCGAGAATCAACTTCAACAGTGGAGGTGTCGGAAACAACATACATATCAACCCAAGCAACGGAAATTGGGAAGTAAGAATGGACTAAACGAAAAAACAACTATCTTTGCGGTTGAACTAAAACTTCAATACAATGGCTATTATCAAGGCAAAATCAGATATTAAGCAGAGGCTTAAGCAGCAGGAACAAGAGGCTTTGAAGGTCTCAGACGAGGCGCAGAACCGTTTGGCTGAGATACTGTCCGATGCACCGACTATGGAGAAGTTGGCTGGCACGGAATGGGAGATGCGACCGCTGAGGATGGGTACGCAGTATCTCATCGTGCAGGAAGTGTGCAAGGTGAACAAGGAAGAGGGTGCGACATACGGAGATGTGTTGAAGGCTTTGCTCGTGTCGATGCCTGCTTTGTGCAATGTCCTTGCGCTCGCCTTGCTCAACGACAAGAACAAGATTTACCAGAACGGCGACCCGAACCAAGGCTACAGCAAGATGTTCAAGAGGACGGTGGACACGATAATGTGGTCTGCCGACAAGGATGACATGGCTCACATCATGCTCGACTGCTTGCAGATGGTCGACGTGTCTTTTTTTATGGAGGCTCTGGGTATGCTCCAGATATTCAGAGCGAGCGTGACGGAGAAGAAGAGGACGAGGACAAAGATACAAGGACGGAGATAATCCGTTCCGTGAGCGAGATAGGCGACATGGTGGACTTCCTCAAAGCCAATCCATTTATGACGATGGAAGACTATTTGTGGAAGTACAGCATACCGATGATAAAGATAATGGGTATGGACAACTCGCATGTGAACTACCTCAGCGAGAAGCAGGCGAAGAACAGAGGCGTGAAGACCGTCGATGTAAGCCACATGAGCGTTGAGGAGCTTAACAATGACCTTGGCACGAAAATCAAATTTCCAAACGAATAAAAACAACTCATAAAAGCATAGAACAATGGCTGAACTTGACGATAAACTAATCCAAAATCTCAATCAGAGATTGCAGACAATGGAAACCTTGCTGTCAAATCTGACCAAAACGCTTGGCGGTGTGAAAGAAGGCATGGTGTCTGCCTTCAATCCAGCAATAGTCAAGTCTTGGTCTGATTCCATAAAGGGTTTGAAGACTATACGATTGATTGATGCTGAGAAGGCAAAGACTGACATCAAGGAAATAAATGATATGGTTCGTGTATTGACACAAGAGCAAAAACACGGACGAGTTTTCACTCTTTTTACAGAAGAAGAATATAATGCCGCTATAAAAAGATTAGCGAATTTAAGGGTTGAAATAGAAAACCTTAATAGGAAGGCCAAGTCAAAAGAAGGTCTTACAGGAGAAGAGGCTTTTGTTAGGGAAGCGTTGCGACAGCAAAGGGATGCACTTTACATGTCGACCCGACGAGGCGGTTATCTTGGAGAAATGTTATCGCCTCAGCAAATGGCAGAGGTCAACGACCAACTTGCAAAATACAAAGCGTTACAAACAGATATAGCCAAAGGTTCCGAGCGGAGAGCGGCTGAACTTGCAAATCTTAAAAGGAATGAAGAGTTAAATGCGTTAAAGCAAGAGGCTCAATTAAACAAAGAGATTGCCGAAGAGGAGAAAAAAAGGACTGCGGAAGCAAGGCAGAGATACGCCGAGGCACAAGCGGCTAACAAAGCTATGACAAAAGCCGAAGATGATTTGGCTGAGGCAAAAAGGAAGGCTCGTACTGCTGAAAGCAAAGCGGCTTATACGGAAGACACAAAGCAAAGAATCGAAGAAGAAAGAAAGGCTGCAAGAGAGCGGGCGCAACAAGCTAAAGAAGTCGCCGCAATACAAAAGAAAGCCGATGCGGAAAGCATGGCTAACCAACGCCGTCAAATTCAGATTAAGTCGCAACTTTCAGCCATTGACAAGAACAGAATATCAATAACAAAGCAATCTTCCGACAGAGAAAAAGCACTTGCGGCTCAACAACAAGCGGATTATAGGTCTTTGCAATCCGAATTGTCAAAGTTGATTGCAAGACAAAAAGAACTCAACGCTGTATCTCAAGGAAGCGGAAGAAGGGCAAAGGACAGACTTTCTACCTACACAATATCCGAGAGCGAAAAGGCAATGCGAAGGTACGCAGATGCCGTAAGAAACGCTCAAAAAGAACAAAAGAAACTTGGTGACGAGACAAACAAAATGTTGCCAACCCTTCAGCGTCTTGCATCCGCTTTCGGCGTAGCCTTCTCCGTCCGTGGCTCGGCTCAGTTCGGAAAGAAACTCATCGAGACGAGAGGTGAGTTTGAGATGCAGTTTGTCGCAATGAAGCAAATCATCGGCGATGTGGATGCCGCCACAAAGATTTGGAATCAGACGATGCAGCAAGCCTTGCAATCACCGTTCAAGGCAATGCAACTCGTGACCTACACCAAGCAACTTGCCGCTTACCGTATCGAAACCGAGAAACTGTTTGACACAACCAAGCGTCTTGCAGATGTCTCTGCTGGTTTGGGTGTAGAAATGAGTAGACTTATCCTTGCATACGGTCAAGTGAAGTCCGCAAACTATCTTCGCGCATCTGAGGTTCGTCAGTTTACCGAGGCTGGTGTGAACATTGTAGGCAATCTTGCAAAGTATTTCACAGAACTTGAAGGTCGTGCAGTAGGTACTGCCGAAGTAATGAAAAGAATTACGAAGCGCATGGTTCTTTTCTCCGATGTCGAGGCAATCTTCAAGCGCATGACTGATGAGGGTGGCGAGTTCTACAATATGCAAGAAGTGCAAGCTGACACGGTGAAAGGTCAAATTCAAAAGTTGCATGATGCCTATGACCAAATGCTTAACACCATAGGTCAAGCCAATCAAGGCACGATAAGAAACTTCGTTGACACCTTAAATAACTTGGTAAGGAATTGGCAAGATGTAGCATTCGTGTTAAAGGCTAACATCAATTGGTACACTGGCCCATTTATTGCTGCTTTAGCGCTCGCTAGCAAATATTTGAAAACAGCGACTACTCAAACATTATGGTTCTCAAAAGCATTGACTGGGAATCAGAGTGTGCTTCTTAAAGAGGCTGGTGCTGTTAGGTTATTTGGGAACGAAGTAGGACTTTTGTCTATAAAGCAAAGGATAGGAGTTATCGCAATGCGCAGTTTCCAAGGCGCTATAATGGCTGTAGGTAGGGCTTTGAGCACTTTATGGCCATTGCTCGTGTTTGAAGGAATAACATTGCTTGTTGAAAGACTGACAAGGGCAAACAGAGAATTGAAGAGATTCAAAGAAGAACTTCAAGAAGTCGCATCGACTAATGTTGGTCAGATGGACGATGAAATCAACGGTTATGACACATTGATTAAGAAGCTAAAACAGACAACCGAAGGCACGATGGCTCGCAAGGAAGTCCTTGACGAGATTTCAAGAAGATACGGCAAGTACATAGATTTTATCATCACGGAAAAGACAACTGTCGAAGAACTTGCTGGAGCATACGACAAGGTTGTTTCAAGCATCCGTAACTACACGGCTGAAAAGATTCGTGAGGAGCAAATGCAAAGGGTCGAAAAAGGTATTTACGACGAGTATCAAGGCTTAATATCAAACCTTATCGGTTCGAGAAATTTCAATACGGATACAGGCTTATCTAAAGACCAAGCGAAAGCGTTTGCGAAATATGTTCAATCATCCGTAAAGGAAGGCGTTACTGATTCAAAAAAGATAATTGAAGATTATTTCAAAATAGAACTTCCAACATCTGCAAATACGCCCATGATGCACTTTGTTCGGACTTACATAGACCAATACAAGAATATGTATTCCGAATTGCAAGATATAAGGGATGATGTAGAAAATGTGACTCCTGTTTTTGCTACAGATGCAGAATACCAAACATACAAAAAGAATGTAGAAGAAGCAAAAAAAGAAATAGCTGCTCAAAACGATTTGTATCAGCAACAAGTTGATTTGGTAAAACAAAAGACGGAAGAGCAATGGAAACTTGATGATGAAATCGCAAAACTTCGTTTAGAAAACGAAGAGAAAATCCTTGAAATCAGAAAAGAATATGGGCTTATTTCAGAAGGGCAGTACAACGACGAACTTGCAAGGTTACACGGACGTCTTGATACATACGAAACAGACTACAATAAGCGTCTTGCCAAAGCAATGTCAGAATCGTATGGAGAATCATGGCAAACGGAGAAAAAAGAAGCTCGTGATATGTACAATTATGTTGTTTCGACTGAGCAAGCATTGGCGCAAGGAACTACTCAGAGGAACAAGCAACTTAAAGATTCTTACAAGGGTTTCAAGGAATCGTTAGAACAATACAACGCTCAATTTAAAGCCGCAGAAAAATCTGGTGCAAGCAAAGAAGCATTGGACAAGATTCAAGCCGACATTGATTTGGCAAAGTTGATGATGGCTGCTATTGAACTTGCTGCCAAACTAAGAGGAATTGACTTGTCTGAAAAGAAAAAAGCAGGAGGAACAAAAGAAAACGCTTCCAAGTTAATTTCCCTCATCAAGGAGATGCGCTCGGAGTACGACAAGTTGTCGAAGTCGGCATACGGATATGCTAAGAGCGAGGAGAAGGTGAGGGATGCGTACAAGCAATCGTATGAGGAAATCCTTAAACAAACTGGTGTCGCCGCTAACTTCGATTTCACGACCAACCAAGGCGAAATCGAAGCATTGAAGAAGGTGAGGGACTACATCAAAGGCAATGCAAAATACGCTAAGGACGCTTGGAAAGATGTACAAAAGACCATTGACCAGCTGACTGCTGAAACCGAAATTGAAATTTCTGTACGCATTCGCGAGGATTTTGGCAAGCAGATGGAAGATATGCTCAATAACTATCAGTTGACAGTGGAGTTGCAAGGTCTTGAAATCGACGAGAACTTGGCAAAAGAATGGCTTAACACCACTTACACATCATTGGGAGACATCCTTGACGCGGCAAACGATTTCGCCAACGGTCTTATCGAAAAGGGGAATTTCGACAAAGAGGATTTGGAGAAATACAAGCAGTATGTCGACAAAGTTGAGAATGAGATACTGAAAACAAGGAAAGAAAAGACGAAGGAATACTCCAAGTATCTCGAAAAGGAATTGAGCGAAAGAGCAAAGAAGGAGATGGAGTTCGCCATCAAGTCTGCCGAAGTGCAAGGCGCTCAAATCTTCACCGAAGACCAAAAGAACGCTATCCTAAGCAATATGGAGGACGAGTACACGAAGGCGATGCAAGAACTCACTTGGAAATCGTTCAAGGAAAGTACCTTCTATGTTGAGATGATGGACGATTTGACATCAATTCCAGCGACATATTCTTCTTTGATGTTGGCAAAGATTAACGAGTTGCTGATGAGTCCGCAAGTCCTATCTCCACGCGCCTTCAAGGAAGCCATCAATGCAAGGCAGAAGATTCTCGAAGCGCAAATGCAGTTGAAGCCTTTGAGGACTATGATTGCGAACAGAGACCTTGTTAATGCCGTTTTCGCTGACGAGAGTTTTGGATTGAAAAAGAGAACCTTCATGGGAGGCAAGCGTAGGGAATTGGACAAGGAAATATTGGCAAGGACTGAGAATATCGACAAACTCGAAAAGGAAGCCGAGCAATATGCCCATTTGACCGCACAAGTCGAAGCCTATGAAAAGGCAGAGACAAAAGCGAACAACGCAATGAAGAATGTGGGTCTTACTCTTGAAGGCGCAACTGGCGAGAGTGTGCAACAAGAAATAGACAATAGAAAAGACAGACTTGACTTGTTGAAGCAAGAAGAAGAGAGATACAAGGAATTGAAGGAAATCCAAGGTGCAGGAGGACTTACTGATGCTCAACAAGCAGAAATGAAAGAGCTTGCGAACAATGTTAATGTACGCAAAAAGGAAATCGAGGGTCTTGAAGCGGAAATAAAACTATTGGGTGACGCGAAGCAAGCGGTTTTGTCTTACTGTTCTGCTCTTGATATCCTTAATAGACCAGAGAACGAGGATGCTTTGCTTCTTGTCAGCGGAGGGAATGTTACTACCGTAGGTGGCAATGTCGTAAACAGAGGTAATCTGCCGAGTCAACAGCAAGCGAACAAGAACCAACTCAAGAACCAAAAGAATGCATTGCAGAGTTTGAAGGAAGCGAGAAAGGGCACTATAGAATGGGTAAAGGCTTGGCATGAGTTCCAAAACCAACTGAACGATACCATCGGCAAGGTCAAGAACATGGGCAACGCTTTCTACGATACATACGAAGCTCTTGGAGGTGAGACAGACGCTTTGACGGAAGGATGGAAGGAATTTGGCAGTACAATGATTGACGCAATCACATCGGCACTTACCATGATTCCTACTCTTGTCACTGGTTTCACAGCCGCTGGTGTTGCCATTAACTCTGCTATGGGTATCATCGGACTTATCGCCGAGGCTATTCAGTTGGTGCTCGTGCTTATCACTGGATTGGCAAAGTTGCA
>Ga0310691_10008009_pt1 | contig 10931 bp, 9 predicted proteins | sample 176DNAGHGlowgp2_FD_203887 | JGI IMG/M metagenome (GOLD analysis project Ga0310691, IMG submission 203887) | Sheep rumen microbial communities from Palmerston North, Manawatu-Wanganui, New Zealand - 1766 DNA GHGlow gp2 (v2) (version 2) | ecosystem: Host-associated > Mammals > Digestive system >... | reverse complement strand
ATGAGGCACGCTGAACCCAGTGCGCACAGGGCGAGGAGCATCTTTTTTATCATTATTTTCTCAGATTAAGATAAGTATTTGATGACAAAGTTAATAAATAAGATTGACAATTCTATTAACGATTATCCTTTTCATGCAATAATAATTGATATATTATAATACATATCTGCAATTTTTTGAGTACTTTTGCAACTGTTTATTAGAAAATATGCCAAAAAAGGAACGAAAACTAATTAAACACCAACAAATAATTACACATTAAAACTATGAACAAAAGGTTTACTTTACTCCTGACCATGGCCGCCATGGCCTTGCTCAGCCAACAGGAGGGTGAGAAATACTTCAGTTCGGGCAAATTTGGCATTCCGCTCACTTATTCGTACCTTTAACCTTCTGTTTTAGGTACTCTCCTTCGGGAATGCTCAAATTTATTTGGCATTCCGCTCACTTATTCGTACCTTTAACCTTCTGTTTTAGGTACTCTCCTTCGGGAATGCTCAAATTTATTTGGCATTCCGCTCACTTATTCGTACCTTTGCAGGCAAAATATTAACTAAAGAAATTATATGTCACTGAAAGCAGGTATTGTGGGACTGCCCAACGTGGGCAAGTCGACTCTCTTCAACTGCCTGTCGAGCGCCAAGGCGCAGGCAGCAAATTTTCCTTTTTGCACCATCGATGCCCAGATGGGGCAGGTCAGCGTTCCCGACGAACGACTGACCAAGTTAGCCGAACTCGTACACCCAGGCCGCATCGTGCCGGCCGTGTGCGACATTGTGGACATAGCCGGACTCGTGAAGGGTGCCTCCAAGGGTGAGGGCCTGGGCAACCAGTTCCTGGCCAACATACGCGAGTGCGACGCCATCATACACGTACTGCGTTGCTTCGACGACACCAACATCGTGCATGTCGACGGCAGCGTCAATCCCGTGCGCGACAAGGAAATCATCGACATGGAACTGCAGCTGAAGGACCTGGAGACCATCGAGAGCCGCATGCAGAAGGTGGAGAAGCAGGCCCGCGTGGGCGGCGACAAGCAGGCAAAGATAGAACTCGCCGTGCTGGAGGCCTACAAGGCCGCCCTGCTGCAAGGCAAGAGTGCCCGCACCGTCGCCTTCGAGACGGAGGACGAGCAGGCAGCCGCCAAGAACCTCTTCCTGCTGACCACCAAGCCCGTGCTCTACGTCTGCAACGTCGACGACCAGAGCGCCCGCGACGGCAACGAATACACCCGCGCTGTGGCCGAAGCCATCAAGGACGAGGATGCACAGATGCTCATCATCTCCGCACAGACGGAGGCCGACATAGCCGAACTGGAGACGTACGAGGAGAAGCAGATGTTCCTGGAGGACATGGGCCTCTCGGAGAGCGGCTGCAACCGCCTCATCAAGGCCATCTACTCGCTCTTGAACCTGCAGACGTTCATCACCGCCGGCGAAATGGAGGTGAAGGCCTGGACCTTCCGCCGCGGCTGGAAGGCTCCGCAGTGCGCCGGCGTCATCCACACCGACTTCGAGAAGGGCTTCATCCGTGCCGAGGTCATCAAGTACGACGACTACATCAAGTACGGCTCCGAAGCCGCCGTGCGCGAGGCCGGCAAGATGGGCGTCGAAGGCAAGGACTACGAAGTGCAGGACGGCGACATCATGCATTTCCGATTCAATGTCTAATCCTTCTAATCCCTAATCCTATGAATCCCTTATTCATCAACTGGAACCCCGACATCTTCCTGTTCCACATCGGCTCGTTCGGCGTGCGTTGGTACTCGCTGTGCTGGGCCATCGGCCTCTTCTCGGTGTATCTGCTGGAGCACCGGCTGTTCCGCGAGCAGCGCATCCCCGAGGAGAAGTTCGACCCCCTGGTCTTCTACTGCTTCTTCGGCATACTCATCGGTGCCCGCCTGGGCCACTGCCTGTTCTACGAGCCCGAGTACTTCCTGAGCCATCCCATGGAGATGGTGCTGCCCATGAAGCAGGACGCCATGGGCCACTGGCACTACACGGGATTCGAGGGACTGGCCAGCCACGGCGGCACGCTGGGCCTCATCATCGGCCTCATACTCTACGTCCGCCGCACGGGCCTCAAGCTGTGGACGGTGCTCGACAACATCGCCATCGTCACCCCCATCTGTGCCTGCGCCATACGCATGGGCAACCTGATGAACTCCGAAATCATCGGCCGCCCCACGGATGTGCCCTGGGCCTTCATCTTCGAGCGCGTAGACCAGTTGCCACGCCATCCCGGCCAGCTCTACGAGGCCCTGTGCTACGCCCTGTTCTTCGTCATCCACTGGTGGTTCTATCGCCACTATCCCAAGCGCGTCGGCACGGGATTCTTCTTCGGCCTCTGCCTCACGCTCATCTTCACCAGCCGCATCTTCATCGAATACACCAAGGAGAACCAGGTCGACTTCGAACAAGGCATGTTCCTCAACATGGGTCAGCTCCTGAGCATCCCCTTCGTCATCATCGGACTGTGGAGCATGTGGCAAAGCGGAGGAGTGGAAGAAAAGAAATAGACTTCCGAAACTATCCAAAATCCAAAATAATCATGATTTTTGCGGATTTTATTCCAAAAAAATCATGATTATTTTGGATTTTATGTATAAATCCGTATCTTTGCTGCAAAATCATCTTATAGTTATAAGGTATGATAGGACGCAGTATAGAAAAGAATATTCGGCATAGAATGTTGGACGGGAAAGCCATCATAATCATGGGAGCTCGTCAAGTGGGTAAGACAACGCTTATCAGACAAATTCTTGAAGGTAGTGATGAAAGTGCCTTTTGGTTCAACGGTGACGAGGCTGATACCCGCAATTTGTTTGAAAACATATCTGCCACACGGTTAAAAAACCTCATTGGAAATCATCAGATAATAGTAATCGATGAAGCACAACGCATAGCCGACATTGGCATTAAACTAAAACTGATAACCGACCAAATACCCAGTGTCCAACTCATCGCCACAGGGAGTTCCTCCTTTGAATTGGCCAACAAAATTAACGAACCGCTTACAGGGAGGAAATGGGAATACCGCCTTTTCCCTCTCTCGTTTTCCGAACTTGTTGGGGAAACAAACCTACTGGAGGAAAAACGAATGCTACCTCACCGCCTTGTATATGGCTCATACCCCGAAATCGTTACACATCCTGGGGATGAAGAAGTCCGGTTGCGCCAACTTACTGATAGTTACCTCTACAAAGACCTATTGGAATATGATAAGATACAAAAGTCCGATAAATTAGTGAAACTGATACAAGCATTGGCCTATCAAATCGGTTCGGAGGTATCGTATAATGAACTGGCACAACTTTGTGGTATTGACCCCAAGACAGTGGATAATTATATTACAATACTTGAAAAGGCCTACATAGTCTTCCGTCTTGGTTCCTTCAGTCGCAACCTACGCAATGAACTGAAGAGCAGCCGCAAAATCTATTTCTATGATAACGGCATTCGCAATGCTGTCATCAGCAACTTCTCACAAATAGAGAATCGCACAGACGCTGGCGCATTGTTTGAAAATTATGCTGTCAGCGAATGCATGAAATACAAAGCCTACACCCCATGGTACGCCAACAGTTGGTTCTGGCGCACTACGGCCATGCAGGAGGTTGACTACATTGAAGAAAAGGACGGAAACATCTATGCTTACGAATTCAAATGGAATCCCTCGCGTAAGGCCGTCGCTCCTCTTTCCTTCCGCAATGCTTACCCCGATGCCCAATTTATGGTTATCAATCGAGATAATATCGAAGATTTACTCTTGTTCAGGCAAAGGACAGGAGAAAAGGAAAGTTGAAAGTCCTTGAGTATACTAATTTTTCTAACCACGAATTGCACGAATTACACGAATTGGCTACGCCCTAATACACGCCGAAGGCAAAATTCGAGTAATTCGTGCAATTCGTGGTCGTTTTTCAATGGAAGCCTAAGCGCGGTTTTGTGCGTGGTACCTCGATGGGTTGTATGTCGGCCATCGTGATGGTACGCATCTGACGTTTGTCGCGTGGCGGGTGGTTGACGCAGCGGCTGGCGTGGCGGATGTATATGTGTTCCAACTGATTGGCCACGAACCGGGCATTGCCCCACGTCTTCGGGTCGCGCACCTGGTAGGCATCGCTCAACACACCGCGGTATTTTGTCCAGGCCGACCGCGTGAAGCGATATTTATACTCGTCGATGCGGCGGCGTGTGATCTGCAGCAGTTCGTCGACCGTGAAGTCGTGGAACTCGAAGCGGTTGGGGAAGCGCGAGTGCAGGCCCGGGTTGGAGTCGAGGAGCTGCAGCATGGGTTCGCGGTAGCCACACAGCACCACGGCTATGTCGCGCTGCGACTCATCGGCCAGTATGTTCATCAGCAACTGTATGACCATGCGCCCGGGGTCCTTGTCGTTGCTGCTGCTCAGCAGGTAGGCCTCGTCTATCATCAGCACGCCGCCCTTGGCCATCTCCACCACCTGGTTCACACTGCGCTCCTCGTCGCCCCAGAGGGTGCCGATGAAGGTGCTGCGGTCTGTCACCACCACGTGGCCCTTGCTCAGCACGCCCGCCTCGTGCAGTAGCGAACCGAATATCTTGCACACCGTGGTCTTGCCCGTGCCGGGGCAGCCCAGGAAGACGCTGTGCAGCGATATGTCGTGCTGCTTGGAGTCGGGGAAGAGCTGGTGCATCATCCTGTTGTAGGAGGCCAGCGAGAGCAGTTCGTCCATGCGCTGCTTGATGTTGTCGCACCCCACCAGTTTGTCCAGTTCCTGTCGCGGGTTCTCTATGGGTCGCAGCACCTGCACCTTGACGCTCAGGTTGCCGTTCTGCTGCACCTCGCCGTAGGGGTAGTGCACGTCGTCGCAGTCGGGGTCCTCCTCCTCCTCAGTGTCATCTTCCCCGTAGTTATCGTCGCCATCGGCGGGCCTTTCGTCGCTATCGCCCTCGATGAAGCTCTTCAGCAGACGTTCGAATTCGTCCTGCACTTCGTCACTGTCGGTCTGGGGCTTTGAAGCATTTGCCAGTTTCGTATCGTCGTTCATAATCCTAAAAACTTTTGAGTTTACACAATAAAAATTAATACCAATCATTGCCACTAAGGGCGCAAGAGAGTAGGGGGACACACGGCCCGCACGCTTTTTGGGGTGCGACACGTGTGTCTCGGAGTGTGTACCATAGAGATTCCGCTCACGCGGACCTTTCTATCAAAACAAGGGAAGACAATCCACCAAAATAACAATAAGTCAAAGAACACACATCAACGGCAGGGACTGCAGAGTCCCGACGGCGCGGACAGACAAAGGCATTAACTTAGTCTGAGAACCGCTCGGCAGCGTACCGTACCCTTGATGCTTTTCTTCATTCTCTAATAAATAAATTGTTATTTTGGTTTGCGTTTTTTGTTGTCGTGGGGGCAAAATTATACAAAAAATCGATATGCTCCAAATATTTTCGCAACTTTAGCAAATATTTCTGAAAGTTTGACCAGGAACGCATCAACGCTGCGCCTCTGACTGGTCGACGACAGCCCCCGCCCGAGACGATACTATGGTCTGGCCTCAGACAATACTAAGGTTTGAGCTCAGACAATACTAAGGTTGGACCTCAGACCATAGTAGGGACAAAAACAAATGGCCGTGTCGATGAATTTCGACACAGCCATTATACTTCTACAACGAATAAACGAATAAATTAAAGACCACGAATTTCACGAATTAAACGAATAAATTAAAGACCACGAATTTCACGAATTAAACGAATAAATTTAAAGACCACGAATTACTCGAATTTCACGAATTTTGCCTTCGGCGTGTATGAGGGCGTAGCCAATTCGTGTAATTCGTGCAATTCGTGGTCAGAAAAATAATCTGTGTAATCCGCTTAATCGCGGTCGTCTAATCGCGGTTGTTCTATTTGGGTTGTTTGCCGATGTAGGCCAGGATGCCACCGTCGACGTACAGTATGTGACCGTTCACGGCATCCGAGGCGTGGCTGGCCAGGAACACTGCGGGACCACCCAGTTCCTCAGGCTGGAGCCAGCGGCCGGCCGGAGTCTTGGCACAGATGAATGAGTCGAAAGGATGGCGACTGCCGTCCGGCTGACGCTCGCGCAGAGGAGCGGTCTGGGGCGTAGCGATGTAGCCCGGGCCGATGCCGTTGCACTGGATGTTGTATTCGCCATACTCCGAGCAGATGTTGCGGGTCAGCATCTTCAGTCCGCCCTTGGCAGCAGCATAGGCGCTGACGGTCTCGCGGCCCAGCTCCGACATCATGGAGCAGATGTTGATGATCTTACCCTCGCGGCGCTCCATCATCTCGGGCAGCACGGCTGCGCTGACGATGTAGGGAGCAACCAGGTCGACGTCGATGACCTGCTGGAACTCCTGACGCTTCATCTCGTGCATGGGTATGCGCTTGATGATGCCGGCGTTGTTGACCAGAATATCAATCTGACCCACCTCCTGGTGAATCTTCTCCACGAGAGCCTTCACGGCCACCTCGTCCGTAACGTCGCAGACGTAGCCCTTCACGTTTGTGATGCCTGCCTCCTTATAGTTCTGCAAGCCACGCTCCAGGGCAGCCTCGTTGATGTCGTTGAAGATGATGTTCTTGATACCTGCCCCGACGAAAGCCTTGGCAATGTTGAATCCGATACCGTAGGATGCACCGGTAATCCAGGCATTTTTGCCTTCAAGTGAAAATGGATTTGCCATAATATTTATGTATTAAAAAAGGTTAGTCACACGCAAAATTACAAAAAAAATCGCAGATAATGTGCATTACCCACGATTTTTTACTACAAAATTACATTAAACAAAGAAAAATAATGTGGTTGGGCTATCCGGTTTCGAACCAGAACTAAGACGACCAAAATGTCTTGTGCTACCATTACACCATAGCCCAATCCGGCAGCTGCCTGTAACCCGCAGCGAGGTTTGCGGGTGCAAAGATAGTGCAAATCGAGTGAATAACCAAATAATTTTTTGAGTTTTTCCGAGATGAAGCCTATCTTCGGGTATCGAAGAGACCCAAAGGTACGAATAAATGAGTAAAATGAAAAAAAAAATTAATCTTTCTTAAAATAACGATACAAAAGATACAAGGAAACAAAATAATACGTACCTTTGCGCCCATGAAACGATGGTTCATGATATTACTGGCCTCGACGGTCACCACCATGGGGTGGGCACAGCAGGAAGACCCGGGCATGGACGTGAGAGATTTCTCCGGACAGGAATTCAAGGACGCCCGCAAGCAGACCTGGTACTGGGCCGGCAAAAACTATATCTACGAGGGCGACACCATTTGGACCATCCTGATGCCCGAAATACCCATCTACAAACCCCTGAAGTTCCGCTCGAACAAGGAGATAAGGCGATACAACCGACTGGTCTACAACGTCAAGAAGGTGCTCCCCCTGGCTCAGCAGTGCAATGCCATGATTCAGGAGACTTACCTGGTGATGGAGAAACTGCCCGACAAGAAGTCGAAGCAGGAGCACATCAAGATGATTGAAAAGGAAATCATGAAGACCTACAAGCCCGAGATGAAGAAACTGACCTACTCGCAGGGCAAACTGCTCATCAAGCTGGTCGACCGCGAGTGTAACCAGTCGGGCTACGAGGTCATCAAGGCCTTCATGGGTCCCACGCGAGCCACCTTCTACCAGATTTTTGCCTGGACCTTCAAGGCCAGCCTCAAGAAGGAATACGACCCCGAGGGCGACGACCGCCTAACGGAACGCGTCGTGCGCCAGGTGGAAGCGGGTGTGCTTTGATCACAACAGGTGTTTCGACAACTCCCAGATGACGATGCCGGCCGTGACGCTGACGTTCATGGAGTGCTTGGTGCCGTACTGGGGTATCTCCAGGCAACCGTCGCACTGGTCGACGACCTGCTGCTGCACTCCCTTCACCTCATTGCCCAGCACGATGGCCAACTTCTTATTCCTTAATTCTTCATCCTCAATTTCATTCAACAGGGTACTGCCCTCGCACTGCTCTATGGCATACACCACGTAGCCGTTTTGCTTCAGATACTGCACACAGTTCTCCGTCCGCTCGAAGTATTGCCAGTCGACGCTGTCCTCCGCTCCGAGGGCAGTCTTGTGGATTTCGGGGTGGGGCGGACGCGCCGTGATGCCACACAGGCAGACACCCTGCAGGCGAAAGGCATCGGCCGTGCGGAACACGCTGCCTACATTATATAAGGAACGAACATGGTCCAACACGACCACCAGGGGCGTCTTCGGGCTCTCCTTATATTCCTCCACCGTGAGGCGGTCCATTTCCGTTATCCTGAGTTTTCTCATCTTATCAACAATGCTTGTTCATAACTGTGTGCAAAAGTACAAATAAATTCACAATCCACAGTTCTCTGTCCGTAATTATTAACCGCTGGAGAGATTTATTACGAGTTATTAACACTATTTTGGCGAGTTTTCACATGCAAAAACGAAAATAATTCTTAACTTTGCACTTATCTACAGGTGTTGATAACTCAGGGCCGAAATATAATAGACGGCTCAAACAGACTAAGATACGACGTGAACAAGGATGTAAATAACTAATATAATAACTCATGGTCTGAGGATAATAACTTAAAAAGCAAATATTTGGCAAAATATTTATCGACAGTATCAACAGACCATTATCATCATCATATAAATCTCTTTCAAATAAAAATATAAAATATAATGATATGTTGTTAATAAAAGATTCGTGGAAGCAGAAGGGGTTCGCCGACGAACCCATCCCAGAGGGCATCGACCTGAAGAGTGAAATACGCCGAATGGCCAAGGAGAAAAATGCCGTCATCATGGCGCACTACTATGTGAGCGGAGAGATTCAGGACCTGGCCGACTTTGTGGGCGACTCTTTGGCCCTGGCGCAGCAGGCGGCCAAGACGGATGCCGACATCATCGTCATGTGCGGCGTGCACTTCATGGGCGAGACGAACAAAATACTGTGTCCGGACAAGACGGTGCTGGTGCCCGACCTGAATGCGACGTGCTCGCTGGCCGAGAGTTGCGAGGCGGGTGAGTTTGAGCGCTTCGTCAAGGCGCATCCCGACCATACGGTCATCAGTTATGTCAACACGACGGCTGCCACGAAGGCCGTGACCGATGTGGTGGTGACGAGCGGCAATGCGCGCCAGATTGTGGAATCGCTGCCGAAGGACGAGAAGATCATCTTCGGTCCCGACCAGAACCTGGGCGGATACATCAACAGCATCACGGGCCGCAGCATGCTGCTGTGGAATGGTGCCTGCCATGTCCACGAGAAGTTCTCGCTGGAGAAGATTCTCGCCCTGAAGCAGGAGCACCCCAAGGCCAAGATACTGGTGCATCCGGAGTGCAAGGGACCGGTGGTGCGTGTGGCCGACAAGGTGGGCAGCACAGCCGCCCTGCTGAAGTTTGCCATTCAGGACGATGCCACGGAGTTCATCGTGGCCACGGAGAGCGGCATCCTGCACGAGATGCAGAAGCGCTGCCCGCAGAAGACCTTCATACCGGCTCCGCCCAACGACTCGACGTGTGCCTGCAACGAATGCAACTACATGAAGCTGGTGACGATGGAGAAACTCTATAATTGTCTGCGCTATGAGTGGCCGCAGGTGGAAGTAGATCCCGAGATAGCCAAGCGCGCCATCCGTCCCATCAACAAGATGTTGGAAATATCCCGTCAGCTCGGTCTTTAACTTTTTAACCTTTTAACCTTTTAACCTTTTAACCCTTAGTGTCCCAACTCATAGCCGACCTTGCCCTGATACTGATAGTAGCAGGCATTACGACAATTATATTCAAGCGACTCCGTCAACCTCTGGTGCTGGGTTACATACTGGCTGGTTTCCTGGCCGGACCGAACATGCCCTACACGCCCTCCGTCGAGGAGCACGATTCCATAGAGGTATGGAGCCAGATAGGCGTCATCTTCCTCATGTTTTCGCTGGGCCTGGAGTTTTCGTTCAAGAAGATTCTCAAGGGTGGTGCCTCGCCCATCATAGCCGCCTTCATTATCATGACCCTCATGTGGGGCATGGGTTGCGGAGCAGGCTATCTGTTGGGCTGGTCGCCCATCAACTGCATGTTTGTGGGCGGCATGTTGGCCATGTCCTCCACCACCATCATCTATAAGGCCTTCAACGACATGGGACTCATGACGCGCCGCTTTGCCGGAAAGGTGATGTCGGTGCTCATCCTGGAGGACATTCTGGGCATTGTGGTGATGGTGATACTTTCGGCCGTGGCGGTGAGCAATCAGTTCGAGGGTTCGGAGCTCATACTGTCGCTGCTGAAGTTGGGCTTCTTCCTGTTGCTATGGTTTGTGGTGGGCATGTGGATAGTGCCTACGTTTCTGCATCGCAACCGTTCGTTCATCAACAAGGAGACGCTGGTCATCGTCTCCATCGGGCTGTGCTTCCTGATGGTGGTCGTGGCCGACTCCGTGGGCTACAGCACGGCGTTGGGTGCCTTCATGATGGGCAGCATACTGGCCGAAACGGTGGAGGCCGAACGCATCGACTCGGCCATTTCGTCGATAAAGGATTTGTTCGGTGCCATCTTCTTCGTGTCCGTGGGCATGATGGTTTCGCCTTCGGATTTGGTCAATCACTGGTTGCCCATACTGGTGCTGGTGGTGACCATTCTGGTGGGCCAGGCCGTATTCGGGACGATGGGTTATCTGCTCTCCGGTTCGTCGCGCAGGGATGCCCTGATGAGCGGTTTCTCGATGGCACAGATAGGTGAGTTTGCCTTCATCATAGCCGGTCTCGGACAGTCGTTGGGTGTGACCGACGGTTTTCTGATGCCCGTGGTAGTGGCCGTCAGCATCATCACCACGTTCCTGACGCCCTACATGATAAAGCTGGCCGGCAAAATCAGCGGTTCGAAGAAGGAATCCGGCGAACGTTCGCGGCGCGAGGTGAAGAAGGTGAAGAAGGAGC
>Ga0310691_10008008_pt1 | contig 10933 bp, 11 predicted proteins | sample 176DNAGHGlowgp2_FD_203887 | JGI IMG/M metagenome (GOLD analysis project Ga0310691, IMG submission 203887) | Sheep rumen microbial communities from Palmerston North, Manawatu-Wanganui, New Zealand - 1766 DNA GHGlow gp2 (v2) (version 2) | ecosystem: Host-associated > Mammals > Digestive system >... | reverse complement strand
GGGCAGGAGCTTCCGGTCCGGATCTATCGCCTGGTGTGCAGCGGGACCGCCGACCAGTTGGTGATCAGAGCCCTGGCACGAAAGCACGAGGGGTCGCAGTGGCTTGTCGAACAACTGCTGGATAAGTCAGAACTCGATCTCAATGCCGGCCATGTGACGCAGGGCGTTCATGATCAGTTTTGACTTATTCCCTTCGGTGTAGGCATCGGCGAGCTCTTGCAGCATGACCTTCTCGGCCGGTGTGATGCGAATCTGCAAGCCGGACCTGTTCTGGTCGATGTATTCGGTCGGCTTCACATTGACCCAGATCGCGAGGTCTTTGATGCGTTCGGGCGGCATGGTGCCGATGTCACCGGTCGCGATGACACGCTTGACCAAGTCTTTGGTCTTTAGCTGAGCCGTGAGCGGCTCTGTCTCGAAGAGTATTGCCAGCTTGGCCGCATCGTAGGCGTGGGAAGGGCAGAAGGTCATGATCTCCTGTAGGACGCGGAGCGTCACCAGTGTTGACTTCATGGTGTGTAGCCTCCTTGATTTAATGCCTTTATTGTGGTATGATATCAGCGAGGGAAGATTATTGTCAAGCCGTATGCATGGCGAAATGGCTTGTTGTCCATTAAATTGGACAGATGCATACAGATTTTTGGGCCGCCGGGGCGACCGCGCGGCCCGCGCGAAAGGAGCGATCGAATCATGTACCGAACCGATACCATTGCCGCCTCGGCGGCTACCTGGCTGCAGGATGGACGCATCCCGGAGGACCTCGCCGCCACGATACGTCTCGACCTGGGCACCGAAGACCGGGCGAATGGCCGTCTGTACGGCCTGCGGGACGTATTCTCCATGTTGTACGAGGGATCATGGCCTAAGACCGGCGCCGAGCGCGACGAGCTCTGCCGGCGTCATGAGATCACGACACGCAGCCTCTACCAATGGCGACGCGATGTGCTGCTCGTCACCGCATTTGCCCTCGCGGACCATGATCTGAAGCACTATCTGCGGCTCGTTACCGACGCCGTTACCAACACAGCCCCGAAAAAGCCCCAAGAATAGGGGCTTTTCGGTACCCTCATGGGGTACTATGTGTTCATTTTCCTATTGCCCTTGGCTTTCGCCAAGGGCTTTTTGCGCGTGCCAGCAAAAATTTGGAATTTCGCGGACGATCCTGGAAAAAACCGGAGATCGGTGCCATCGACTCCCCAAACATATTTGCACGACGCCGCGCGCCATCGACCCATAAATTCATCGTAACTTCCCCTATGCCCCGATAACAGCAAAATTCCACAATTCCCCAAAGACACCCCCCGTTTCATTGCAGCAACAAGGATTTTTAAATCCGTGTTATGGTGTGAATACGGAGGTGTTTTTCTATGGATTCTACGATCGTCGGCATCGAATTGTTCGAGCATCCGGAGCTGCTCGGCGAGCGGATCGGCGAGTACTTCGAGTACATCGACGCCCAGCCCGCCCGTTCTGTGAACGTCGGCAAGAACATTTACACCCGGAAGGTCCCCTACACCGAGGACGGCCTGTGCTTCTATCTCGGTGTGCAGAAGGGCGACGTCAAGCGGCTGCTTGACGATCCCGGTGCGAATGCGCAGGCGAAGAAGCTCATGACCGCCGCGCTGACGAGGATCAAGGCGTACCTGACGGAGGCCGCGCTGCTCGGCGAGCTCGACGCGACCGTCGCAAAGGTGGTGCTGTCGAGCAGCCTGCTGTCCGGCACCGGCGCTGACGCAGAGATCGAGGCGAAGAACGGGCTGAAGATCCGCATCGAGGGTATGACCGCCGAGATGGTGGAGAAGGCGTCCCGATGAGCAAGGTCCAGAAGACAACACTGGTTCTCCCGGGCGCACCGCCGTCAGAGCCGCAGATGCGCTTCTTCTCCGCAACGGCGCGACACATCGCGTACGGCGGGGCGAGAGGCGGCGGCAAGTCGTGGGCGATGCGCCGCAAGTTCGAGCTGCTGGCGTTCCGGTACCCGAACCTGCAGCTGCTCCTGCTGCGTCGTACGCTGCCGGAGCTGCGCGAGAACCACATCCTCCCCATGCAGCAGGAGCTGCACGGCATGGTGAGCTACAACGGTACGCAGCGCGAGTTCGTGTTCCCGAACGGCAGCCGCATCAAGCTCGGCTACTGCGACAAGGAAGCGGACGTGCTGCAGTACCAAGGACAGCAGTATGACGTGATCGGGCTCGAGGAGGCAACGCACTTCACCGAGTCGCAGATGCAGTTCCTGACCACCTGTAACCGTAACGTGCGCACGGACTTCACACCGCGCATGTACTACACCTGTAACCCGGGTGGTGTGGGGCATCACTGGGTTAAGCGGTTGTTCATCGACCGCGAGTATCTGCCCGATGAGTATCCCGAAGACTACGTGTTTGTCCCGGCGCGTGTCTACGACAACAAGGTGCTCATGGAGCGGGATCCACAGTATCTCAGATCGCTGAAGGCATTGCCTCCCCACCTCCGCAAGGCGTTCCTTGACGGCGACTGGGACGCTGTGGAAGGACAGTTTTTCGACGACTTCGACAAGTCAAAGCACATCGTCGAGCCGTTCGAGATCCCCGCGCACTGGCGCCGGTTCCGTGCGATGGACTGGGGCTATAACGACCCCTGCTGCGTGCTGTGGTTCGCTGTGGCACCGAACAAGCAGGTGTTCGTCGTCGACGAGCTCTACGTCCGCAAGACGCTGGCATCCGGCGTCGCGTCGCTCGTCTGGCAGCGATCGGCGGGTCAGAAGAACCAGTACACGGTCGCGTCACCGGACGCGTGGGGCAAGCGCGGCATTGACGGCGTGCAGGGACAGACGATCGCGGAGACCTTCAACCGCATGCACGTCCCGCTGATCGCGGCGAACAACGACCGCATCCAGGGCTGGGAGCGCGTGCACGAGTTCCTCGCGCCGATCGACGACGAGGGCACACCGGGGCTGCAGATCTTCAGCTCCTGCAGAAACCTGATCAGAACGCTGCCGGTGCTGACGACGAGCGCGACAAACTCGGAGGACGTGTCCGACAAGTGCGAGGATCACGCGCCGGAGGCGCTGCGTTACGGACTGATGTCCCGCCCGCAGCCGAAGAAGGCACCGTCCCTGCTCGGCAGGGTCCGCACGGCGGCGATCGACCCGTTGGCGCCTGCGTCGAAGCGACGCAAGCCCGCAAGTAATTTCTTTGGAGTGTAAACCATGGCAGAGATCGAGAGACAGAATCAGGCCGATGAGATGATGCAGATCATCGAGAAAGGCTTCAGCGGCGAGGCGTACGACAGCAAGGAGTTCGCCGACGCCGCCATGTCGCTGTTCCGCGAGTTCCGCGACACGTACTACGGCGAGTGGGCGCGCATGGACAACTGCGACCGGCTGTACCTCAGCGACACCTGGCCGCTGATCGAGGCGACCGAGGAGGTCAACGGCACGGCCGAGGACGACTGCGGCACGGACAGCAAGATGCCGAAGCCGTCGATCCCGATCATCCACAGCACGATCGAGAGCATCGAGTCCGACCTGGATCCGGACGTCCCGGAGTGCTACGTGAAGCCGCAGGACGGTCTGACCGAGGTGCAGGCGCGGCTGATCAACTTCGCGCTCAAGCGGCAGTTTGAGGACTGCGGCTTTGCCGATCAGTACTACAATTCGACGCACGAGCTGCTGACCTACGGCTGGGACGTGTTCGAGATCGGCTACACGCCGGATGACTTCGCGAGCGTTGACAAGGGCAAGGACTCCGGCTCGCTGTACGTCAGGCACGTTCCGAGCCGCACGATCCTGCTCGACCCGAAGACGTCGAGCATCCAGGATGGCCGCGCGATCTTCAAGTTCGACCGGCACCCGCGGCACTGGTTCCGCGTCCGGTTCCCGGACAAGTACAAGGACATGCAGTGCGACATGGATGATCAGAACGACCACGACATCCAGGGCGACGCCCCGCAGTCGAACGTGAACGAGGCGCCCGACTCCATGCTGCTCGTCGAGATGTGGTATCGCACGTTCGACGCGAAGTCGAACGTCTACCGCGTGCACATGGCACAGTTCGCCGGCGGCGTCGAGGTCGCGAACAGCGCGAAGGTCCGCAAGGAAGGCATGTACGAGCACGGACAGTATCCGTTCCGCAACGAGGTGCTGTTCAAGCGCCCGGGCACACCGTTCGGCTACGGCATCGCGGACATCTTCGCAGGGCTGCAGATGTACAGCGACAAGCTGAACCAGATCATCCTGCTGAACACTTTCCGTGCGAGCCGCAGCCGTCTGGTCATCGACGCGACGAACGAGGACGCCTACGATGACATCTCTGACTTCTCGAAGGAGGTCATCCAGGTGCCGAATATGGCGGGAATCAACTGGTTCCAGGATAAGCCGCTCCCGCAGTACACGATCGCTTACGCGCAGTACCTGCAGAATTCCATCAAGGAGGAATCCGGCTCGAACGACCAGTCCCGCGGCGTCGCCGGCGGCGGCGTCACAGCGGCATCCGCGATCCGGCAGCTGCAGGAGATGGCGACGAAGCGCTCGACGAAGATCAGCGCTCGCCGGCACGAGCTCTTCCGGAATATCGGCGCGATGTGCATCGACACACTCGCCGACTGCGGGCTTGAGCCGCTCCGGACGGTGCTTACCATCAATGGTCAGCCGACCGAGTTCGTGATCACGTCGGAGCTGTTCGAGAACCTGCGCAAGGGCAAGCCGATGCTGTCGAACCGTGTGTACATCCGTACGACGCGGCAGGACAACTACTCGAGGATCCGGAACAACGAGCTCATGCTGCAGTTCATGCAGATGACGATGAGCTCCAGCCAGAACGCCGACTTCACGCCGTTCATCGAGCTGATGGATTTCGAGGACAAAGAGGTCGTGCTCGACAAGATCCGCGCATCGCGCCGCACCGAGATCGCGCAGATGCGTGAGCAGATGCAGAAGCTCCTCCAGGAGAACCAGGCGATGCTGCAGCAGCTGCAGCAGTACAAGCAGACGATGTCCCGTGCGCAGGCCGCGATGACCACGCGCAACCAGCAGATGGCCGAGGACCGCGCGGCATCGCCGCTGCGGATCCCGGAGGGACTCGCACAAAACGCAGTTTAAGGCGCAAGCCTTTAACGGATAATACCGCATCACCCGGCGGCAACGGGTGGGGACGCACGTCCCATTGAAAGGAGCCTTTATGGTAGAAACGGTCGGATTCGATCCCGAGACCGCGCCCCTCGAACAGCTTGAGGAGTATCTGTCCCAGGATCCGCAGCAGGACGACGCCGCTGCAATCAACCCGGAACCTGTCGAACAGGAGACTGAATACGTAGACCTGCCTGCTGAACCGGAGAAGCCGGCAGCGGCCGCCGCGGAGCCCGCGCAGGAAGCCCCGGTAACTTACAGCCAGCAGGACTATGATGCAGCACTCGGTCGGAAGGCGAAGGAGGTACGCGAGAGCGTACAGCGTTCTGATGACTTCTCGCTCGGCAGAGACTTGATCAACCGCCGTGCGGCAATGGAAGGCATCAGCCGCAAGGAAGCCGCAAAGAGGATTCGCGACGAGATGTTTGCACAGGAAGCCGAGCGGCTTTCCAAGGACCCCAAAGCACTGGCCGAGGCCGTGCTGCGCGCGCAAATGCCGCAGCAGCCGGAGCCCGAACCGGAGGCAGAGGCACCGGCAGCGCCGGCTGCACCTTCCGGTGACGATCGTGTGAGGAGCCTTGCGACCGCCGTGAGAGCGTCCATGCAGGCCGGACGGCTGCCCGTTGACTTCTCCGTCGAGCAGTGCCTTCAGGTTTATCCTGGGTTCTTTGACGACGCGAAGACCTTCGGCGAGGCGGCAGCCGTGCGTATTGCCGAGTCCAAGTACGAGATGCTGGCGCTGCAGCAGAAAGCGCAGCAGCAGGCCACGCGCCTGTCCTTGCCTCGGTCCGTAGCCCCGCAAAGCCAACCGGCACCGGCGCCGAGAGACTTCTCCCGCATGAGCGACGAGGAGTTCGAACGAATCGACCGCGATATCGGAAGGAGTACGAACGCCGGAATTCATGTAAGAGTCTAAGGAGAAAAAACAATGCCCCTTTATACCAACACTACGCTGGCTGTTGACCAGCTCAATACCAAAGGTGCGGCAACCATCCCGACTGGCGCTACCGCTCCGCGTACCGGCGTCATTCAGACCTACTACGATCGTAGACTTCTGAACTACGCCAAGAAGCACCTCGTCTACGCGAACTACGGCCAGAAGCGCCGCATCCCGCGTGGCAACGGCAAGAAGGTCAACTTCCGTCGTTGGGATACCTTCACTCCGGATCAGTACCTGCATGTGCTGACCGAGGGTGTCGTACCCGATGGTCTCACCCCGACGCAGACCCAGATCGAAGCAACGGTGTCCCAGTACGGTGCATACGTTGCGACGTCTGACCTGCTCGACATGGTCGCGATCGATCCCTACGTTCGCGACGCAACCCGCCTCCTCGGCGATCTGATGGGCGATGTCGTTGACATGGTCTCCCGTAATGCGCTGATGGTCGGCTCGAACGTTCAGTACGCCGGCGGCAAGACCGCTCGTAACGCGCTGACCTCGTCCGACGTCCTCACCGTAACGGAGATCCGCAAGGCCGTCCGCACGCTGAAGAAGAACCACACGCCGAAGTTCAACAACGGTCGTCGTGCTCACTATGTCTGCATCTGTTCGCCCGACGCGACCTACGACCTGCAGAGCGATTCGCTCTGGCAGGACGTGTCCAAGTACAGCAACGCAGAGCAGATCTACGAGGGCGAGATCGGCCGCCTGTTCGGCGTAGTCTTCGTTGAGGGCTCCAACGCCCCGACGCTCACCGGCGCAGGCGCGAGCTCCGCGGACGTGCAGCAGACCATCATCTTCGGTGATGAGGCCTACGGCACGGTCGAGATCGACGGCTCCGGTGCAATCCAGACGATCATCAAGCCGCTGGGTTCGGCAGGCTCTGCTGACCCGCTCAACCAGATCAGCACCGTCGGTGCGAAGGTACCGGCGTACACCTGCGTGATCCTGAACGACGCGTGGATCGTGCGTATCGAGCACGGCTTCTCCGCGTAATCACCCCACAACGAAGGGGGCTTCGGCCCCCTTCAAATATAACTCGGAGGTTATAAAAATGGCAAAACGCGTACAGGTTACAGAGACCGAATTGAAGGCAGAGGCCTCCAAGGTCAACCGCATTCTCAAGAATGAGAAGAAAGTAAAGATTTTCATCCCGACCGACCCCATGATGCCGGGATCCCTCACCTACTACGGCTTCATCAATGGCGTCCCGTTCAGCTACCCGCGTAACGAGATCGTCGAGGTTCCGGAGAGCGTCGCAATGCTCATCGAGAACAACGCGAAGGCGCGTCGCATCGCGAAGGCGCAGGAAGCCGAATACCAGACCGGGGCAGGCAAGCTCATCGGACCGGACCCGCGCGGCGAAGCGCTCGCGAATGCGAGAGCAATCCTCGGCGCGGTCAATGCAGACGGCGCGCTCGATACGGGCGAAACGGAGGAGTAAACCATGACGTACGGCGAGGCGGTCGAGTCCGCGCTTAAAACTCTGAATTTTGGCACCACGTCCTATGCGCACGATCAGTACGACGCCGCTCTGCTGCAGTACGCGAACGCGGCGGTGTTGGAGCTGACGAAGGACTCCCGCCCGGTCGCCGTGGACGAGGACATCACGATCACGGCCGGCAAGTTCCTGTTCTCGGACCTTGCGAATGCGGTCCACTCTTTGATCAGGGTCACCGATGCCGACGGCAATCTGCTGCGCACCCGCGCAGACGGTGACCAGGTCTATACCTGCCGCCCGTACACCGGCGCGGCAAAGGTCACCTATCAGTACTACCCGGAGTACGTCACGACCGCGACGATGAACGACACGGAGATCCCGCTCCCGAAGCAGTACCATCAGCTGGTGCCGATCTACATCGTCGGGCAGTATCTGCTCGGCGATGCAGGCAGCGACGGTCTCGCAAGAGGCCAGGCGCAGGTGCAGCTGTTCAGCGCGCTGCGTCGCGGTCTGCATAAGCCGGAGAACGGCACCACGCGCTCCCACAAGCTACGCAACAGAGGTTGGTAAGATGTCGGCAAGTGTCTATACTATTCCGCGCTTTTTCGGCTTTAAGAAGGGCCTCGCGGACAATCTGATCGAACGCGGCTTCGCCTCCGAGGCGATCAATGTTGACACCTCGGACGGTGCGCTGCAGACCGTGGTAGGAAGCGTCCGGTTTCCGGACGAGTTCGAGGACACCTCGTACCTGCCGCTTACGGCGGTCGACTCCGCGGTGCTCGTGTGGCGCCGCCCGAACGGCGAAAGCCGCTTCGTCACGAAGGGCCGCGTGTTCGACTCCGCGGTGGGTCTCGCGCACGAGGTCCGCACATTCACTGCAGCGGAACAGGCTCTGCTGCAGCCCTTCTGCTACAGTTCTAACACGACAGTTCTTCCTCTTCGCATCAACGGCATCCCCGCTGTTATCCTGGCATGCCCGAACAAGCGCCCTGTCGTCATCGAGGACGGCACCGGTGCACACAACGCCGCGGTGCGCGAGTTCGGCTCCGGGCAGTTCGTCTCGTCCGACGAGATCATCGGCATCAGCACGGTCTCGTCGACGGACCCCGACAACCCCGGCACTACGGTGGTGGCCGCCGAGATCGGGCGCGTTCTGTCCGAGAGCGAACAGACCTGGGCGCTGAAGACCGGACTGTACTTCATGGTGCACGAGACGGATGAGCTCGACTACGCTGCAGTACGTGTCCGTGAAGTCGAGGTCACGGCATCGACGACCATCTTTCACTTCGAGAACGGGCTGACCGACGTGCAGATCGGGCACTTCGTCAAGATTCGCGGCGGGCTGTCCGACATGCGGAATCATATCTTCGCGGAGTATTACAGCCGTCTCTTCGCGGCGGGCGATCCGGACCATCCGTGCCGGCTTTACTGGTCTTGTCTCCCCGGTGACGGTCGAACGGTCGAGGACTGGGCAATGGATGACGCCTCTGTGGACACCGGCGGCGGGCATGTCGAGGTTGGTCTTGGCGGCGAGATTCGTGCCCTGTTCGCGATGCCGTCGCAGCTGCTCATCTTCAAGGACCGCGAGGTGTATCGGCTCTACGGCGCTTCGCCGTCGCAGTTCACCTTGGAGCGAGTGTTCCGCACCGAGTCCGAGGTGATCGGCTCGCACCGTGCGATCGCGGATGCGAACGGCGTCCCTTACTGGGTCAATGCTGACGGGCTCTGGGCGTACAACGGCTCCAACCCGCAGCGCGTCGACGGCGACCGCTCCGTGCAGGACTCCCTGCGCGAGTACTCTCTCGATGCCAACCACATCCCCGCCTGGCCGATGATCGGCTTCTCGGTCCCGACGATCTGCGAGTTCTGCAACGACCGGCTGTTCGTTTCTTCCTCCGGTCGGAGCGTCTTGCAGGTCGACCTGGCGACGGGTTCGTGCATCGAGATTCGGCTCGACCCCTACGGCAGGATCTCGGACATGCGGGCGTCGGACCTTGGTCTGCTGTACAGCGTGTACCGCGACACCGGCGTAACGCACAGTACCTGGCGGCTGCTGCTGCTCGGGTACACGAACGCGGCGTTCCTGGACTACGGCGCCGTGACCGACTGGGAGCACACCCGGCACCTCTTCGGGACCGCGAACGCATGGCCCGAAGGATGGGAAGGCCCGGCGACGATCCCGGTCGATGCGGCTTGGGAGTCGCCCGACTTGACGTTCGGCGAGCCGTCGTACCGCAAGCGGCTGCTGCGCGTCGGGCTTGAGATCACCGGCTCGGTTAAGATCACGATCATCGCTCCGGAAGGCACCCGGTACGAACGGACCTTCCTGGACGAGACGAATAGACACAGGCGCCTGGAGTGGCTGACGGTCGACATGCCCTACGAGACTTCGGTCCGGTTCCGGTTCGAGTCCGTAGACGGCAGACCGTTCCGCATCCACAACGGCGTAGATATCTACGTAGAGCTCACCAGGCGTAACTGAGAAAGGAGAACAGTATGGCAGACACTAATGAGAACAGCTCGCCCTACAGCGCGGACCCGCACTTTCAGCAGTATTACGATCAGATCCTCGCGTCCCTGACGCCGCAGACGATCGAATACCAGACACCGACGATCGACGAGATCGCGCAGCAGATCAGCGGGTACCTCCGGCCGAGCACAGACGCGCAGATCCGGAACCGGCAGCGGTCGACGGTACAGCAGCGAGCGGCGACTGACGTTGATGCGGCATCCCGCGGCATGCTTCCCTCGACCTGGGTGACGGATTACAAGAACCGGCTTTCGATGCAGGAGAATTCGGACATCGCCGACATCGAGGCAGCGTACCGTGCGCAGCTGCTGCAGGGCGTTGCGGCGCGGCAGCAGGACGAGGCGAACCGCGCGTATCAGATCGCGATGTTCAACGCGCAGATGCGGCAGGCGGCAGAGGAATCCGCGTACGGTCGCGCCGGCGACATGTACCAAATTTATCTCAACGGTCAGCACTCCGGTGGCGGCGGCAGCGGCGGCGGCAGCCAGGACGCGGTGTTCCAGGACGACTTCGACGCGTTCATGCAGCAGTTCCAGCAGTACGCAGCCGGCGCCATGGGTAACCACATACTGAATGATCACCCGCTGAATCAGCCGGTGCTCAACTTTGCCGGCAGAACCAACTTTGGAGGTCTCAAATGAGCGAGCTCGCACAGGGTTTTAAAGATCTGATGACAGACGCGAATCGGGAGAAGTTCGAACAGCAGAATCCCGATCACGCGTCTTATACTATTACCTACAAAGGCAAGACCAAGCGCTACACCGGTCGTCAGATGCAGATGCTTAAGCGCGCCTACGCGTCCAAGGTCAACGGAAGCCCGGACTTCGCGCAGCAGGCATTCGCGTCCTACACGGACTCCGACTTCGACCGGCAGGCCTACGACAGAGGGCTTCCGTCGCTGAAGCTCTGGTCGAGCAT
>Ga0310691_10008007_pt1 | contig 10933 bp, 8 predicted proteins | sample 176DNAGHGlowgp2_FD_203887 | JGI IMG/M metagenome (GOLD analysis project Ga0310691, IMG submission 203887) | Sheep rumen microbial communities from Palmerston North, Manawatu-Wanganui, New Zealand - 1766 DNA GHGlow gp2 (v2) (version 2) | ecosystem: Host-associated > Mammals > Digestive system >... | reverse complement strand
CATCCTATAAAGTCCTTCTCCTCATAAAAACCGTTCTTGCTCCTGGCTGTCGCTGAAAGCGTGCAGCCCAGGTGCCAGGCCGAAGCCCCCCGCAGTCTGCCAGCCGGGCTGAGCTGCGCCGCTGGCAGCGACACCAGACGTTCCCCGGCCCCTGCTGCCATGAAGCAATCTCCTCACGCCTGAAACCAGGCAGCGCCGCAAGGGGGCATGCCCCTGTCCCTTCGCCGGTGCCTGCGGGGCGCGACATGGCCGGGCGGGAACAAAACCGCTTCCTTGGACAGTTTCCAGTCGTTGCGGCCAGCGTGCTGGGGACTTTCGCAGCCATGCAGACCGTCGTTGCGACAGGAGCGCTGTGCACGGCCCTCGCCATGCCCGCCGTGGGCACCGGGCTTCCGAAAGCTGCAGTTTGAGGCTGCATCGAAGGCTGGAGAGCTCCCCAGCGGCGCCTGCCTGCCACGCCTGTCCCGCCGGCCTTGACTCGAAGCCGAGGCCGCGGGAGTGCCTTGGTCTACGGCAAGGATTTGGCCGGCGCTCCCTTCTGCTTCGCCGGCTTCAGCCTGTTCAAGCCGGCCGGCTTATCCGGCTTGGCCGCACGGTGGCCCGGCTTATCCGGCTTGGCCGCGCGAGAGCCCGGCTTATCCTGCCTGGCAGCGCGAGGGTCCGGCTTATCCTGCCTTGCCGCGCGAGGGCCCGGCTTTTCCTGCCTGGCGGCGCGAGGGTCCGGCTTATCCTGCCTTGCCGCGCGAGGGCCCGGCTTTTCCGGGCGGGTCGCGTGGTCGTCCGGCGCCAGCTGGTCTTCAGTGAAGAGGGCGAAGGAGAAGCGCCGCATCCCCTTGTCCCTGAAGGCGTAGGCCAGCTTCATGAAGGCGTCGAAGTCGCTCTTCTTCTGAAAGACGCTGCAGCCGCTGCTGTTGTCGTAGACGATCTGGACGCCCTCGTCGTCATGATAGATCCGGAAGGCATAGTGCAGGTTGGTGAAGACGATATCCCGGATAATGGGGCCCGTCATGTGGAGCTTGCCGTCGCGGGTGTTGTCGCGCCAGTAGCGCATGGGCTTCATCTGCCTCAAGGCAATGTAGTCCGTGTGCCGGCCTATGCCGTAGACGTCCTTGTAGAAGCCGGGGACGATGATGGCCACGCCCTTGGAATTCATGGGAATGACGCGTCTGAATAAGCCGGGGTCAACAGTGCCCGGATAGTGCCTGAGCACCCACTTGCCGTTCTCCTTGTAAAGCACGCCGATGACGTCGTTGAAGCGGTCGGAATCCCTGTCCTGGGTGTTGCGCACGCCGAAGACGTTGAACTGCGACAGGGGATAGTCCTGCCGCTGGTAGGCCCGCCGCACGGAATCTGCGGTGACGGGCGGCATGGCGGCCGCAGGAAGGGGCGGGAGAGCCGGCGGCATCATCAGGGAAAGCAGGAGCGGCGCGAGCTTTTTCACAGGAGGCACCTCGTGCTGCGGGAAGAGCGGCAAGCCGGTTCTAGGCGACCTGCGCGCGCACGTGTCTGAGCAGGCGGGCAAGCTCGCCCTTGTCGATCTGCCCGGCAAGGACGGCGGCAAAGGCAGCGCCGCTTCCGGCAACGCCAAGCTCCCCGACCAGTCCCGCCCTGGCCTGCCAGGGCCTGCCCTGGCTGTCGGCGCCCTCAAGGCAGGCCCCGCCCTGCGCTTCGCCCTGCACGCTGAAGGACGCAAGGCCTGCCAGCCTGGCGGCATCTTCAAGCAGGGCTGAAGGCGGGACGGCCTCCTTGGGCCGGCAGAGCAGGACGAAGGCTGCGTCCCTGTCCTGGCACTGCATGGCAAGCCCCCCGTCGGCGTTGGTGCAGGTCCAGCCGCGCGGCACTCTGGCCTGGATGCCGGTGCAGACGTCGCGGAAGCCGGGCCTGGCATTCTCGTGGATGCGGTCCTCGAAGACGAAGATAGTGTCCGGGCTGTCGGCGATGCCCGTGAGGAGGCAGATCCGGGCTGAGGCCAGCTTGTCCACGCTGACGCGGGCAACGGCAGGCAGGCCGCCTGCCCTGCCCTGGAGATCGCGCCACTGCCGGTCCGCGTCGCGCAGGCCCGTGCCGCCCGTGACGCGCATCTCGATGCCGTCCCGGGCCATGAGCTCCTCGGCGAGATCCTCCGCCGAGCGCCCGCAGGCTTGGGCCGTCTCGATGCGGAAGGAGTCGGCCTCGCTGCCCCGGCTTTGGAGCAGCACCCCGTCCGCCACGTTGACGGCGCTCCACTGGGGAGGCACGGTGATGCACTCCTCTGCGCCGAGGCTGCGCTCCTCGCTGTCCTGGAAGGCGTAGAGCATGGTCTTCCTGAGGCCGTCGATCTTCTTCTCCCAGGCGAGGCGGGAGCCGAAGTCGGCGAGCAGGCGCCTGTCGGCGCTGCCTTCGAGCAGGAACTTCCAGCCCTGCCCCTTCGAATCCACCACGGCAACGGCCAGGGCGGGCTGGCCGGCCAGGGTGCCTGCCAGGCGGCAGGCCTGGCCCCGTCTCGTCTGACGCATGTAGGTGAGCTCCATGTCGGCATCCCTGGCGCCGGCTATCTGGCTGGCCAGATCCCTGGCGGAGGGATTCCTGTCCCGGCAGCACGCGATACGGAAGCGCTCCCTGGCGCCGGTGCGGGCCATCAGGGTGCCGTCGCCGTTGTCCTCGGCCGTCCAGCCAGCCGGAATGTCCACGTGGAGGCCGGCGCGTACGGGATGGCCGAGGGGCTTGCGCCGCCTGAAGAGGGAAAGCAACTTGTCGAGCATGGAGCGTCTCCGCGGAAGGATGTTGGAGGAGGCAGGAGGCAGGAGGATGCCTGCCGTGCAGGCACAGCGCATCATGCCGCCACATGGAATGATGGCATAGTGCCTTCCCTTCCCGGCAAAAGCAATCTGGAACACGCTGGCCACGCCGGCGCAGAGCGCAGGGCCGGCATCGGCAGGACAGCTCCGCCGTGCAGTCCCAGTCCGGCGTCGCGGCTCCGGCGCTGAAGTCCCGCCATGCTGCGCGACACAATATTTGACTCTGTCGCTTTTCGCGGGGACGGGGACGACGCTGGTGCCCCATGCGTCGGGACAGAGCCGAGATTATCGGATCGAGGAGATCAAGGACTTCAAGCTCCCGCCCCGCCACCATCCCCTCTCAGGGGGGGCTGAACAGTTGCGCGCACCTTACCCCACCGAGTTCACTGCCCCCGCCCCCGGACCTCGATGCAAGTGCAGCTGCGCGTCAATTGCTCACATGCGTGCCTGCAGACTTGCCAGGCTTGCGCAAGGCGTCCGCCGGCCCGCTTCAGGCATGGGAAGGGTGCCGCCGTCTTCTCATGGCGCCCCCTGCGCCCTCAGCGCACGGCGTGTCCTGCCCGTGCCCGCCGGCAGAGCGCCGATGCCGCCTGCTCCGCACAGGCTTCCTGCCGGCTGGCCCGTACCAAGGAGCAAGTCCCAGCCAGCCGGCAGGCTTGAAGGCCTGCTGCGACGCGGAGGCAGGCGCCACGCATCGGCGCGCTCCGCGCCCGTCCCCGCCCGGGAAAGGGGTCCGGGCCGAGGAGGGAGAAGCGCCGGACATAGCGGCAGATCCTGCACGCCAGTCCGGAAGATCCTGCACGCCTGGAGTTCGGGAGCCGGCGCGCAGCGTCAAGGCACATCAGGCCGGCCGCCGAAGCGACCGGCCTGTCTGACATGTAGCAAGAACAGTGCCAAGCACGGCAGGCGCTGCGCCACAGGGGGCTGGCGCCACCTTGGCAAGCGCGTTGGGCCGGCTTGCGCGAGGAGACGGCGCACTCTGCCAGCTGTCGCCGCCCGTAAATCCACTATGCTGCAGAGAGGGACTTCCCCCAGGCACCGTGCAGACGGCCGGCGCCGGACAGACGGGCAGACGGACAGACGGCCAGCCGGGCAGACGGACAGACGCGTTCGCGACAGGCTGTTTCACACGCCCCGTGTTGCAGATGTTTCTGAAACAGTTGCAGGTGCGACACAGCAGACACCCTCTCCGTGCCGGCGGTCCCGGACGGAGGGCAGGACGCGCCGCGGGGAGGCGGGCATGCCCCGCTGGCGGCCCCTCCTGCGCCGGAGGCGTGCCGCCAAGCGGCAGGAAAGACTGCCCGCTCCGCTACCAGGAGCCCTCGCGCACGACGCGCCGCCGCTCGAGAAACTGTCTGATATGCTCCAGCATGTCCCAGAACAGATCCTTCCGGCGGCCCGCCTTCTCGAACACCATCTGCATGAAGCGCAACTTGGCATGACGCCCAGCATCCAGCCCTTCCCGGGCCGGAGGGCGCACGGGCGGAACAGGCCAGCGGGTACGTCTCGCCTTAGGCAGATTCACCCGCGAAGGGCCTACTGTCAACCGGCACGACGCAGGACGCAGGGGCGGGCTTGCGGATCCGGGCTTGCGGATCCGGGCCTTCCTGCAGGCGCGCTGATCCTGCCTGTCCCTGCCGAAGGCGCACACGCGCCCGTTGAACATCCCTCCGTTGCGGCGTATCTTTCTTGCCGTGCCTAGCGCCAGCATCCGCCCTGGCCGGAGCTTCCGGCATCCGGACGCCTGCCGGCGCGTCGCCTGCCAAGGAGGTCTTGACCGTGATTGAAATCATCCAGGAAGTGAACATCCGCATGCTCCCCGGCCTCGGGAAGGCCCGCATCGCCGTCAAGCGCGCCGAGCGCGCCGGCCTCAAGGCCGAGCTCGAAGCCTACGTCATCGACCGCCTCGGCCCCCATCCGCGCGGCGAAGAGGTCACCAAGCTGCTGGAAGACTCCGAGGCCGTCTACAAGGCGCTCGGCCTGACGCAGTATCTGGTGGGCCAGAAGATAGAAGGCCCGACGCCCCTGCACATCGACCGCTCGCCGGTCTGGGGACGCCGGGACGGCCTGCTCGCCGACTACGGCCTGCCTTCGGCAGGCGAGGTCTTCGGTCCCCAGCTGCGCTGCGAGCCCAACAATCCGCCCAAGGACCTGCAGGAGCTTGCCGACGACCGCGCCCGCCGCATCGTCGTCTGGGACGAGAGCATCCTCTTCCTGGCGCCCCGCATCATCCCCGGCGAGTGCAAGATGGCCTACGACAAGCTCGAGGGCAAGGGCACGCTGGACGCCGTCTTCGCGACTGCCTTCCGCTCCTACTACTCGGGCTGCGCCATCATGTGCGGCGGCAACACCGTCTTCAACTACCTCGCCTCCTGCGCCGAGCAGACCACGGCTGGCCTGCTCTTCGACGAAAAGGGGCAGACCGCGGGCGCCGAGCTCGTTGGCAAGGTCTCGCAGGAATGGGAGGAGGATCCGGACCAGCCCATGGGCCCCTTCATCGCCCGCGTTGCCGAAGAGGTGCTCACGATCCCCTTTGCCGGACGCGAATAGCCAAGGCTCCCCAAGCCGCCAGACCAGACCGCCTGGCCCGCAAGGCCGGCCAGGCCTTGGCCTGTCCGCCCCCGCCCCAGCAGCTTTCCTCTGCTTCCTTCTGCTTCCCTCGGCTTCCCTCTGGAGGATACGATGTCCCGCACGCTTCTTTCTCTCTGCGCCCTCGCCCTGCTGGCTGCCCCGGCCGGGCAGCCTGTCCAGGCCGAACCCTACGGCCCCACGCTCAACGAGGTCGTCCAGCGCTATGCGGCCACGCGCAACTTCAGCAAGCTCAACGAGGGCCTCGAGAAGGAGACCATCGACATACGCCTCGGCATGAGCGCCCGGGACGTCGAGCGCTGGGCCGCCCGCAGCAGGGCCTTCAAGCTCGAATCCCGCAAGGGCTCGGTCTACAGGTTCGTTCAGACAGACGAGGAGGCCACGCCCTTCGATCTCTCCTTCGAGGTGTGGCTCGCCAAGGGCGAAGTGGTCACCATCAAGACCTTCAACGTCAACAACTTCGAGACCGAGGAGGGCGACTTTGCCGGCCTCAAGCCGCTGAAGCCGGTGCGCGTGAACGAGTGCTGGGTGAACCAGAACTACGTTGACCCGAACTCCTTCGAGAACGGCTACGACTTCGTCCTCGGCACGCAGGTCGGCAGAACCGCCCCCGGCGAGGAGGAGGCCTGCTTCGGCAGCGACAGGGCCCACGTCGTCATCGGCAAGCCCGGCCTGCTCTACCCGAAGCACGTCGCAAGGTAGTCCGGCAGCGGCGGCTCCAGCGGAGCAAGGCATGGATCTGCACTGGCAGGACGGCTTTGAAATCATGGCCTCGACCGACGGCAAGGGCGCCGTCGTGCTCTCTGCCAACCGGCAGGGACTGGTGTCCCTTGCCCGCATCCTCCTTGCCCTGGCCGAGGAGGCGCCCGGAAGCCACGTGCATCTCGATGCCGGCAACTCGCTGGAAGAGGGCTCGGCGGAGCTGATTCTCGAGCACACGGCATAGCTGGCGTGCCGGCACAGGTCTGGCCTGCCAGGCAGGGCCGCTTTCGCCCCCGCCGTCCCAGCCGGCGACAGCGGGGCTCGGCATCGGGCCAGGGCAGACGCAGGCACAGGCGCAGGTGCAGGCTGTCTGCCCCGAGCCCCGGGGCCAGGCGCTTGCGGACGCCTCCCGGGCTGTCAGCCCGATCCTTCCCCCCACCCTCCTGGCATCGGGGGCTGCCTGAGCCCCTTGCCGGCGCCCGATCCGGCGCTCTGTACGCAAGGGCACCCGCCGACATAAAAGAGCACGGCCGTTACGACAAAGCAGGCACGGAAGGACAGGCACGGCAGGGCACGTCGCCAGGCCGGCTGCGAGCCGGCAAGGCGTCCGGCACAGCATTCCATGCGAAGGCATGCCGACAACGCAAGACATCCGGCACAGCATTCCATGGGAAGGCATGCCAGCAACGCCCCTTCCCCGCCCCGCCCTCTGCGAAAGGCATGCCGGTCGCGTTATGCCGGAACAAGGGGCAAAGACCGCAGAGGCGACGAGCCGAGAACTGGCGCCAGCCTTGCGCCAGCGACGGAACAAGGAGACGGAACACGACGGCGGGGACAGGGAGAAGGCGGGGAGCAGGCAGCCGCGAAGCGGCCTCATGCCCCCTTGCGCCCCTGCGGGCTTTGCGGCGCGGGAGCGGAGGGAGCCGGCCGCGCCGCCACCCAGCGCTCAAGGTACCTGCCGGTCTGGCTTTCCGGACAGGCGCACAGGCCTTCAGGGGTCCCCTGGTAGACGATGCGGCCTCCCTCAAGGCCTCCGCCGGGCCCCATGTCGACGACGTAGTCGGCACTGCGCACCACGTCGAGGTCGTGCTCGACGACCACGACCGTGGCGCCGGCAGCCGTGAGGGAGCGGAAGACGCCAAGGAGGGTCTCCACGTCGAGCGGATGCAGGCCCACCGTCGGCTCGTCGAAGACGTAGACGGCATCCTGCTGGCGGCGCCCCATCTCGGCCGCCAGCTTGAGGCGCTGGGCCTCGCCGCCGGAGAGGCTCGGCGTGTCCTCGCCCAGTGCGAGGTAGCCGAGGCCGAGCCCGCTCAAGGTCGCACGGCGCCTGGCCACGGCCGGCATGTCGGCCAGGGCCGCAAGGGCCTCGTCCACGCTCATGGCCATGAGCTCAGGCAGGCTGCGCGCAGGCCCGCCCCCCTTGGGGCTGCGCCGCACAAGGCCGGCCTGCCTGGCGTAGCGCGAGCCCTGGCAGGCAGGACAGGGAATGGCGACGTCCGGCAGGAACTGCACGTCGAGGCTGACGGTGCCCGTGCCGTCGCACTCGGGACAGCGGAGCTTTCCCGTATTGTAGCTGAAGTCGCCGGCCTTGAAGCCGAGGCCCTTGGCGTCGGGCGTGCGGGCAAACACCTTGCGCAGCTCGTCGTGCACGCCCGCGTAGGTGGCGACGGTCGAGCGCACGTTGGCGCCGATGGGGTCGGCGTCGATGAGCCTGACCCGGGCAAGGCCAGGCGCCTCGCAGGCCTCCACCGGCTGCGGCAGGGGACGGCCGGCGAAGAGGGCCTCCAGGGCGGGCACCAGGCATTCCAGCACCAGCGTGGTCTTCCCCGAGCCCGAGACGCCCGTGACCACGGAAAGACGCCCCTTGGGGAAGGCGGTCTCAAGGGCGCGCACCGTATGGACAGGTCCTGTCCTGAGCCGCAGGGCCCCGTGCGCGAACAGGTCTTCGCCGGCCAGATCCGGCCGCACGCAGACAACGTGCCGGCCTGCAAGGCAGGCGCCGATGGCGGAAGCGGGATTGGCGCAGAGCTCTTCCACTGTCCCCTGGCAGACGATGCGCCCGCCGCGGGCGCCGGCGCCGGGCCCCATCTCGACCAGCCAGCCGGCCCGGGAGAGGATGCCGGCATCGTGGTCCACCAGAAGGACGGAATTGCCGTCTGCCAGCAGATCGTCCATGACGGCAGCCACGCCTTCCACGTTGGCCGGGTGCAGGCCCACGGTCGGCTCGTCCAGCACGTAGAGCACGCCTGTCGTGCGGTTGCGCACGGCGCGGGCCAGCTGCACGCGCTGGCGCTCGCCGGTCGAGAGCGTCGAGGAGGCCCTGTCCAGGGCGAGGTAGCCAAGGCCGAGATCCATGAGGCGCCTGGCATTGCGCTCAAAGGCCTCGACTATGCCGCGGGCCATGGGGCGCAGAGCTTCGGGCAGCGAATCCGGCACCCCGCCGACCCAGGCCGCGAGATCGGCCAGCGGCAGGCTGCAGGCATCGGCCAGGGAAATGCCCCGGATCTTCGGCGCCCGCGCCCGCTCGGAGAGCCGCGTGCCCCCGCACTCGGGGCAGACGCTCTGGCGCAGGAAGGGCTCGACGCGCTTCATGCCCTGCTCGTCTTTGACCTTGGCAAGGGCATTCTCGACGGTGTGGACGGCGGAAAAGTAGGTGAAGTCCATCTCGCCGGACTCGCCGGTCTTCATCTGGTACACCATGTGCCGCTTCACGGGCGCGCCGTGGAAGACCAGCTCGCGCTCTTCGGGCGAAAGCTCGCGGAAGGGCACGTCCGTGCGCACCCCAAGGTCGCGGGCAATGTCCTTCATGAGGCTCCACATGAGCCGCTGCCAGGGGAGCACCGCGCCCTCGTCGATGGAGAGGGACTCGTCCGGCACGAGGCTTGCCTCGTCGACGACCCTGACCACGCCCGTGCCCTGGCAGCGCGGACAGGCGCCCTGCGAGTTGAAGGCAAGCTCCTCGGCGCCGGGACCGTAGAAGGCCGTCCCGCACTCGGGGCAGACGATTTCCTGCTCCCTGGCCACCTTGAGCGAGGGCGGGACCATGTGGCCTTTGGGGCAGCGGTGGCTGGCCAGGCGGGAGAACATGAGCCGCAGGCTGTTCAAGAGCTCCGATGCCGTTCCGAAGGTGCTCCGCATGCCCGGCACGCCGGGCCGCTGGTGCAGGGCAAGGGCTGCCGGCACGTAGCGCACCTCGTCGACCTGGGCCCTGGCTGCCTGGGTCAGGCGCCGGCGCGTGTAGGTCGAGAGCGACTCGAGATAGCGCCTCGAGCCCTCGGCGTAGAGCACGCCCAGCGCCAGCGAGGACTTGCCCGAGCCCGAAACCCCGCAGATGCCGACCATGGCGTTGAGCGGAATGTCCACGTCCACGGCCTTGAGGTTGTGGACGCGCGCACCGCGCACCTCGATGGCGCTGGGCCTGAAATCCGGTCTGTTCATTGCTTCCTCCTTCGGCATGGTTGCCGGCCCAGCGACCCTATCTGCCAGCGCTGTTCAGGGCAAGGGGCTGCAGGCGCCCCAGCGCTCCCAGGCGAGCCCAGACAGCACGGGCGAGCCCAGACACGCAGCAGGGGCTCACCGCCAGCGACAAGGCACCCTCTCCAGCGACAAGGCCGCCCCCGTCAGCCTGGCGGGCCTGCCCTGCGCCAAGGGGCCGGCAAAGGGCCGGCAAGGCGCTACTTTGACGGCGGCAGCGACATGTAGACGGCGAGGCCGAGGAAAAGCAGCCCCGTGCCAATCTGCAGAAACAAGATCCATGAGCTCATGGCGAACGCCTCCTTGGCGCCTGCGGCGGGCCAGCGGCCAGCGGCCCTCCGGTAAAGATTCCACTCGGCAGGAAGGTCCCGCATCCTCCTGGGCCTGGCGCGGACCGGCCGCACCGGACTGGCGTGCCAGACCCCGGCCAGTCTAGCACAATGCCGGCATGGCAGAGCGCCGCCAGCCTGACCGCCCAGGGACCCGCTTGGGGCGGGGCCGGACAGCCTGCGCCCGTGCGCCCTTCCCGCGCGCCTGCTCCCGGCGCAGGCGCACTGCCCGCTTCTGCCACGGGCCAAGCCACGGCGACAAGGCCGGCGACAGCCTGGCTGAAGCAGGCCTGCAAGCCTGTGATAGCGAAGGCTTTGGCGCAAGACAAGGCTATTTTGGAATATTCCAGCTATTTCCCTGTCTGTCGCCTCGCCTTCCAACAGAGAGCGTTAAAAATAATTCCATAATTGTGAAAATTGCGTCTCTGTGGCTTGCTGGTCGCGACAAGGTCGCGTACAGTGGATTCAGCGCGCATTCGTGCCTTCCGCGCGACGGAAAGACATCTCTCGGCTTCCGCATGACGGAAAGGCTTCTCGAGAAGGCATGCCGGCAGATATGCCGCGACGCCACGCTCCTGCATCGCAGGCACGGCCGGAGGGCCGGTGTGCAGATAAGGGTGCAGGAAGACGCGCCTTCAGTCCCGCGCGCCCCCGCCGCAGGGAAAGCGGCAAGCCGCCCCTTGCGGGGCAAAGGAGACGAGCATGGGATACACGCACTACATGAAACTGGACGAGCCCCTGACGGAAGCGCAGGCCTCAGCGTTCCGGGATGCCTGCATGGACTTCGTCTCGCTCGTGCCGAACGCCTTCCTGTGCGAGGCGCTGGAGCACCCGGACGATCTGGACCGCCGGAGCATGGAGGAGCCAGTCCTGCAGGAGCATGCCGCAGCCAACCAATGCCTGCTGGAAAAGGACGCGGAGGGCATGGCCAGCACCATGGCCTACCAGGGCAGAGGCTTCCTCTGCCTGCCCCGGGGAACGGAGTCTCTTGCCGTGAATCCGGGAAATGACTGGATGTGCTGCAAGACCGGCTCACGGGGAACGCCGTCCGACAGCCTT
>Ga0310691_10008005_pt1 | contig 10935 bp, 7 predicted proteins | sample 176DNAGHGlowgp2_FD_203887 | JGI IMG/M metagenome (GOLD analysis project Ga0310691, IMG submission 203887) | Sheep rumen microbial communities from Palmerston North, Manawatu-Wanganui, New Zealand - 1766 DNA GHGlow gp2 (v2) (version 2) | ecosystem: Host-associated > Mammals > Digestive system >... | reverse complement strand
CTATTCTACAAAGTAATCCGACGCCTTTGTGATCGCCGTTACAATGCCGTTTGTAGTGGAATTCCAGTTGGTTGACGCAATCCACTCTTCATACAACGCGTCTGGCACTACGATCTTCTTGTTGGCGTTTGTGGTTCCGAACGCATTCGTGTTTGCCAGTGTCGGAACTACCTCGTGGTCCGAGAAGTCGTATAACAGCGTGGCACGGCAATACATGAACGTCGCGGCCGGGATGTTGTGGACTCCCTTCGGGATGTACAGCCTGGGGCAGCTTGTGGACGCGAACGCGTACCCGTCGCCTATCGTGGAGAGCTGGCTGTTCCTGGATATGTTTATCTCGGCAAGCGCCGAGCAGTCATAGAACGCACGTGCTCCTATTGTCGTGACAGAGTCTGGTATGTCTATGCGCTGCAACGACGGCCATGGGTTGAATGCGTACGCGTTTATAGTAGTCAGGTTCGGCGGAAGCCTTACGCTCGTCATCTTGTTGTTGTTTCCACCCATTCCGAAGGTAGTCACCGTGTCCGGTATGGTCACGTCTGTGATCGGGGAGTTCGACACGCTTGGTACGTAGGTATAGGAGTCGGGCACGACAAGCGACAGGAGCCCAGAGTTTGGAAACATGTTGTTGGTGTTGCCGTTATTGGACTTCACAAGTGATACATGGCTGAGAGACCTACATCCGTTGCACAGGTTGTTGCTGACTGAAGTTACCGAACTCGGCATCGCGAAATACTGCAGCGACCTGGCATGCGCAAAAGTGTAGTACCCCAATGACGTAACGGAGTTGGACATTGAAACTGTCCTTACCCCGACGACGTTCCTGAACGTCATGCTTGTCGACGTAACCTTGTTGCCAAACTCAACGGCTGTCACGGTACTGCCCCACATGTACGAGTTCTGGTTGTCGGCCTGGTCGGACAGCAGCAAGGTTCCGAATGACATATTGCCTGACGCCGGGTTCAAGGTGATAGTGTATGAGGCCGGAAGCGACGGTGGTGAATACGTGTGCGTAAGCGCCTTGGCGCCAGTGCCAGCTACCGTCTGCACCGCGGATCCGTCGCCAAAGTCCACCTGTACTCCGTTTGCCACCGTCTGGCTCCACCTGATGGGATAGTTTAATAGCAACGAGTCCCTTATCGTTATGTGAATCCTGGTTTTTCCGTCGTCTGTGGTGTATATTGCGCCGATTTCGCATTTTCCATAGCTTGCGACGTACGCCTTGACCTGGGCCAGCGTCCAGTTCCACCCCTGGCACACCAGTCCGGGCTGGGTTGGAAGTTCCGGAAGCGCGTCGAGTTCCGCGGTCTCCGCCTGGGTGTACGAATACAGCAGTGCGCCGTCGTAATCCCGGAAGTTTACACCTTTCTCCACAGGAGGACATTCCCCACTAGATATGCTCGCGATGCTGTCCGGCCACTGCGACAAAACATTCGTCGGCGCCACGGCCGGGTTCTTGGCCTCTATGGCGGCCTTTATCGCGGCCTTGTTGGCCTGCAGGGTCTGTATCTCGGTGGCTATGCTCATGAGTTGGATCCATAGTTTACGTCGTGGAGAAGAGCCTCTACGTCGCCTATCTCGCTGTACACCCACCAGGCGTCGGCCGCCTTGCCCTCCAGGTCCGCCTGCGTGTTGCCGGTTGGGCCTCGAGCGCCACTGGGCTGGGACGGGGACACGATCATTGAGGAGATCGCCGTTGTGACGTAGCTTGAAATGCAGTTATTCCACATGCTGCTGCAGTCCATGTCTCCAGGCGTGCCTATCGACCCGGTAGGTCCCTTGTCGCCCGTGGGGCCCTTGTCGCCTTCTTCTGGAAGGTCTATGCACGGCCCTTCTACATTGAACTCGTATCCGCATGTGTTGTAATAATGCAACGCGTAGCAGTATTCACCGTCGCGGTACCCGATCGGCTGCAGCTCGACGAAGTTTATATAACACCCTTCCCTGCCGGTCGGCCCTGTCGGGCCGGCGTCCCCTGTGGGGCCCTTGTCGCCGGCGATTCCGGTCGGTCCTGTAGGACCTTGGTCACCCTCGCGCCCGCCGTCTCCCGCCACTCCTGTTGGTCCGGTCGGTCCTGGGATCCCGGCGGGGGCGCATCCGGCCAATATGGACGTCAATTCCTGTTCGCCGGGCACGACATTGCCGTTCTTGTCCATGCAGTTTATCCTGTATCCCAGGTCTATCCAGTAGCATTGGCCGTCGCACGGTTCCGAGTCCTCCGGGCAGTCTCCAATGCCGAGGGTGACTTCCTCGGCTTCGAACCAGCACCCGACGACCCCGGTCGGTCCCTTGTCGCCAGTTGGGCCAGTCGGGCCGACGAATCCAGTTGGTCCCGTGGGGCCGACGACTCCGGTGGGTCCAGTCGGGCCGTCGCATCCCGTAGGCCCTTCCTCTTCGCACGGGCCGCATCTGTACCGTTCTATCGGGTCGCCGTGCTCGTCGTACTTCTGCTTCCAGCACGAGGCGTCCTCTTCGTTTTCGCAGTCGCAGTCCATGACCCACAGGTACTCGCGATGGCACTCATTGCACAGAAGACCGCCCACCGAGCTGCATCTGCCGTCGGTTATATGGTCTTCTCCGCATCTCCATTCCTCCGCTGGAGCGCACGGGGTGTCTTCGTCGCCGGAGTCGCCAGAGTCGCCAGAGTCGTCGCACGACTTGCAGACTACTATCGGAGGACCTGAATTCTGCCACCCGGTGTGTTCGCCGTTTTCGCATCCGTTGATCTGTAGCTGGTAGGTGTAGCAACCGCACTTGCACCCTTCGCACTGCCCGGACGACCCGGCGTCCACGACCTGCGCTTCAACGACGCATGGTTCGCAATCGTAGGACAGTCCTCCCCCCAGGACGTACTCGCACGTGCTTTTGTCGAACGTCATGCTGAGCTCGCCCGCTATGCATTCCCCGTTCGACACTTCGCTTCTCGCGCCAGGCGGGGTGACCGTGAGCGTCCACGTCTTCTTGACTGGACACGCGCCGTCGCCGGGGAAGTCGGGTCCGCCCTGCGCTGCGTCTTCTTGCGGGCCTGAGATTTCCAGCATGCAGTCGTTGGATCCAGCCCCGTTTTTGAGGACCACCTCTGGCACTTCTATCTTGAACGTCTTGGTGAGATTGCACGAATTGCCTTCTGCGTCCTCTTCGGTCTTTTGTTCTTTTTCCGGGTCTTTCTCCAGCACGCACACGTCGCCTTCGGTGTCGAACTGTATCGACGGGACCACTAGCTTCCACGTGTCCGTCGCCTGGCAGCCATCCTCGTCTTTCCCCTCGTCGCCCACCGGGGGCTTCACGATGCATAGCATTTCATCGTTTACCGCCTCCAGAACAGTGGTAGGTATGTGGTCTTTTATTTCGTACTTCGTAACACCGCACGCAACTGTCCGCGGATCTACAAATCCCTCGCTGTCCTGTTCGCCACTGGTTTTTGTAACTTCTATCCTGTTGCAGCAGCCGCCTTCCCTGGAACCCGGCTTCTGCTCGCACTTGTACGCGTAGTACCCGTCGGCAAGCACGGGGTTGGTTATTGTATAACCGCGGTCTTCCCACTCCAAAGAGACGCTGCCTTCGGAATGTTCGACAGGGACCAGGCGTTGGTACCTGTACAATATCACGCCATGCACTAAGTTCGGGGGATCGCCGCAAAGATCGCAGCACGGCACGTCCTCTATCTCCAGTTCGTCAGGAGACTTGATCTCCGTCCATGATCCTCCCCTCCATACGTACTTTCCTTCATTTAGCGCCTCCAGGTACTGTTCATATAAAGGCCTGTTTCCGTCGTATTTCAGATTCTCCGCCACAATGGGAAGCGGTGGCATGCCTTGCCCTATGAACTTGAACGACCATACTTCGGTGGCCGTGCAGTCAGGGCAGCTGCACGAGCCTATTTCCACTTTCGGGACGCACGTGGAAATCGCGAACGTCATGTCCCCGCAGTCCCCGTTCTCGTCTACTCGCTGTATGGACACGATTCCGTCGCCGCCTGTGAAGTCTATGTTAAGCGGCTTGACGCCTATCGTGTACTCTATCTCCCTCGGGCATCCTGTGTCTGTCTTCTTCTTAGGCTCGCCGCCGTCAACCGTGATCCGGCAGTCGGCGGACTTTATCTTGATCTTCGGAATCGTTAAATTGTAGTCTGTAACGGTGGTTATCGTGTAGTCGCACCTGTTCTTCCCCCCGGATGAGGACACATTGACAAAGTTGCAGCCCTCGTCCTTCTTCTTCTGCTCCGGGGTTTCGCAATCGCATGGCTTGTCTTCGTAAATAGGCTCGCCGCTGCCATCGACTCCGACCTTCACCTTGCATGTGGAGTCTCCTGAGTCATAAAGATCCTTGCACGGGCACTCGACCCATTCCCCGTTCTCTCCCTGGCAGCTGCACGGCTCGTTCGGAAGTTTGTCGCACACGTAGGACCGTTTCCCGCTGTACTTCTTTTTCGTAACGGTCTTCAACGTGTAGTAGTTGCTGTTTTCGTCAACCCCACTTGAAAAAGTCGTGTCTTCGGTGTCTTCTCCGCATTCGGCATGCTTTTTTGTACTAGTGTTGTGGCTCACCCGCTCCCACGAGCTTTGCGTAGGATCCAGGCCGTAGTGTCTATATACGTCAACGGTGATTTCCGCCTCGTCCTCGCATGTGCACTGGGTCTCGACGGACCCGGAGCCGGACTCCATGCCGCACGTGAACCCGCTGTCCTGCTTGTTGACGGACACTACGCTGAGGTTCGGCGTGTGTAGGTTGCCAGTAAGCCCTATTCCAGGTATCCCGCATCCAGTCTTAGGAGTTTTTACGAGCCGTATGTAGTTGCACCCGTCGCCTATTCGGGTCGTGTCGACGGCCATGTCAAGGTCTGGTATGCTGACGGTGTAGGTGATGTCGCCGCATCCTTCTTCGCCGACTGACTTTGCGACGTCCACGCATCCGGCGCCTACGACGTTTACCTTCGGAACCTTCAGCGAAAAGTTGTATGCGGTAATGCACCCTTGTACGTCGTACCAGTGGTTTGGCGTTACGCAAACTCCGGAGCCTTTTATGTTTATGTCTGGAAAATTCACGTGGAGGAAGTACGTAACGTCGCGACAGCCGCTTTGCCAGTCGGACCTGTATTCCTTTGTCACGTCTATCGTGCAGTCGTTCGATATGTCGATGACGGGGACGTACAGTTCTCCTCCAAACCCGCAGTCCTTCATCTCGATATGGCCGCACGCCATTCCGCGTATGTCCACCTGGCCGTCGTATATCGGGCAGTCCGGCACCTCCAGGTCTATGGAGTACTTCCCGTCGCAGCAATCCCCTGTGGTCTGTTTCCACGTAAGCTTGTAGTCGCCTTTGCTGGAGTTCTTTGTGACGCTTGTCCCGACATCCATGCAGAAGCAGTCGGTGTCGAACGTGTCAGTGGGGACGAACACCGTGGGCGGCCTCATCACGACGTCCGTCTGCACAAGGTCTATGCTGTCGCAGACGAGTATGTCAAGTATGTCGGGCGGCTCTACGCTGCATTCCTTCGGCAGGTCCCACGCCTTCCTGGAGCACTTCCCAGCGCACGGCTCCGCCACCGGGGCCTTCCTGCATCCGAGATTCAGTTCTTTAGAGCATGCCATGTCGTCACTGGTTCCTGTATATGAAATTGTCTACTACTGGAGATGTCGATACTATGACGGCAGGTATTCCGTTGTACGTCCCGGTTGACACGGAGACCCCTCCGCCGGCCACCAGGTCTATGTTTCCTGAGGAGTCGGCCTTCTGCCCGTTTAGATAGTATAGCACCCTGCCTTCGCACGCGGAACCGGAAACTATGTCAGGGCACAGCACGCCGGTCCCGATTCCGCGTTTCACGGTAAGCACCAGGTTGTTCCCGGATATGTCGAGGGAGGTGTTCCTGCCGTCCGCCACGCGTATGTCGCCGTGCGCCGTGGCGCCTCCGCACGAAAGAGTGTCCGCGCCGATGCCGTAAGGCACGGAAAGCACCCTGCTCCTCAAGAACCTGGCCGGGCTGCATAGCACGTACTCGCCGGCGTGGGCCTTCAGCGACTCCTTGTCCCCGAATATGACGCGGGCTGACAGGTATTGGCCGTTCACAATCCCGTCATGCCGTATCACGACGTCTTTCTCGACCGGGGTGTCGACTGTCATGGACGCGGATCCGTCTTCGTCTACCACGACTGACTTCAAAAGTACAGGCCCGTCGTCGACCCCGAGAAGGCAGAACCTGGCGTCCAGGACCACGCAGTCAGGCAATGTCCTGCTATTGTCGCACTTCGTCACTTCGCATCCTCCGGCAGCGGTGCCGGCGTGCGAGACGCAGGACAGGCTCGAGTCGTCCTCAAGCGGGTACCTTCTGTGCGCGTTCCTGTTAAGCCATTCCTGTACGGAGCTATACGCCATTTGACACCCCCGGTATCCCTATCATGACCCCGTTTCCTACCGTTATTGGCCGGTCGAGCATCTTCCCGGCCTCCTTCATGATGTCCTTGGACGACGCCCCGTCCGGTATCTGCGGGCTCTGCCGCGACGTGGACCCGTCTACGACGGACACCTTTATCGGGTTCTTGTAGTTCACGAGGTCGTCGGCGGATATCGTTATGCTCCCGACTTCCGTCATGCACGTCGTGAACGCCTTCCATTTGGGGCCTACGATAACAGGCTGGCAGTCCTCCTGCCGCTCGCACGCGTCCACCACGACCGACACGGCGTCCTCCCTGTGCGCCTGCCAGCATATGTCGTCCCTGTCCACCGGGTACGCTATGACCTCCACGACCCCATCGTCGACTTCCTCCACGTCGAACAGAGACTCCCCGGCGCACGCGAACACGATCTGCCTGACGACAGACTTCGTGTCGGGCTCGCTGAAGAACTGCGCGTCGAACCTGAGCTCCGGCCCGAGGCCCTTGTCTTCGAGGACCGGGGTGATTGTGCCGTCCCCCTGGAACGATATGTCCCTCCTTGTCGTCCTCCATGTGGCATTTTCGTCTGTCATCGAAACGACTCCGTCGTATACGACCGGGCAGCATACGCGGGACGACAGCCACGCCCCATCGAACTCCCTGTCTACGCCGGACGACGACTCCCTGCCCCACCCCGGGCCGCATACAAGGCTTCCGGCGTGTCTGCCGAGCGCGTCCTTGAACTCGACGCATCCGTCCGCGTACTCGCCGGACAAGGCCACCTGCCCGCATTCAGCCTCTGCTACGCCTCTAGACGCGTTTATCCTGGTTATCCGTATTGGCTCCGCCGAACTGACGACCGGATACATGAACGCGTCTACGACGACATCGGACGGAAGCGCTGCGCCGGACGTGTCGAGCAGCGAGGAGGATTCTGAAAACGGGTAGTTCCTGTACGAGTTTTCGTTGACGTGCTCTACGTACCTCACGCCTGTCGAGCTTGAAAGTATCATTTTGGAACCTCCGAGGCGTCCCTGGCGAACACTATCGCGATCCGCCCGAGCGAGTCTGGATGCACGCCGTTTATCGACTTAACCGGGTACGGGGAGCCTGGGCTTGGCTTTGTCGGGTCGCACCATATTGTGACCGAGTCCCTGGCGTCGTCCGACATTGTAAACGACACAAGCGATGAGTCGCCGTCTTCGTGAAGCGACATGCCGACGCCGTCGGGCACTATGATCCCGACGATCCCCTTGGCCTCTTCGTTCCTTCCAGGCTGCACAAACCTGCGAAGCCTGCCGACCACCGGGCGCACGACCGCGGACTCCGACAAATAGGCGGCCTCCCTTCTTGTAACCGGGGTGGAGAAGTCGTCGAATCTTATGTCGCCGAACGATATGAAACCCGAACACGTCTTGTCGACCGGCTCCATTCGGACGGGCGAGAACGGCTCCATGGACTGCCGGGTGGCGGAGCACGCCAGTATCGGGCGCCTACCGGAATACACCATGACCGACACCATGTGCCTGCTTATGTGGAGGCATCCCACATACACCCTTTCGGAAGCCGGCGCCAGCTCGGAAGGAACCACTACGCAGGCGTCGACGACCGCGTCAAACGGATACCCGTCTATCACGGTGTCGTCCGCGAACGGAAACCTTGTGCTAGCGTTCCCGCTCTCCCACTGCGGCCGCTCCACCGAGTTTCCCGACATTCCTTCGATATACGGCAACGACGTCATCCTACGCCTCCACCTTCGAGCTAAACTGCATTGGGACCGACCTGAACACGTCCGGCGCGTTTTCCGAGTCCCCGCACTCGTACCACGAAAACACGACGACGCCGTACACGAGACACGACTGCCTGGACTCCTGGTTGCTGCTGGACCCGAACACCTTTATCTTCACGTTTCCGCCTGAAACCAGGTCTCCGCCGCACCTGAGCTCGTATGAGAACAGCACCTTTATCTTGTATCTCTTGTACTGGACCATGAGGTCTATCATGCCAGGCGTGATCCTAGACCCGGTGTAGAACACGTGCTTCGTGCACAGCCGTACCGCTCGCGTACCGCCGCCGGCTCCGGAGCCGGCTGGTTCCGCTGAGTCGGTAGAGTCCGTGGAGTCCGTGGAGTCCGTGGAGTCCGTGGAGTCAGTTGAATCGTCGTCATCGCACGGGCCTCGCAGGACGACCGTCTCTGCCAGCCGCATCCCCACAGACAGGTAGTCGGTGACGCCCGTGGCCGGGTTGTATATCTCAACGTCTGACATTATGTTGCCGTTGCTGGCTGAAATCGTCTTTGTGGAGTAGCTGCCGTCTGCCTCCATGGATGTGACGACCGCGGATGTGACAAGCTGCGGAGACATCGACACTACCATGTCGAACCGTACATTGATCAACGAAGTGTTCCCGATTGCGATCGAACCCTGCCCCCTGTTCACGCTTCCGGACGCGATCTCTCGTTTTTTAGACGACCCGGACGAGTTTGGGAGCAGCGCAACGCATTTCACGAACAGGTCGTTGGCCCCGACCTTGCACAGAGTCATGTTGAATTTCCTGGCGTGGTCGTTGTACTTGTTCGCGCTGCTGACGTACCTTCTATATATGTCCGCAACGGTCCTGCTTTGTATTCCAAGCCTGTCTCCGGTGTCCTTGTACGCCTCGCACTGGCAGCATGCCGTGCATCTTCCGGTAATTCTCACCCTGTCCTGGTACGCCGTGACCTGGTAGCACCCGTCTCCTTCTATGATAAGGTCTCCATATTCGTCCGGCACTATCGACCCGGTTCCAGACCCTGCGCACAAGTCGGTGGAATCGTTGGAGTCGTTGGAGTCGTTGGAGTCTGCGTAGACGTCTTCGCACGGCACCGTGCCGTCGCCGTAGCCGGGCACCGCCGCGATTATCATCGAGTTGCCGGAACCGCCAGTCTGGAACACCGACGGAGGCATGATCGAGAAATCCCCAAGGCCCAGCTCGATGTCCTGACCCACGTAGACGTTGTTTCCGCCTAGGACTTTTATCCTGCCGCGTATGCCCCTCACCGCCGACTCTTCCGGATAGTACCATACGTTTTCCATCTTCCCGGTGTCGCTGTCGACGACATAGTGGTTCCACAGGGACACGGACTCGACCCTGTCGGGGTCTGCGGACACAGCCGACGGATCCATCGCCGCTTCCGCTGACGATATGTCGTCGGACAGCGTAGAGACCTCGTGGTTGTCTATTACAAACGTGCTCCATGACCCATACGCCGATGTGTACGCCCCTTCGGAAAGAAGCACGGTTATGACCTCTTCGTCGTCTCTTCCAGGCTGGGTGCCGCACTTGCCGTCTATGGTTTTCATGCGCTTCCAGACCGAAAACGCCACGGTGGTACCGTCTGGCCCGGACTCCGAGCGGAACCCGGAGACGAATACCATGCAACCTTGTTCAGAAGACCTAAGCGACGCAAGCCCGTCGGCAAACAGCCTCGACAGCGAGAACTGTTCTGAACTTGCAATCCCGTCAGGGTCGAACGGCCATGCGGAGTTGGAATTCGAGGTGAGGTACCCTTCGCGCTCCATTGTGCGTCCTTACATGTACGTCGCGTTCTTCATGCTCGACAGAAGCACGTTTCTTTCAAATTCGTCCAGTTTGAAACCGAGTTGTTGCGACAGCGCGTCGAGCTTGACGATAGAAGTGGTTATCATGTTCGTCTTCTCGTTCAGGAACGTAAGCTCGGCGCACCCGCAGCACGGCTTGGAGCAGGTGTCAGAGATTATGATCCTGCCCTCCCTCTTCTCCACCTTCACGCAGTCTCCGCCCTCGATTTCTACGTCCGCCGCGCTTATCCCGTTGACCGACATGATCTGCCGCCTGTTGTCCTTCGCCTCGCAGTCGCACTTGTCGTTCAGGCCGTATCTGGCGTCGGCGTGTATTATGATGGCGTTGTCCTTCTCGTCGAACTCCAGGCGCACGTTCTGGCCGGCTATGAGGGCAACGTCGCCGCGCAGCCTCTTGGACTCGTACGACCCGGTCGAAGACGATATGAGCAGGCCGCTCACGCATGGCACGGACGGCCTCACGCACCTTGCCTCGAACGTGGTCTCTCCTGGTTCAAACGAATACACCCCGTCAGGATACGACTCAAGGCACCTGGACAGGTTGCCGAACACGGCGGTTCCGCGTATGTCGTCATGGACGCCGAGCCCCGAGAAGTTCACCGGCGAGTAGTCTTCCGACGACACGGAGGATGTAAACGCCCCAAGCGGAGTTCCGTCGGAGACGTCGGACACCACGGCCGTCACGGTCGTGCCGGCCACCGTAAGCGAGCTGAGGTACACGGACGGCTGCGTGTCGAAGTTCGTCGCCATGACGAAGTCGACCAGAAGCCCGTTCGGTATGGCGCAGTAGTCCGCCTTTGCGCCGTCTATCGTAGGACGGCGCAGCATGTCCTCCTGGAACGGGTACGCCCTCCCGGAGTTCTGGTTCAGCCACTCTACGTTGATCATCGACGGCATTCGGCACCTACCTCAACGCGTTTATGACGCTTTGCAGCACGGCGACCAGGTCGTACCCCTTCTCC